>Ga0075030_100002935_pt1 | contig 15560 bp, 15 predicted proteins | sample LitLauG_LLR_2012_FD_71393 | JGI IMG/M metagenome (GOLD analysis project Ga0075030, IMG submission 71393) | Freshwater sediment microbial communities from Pennsylvania, USA - Little Laurel Run_MetaG_LLR_2012 | ecosystem: Environmental > Aquatic > Freshwater > Creek > Sediment | place: USA... | reverse complement strand
TGTTTTTCCTGCACCGACCGCATGGAGACGATTGACCTGCGCTCGGGCGAGAAGAGAGTTTGGTCGCAACAGGAGTTGATGGCCGTGACTCAGAAGAAGGCGTTGTAATCGTTGAAAGCTCACTCTCAGCTGATTGTCATCCTGAGCGTAGCGAAGGACCCATGTACTCGGCCGCCAGTGATCATCCGCCGAGGAATTCATAGGTCCTTCGCTTCGCTCAGGATGACATTTGCGTGGGGGGATGGACGTTTATGAATGGCAGCCTGATCTGGATGATCGTTGCCGGGGTGCTGAACATCGGCATCGTGCTGCTGGTCGCTCCCCTCTACCAGGGAGTGCTGCGAAAGGTCACTGCCCGCGTGCAATCCCGACAAGGTCCTCCCTTGGCGCAACCCTACTTTGACCTGCTGAAGTTGCTGGGCAAAGAAGACATTGAGTCCGGCCAATCCCCATCCATGCAGCGCTTCGCCGCCTACCTCTCTCTGGCCGCGGTCCTGACCGTGGCGTGCCTCTTGCCCATGGGCTTTGCGGCCCCGATGAATCACGCGGGCGACGTGATCCTGCTGATCTACCTGCTCACGCTCTGCGGCGTCTGCACGCTGTTGGCCGGCCTCGCCGCCGGATCCACCTACTCGCTGGTCGGCATCAGCCGCGAAATGATGAGCATGATCGCGCTCGAGCCTCTGTTCGCCATTGCCCTCATTGTCGGCGCAGTTCACACGGGATCGTTCCGGCTGGATTCGGTGCTGCACGGCTCGGTCTACACCGCGGGCGGCGTTCCCTGGTCGGGATTGATCATGCTGGGAGTGATTCTGCTGTCGTTTCAGGCCTTCGTGCAACGCGTGCCCTTCGACATTTCCGAAGCCGAAACCGAACTCATGGAAGGCCCGCTCATGGAGTACTCCGGTCCCAAGCTGGCGCTGTTCAAGTACGCGCACATGGCCAAGTTGGTCATCTATAGTGCGCTCTTCGTGTCGCTGTTCGTGCCGTGGGGATCGGCTCTGATTTTCCCGTTCGGCTGGCTGCTGTTCTGGGCAAAAGTTCTTGTGCTGGTGCTGATAGTCACCCTAATCGCGGCGACACACGCACGCTACCGCATTGATCAGGCGCTCCGCTTTTTTGCGAGTCTGTTCGTGGTCGCGGTGGTGGCGCTGGTGCTGGCAAGTTATGGACACTGACCGAAATCACGTAGGGGCCGCCCCTTCGGCAGGCTCAGGGCAGGCTCTCGGCTGTCCGGCCGGGCGGCAGCCCGGCAGCGCTCCTTGCGCCAAACTGCGGAGCTTTGCTCCGCTGGACAGCCGAGGGCGGCTGTCCCTCCGTGATTTTCGTAAGGGGAATGCATGTCGATTCTGAGCAAACTCGAAGAAACGCTGATCTGCCTGAAGGCGGGCCGAGTTACGCTTCCCTACCCCACACACGCTGAGCCGCTGCCCGACAAGTTCCGCGGCCGTCCGATTTTCGATGCCACCAAGTGCATTGGCTGTGCGGGCTGCGCGAACAACTGTCCCGCGCGCGAAATCCTCGTCTACGACGTTTGCCAGGAGGTGCGCGTCCTGCAATACCTCGGGCGCCGCTGCACCTATTGCGGGCGCTGCGCTGACGTCTGTCCTGAGAAGGCCATCACCATGAGCCTGGAGTTCGAAAACGCCACCAACCGGATCGGCGACCTCGGACAGAAACTGGAAGTGTTCATGAGCACCTGCCAGCGCTGTGGACGCTGTTTTAAAGGCGCAGCGGCGCTCGACGAACTGAAGATGAAGGGCTATCGCTCCGACGATCTCGAGAGCGAGCGCTGGATCTACCGCGCCCACGCATTTCTGGAAGCGGAACCGGCCGTCGCGGACATCGAGATCGAGTTGGACTGATTATGCTGAAGAATCTTTGCCAGAAAATGTTTGGCCGCTCGCTGTGGGTTTACCACGCCAACAGCGGAGGCTGCAACGGCTGCGACATCGAAGTGCTCAACGTCCTCACGCCTTATTACGATGTCGAGCGCTTCGGCATCAAACTGGTCGGATCGCCGCGTCATGCCGACGTCATGCTCTGCCAGGGTCCAGCCATGCGCTCGACCGCGCAGTCGCTGAAACGCGCGTACGAGGCTATGCCGGCTCCGAAACTCGTATTCGCCATCGGTTCCTGTGCCTGCGGCGGCGGTATCTGGTTCGACAGTTACTCCGTGCTTGGTCCCGTAGAAAAGATTCTCCCAGTGAGTTACTACATTCCAGGCTGTCCCCCGCGCCCGGAGGCCATCATTTACGGCGTCGCGGTCGCGCTCGGACTGGCTGACAAAAAGACCGCGCCGGTCGTGTTCAAGCAATTGGAGTTCCCGATCCCGCAGTACCACCCAGGTGATCTGCGGGGCGACGGCGGCATGGTTGTCTACGAAAAACTCGAAAAAATCTGACTGCGAAGCCTCGAAACATGCAAGCCCTTGCACATTTCACGCAACTCCTGCGTATCTGCGCGTTCTCCTTGTAAAAGCGCTGCGGTGCTGCGCATTTCTGGGGTAAACTGGCAGCAGAACCGCACTCAGCGCCGCACCAGCCGATCCCGGGGGGGAAGACGTGAAAACGCAGAGACAAAAAGGTTTTTCGCTTATCGAACTGTTGATCGTAGTAGCGATCATCTTGATCATCGCCGCAATTGCAATCCCGAACTTGCTGCGCGCCCGCATCTCAGCCAACGAAGCGTCCGCTGTGGCATCGCTGCGCACGCTGAACACCGCTCAGATTTCTTACAATTCCACTTATCCGAACGCGGGTTACGCCGCCACGCTCTCCGCTTTGTCCGGCACGAATTGCGCTCCGCCGACCTCCGCGGGCGCTTGCTTGATTGACACGCAGCTGGCATCGGGCGTCAAGAGCGGGTATTCGTTCGTGATCTCGGGCACGGGCAGCACCGTTCCGGTTTCTTCGTATCAGTTTCGAGCCGATCCCCTGACACCGAACCAGACGGGCGTGCGCTTCTTCTGCACCTTCGCCGACGGCGTGATCCGTGCGGGTACAGCCTCGCTGACAACCTGTGACGGCAGCGCGACACCGCTTCAGTAAGAGATTTTCTTCGTGATCCTTTGTGTCCTTCGTGGTTAACGCGCTTTCTTAATCACAAAGGACACAAAGGAACCCGGTGTTCGATCTTCAAACATCGAAATTGGTCTGCCTAGGCACGAGAAGTTATACTAGCGTGAGGCCGGGATGGCGGAATTGGCAGACGCGCTGGTCTTAGGAGCCAGTGCCCAAAAGGCGTGCAGGTTCAAGTCCTGTTCCCGGCACCAGTGTTGCTCAATCAGACCTGACGGCTGCAATGCCGGGCCCAGGCGTCATTCTTCCTTCCTCGCAACTATTTCTACCGTCGCCTTTTCAACAACCGTCTCGCGATAGTGCAGAACGCTCATACCGCTGACCAAGCGCAAAAGTTCTCCCGGCGCCAGCAAGTGCGCGGCATCTTTCGGTCCGCCCGGTAGCTTCAGCTGATCGGTGGTATAGGTCTTGTAGAGCAGGAGGCCCCCCGGCTGCAGCGCTTTCACAAGCTCCGGAAAAATCTCTCTTTGCAGATAGAAGAATCCGATTACCAGGTCGAACCGGATTTGCGAAGCCCGGAATTGAGTGAGATCATCTATGACCAAGTGAATGTGGGAAGCGAGCGGTCCGGCGTTCTGCCGAGTCAGTTCGACACCAGTTTCCGAGAGATCGATGAGCGTGACCTCCCAGCCATGTTTCGCCAGCCAGATCGAGTGCCGCCCGGCGCCCCCGGCAAGGTCGAGCGCGCTTCCTCCGCGCGGAAAGCGCGGCTGGATATGTTCAGAAAATGCCCACGCCAAAAAAGGATCCGGTTCCAGCCAGGCGGCAGGGTTCTCCCGATATTTCTGGTTCCAGCGCTCGCGCTCCGCTGAGACAGAAGGCATGCGCTGTCATTCTAGCGCCAGATCAATTTGCACCCTATGACCCGACTGACTCCCACAGCGGCGCGTCCCACCGGCTACAACGGCTCGTCTCTGCCGCCCCACACCGGCGGAGGAGACGATGGCCGCAGCGGGCGCGATAGTGACGACCGCATGCCGAACTACGGCGAGCGGCTGCGCCGAGCCCGGTTAGGACTGGCCGTCGCTATGACGCCGATTGTGATGCTCTTTGTTTCGTTCACCGCGGCTTATCTGGTCCGCCGCGGCTTTGTTGCTTTCGACTTAAGCAACCACGCCTACGTCCGAACCTGGCTGCCCGTGACTCTGCCATGGTCATGGCTGCTGGCCAACACCGCAGTCCTCATCCTGAGCAGCATCAGCATCGAATTCGCCCGGCGCGATCTCACGCGCCAGTCCGCGCTGGCACCCCTCCGATCCATCCCGGGAGTCTCGCTCGGCCATGAGCGCCACTTTCCCTGGCTGGCGCTGACCACCGCCCTTGGCCTTGTCTTTCTATCCGGACAACTGTGGATCTGGAGCCTACTCGCTGCTCGAGGTTTCCACCTCAATACGGGTCCGAGCAGTTCCTTTGTTTATTTTCTGAGTGGAATGCACGCGCTTCATCTGGCGGGTGGTATGCTCGCGCTCGGGTTCGCGGATGTTGCGACCCTCCTTCACCGGTCCATCGAGTCGCGCCGCATCGTGGTGGACATCACGGCCTGGTACTGGCATTTCATGACCGGGCTCTGGATTTATATCGTCGTGTTGTTCTCGTTTGCCGCGCAGTGAGTTGCGATCGCCAGTCCACCTGCCCTTCTACTTCACAAACAGCAACCCATGCGGCACCGCAGCTCGGAAAACATACGCGTAGAGCAACACGATGATTCCGACGATGGAACACAGGGCCACCGAGTGCCACGCGACAAACCGGAAAATGATTCCTTCGTTGCCGACCTGCTCGGTGGCAGCGGTAGCGATCGTGATGGACTGCGCGTCCACCATCTTCCCCATCACTCCTCCGGCGCTGTTGGCCGCGCACATCAGGATCGGGTCAATGCCGAGTTGTTGCGAGGTGATTCTCTGCAGGCTGCCAAAGAGCGCATTGGAGGAAGTGTCGCTGCCGGTAAGCGCAACTCCCAGCCAGCCCAGGAATGTGCCGAAGAACGGATACAGCCATCCCGTGCGCGTGAACGCCAGACCCAGGACGGCGTCCAGACCCGAGTAGCGGGTCACATAGCCAAGCCCCAACATGAAGGAGATGGCAATCATGGCAAGCCGCATGCGTACCAGCGTTTGCCAAAAGATCTTCATCAATTTCAGCGGGCTCAGACCGAGCAACAATCCGGAAACGATCGCGGCCAGAAAACATCCGGTTCCGGTGGCCGAGAGCCAGTTGAAATCGTATCGCGCGGCCTCGGGAGTCGGCTTGGTAACCACGGGCGCGGCTCGGGAGATGGCGTTGTGCAAGTAAGGCACATCCCAACCCGGCGGACCGGAGCGGACCTTGCCATCCGCATTCACAACCCGAAACGCGGGAGTCGTAGCTTTGTTCATGGCAAGTTTGATCGAGGGCAGTCCCCAGAGAAGCACAAATAGGGACAACACTGCGAACGGCATCCAGGCCTTTAACACCTGTCCAGCAGTAAAGCTGTGGGGTCTGACAAAGCCATCGAACTTCTCGGCCGGCCATTCACCGCCAATGTCGTCCGTAATCTCCACGGTCGGCGGTGGAAGAGGGGCCTCCTTCTCGTCGTAGTCGAAGCGCCAGATCTTTTTCGGCTTCCAGAATCGCAGGAAGACCAGGACGGCGACGATCGACACCACGCCTCCCATAATGTCCACCAGATTGCTGTCCACGTAATTCGACCAGAGGAACTGGGTCAGCGCGAATGAGATGCCAACCACCAGAATGGCGGGAAGCACTTCGAAGGTCTCCTGCCAGCTGACCATCGTTCGAACCAGCCAGAAAGGGACGATGATCGCGGTGAAAGGCAGAATGCGTCCGATCATGGCGTTGAGGTCGGATTCTGGCAGAGCCGTGACCGCCGCGAGCGTGTGAACCGGCGTGCCGATCGCTCCCCAAGCTACCGGTGCGGTGTTCGCGATCAGATTCAAGGCAGCGGCATGGAAGGGCTTGAACCCGAGCCCGATCATAAAGGCGCCGGCGATCGCCACCGGAGCTCCGAAACCGGCGGCTCCCTCAATGAATGCGCCAAAACAGAAAGCCACCAGCAGGACCTGCAGCCGGCGGTCGGGTGTAATCCCAGCGACCGACTCTTTCATGATTTCGAATTGCCCAGTCTCGACCGAAATGTCGTAGAGGTAGACCGCGGCCAGAACGATCCAGGCTATTTTCAATACCCCGAAGGCAACGCCGTACCCAAAGCTCATGGCAGCGAGCTCGATCGGCATCTTGAAGAAAATGATCGCAACCGCGACGGCGGTCGACGCACCGGCGATGGCGCACCAGTGGGGCTTTACTTTCAGGCCGGCCAGCAGCCCGAACAAGACGATGATGGGAAGAGCCGCCACCAGTGTGGAGAGCCACCAATGACCAAGCGGGTCGTAGATCTGCGTCCACTGCATGACAACCTCCTTGCGAACGAAGTAGGCTGGCTAACGGAAATCGAACACGCTAAAGCATGCACGCGATGTAGCTCTTTCCTTTCACTTTATGGCTTCAACTACTCGGGCGACCCCCACTAGTTCCAAAGTCCGGAACCTGGCAGCAGGCGGGTATCGTATCACTCGACGAAACGGCAAAGGAACAGGAATTTTCGACCCTGCACCCGCGACCACCGACGCCTTATAATAGAGAGATTCAGTAACCAGTTTTGATCCATCTGTAGTGCCAGGGGAAGATGTCGACAGAGAGCATTGTTGTCCGCGGGGCCCGGGTCCACAACCTCAAGAACATCGATTTTGAGATCCTGCACAACACCATGACGGTCGTCACTGGGGTCTCCGGTTCCGGCAAATCGTCGCTCGCCTTCGACACGATCTATGCCGAAGGACAGCGCCGCTATGTCGAGTCGCTGTCGGCCTATGCGCGGCAATTCCTGGAGCGCATCGAAAAGCCCGACGCTGACCTGATCGACGGCATTGCTCCGGCCGTGGCCATCAAGCAGAAAAATTCCACGCGCAACCCGCGTTCCACGGTCGCGACTGCAACCGAGATCTACGACTACCTACGCCTGCTGTTTGCGCGCATCGGCCGCACCTATTGCTTGCAATGTGGTCAGGAAATCAAGAAAGACACAGTGGACGAGGTTGCTGATCGCATTCTCGCACTTGGCGAAGGTACCCGCCTGAATGTGCTTTTTCCGGTACAGGCACACGCGCCCACCGCGGAAGAAGCCGGGCCAAGAAAAACTCGAGGAAAGAAGAAGGCGGCGGACCTTGAATCGAATCTGCCTTCCGACGCCATCAAGGCGCGCCTCTATGATCTTCGCAAACGCGGCTTCAACCGCCTGTTTCAGCGCGGACAGGTGTTCGAGTTCTCGACTCCGGAATCGCTTCTGGAAGTCAACTTCTCAGAGCCGGTCTTTGCTCTCGTGGACCGCCTTGCGGTTTCCGCAGACAGCCGCTCTCGCGTTGTCGATGCAATCGAGATCGGGTATCGCGAATCCGGAGAAGTGATTTTCGATACCGCGCCGCGCGATGAAGAGATCCCGCAGCGCCTTCGCTTTTCGCAGCGCTTCGAATGCAAAAACGACGGCAGCCGCTACGAAGAACCTGAGCCGCGCCTGTTCTCATTTAACAATCCCTATGGCGCCTGCCCGCGCTGCCAGGGATTCGGCAACACCATCGACTTCGATCTCGACCTCGTGATTCCCGACAAAGGGAAAACTTTGAACGAAGGCGCGATCGAGCCCTGGACCAAGCCGAAATACAAGCCGCTCTTCACAGAACTCAAGCGCTTTGCGCGGCAGGCCGAGATCCCCATGGATGTGCAGTGGTTCGAACTGGATCCCGAGCATCAAAGACTGATCATCGAGGGCGAAGGCCGTTTCGGTGGCGTCCGCGGTTTCTTTCAGCACCTGGAACGCAAGAAATATAAGCTGCACGTCCGTGTCTTCCTCAGCCGTTATCGAGGTTATTCGTTGTGCTCAACTTGCGGCGGAACGCGCCTCCGCCCCGAAGCGCGCCAGGTCAAGATCGACGGCAAGAATATCTGCCAGGTCTGCAGCATGACGGTAGAAGATGCCGCCCGCTTCTTCGATCAACTCAAGCTCACGCCGCAGCAGGCCGAAATCGCCGAAAAGCTCCTGATCGAACTCCAGGAGCGGCTGCGCTTTCTCAACGAAGTTGGACTGGAATACCTCACGCTCAATCGTCTTGCGTCGACTCTCTCGGGTGGCGAGGCGCAGCGCATTCAACTCGCAACTTCGCTCGGTTCGCGCTTGGTGGGGACGCTCTACGTCCTCGATGAGCCCTCGATCGGGCTGCACAGCCGCGACACGCACCGCCTGATCAAGATCCTGCATGATCTGCGCGACCTCGGGAACACGATCCTGGTCGTCGAGCACGATCCCGACATCATGCGCGCCGCCGACCGCATCCTTGACCTCGGCCCGGGCGCCGGCGAGAGTGGCGGCAAAGTGGTGGGCGCCGGCACTTACGAAGAGATCAAGAAGCTCCCGCACTCGCTCACGGGGCGCTATCTAGCCGACGAGTTACACATCCAAGTCCCCTCGCAACGCCGCAAACCCGGCACACAGAACATCCGCATCACGGGCGCGCGCGCCCACAACCTGAAGCGGATCAATCTGGAGATCCCGCTCGGAATGCTGGTGGCGATCACCGGTGTTTCGGGTTCGGGCAAGTCCACCCTCCTGCACGACGTGCTCTATCAGGCAATCGCGACGGCCAAGCGGCAAACCAACGGCAACGCCGCCGCAACCACCGCCTGGGATGGAATCGAAGGCGTTGAGTTCCTCGACGAAGTCATCCTCGTCGACCAATCTCCCATTGGACGCACACCGCGCTCCAATCCAGTCACTTACATCAAGGCGTTCGACGTCATCCGCGACCTGTTTGCCGCTCTTCCCGAATCGCAGAAACGCAGTTTCCCGGCGGGATACTTCTCCTTCAATGTCCCGGGCGGACGGTGCGAGAACTGCCAGGGCGATGGCACGGTGACGGTCGAAATGCAGTTCCTGGCCGACGTCGAACTGATTTGCGACGAGTGTAAAGGCACGCGCTACAAGCCGCAGGTCCTTGAAGTGCGATACAAGGGCAAGAATATTCACGAGGTCCTGAACCTCACCATTCGCGAAGCTCTCAAATTCTTCGCCGATGTGCCTCGGCTCACTGACAAATTGCGAGTGCTCGACGAAGTCGGACTTGGCTACCTGCGTCTTGGCCAGTCGGCCACCACGCTCTCCGGTGGTGAAGCCCAGCGCATGAAGTTGGCTGCCCACCTGCAGCCGGCGGGACACCGCGAAGCTACCCAGTCCTCCGAAGGGGGCCAATCGAAAAAGCGCAAGCGCCGCATGCTGTACATCTTCGATGAGCCCACTACCGGCCTGCATTTCGACGACGTCAGCAAACTTCTTTCTGCGTTTCGTCGTCTGATTGATGCAGGAGGCTCAATCGTGGTCATCGAGCACAATCTGGAGGTCATCAAGACTGCCGACTGGGTCGTCGATCTGGGCCCCGAGGGCGGCGATCGTGGAGGAAATGTGGTTGGCTCCGGCACGCCTGAGACCATTGCAAAAATTCCAGACTCATACACGGGGAAATATCTGGCCCCGATCTTGAACGGAAAGGGCAGTCGAAGCGGGGTTCGGCAGTGAGTCTTCCTTCGTGATCCTTCGTATCCCTCGTGGTTAACAGTCATTCTCAACCACCAAGGACACGCAGGGTCCCAAAGGAAACCGGAAGAGGATGCTGCGCGCGATGAAACACGCGGTTGCCAATGCGATCCTGCTCATTTCCGTCACCGGCTCTGCCTTCGCGCAAACCCAGACCCACACTACGATCCGCCATCACCGAGAAGTGATTGAAGACCAGCCTGCCGAAATCGCTCAAGCCGAAGATGCCATCCAGAAAAATGACTTTGCGGCGGCTGAATCTCTGCTCAAGAAAGCGCTCGCCCGCGATCCCAAGAACTATCAGGCATGGTTCGACCTTGGATTTGTGCTCAATCGTCTGGGCCGCACCGAGGATTCGATTCACGCCTACCGGCAATCCGTGGCAGCCAAGTCCGATGTCTTCGAGTCGAACCTGAACCTCGGCTTGATGCTCGCGCGCTCGAACAGTCCCGAGGCCGAGCGCTTTCTGCGCGCCGCAACTGCCCTCAAGCCCAGCGACCACGTCGAAGAAAGCCAGGCCCGCGCATGGCTTGCCCTCGGCCACCTGCTCGAAAGCTACAAGCCTGAAGATGCGCTCGCCGCGTACCAGCGGGCAGCCACGCTCACTCCGAAGGATCCCGAGCCGCATCTGTCCGCAGGCCTGTTGCATGAGCGCCAGAGAAACTTCCCTGGAGCCGAAAACGAATACAAGCAGGTTCTCACGCTCGATCCGCACTCCACCGAGGCCGTGATCGGGCTCACCAACTTGTACATGAAATCCGGTCGCATCGGGGAAGCGGAGCCGCTGCTTCGCCGCCTCGCAGCCGAGCGCCCAGACGACGCCGGCATTCATCTCCAACTGGGCCGCGTGCTGGCCGCGCAAGGGAAGAAAGACGAAGCCATCCCCGAGATCGAGACGGCGCTGAAACTCGCGCCCAACGATTCCGAAGCACAGCGCGACCTGGCCGATCTTTACGCCAGTGCCGGGAAAAACGATCTGGCGGAGGCCGCTTATCGCCCTCTCGTGGCGGCCCACCCGAACGACGCCGGATTGCACCGCGGGCTGGGACAGGCTTTGCTCCGTCAGAAGAAATTCCCGGAAGCGCAAGAGGAGTTCATGGCGGCGGTCCGGCTGAAACGCGACTGGCCCGATGTGTACGTCGATCTGGCCTTTGCGGCCAATGCCAACAAGAACTACGAACTCACGGTCCGGGCGCTCAACGGGCGCGAGTTGTTGAATACGGGAACGCCGGTCGAATGCTATTTTCTCCGCGCTTCGGCCTATGATCATTTGGGTGACTACAAACGGGCTGCGGTCGACTATCATCTCTTTCTCGATTCTGCGAAGGGGAAGTATCCTGACCAGGAGTGGCAGGCTCGACACCGTCTGATTGCGATCGAGCCGAAGAAGCCATGACGACCATGCGCCAGCTGACGAGTACGCTCCTTCTAATCACTTTCGGCCTCGCCTTGTGCGCCGCCAAGGACGAAACTTTGGATGCACTCAAGTCTCGTGTCGCCAGCGCGCGCCCCGAAGACCGTCCTGCCCTCTGCGTCCAGATTGCGCATCAGCAACTGCGTAACGCTGACAAACTCTATAACGATGGCAAGATCGAGCAAGCCCGCGCCGCCGTGGACGACATCGTCACTTTCCTGGATCAGGCCCGCGACGCGGCGACTCAAACTAAGAAGCATCAGAAGAATGTTGAGATTGAGGCCCGCAAAATTTCGGAAAAACTGCGCGACATCAAGCGCACTCTCGCCTTTGACGACCAGCCTCCCGTGGACCAGGCCATCAAACACCTGGAAGACATTCGCACCGCACTCCTCAAGGAGATGTTCGCCAAGGACAAGAAATGACGCGCCGCGGCCGGTTTCGTCTGATTCTTAGTTTGAGTCTCCTGCTCGCCTTTCCTCTCTGCGCGCAAAGGCGCCACGACCCGCTTAACCAGTTGGAAATCGATCAACTGCGCGATGCCATGCTCGAACCCGACACGCGCTTAAAGCTTTACGTGAAGTTTGCACGCGATCGCATGACGGCTCTGGAACAAATGCGCGCCAATCCAAAGACCACCGATCGCCCCCGCCAGACTCACGACCTGATTGAGGATTTCCTCGCCATCTACGATGAACTCAACGACAACATAGACATGTACGTCGGCCGCAAGGACGACGTCCGCAAACCTCTGAAGCTCATTATCGAAGCCGACACTGAGTTTCAATCCAAGCTGCGTGCGCTCAAGGACTCGGCCAACAGCGACGCGGCCGAAGCCAAACAGTACGAATTCGTCCTGACCAACGCCCTCGACACGGTCGACTCCAGCGCCGACGAACACCGCAAGACCGTTGCCGAGGTCGACGAGTACATGAAGCACAAGAAGAAGAAATAGGCTCTGGGCTCTGGGCTGCTGGCTCCTAACTTCCGAGTTAGTCGTGAAGAGAAGGTACCTCTGCCGTCCGACCGTAGCGCCGGCGTCTCGCCGGCTGTCCCGAGAGCGCCTCGCCCTCGGATCGGTCACTCGACGGCTCGCCTGAGCTTGAAACGCTGGTCGCTGCCCTCGTGACCGCATAAGATAGTTCTCCATGCAACTCTGGTTTGCCCGCGGCAGTGAAGTTACCATCCGCGAACAACTGGTCACGCAGGTCATCCTGGGGATCCTCAGCGACGATCTCGCCCCGGGACAGCGCTTGCCCAGCACGCGGGAACTGGCGCGGCGCTTTCGTCTTCATCCCAACACGGTCAGCGCTGGTTACCGCCAACTCGAACAAGAACGGTGGGTGGAGTTTCGCCACGGCAGCGGGGTCTATGTCCGCAACCGAAGGCCCGAAGTATCGCAGTCTTCTGCCCTCGCTCTCGATCAGCTGATCGCAAAACTTTTTCGCGCGGCGCGGGAACTCGGCGCTCCTCTCAGCACCGTGCGCTCGCGCCTGCGGCAGTGGCTGGAACTGCAGCCGCCCGATCATTTCCTCTTGATCGAGCCCGACGAGGAACTGCGGCGCATTTTGTCGGCCGAGATCCAGAAGGCCGTAACGTTCCCGGTCCAGAGTTGCGGGCTCGGGGACGGCCCGAAAACGCCGGACGGCGCGATTCCAGTCGTGCTTCCGAATCGTGCTGCGGCCGTAAGGCAGGCATTGCCGGAAGGCACCGACGTGCTCACTCTGCAGGTTCGCTCCGTCCCAACCTCGCTTGCAGGATGGCTGCCTGCCCCGTCCGGCACGCTGCTCGGCATCGCATCCGGGTGGCCGAATTTCCTGAAATTGGCGCGCACCATTTTGCATGCCGCGGGCTTTGACCCGGACGCCCTGGTATTCCGGGACGCGCGGAAAAGCAACTGGCAGCGCGGCCTGCAACAGACCGCGGCCGTGGTCTGCGATACTGTCACCGCAACCTTGCTCCCTGCCGGCTGCCGGGCAATTCCTTTCCCACTGCTGTCCGAGTCTTCGATCGCGGAACTCCAGCGCTACGTGGAGTTCATCCGGAACCCTCTTACCCCGTAACACTCTAGAAAGTGTCACAACCCCGACCCCCCAGTCGCTGCCAGCCCGCACAATGGCCATGCTGAAACCTGAGGAGGTAAGGCATGAAGAAATTGATGACTTTCTGTTGGCTCCTGGCCCTGGCCCTGCCGCTTGCCGCGGTCGAAGACGGCCAGGTGATGTACGCAGGCGGAACGGCTGCGGCTTTGCGGGCGGGCGTTATCGGGCGGCTCGACACCACTCCCGAGACGGCGCTCATCTTCGAGTACTCGGGAACAAAACTGCCGATTCCCTACGCCGATATCCAGTCGTTCGCATACTCGACTGAAGTGACTCGTCATCTGGGCGTCCTGCCGGCCATTGGAGTCGGCCTGGTCAAGATGCGCCGGCACCGGCACTACTTCCGCATCTCGTATCGCGGCACGGATAACGTACCCCAGGTTGCCGTTTTCGAAGTTCCCAAACATATGCCGCGCACGCTTCAGGCGGTCCTTGAGGCTCGCGTCCCTAGGAAACCGCTGCCCGTACCTTGTTGTGGCCATCGGAACTGAAGCTTGCTGTGACACTTCAAAAAGTGTCTGCACCCCACTCTCCCCGGCACAGTACAACCGTTACGCTCGGCTCATGAAACACATCGACGAAACACGCGCTCTGCTTTTGAGCTGTTGCTTGCTCGTTCTTGCGCCCTGGAGTGCGGCGCAGGTTGGGTTCCTCGCGGCCATGAACGGCACTTCCGAAACGGCGATACCATCCGGCGAGGCGACCTCCAGCGAACCCACGTCGGAGCCCATCACGATTCCCGTCGGCACCCATCTGCTCATGCAGCTGATCAGCCCGCTGCACACGACATCTTCGACGCCTGGGTCCGGGGCCTATCTCGAGACCGTGTTCCCGGTAGTCGCGAACGGTCATGTCGTGATTCCCGAACATACGCGGGTGATGGGGGTGGTGGCGGACGAACGCCGGCCGGGCCGCGTCCAGGGCCGCGCCCAGATGCGCCTCAAATTCACGCAGCTGATTCTCCCCGACAACCGCGAGCTTTCCGTCGTGGGAAATCTGCAAAGCCTGCCGGGATCAAACCGAAACCGAACTGTAAACCATGAAGGCACGCTCGAACCCGTAGACCAAATCGACGTCGATGTCTACACCATGGCCAAGACCACGGGCGCCGGCCTTCTAATCGGATCGCTCAGCCGTACCGGCCTTGCGGGCGTGGGATATGGTGCTCTGATCGGCGGCGGGGTTGGCTTGGCCAAGGTGCTGTTCACGCGCGGCAATGAAATCTCCCTGCCTGCGGGAACCCGGGTCGAGATGGTCCTGCAACACCCTCTGACGGTGCAGCCAGCATCTTTACCGGCGCTTGCGGTCCATCACAGTCCGGATCCGGCCAGGGACAGTGGCGGCCGTCGATCCCTCAGGGGCAAAACACCCATCCCCAATTAAGGACAGCATCCCCTGCTTGCGCGACGGCGTGACTCTCCAGTGTGTCACTCCAAAGACTGCCACAGTCTCGCAAACCGAGCCAGGTAGCGATCACTAGGATGACACCATGAAGCGCCTTCCGTTTCGTTGACTACCGGCTACCGACCACTGCCTCATGCTACTCTTCCCTCACCGTGTCCCCGCGGCTCACCGAAATCATTCATGCCAGCTACCGCGAACTGCGCCCGCGCGCGCCGATCCCGCCCGTGCACATTCGCTTCTATCCATTCGTCTCCATCAACAACACCATCCGCCTGCGCCAGGGGGAACTCCATGTCCGCCTCTCCGATCTGCTGGAAGGCGCGCCGGAACCGGTGCTACATGCGATCGCACATATTCTGCTCGCGAAACTCTACCGCAAGCCGGTCGACCGCACGCAGAGCGCCCGCTACCGCCGCTACGTCGCCGGCCACGATATTTCCGCCAAAGCGCGCCTGGTCCGCCAGATGCGCGGACGCAAGCACATCCACTCCGCCCGCGGTCACTACTACCATCTAGAAGAAATCTTCGAAGACCTGAACCGCCGCTTCTTCCACGGCCTGATGGGGCGCCCCCAACTCACGTGGAGCCGCGATCATGCCCGCAACCGCCTCGGCCACTACGACCCCGCCCACAACACCATCGTCATCAGTCGTGTCTTCGACCATCCACAGGTCCCCCGATACGTGGTCGAGTACATCGTCTTTCACGAAATGCTCCATCTGAAACACGCCGTAAAGTTGCGCGGGAGCCGGAGGTGCGTGCACTCGCGAGAATTTCAAGCGGAAGAAAAGATGTTTCCGGAGCTCGAGACTGCACAGAAGTTTCTGCGGATTCTTTGAGACCCAGCTCTTGGCTCTTGGCTCTTAGTTCATCGGAGACTCTGATGAAGGCCGATTGCCGTCTCTGTGAGCCTCCGTGTCCTC
>Ga0075030_100002933_pt1 | contig 15560 bp, 16 predicted proteins | sample LitLauG_LLR_2012_FD_71393 | JGI IMG/M metagenome (GOLD analysis project Ga0075030, IMG submission 71393) | Freshwater sediment microbial communities from Pennsylvania, USA - Little Laurel Run_MetaG_LLR_2012 | ecosystem: Environmental > Aquatic > Freshwater > Creek > Sediment | place: USA... | reverse complement strand
TTTCGATATCCTGCTGGCTCATGTGGCGGAGCAGGTAACTCTTGCCACTGCCGGTTTTGCCGAGCACGACCACATGCCGCATCCGATCCTGGCTCGTGAGCGTCACATGTCGTTTCGTTGTCTCGTCATCGACCACGCGAAACCCCAGATCCAAACTTCCGCCCTCGAACCGTGCTCCGCGTCGCCGTCCAACCAGGCGGTTCCAAATGGCTGCGATGAGTTGTTCAAGGAAGCGAATCATCATGATTCGATTGTCCGGGGTGGTGTGTGAATATCGGTAACAAACCAGCCCGGCGGAACGCGGAGGGCGAACAAGAGAAACCCAGGAGTCGGCGTATATGCCGATCTCCTGGGTCAGAAGGCCGCTAGGGAGGTGGACGAACGTGAAAGGCGGCCTACATCCGAAAATTCGTGATCACCACTTCTTTATAGCGGCGGCCGGCGGCTTTCTGCGACGTGTAGTGCAGTTCGACTCCCCGGATGTGAAATCGGCCGAAGAGCGCTCGCACTTCGGGCACATCGTTCAATGACAGCACGAACTTGCCGCGGATCTTTTTCAGCCGATCCGCCAGCTCGCCGAAATCAGCCTCGCTGAAGTTATGACGGTAGAGGTTTCGTCCCCAATATGGCGGGTCCAGGTAGAAGAGCGTCGTCGGGCGGTCGAAGCGTTTCATGACCTCCTCGTACGGCGCGCATTCCAGCTGTACCCGCTCTAATCGTTTATGGGCGTTTTCAATGAGCTCGGGAAGGCTTTTCAGGTTGAAACTCGGCGGCTGGATGACGTTGCGGTGATAGACGGGATTCCGCACCAGGCTCGCAAAGCAGTTCCGCAGAAGATATAAATGTCGTGCGGCCCGCTGGATGTCGGTCAGAGTCTCGGGGTCCGTCTTTTTCAGCAAATCGAACCATTCGCGGCTAACCACGGCGAAGCGGAAATACCGAAGCAACTCCTCGTAGTGCTGCTGGCAGACGCGGTAGAAATTGACAATCTCGCCGTCGAGATCATTCAGCACCTCCACCTTCGATGGCTTCTTGCGGAAAAATACTTGCGCGCCTCCGGCGAATGCTTCTACATACGTCGTGTGCTTCGGAAAGATCTCAATGACGCCCTTTGCCAGACGGTTCTTCCCACCTATGTACGAAAGCGGTGCAGCCATTACGAGATTTCAACGAAAGACCTTCCCGGTCGGACACTTCGGCAAAGGCCCAAAGGCCGAAGCGTGAAATCAGTCTAATCGGCTGGTGGAAAAATAAAAGGTAGGCGCTCTTGCACACTTGCGCATGTTGGGAGGATCAAGAAGTGCGCCCACCTTTTCATCCTCTGGCGGCCTGTTAAGGTTATCCCTACAACTGAAGATGGCTATGCTGGGAGGCGAAAGGTCCTAATGGTCTCTTGCCCCAATCGACAGGCCAAATCCTGCCCCACCGGGAGGAGAGGAGAAGAAATCGGATAGGAATGAATTTCTCGATTCGTCTTCTTTCGTTCTTCCGGCTCCTCACCCGAGAACCGCCCAAGGATCACGATTTCAAAACGTGTCCGATCTGTGAGCGGTACGGGATAACGGAGATCTAGGAGTTAACCGGGCGAAATTCAAGCGCGGACGAAGACCCAGCGCCGGGTTCGGCTAACAACGGAACCTGAAATCCGGGGTTTTTACGGAAAAAGGTTCGAACGTCATTGACGAGCGCGCACCAGGTGGAAATTCGGCGACTTCTCTGCAGGATTTGGAACGGTTCATTCGCGTCAATGCTGAGTTTTTTCGCCTTGATGGCTAGGTTCGATCCAACCGTAGACAGAATTAAGCGCTTTTCAGCGACCGTGCCGTGCGTGAGCCAAAACACCGCGCGATTGCTGAAGAAAAAGAGACTCCGCGAAGGTTCGATCCAACTTTCGGTTTCGAGCTGTTCCAGTCGCTGCTTGAGCTTGATTTCCTCACGATTGAGTTCCGCACGCTGGCGGACAAATTCCTCATCTCCGATCAGTTCCCGGTAACGTAGCTTCGTGAGATTGTCCAGGCTCCGCGCGCAACTCGTCAATGTTCGCTCAATGGATTGTTTGATACCGTGATCCGATCTGTGCTCCTTGATGCGCTCTTCCTCGACTGCGGCGAGCGCTTCCTCGACCTCTCTCCGATCAAGGTAGATGACGTTGAGAAATTCTAGAATCTGCTCCTCGATCTGCTCTTCCTCGACGCACTTTTCACGGCATGCCACGTCGCGCTTCTTGTGCGTGCAGTGGTAGTAGACGTAGCGGCTGCCGAAGCGATTGATCTTATGCTCGGCCGTAATGCTGCCTCCGCATGTCCCACATTGCATTAGCCCGGTGTAAGCGAATACGTGCCTTTTCGATCGCGCACGGTCTACTCGGCCCAGCAGTTCCTGCGCTCGCTCAAACTGTGCGAGCGTGACCATTGGTTCGTGCTTTCCGGGATACGACTGAGTTTCGTGGACCAACTGCCCGGCATAGAACGGACTTGAAAACATGCGGTATATTCCGCTCACGCTCAACGGATTGCCGCCGATTCTCCGGCGCTTTGGTGTTCGTAGACCCATTTCGTTAGTAGCGATATCCAGGATCTGGGGGACCGAGTATCCGCCGGTCAAGAGTAATTTCCAAAGCCGCTTCATGATCGGAAACCGGTCCGGGTCGGGGACGACGATCTTTTCGCCAGTTTCAGAGCGGCCGTTCAAGTAGCCCATCGGCGCCAGGCCTGGAAACCATCCTCTTTCGCGCTTCGTGCGGTTCCCCCGGCGAACGTTTTCACTGAGCGAATCGACGTAATACTTCGACTGGCCGAACATGATCGCCAGCATGAACTTTCCCTGCGACGTATTCTCGAAGGTGTAGGTCGGGAACTTGAGGCTCGTGAGCTTCCCGATATCCAGCAGATGAATGATTTGGCCTCCGTCCAGGGCGTTCCGTGCCAGTCGGTCGGGATGCCACGCGACAATGCCATCGGCCTCGCCGCGCTCGATGCGACGTAGTAGTTCGGTGTAAACCGGACGGCCCGGACTTTTGGCGCTACGGGCCTCTTCCTTCGTTTCAATAATCTGAAGTTTCTCTCGCTCGGCGTAGCGCTTCAATTCCTGCAGCTGGGAATCGATTGAAAGCACTTGATGATCCTCATCATCGGTAGATTTCCTGCAATAGGCAAAGTATCGATTCACAATTACTGTGTGTTTATGTTTGTTTGGTCGACCTTTGCCCCTCAGTCTAGGACAATTCGAGGGACAGTCAAATTTGAGTGATACCGTGACGCTTGCAGATGGGGCAGGTGCGGATATCGTGATCCGAGGGAGGTTGCCTCGCGATCAGCCGGAAAAGCGGAACGAGATCGGCTCGGCGGCGTTCGTTTACGGCCTGGTCCGGGTCCGGAGGCGTTGTGTCTTCGTCTATCCGAGCCTTTGTGCTCGGTCGATTCTTTGTACGCATCAGAGAGGACTATAGGGCATCCTCGGTAATAATAAAGGTAGGAGTCTCCTGCTGCTGCGGCAACGTTCAGGGCCTTACGCTAGGTTGTCCATTGATTTCCCCCCGCTTCTCGTGGAATCGGTGGAAATATCGTCAAGTTGACGATGATTGACACGTGGTTCTCGCCATGCTAACGATAGGGAGGCGATTGAAAGGCACCCGATATCGTGACAGGCGGGGGTGCCTGCGGCGATATAGCACGCTGACTCGTGGATCGCGGTTAGTGTTCGTTTGCCTCTTCGGGGCTGGAAACCGTGAGGGAAAGGCTGTACTCACGTTCTTTCCGTGAGACCGATTCCGGCAAACGCTGAGTTATCTGAGGCGTAGCAGAGAATATTCTCTTTGCGATGGATTTCACGGAATGTTCCGCCGGTGAGTTTGGTACGCTGGTGAAGAGAATCCGACCTATCCCGCGCACCCGAATCGCCTCCTTGAGATAAGACGCCAACTGGTCCTGGGCCTTGAGGCGCCGTCCCCGATACGTGGCTGCCAACTGCCACACAAAGACCGCATCGGAGGGGTCGCTCACTGGCATTGCCAAGAGATATCCCAAGCGGCTGTTGTCCGGCGCCACCGCCACGGCACAGTAATGCCCATGCAGGCGGCTCAGCATCCACAACAAATACGGAGGACACACCGTGTAGCCAGGAATGGTCGCAGCGAGTGAGCGCACGAATTCAAAATCGTCGGGCACCAATGAACGCACGATCATTGACCCCATGCTGCCCTTCGATGAGGCAGCCCTGGGCCCAACGGTTGCATGCCGTCTTGACTGGGGAACCCTTTGCGTTTTCATCGAAGTAAACACCTTGCGAGTGCGCTGCAGACAAGCTTCGCGCACCCTCTCCGGTTAGCGGTCGACGTGCTCCCTGATAGGTCCGTGCTCGACACTCGACATCTCCAGGGCGCTTTCCAAGACAATCGCGGCGCGCCTCGCCTGTTCGGGTTTTAACAATACCCACCGATCTCGGGGCCCCTCGATGTAGATGTAGCCGGCGGCATGCCCGAGTGGTACAGAGCTTGCAATGGTGGTGGTCGTAAAGGGGCCGCAAAAAGATAAGAGCTGTGACGCAATTGGGAGCGTTTGTACACTGCCGGTATCAATCTCAATAAACCGCATCTTACCCACTATAGATTTCTTAGAGAACGCCTGAATCGCTTCCCTAAGGTCGAATCGTTCACGCTCGGTATTGTGATGCCACAAGCTCAACTTGGATTGCACATCGATCTTCGGATAGACGAAAAATAGCATGTTTCCGTTCCCCTCGAGAAATCTTGCCGCTTTCTCCTGTAGGATCGGACTTGTCAGTGCAAGCTTCCTGCCACCGAGAACATAAATGGAGCTCGTGGTCTTGGGGTCAACCACGGATAGCACGGCTTCGGCGAATTCGCGATCCTCCCCCGTGTTCTCGACCATCGCTTCAAAGGCGTAGAGTTGCGCGAGTTCCCTCTCCTCGGCAACCGACATGCTATAGGCTCGCCTAAGGAGTGCTAGACGGGCCCTCGGAACTCTCATCCGCCCACGCTCGATCAAAGAGAGCGCCTGCTTGGATATCCCCTTCTTCCCAATCCTCTTGGCGACATGGTGGAGGCTTCTTCGCTGCCTCCTGCGCAGATCACCGAGAAAGGAACCTACGCTCTTGGGTTGCATACTTTTCAGCATAGCGGGGCCCAGGCTGCTGTCAAGCAACTGTTTATTGACAGTTGCATTAGACGACGAAACACCGGCCCTCGCTAACCTCGTCACACTGATTCGCTCGACTTGCCTCGTCCGGCATGTTCGCTTGTCTTCCAAAACGGCGGCGATCCTCTAGTCTCAGTCGTAGAGCAATTCGTGTCTCAACAACAGCAATGTTCGTACCGCCCAATAATTATCTGCGCTCACTGCGCAAAACATCCGGCCTCAGTCAAAGCGAGGTTGCTTTCCTGCTGGGCGCCGAGGACGGTGGTCATGTCTCCCGCTACGAGAAGGGACATCGCCTCCCTACGCTTCGAACAGCAACCGCCTTTGCGACGATCTTCGGGGTTTCCCCGAGCACCCTCTTTTCTGGAATTCAGATCGAAGTTGACAGCGAAGTGTTGTCGCGGCTCAAGCAACTTCATGCCAAGCTTGAGAAGAAGCGTGAAGACCACCGAGAGGCAATTGCGGATGCCCACAAGTTAGTTTGGTTGGATGAGCGGTCGTCGAGCCTGAGGAAGGGATCTGCCCCTTCTATAAGATGAAGTACCATTTCGAGAGAATACTGGCATTCGACGTGCATCCGCTGAGCTTCGGATTCGCGGTACTCGAGGGATCTGACCATTTTATCGATTGGGGAGTCCGCAGCTTCCGCAAGGGCGTGAACGCTGTGAAAGTTCCGATGCACGAGAAAGTTGCTTTGCTCATCGATGAATACCAACCGGGCCGCATTCTTGTGCTGAAGCGGAAGGCAAGCATTTCGTTCCAACTTCGTGTCATCGCCAAAGCCGCGAGAGCCCGACGGGTGCCGATCCATGCGCTTTCCAGAGAATCTGTCTGGCGAGAGTTCCCCGACGCACACAATAAACACGAAATTGCTCTAGCCATTGCGAGCCGCCTTCCCATTCTTTCACCGTATATTCCTCCGAAACGCAAATCTTGGAAACCTGAGCACTACAGAATGAGCATGTTTACAGCGGCGGCAATTGGCCTTTCGCACTTCGATCGGACGGTTCTCAGGGACCGTTCCCATATCTGAGTCTTTTCGCCGGCCCCTCGGTGGCGTAGCCAAATGAAGGGCCGCCACTTTATGAGGGGCCGACGAAAGGACTTTGTTCTCGCTTGAAGTTCGCTTGGGCAGGCAGATTCAGGAGCCTAAACGCGACATGATCGACGTCAGACTAACTGGCTGGTGACAGGAATGTGCAAACTTGGGATGGTATGAAATGAAGATATAACATTTCCCGGTAGGCGGCAATGTAAATCGACGAACGCGATGAACCGTTCGCTCGCTACCATAAAGTGAATTGGCTACCCCTCGCGATGTCCGTACATACACTTCCCTCCTTGTACACACTCCTCACAAGAAGAGACGCGCTCTGAAGCCTTTCGGTCACGAAAAGATTTGACCTCGGCGAGCCTTCCGCCCACCCGAATTCGTGGGTGGGGCAACCTTATCTTTTTTCGTACAGTGAAGGAATCCGATTCGAGACTTCGCAAAGTCGAATTACATCTTTTGTGTTCACTCGGTGAGATAGTGAATCGTCAACTATGAATTTCCCAAATTCCGACAAAGGTGCTTTCGCTAAACCGCACTTAAGCAATGCGATGATGTGCTTGTGTGCGACCACCAGCACTGTCTCACCTCGGAACGAAAGAGCAATGTCACGAATCGCTTCCAGAATACGCTGTTGGGCAGATTCCGCCGTTTCCTTGCTGCCCGGAATAGATACAGAACCAGGATCCTGCAGCCACGAAGCGTACTCCGAAGATTGAGAAGCCTTCAACTGCTGAATCTGTTGCCCTTCCCAATCGCCATGATCCAATTCCCGAAGCCGTGGTGTCCTGTGTAGCGGAACGTCCAACGCGGTTGAATAGATCCGGGCGGTTTCGAAGGCGCGCCGTGCAGTACTGCAAATTATCCGCCCAATGCCAAGACGATGCAGATGGGAAACGTTGGCTTGTGCCTCTCTAATACCAATCTCCGAAAGCGGAAGGTCCATTGTTCCTTGGAGTCTCCTTTCTGCGCTCCACGAGGTCGTACAGTGTCTCGCCAAGTAAATAGTCGCCAGATTATCGGGTGTCGATCCGAATTTCAGCTTTGAAAGGCTAGTCCGTGCCAGGTTGCCCAGTGTTTGTTCAAAGGAAGGTACCCAGGTGTCGTTTTGTTCGTGCTTTTCAATCTTCTTCAACAACTCGGATGTTAGGTCGCCATCCGCCGTTACCAGTCCCTGCAGCGCAGCTGCGACAACTCGGCTATCATGGTCATCCAGAGCCTGCTCTAGAATCATGAGCCCTTGCCTGCCACCAATGAGCCCGGCTGCCTCTGGTACGATCCATCGATACTCCACATCAGATCGCACCAAGTAGGCAGCCAGAGCTTTGCACGCCTCGGTCATTCTTAATCGACCGATCAGCCTAAGCGCATGTCCTCGCATGTGCTCATCGGCAGATTGTAAGCAGCCAAGGAGCTGTTCCCTTAGGTGATCAGGAATATCAGGGTGATCCGAATTCGAAATCTTGCGCAGTGCCCAGATGGCGCCGGCTGATGTTATCGGATGAGTGTGAGTGGCATATTTTTCCAAAATTGCTCTGCCTTTGGCCACTCGCCGATGCCCAACATGCTCCATAACATGCCAAAGCAAACCCTCAGAATTCGTTCTCAGGAGTTCGACCAAAAGATTCTCGAAAGCCTCCGAACTTCCGGAAAGGCTACTAATCGCCTCCAAGGCGGCCCGCCGTGCGTAATCCGAGCGAGCTTCCGATTTGGCAATATCTGTTAAAGCTGGAATCGTCCCGGAACCGGCGTTGGCGAGTGCCCTCGCGAGTTCGATCCGGACGGGAAGAGGTGGTCGACGGTCCTCTCCAAAAGCGATCGCCCGGTCCAAGAGCCTCTCGATATCGCGTTGAGAAAATACACCTTCAGAAATTGCCCGACAATAATTGAAAACGTCTATGATGGGAACTCGCTCGAGGAGATCACGAGCGGCATCCGCGCTGTCAATCAACCCTACCGCGAATGCTAGCGAAGCCGCTAGTCTCGGATGTTTGAATTCCGCGACTGCGTCCTTTCCGAAGTGAACAATGTAACGCGCAGTTAGAAATTCCTGGTACCACGTGTGAAAGAATTCGAAGCGTCCTGAACGCCTGTCGCGGATAATACCGAGCCGACCCGCCAGGATCGCGGCAAAGTCAAAAGGGATCTTGTCCAAGATTCCGGCGCAAGCCGACCGAAGTTCTTTTGTCGAAAAGAAACGTCCGTCGCCATGTCGCGCGGTCTGATACGCTAGCGCGCCGAGCACATCATCGATGCGTAAGCTGAGGTCGTCGCCTTCCATGAAGCTGCTGTGATGCGGGTGAAGATGCAGTTTGTGATGTTGTTCCAAGATTGCCTCAAACGCTCGCTCGAACAGTCTGGTTTTTGTCAACCGAGACACTGCACCCTGCTCCAAAAAGACAATCCCGAGAATTGAGAGATTTAGCGGATTGCGCGCAAGATCAAGAACCTGTGGATTACCCGATATCCAAGAAAGCAGATCATCGGCCTGGTTGCTATCCTTGATCCGCAATTTTATAAATTCGCGCATTCTTTCGACGGTTAACGGATACATTTCAAAGCGGTCAACCGATGGCAGGGTTCGTTGGCCCTCAGGACGCGTTGTCAATATGAACCGGGCTTGGGTCTTATTGAGATAACGCTTAATGGCTTGCTGGCTGGCTTCGCCAATCTCATCCCAACCGTCGAGCAGGAGGATGGGTTCTGCTTGTGAAGCCAACCTAAGCCCGTCGAGAGACTTGCACCCGAGGAGTGAGATCTCGGTGTCGATGAAATCACCAAAGTTCGCGTGATCCTCGTTAGCAAAATGCTCAAATGCTGCGAGTGGCAGGTAAACGGGGATTTCTAGCAGAGGAGATCGGCGAAGAAGATCGAGTACCAGGAGACGCAGTGCGGTAGTCTTGCCGCTACCAGGCTCCCCCAAGATCGCACACCGGCCGAGGGATACTAACTGAGAAACATCGTGAATATCAGCAAACCTGCCTCCTGGGTCAACAGCTTGCACCAGGGGTGTTATACACAGGTCTTCGTAGTGCGATCTCTCGTAGAGCTCTAATACGAGATTATTCTGAATTTCCCCGATCAGTGCCTGAGTGTAACTGGCTACGACATCATCACCCTTGTGTGCATCATTGTGATCTATTTGGAGATTCTGCGCTTGTTTGGTGCGCTCATCGGGAATCGCCGGGAATAACTGCCTTGCGGAGGAGAGCAGGTAGCTTAGTCTGGGATCCCAGCCGCCCACGTCATTTGCACCCTCGTTCCACACGCGCCCCCCAGAAGTGAGTGCATCGCCTTCCGTCCTTGGGGCATGTTTTGCTTCGGGGGCCATCTCCAAGTGCCCAGTTCGCGAAGTCCGCTCGAATGATATCCGCATCGGCTGGGGCAATGGCATGAACCGGTAACCCTCGCCGCGAAGCGACTCGATGAACTTGTGCCCTCCATGCTCAAGAATGTCGAAAATTGGTCGCAGACACTTCTGCACAGCGTTGTCCGACTTGGCGCCTCTGTCCTCGTTTTTCGCTCGTTCCCTTTCTCTTTCTCCCCACATTACCGCAACTAATTCGTCATAGCTAACCAAGCGGTCATGATTCCGCAGCACATAATCCAGTCCTTTGAGAGCAATCCCCTTTACTCCAGGGATCGGTATCCCTTCACGCATTAGCGATCGCTTGCGGAGATCGTACTCAAATGGACCAAACCGAAATGGATCACGATCACCTTCTGCACTCGTCTTGTTTTGGTTCGACATTGTGTAAGTTGCGCAGTACCGTCGTGATTTTGCCTCGAGATTGCCTCGAAATCGGACATGCCGTGCCTTACAGAACTCAGACATGCGCGATATGAGAAAGCTAGCGCGTTCCGGCGCGTCGGCTTTCCCGCTAAAGCGGGAGCCGATCACTATAGGAGTTAGCTTCTATGACGATCAGCACCCGTACTATCAGTACTATTGCTAGCGCTGTCACCAACAACCTCCATGCACCGGCTTCCACCGGGGGACAACAAGAGACTAGTCGACCGGCAACTTTTGTCAAGACCAACCCTCATTCCCACAACAACAACGGCACTTTCGCGGCAATTCTCAAGAACGCCCGGAGCTTGAACATCCGCCGTCTCAAAGATCGCGCATTCCTCGCAAACCGCCTTGCCAAAATCGCCGTTGGGACCTCACGAACTACTTGCTATCGACTCAAGGACGAGGCTGTCAATGCCCTCGTGCGCCATGGAGCAGCCTGCCTCCATTCGGTCGACGGATTGCCATACGGACCAACCATCGGACTCGCCTTCATCAACGGTGGGCGCCTTCATATCCCGCCGTCTCAGCTTGATGCTCCGGCGCGAAGATTCCTTCAACAGCAATTTGCCGCTGCGCTTTGTGGCTGGAACTGTTTCGAAGCTCCGCCGAACAGCATGGGTAAACATCTTTACGATCTGACGCAGGGAGGACAACAGTGAAGATCCTTCTAGGACTCGAAAGAGAATCCGAAGCCCAGGCGCTCGCCGCCGAACTGGAAATGCTGAAGCACAAAACGGTTATCGGCTTAGATCTGGATGAATGTGTCAAATTACTCCGCCATTGGCGACCGGACATGATCGTCGTCGATGAACGTATTCGGCGCGATCAGCCGGAATCCGGCTTGCGTCTCGCCGAACTTTCTCGTCTCCACGCTGAAGGAAGCTATTCTTCCTCTGGAACGCGAGTGCTCGTCCTCCTCCCGACCGCGGATTGGAACCGAATGAGGCGCGCCCAGTTCACGGGAGCCCATGCAATCGTGAAAGGGACCAACTTCAATGCGGTTGTGCGTAGCGTTGAAGCGAGTGCAGATAACTTGATCACCGACCGCTTGCTGGGCCCCGTGCTCTTGGGGGTCCATCGATTCTCGGACCGGCTTCCTCACAGACTCTGTAAGACTTGCAAATGGGAAAGGGCATCCGTGTGCTACGGCATGAGCGAGGCGGAGATTGATCTCACCCCTATCCGCACGGCAATCTTGAATGCTCTTTTCTGGGTACGCCGAGGGCAGTCTGCCACTGAAATCGCGTGGACAGTCAGCAATTCTGCTTTTCTCCAGGCGATTCTAAGAAGTCGCCTTCTGAAAGAGACTGCGGTCAAGATGGAAATCAGTCGCATCCGCGACAGCATTACAAAGGCACTTGAACGAATCGGTGCTCCTTATAATGGCTGCCACTTTCTTCCTCCGGTCCCCCACGGCGTCGGACGATATCGGCTTGGGGGCAATTGGGCCGTCCAGCATTATCTAGTGGATATTGCACGCAGCGAGAATGCGCGCACGGCTATTGCATCGCGCACGGAAAATCGGTAACCGATGTTCCGCATTCTGACAGAAGACAAGAATGTCAAATTCATCAAAGACCTCCTTGCCCGCAGATGTATCGACTACACGATGTATCACTGCGAGGGCTCGTGGCAGGGATCGCCCGAGAAAAGCATGCTGATCGAGCTCGACGGTGCGTCGCGTAAGGTCGCGGAGGCTCTGGCTCGACACATAAAGAACGCCAATATCCAACAAGCCGTACTGATACAGGAGATACCGGTGAAGAGCCGACTGGTCTGATATGGGCGGCTCTAAAGCGGCATGGGCAGCCGAGCAAATCGGAGCGGAACTTTCGCTGTCAAGCCTGCCTGACGTTGTCAAGTTGCTGCTATGGGCTATAGGCGGCACAATTCGAACTACTCAGTCAATCCGTAAGTGTCAGAGCAAACACACGGTTGACAGATTGAACCCGCAGCCAACGTGACTCGCCACTTGATCAGCAAAATCTCAGCCGGCCAGTCTTCGATTCAAATCCCGGCTAAATAGTCTGCACGTACAAGAAAAAAGCTTTTTACCCGAGTCGGTACTATGGGGGTTCCATCATGGGCTGCATCGATGATTTTCTTTTGTTTCAGCCCTTGGTGACTAAGATTTCCAATCAAGAAAGCCTCGAAGCTGAGCGGTAGAAAGTGAAGTCGTCTCCCATCAAGTCATGAACTGCCTTTGTTGGATATCGACGCCAACATGCGCCGCTGGTTCTCTTGGGGCTGGTATTTTTCCCGTGAATCAAAGCAACATAGAACGTGTGATCAGGGAGTGCCAACACCTTCTGATTTCTGAGGCCCCAAACCCAGACAGTGTCCGCGCCTTCATTTTGCGAAGGGAAAGGATGTTTCTCCCAGAACAGCTTTTGATAGCAGAAACTGTTGCCACACACCCAGGGCCGGGCATTCTGCGGGTAGACATACTCCCAGGCGCGATCGACAGTGGGTTCGTAGTAGATCAAGCGAGCCAGACCACACAGCGTCATCGGAGGCTGGCGCAGCAGTTCGCTGACCTGATAAGAGAGGCGCCGATCCGCCATCCAATCGTCGTCATCCCAGTGAACAATGATCTCTCCCCGCGCCATCTCACAAGCCATATTGTGCTTTGATCCCATCGTGCGCTTATTCGACATTCGGACATATCGAATGCGGGAATCTTGGGGAATCAAGTCCGCGACCGGCGCCACGCCGTCGTCCAGGATGATCAGTTCCCGGTTCGGATAGTCCTGGCGCAAAAAATACTGAATGGCCTGCGGAACAAGCCCAGGCCGGTTAGCAGTGGGCATTATGCACGAGACCAATGCTCCGTTCGGAACGACATCTGCCTCCGGTTCGGTCGAAGCGAGGGTCTCGGTGATAGCGGAAGGATGGGGTTCGGCGTAGGCCGGAGGCTGCTTCCTCTGAATCTGGGGTTGTTCACAGTCCTCGACTCTTCTGAGGACGATCATAGTGCCAACGCAATGGACCTTCTCATATTTGCCACCCAGCAACTCATTCACGAAGGTCTTGACCCCGGGATAATAGTCGGCATAGTCATGAAAGGCTATGTAGGCACCGGAGGCAAGCCAGCGTTCAAAATGGAAAAAGTCACGTGTGACACTCGGGTAGTCGTGCAGCGCATCGATGAACAGAAATCCAATCGGCCTATCGCAGTTGACCTCCCAAGAGAATGACTGCTGAATGTTAACAAAGTCCGAGACTCCAGCATTCGTGAGATTCCGTTGCAGCTTATCCATGGTGGGTGGTGTTGACTGAATGCCCTGGTCGCAGGCGCCAACCTTCCCATCGTGCGGGTCAATCGGATGGTTCCATTGGGAAGAAGCGTCCAGCCTTCTTCGTCATATTCGTCGGCCTTGCCCGTATCCGCAACCTCGGTCCATTTATTGGGGGCTTTGAACAACGCCGCTTGCGGGACAGTGCCTTCGTGAAATGCCAGCGTGCAGCAGTTCGCCTGCATGTAGGTTCCGTTGGGCAGGACAACCGATTGAGCATCACCGACCGAGGTCCACTTGGCCGGCTTGGCGGGGGGCGTAATGGCGGACCACGAATTCGCCTTGGGATCATACAAGGCGCCGTGGTTTTGCCAGGCGGAAGCGCAGCTTCCGGTCGAACAATCGTATTCTCCCCCCTCTACAATGACCCTGCCATCGGGCAAAACCGCAGACCCGAAGTACAGAGGAGAATAACCGGAGGGTGCCGCAACCTTGGTCCAAGTGCCGTTGAGATAGCTGCCGCTTATGTCTGGAGTCAGGGTGTACCACGAATTGTAATCGGTACTCATGCAACCGTTGCAGTTAGGCTCCGAGTGCACCAGGACGCGGCCATCGGTGAGCAGCAGCATCGCGCCGGGGTTGAAGGGCGGAGTGTTGGTAAGGGTCGACCAGCTTTGGGCGCTGACCATCGTGACGCTGATGACGATCAGGGCTGAAACTAGTACGAACGCCCGCGGTATTCTCATCGTTTTCCTCCGGGGGATTATTTGTGGCGCGTACCGGCTGAGTGGTGTCGGTACACTTAACTGGGAAAATGGTCTTATATCCAGTTCGAGGAGGAAGTGTCCGCAGACATGCAAAAAAATATAGGTCGCAAGGAATATTTTCTGGGGAATTGGAGTGCAGGCAAGAATTGCATCCGGTATAGCTCTGCCGGCGTGACCGGATCTCTCAAATGGTCGTTGAAATCCCAGCCGGATGCAATTTCTGCGCGCCAGCGCGGCTGCAATCGACAAATCTAATGCTATTTGCCGAGCGACCCCACAGCCTGATAGGTGTCGAGGCGGCCGTTGTTTAAATCTTGGCCGATGTACACCGCGTGGGCGATGGCCGCTGCGGCTGCGGTCAGGTCACAGTTCGATTACGCCAAAGCGCCTACTCGCGGCATCCCTATGGCTCGTACGGCTTGCGAGGTATCAGTCAGCCGATAAGAAAGAGGCTGCGGAAGATAGAGCGTTAATGGCGCAGATCGAAAAGGTTGAGGAGATACTGGAGGGATTGGAGTCTGAGGGCTGTTTCGAGCATGCCCACAAGCTGCTGGGTGAGATGGTTGGCTCCGATGCGAACAAAGTTGAAGAGGAAGAATCTCCCGATCCTTGGTGGATCGTCGGAGACGTGTGCCTCGTGTTTGAAGACCACGCAGGTGCAAAAAAACAGTTCGTCCATAGATGTGAAGAAAGCTCGTCAGGTATCGTCACACCCAGGCTGGATGTTGGCAAACGTTCCCGCCAGCAAGCAGGCTAAAATCCTGCCGTGCTCGTCACCCCAGTTAAGAAGAGTTCATGCAAAGGCGTTGGCTCACCCTGGAGGAGTCGCTTTGCGCCGTTGGAGGAATTGAAGAAAATGGGCGCGAACCGCGTTGGCTACGCTTCTGGAACTCCGAATGACTTTTGTTGAACTGGGTGACCTTGACTGGCGAGAGAAGGCAGCCGAACTCTTCCAGGAGAACAACCTCCCGGCACGGTCACTTTTTGAGAAGCTCAAGAGCACTCCAACCGCAAAGCACCTTACTCCCGAGTGAGGCAATCTAGAAAACAATACATCGACAAGAAAACTCTATGACGCCGACCGGAAGGTCGTCGAGTTTAATGCGTCAGGGGCGGCTATTCGCAACCTACTGTTCCGCACGAGAGGCACACTCCTCGCACGCTGACTTGGGCGGGACTCGTGAGATTATCGGTTTGAAAGAAGATCATACGGCTGATCGGCCGTCAGTCGGGGTATGAGTTTGCCGACTTGTTGAACTCTGTGGCTTTGACCGTCTACAAAATCGACTACGGCGCTGTAGACGAAAATCCAGAAATGCTGTTTATGTGCTTGAAAAGATTGGTCGGGGAGAGAGGATTTGAACCTCCGACCCCCTGGTCCCGAATTCAGTAGAGTCAACAATTAACTCATTGGTCTGGTATCGCTTACGAATCTTGGGTGCAAACTCAGTTGCACCCATGCACCCAATCGGAGTTCAAGGACCTGCGTGTCGTGAGGCGACTCAAGGCGATCTCGCTACAATCAGATCCGCGTGCTGGTCCTCTAAAGCCTGA
>Ga0075030_100002932_pt1 | contig 15566 bp, 10 predicted proteins | sample LitLauG_LLR_2012_FD_71393 | JGI IMG/M metagenome (GOLD analysis project Ga0075030, IMG submission 71393) | Freshwater sediment microbial communities from Pennsylvania, USA - Little Laurel Run_MetaG_LLR_2012 | ecosystem: Environmental > Aquatic > Freshwater > Creek > Sediment | place: USA... | reverse complement strand
GTTGGCCAGGCCCGACCCGAAGGCGTTGGCCTCGAGACCCCACGACCATTGGACCGTTCCAGCGCCGAACACCAACGCTCCCGACGGCGCGCGGTACAGGCTCAGGTGGTGGGTGGCGACGCCCGGACTCACGGTGGAACCCAGATCCTGCAGCAGGGCGTTGACCGACGCGGTGGTCGAGGACAGCTCGAAGAGGCCGGCGGGTCGGAAGCCGTTGTCGAGGTCCTCGTCGAATTCGTAGCCCAGCGTCGCCGGAGCCAGGGTCTCGACCTGCGATCCCGTGAGGGCAGCGACCCCGGTGTTCCTCCAGAACCGCAGATGGGCGTAGGCGGCCGGCACCTGGAGGGCGAAGTTGGTGGGCGGGTCCACCATGTAGGCCTGACCGGTGAGGGCGTTTTCGGGTAGCCCACCGTCAGCGGGCGGGCTGTTGCGGTTGTCCCGCCAGGTTCCCGTCCAGGTCGGGGGATCCTGGGGATCGACCGGGGCCGTGAAATGGGTCTCCTTGTAGGTGACCAACGTGCGGTAGGGCGTGTTCGAACCGTCGGTCGACGCCTCCCACCGGGTCTTCCAGAACATCTCGTTGCCGCTGAAGAAGGCCAGGTTGACCCCGGCGTCCCGGGCCGCCTGGACGTTCGCCCGCTGCGGTCCTGACCAGTACTCGTCGTGCCCGGACGAGACGAAGACCTTGTGGGTCTCGAGGGCGGCCGCCCCGAGGCGATCGGTGTCGACGCCGGAGATGTAGGACACGTCGTAGCCGTTGGCCTCCATGAACTGCACGAGCGGCCATTCGGCGTCGAGGAAGGAGTACTCCTGGCCCTGGCCGACGGCGATGTTCGGCCGGTTGAGGCTTACCTTGTAGGCCGCTTTGTACTCCAGTGGGTTCCCCGGCGGGCACGAGACGGTGCAGAGATACAGGCTGTTGCCGCCGTAATTGTTGTAGGCGGCGCGCGTCAGATCCGAGGTCTGGTACACGATGGCGGAGGCGCTGGCGTCGTTGCGGACGACGAAAAACGCGGCGCTCGACCCTCCGGTGTCGTCGCGGACGAAATGGGCCTCGTAGACGCCTGACACCGCAGCGGTGGCCGTCCAGGTCGCCGCCACCGACCAGTTCCCGCAGTCGATCAGACCGGTGAGGCCGGACTGATCGACGTTGCACGCCGGCTGGTTGAAGGCCTGCGCGACGTGGACGGTGGCCACCTTGCGGGCCCCCAGCCCTCCGTACCAGCCCATGCGCAGGACGTCGACGTGCCACGCCGCCGCCGGGGTCGAGACCTTGAACTGGACTGTGCCGCCGGTGTTCACGCTGGCGTCGGTGCTGAAGCCCTGGATCGTCGCGTCGCCCGTGGTGGTGACCTGCCAGTCAGCCGGGGGGTCGCCGGGCAGCTGGTTCTCGCAGGTCACGGGGTTCGGCGAGCAACCCGCCGCCCCGGCGGCCACCACCGGCCCGGTGACCGCCGCCAACCCGGTGAGCCCGGCTGCCGACCCGGCGACGAGGAGCCCGCCGCAGGCCAGGCGCAGCCAGCGGAACGACGGGCGCCTGCTGGTGCGCCGCTGCCGAGGTCTGGCCATCAGTTCGCCGCTCGGAGCCGCCGACATTCCGCCACGGATAGTAGTGGACCGACGGTTTCGTCACAAGGAGTGACGCCCACACCGGTAGGATGAACGGTAGAGCGGGCAAGATGCTTCAGGACCGGGCCGCGGTGTCGATTGCTCCCTTGTGGCGGTACGGTCCTGAGACCCGGGGACAGGAGTGGCGGGAAGTGACGAACCCAACTGACGGCGGCGGCCGGGGCCCGGCCATTCCGCTGGTCGATCTGGTCGTCCAGCATCGCCGGGTCGCCGCCGAGGTCGAGGCCGGCCTCCAGCGGCTCTTCGCTACGGCGGCGTTCGTGCTCGGAGAGGACGTCGTCCGTTTCGAACAGGCGTTCGCCCGCTACTGCGGGGTGGCCCACTGCCGGGGTGTGGCCAACGGTACGGACGCCATCGAGTTGGCGCTGCGGGGGCTCGGCGTGGGCGCCGGGGACGAGGTCATCGTGCCGGCCAACACCTTCGTCGCGACAGCCGAGGCCGTGGTGCGGGCCGGGGCCACGGTCGTGCTGGTCGACTGCGCTCCCGACCATCACCTCATCGATCCGGTGGCGACAGCCGAGAGCATCGGCCCGCGCACCAAGGTGTTGCTCCCGGTGCACCTGTACGGGGACCTGGCCCCCATGGAGGCCATCGCTCAACTGGCGGAAGCCCATGGGCTGAGGGTAGTGGAGGATGCCGCCCAGGCCCAGGGGGCCAGCGATGGCACGGGCCGGCGGGCCGGATCATTCGGCGCCGCTGCGGCGACCAGCTTCTATCCAGGCAAGAACCTGGGCGCCTACGGCGATGGCGGCGCCGTCATGACCCCGTCGGCTGAGGTCGCCGAGCGGGTCGGGATGCTGCGCAACCATGGCCAGGCAGCGACCTACGACCACGTCGAGATCGGCTGGAACTCGCGTCTCGACAGCATCCAGGCGGTCGTGTTGACGGCCAAGCTCGCCCACCTCGACGCCTGGAACGACGAGCGTCGACAGGCCGCGGCGCGCTATGGCGAACTGCTGGGCGGCCTGGCCGATGTCGAGCTCCCGACCCCCAGCGGGCCCGGATCCGTTTGGCACCTGTACGTGGTCCAGGTGCCCGACCGCGACCGGCTGCTCGCCTATCTGCGGGGCCGCGGCATCGGGGCCGCCGTGCACTATCCCGTGCCCATCCACCTGATGCCGGCCTGGGCCGGCCTCGGCTGGCACCGCGGCGACTTCCCCAACGCCGAGCGTCGCGCCGGGCGCATCCTGTCGCTTCCCCTTTTCCCTGGCATCACCCCGGCCCAGCAGGAGCGGGTGGTCGATGAACTGGCGCGAGGGATGGCGAGCTCGTGAGCCGCCGGGGAACGCCGGCCGATCGAACCTACGCTAAGGCCCGAGGGTCTGCTGCTGTGAGCCACCCTGCCAAGGAGCGATAGTGGAGTTCTGGACGTCCGTCAGAGTGGTCGTGCGCCGCTGGTACGTCGTGGTGCCGTGCGCCGTGCTCACCGCCGGCGCGGCCCTCTACCTGGCTGGGGCCGTCAAGCCGACCTATCGGGCATCGGGCACCGTGGTCCTGCTGCGGGCCAACCACCCGGCCGACCCGGCCAAGGTCATCAACCCCTACGACACGCTCGACTACGGCTCGACCCAGTTCGCCGATGTGGCGGCGACCGCCGCCGGCGACCCCACGTTCCGCCAGCAGCTGATCGCCGCGGGAGCGAGCCCGACCTACACGGTGACCGGCCCGACCGGCCCGAGCGGTGCTCCCGGGCAGACGCCCGTGCTCACCCTTACCGAGACGGCCTCCACCCCGGCCGCCGCCATGGCCTCCTACAAGCTGCTCGTGGCCCAGCTCAACGAGGACGTGACCCAGCGCCAGCTGGCCGTCGGCGCCCCCATCGACACGCTGCTCACCGCCGTACCCCTCACCAGCCCGGTGCAGGCTGACCGCCTGATCGGCTCCCGAATCAAGGCCCTGATCATCGTGATCGCCACCGGGGCGGCGCTGACCCTGGCCCTCGCCTTCCTGGCCGATTCGATCGCGGTGGCCCGCCGCCGGCGCCGGCGTCTCCGCGCCATCGAGACCCACGCGGCAATCGAGACCCACGGGCCGTCACGCGAGGCGGCGGTCGTATCGCCCGGGGCCGTGCCGGACGTCGGGGCGTCGAGGCTGTCCCCATCGGCCGCCGACCCGATCGCCGGATCAGATGTGTCAGACGGATCAGATGTTTCCGACGGATCAGACGTGTCAGACGGATCAGACGTATCCGACGTGTCAGGTGTATCCGACCTTTCAGATGTACCGGATGTATCAGGCATATCCCCGCCGATCGGGCCGTCCCGGGGCGAGGTCGGGCCGAGTCCCGACCGCGGCCCTGATCCCGACGGCGCCGAGGGTGGCGACCAACCCGCCGACGACGACGTCCACGGGGTGGCGTCGACCGAGGTCACCGAGGCGGGGGCCATCGCGTTGAGCCGGACCGCGGCGTCGGGGGCCACGACGACCACCACCTCGCCCGTGTCGTCGGTGGCCGAGACGGAGACGTCCGCCAGCCGTGGCCCGTCGCTGCGTCCCGGCCGGCTCCGCCGCCAGAGCCGCTGAGCTTGGCCGTGGCCCCGACCGGCGTGGCCGCGCCGCCGAGGACGGGACGGGGTCTCGACGCCGTCGGCATGCTGACCATCTGGCTGGTCATCGCCGTGACGGTGCCGTCACCGCTGATCTTCAAGCCGCTCGGCGGGAGCGGTACACCGGCCAACGTGTTCGGGCTGGGGCTGTTGGGCTGGTGGGCGTTGGCCAAGCTGGGCGGCGGTGACGACATCGACCGCGGTCGCCAGCCCCTCCGGATCGCGCTGCTCCTCGTGATGTTGTCGGTGATGGCCAGCCTCGTCGTCCTCTACCTGCGGACGTTCGTGCCGAAGGAGTCCACCGGCGCCGAGCGGGGGGTGTTCTTCCTCGCCGCCTTCGCCGGTGTGGCACTGGTGGCCGCCGACGGCATCTCGAGCATCGAGCGTCTGCACACGCTGATGAAACGGGTGGTCCACGGGATCGCCTTCGTCGCCGCCGTCGGCGTCTACCAGTTCGTCACGGGCTACAACCCGGGCCGGTCCCTCAACATCCCGAGCCTCACCCGCAACATCGTCGTGTTCGACCAGGGTCGGCTGTCGTTCGTACGCGTCCAGTCGACCGCTCTGCACCCCATCGAGCTCGGCGTCGTCCTCGGCCTCGGCCTTCCCCTGGCCATCCAGTACGCCCTCCACGAGGGTCGCCGGGGGCGGCGGGTCCTGGCCTGGCTCGAGGTCGGTCTGATCGGCGTCGTCGAGCCGATGTGCCTGTCCCGCACCGGCATCATCGTCACCGTCATCGGATTGGCCGCGGTGGGGCTTGACTGGTCCTGGCGGCGTCGCCTGGCCACGGTGGCCCTCGGGGCGGGCTTTCTCGTCGGCCTCAACGCGGTGATCCACCGCCTCCTTTCCGCCGTCGTCACCCTGTTCACCCACATCGCCCAGGACGACAGCACGACGGCCCGGCTCCACCGCTACGGGATCGCCGGGCACTACCTCCTGCAACACCCCGTGTTCGGTCGAGGCTTCAACACCCTCTACCCCGCCACTGGACAGATCTTCGACAACTGGTACCTGTACACCCTGACCGAGACCGGCGTCGTCGGCCTCGCCGCTCTTCTGCTGCTGTTCGCCATCATGATCTTCACGGCACGGGGGGCCCGCCGCCGCGCCGGCGCACCCATCGATCGGGCGCTGGCGCAGGCCCTGGCCGGCTCCATCGCCGCTTGCATGATCGCCTTCGCCACCTCCGACATCATGAGCTTCACCATGGCGACCGGACTGCTGTTCCTCATCCTGGGCGCGGCCGGCGCCCTCTGGCGTCTCACCGGTGGCCCCGGACGGTCCGACGACGGCACCGACAGGGCGGTCGGGACGGCGCCGGTCAGTGGGCGTCCCGAGCCAGCCCTCGTGTGATCGCCCCTTCGAGCTGATCGGCGACCAGGTCCCAGCTGAGTCCGGCCACACTGGCCGCCGCCGCCCTGCGTTCGTCCGGGCCGGGAGGGTGATCGATGACGTGTCCCAGCTCGGCGGCGAGGGCCGCCGGGCTCGGTGTGGCGAAGCGGGCGTAGGGATTCGGGCAGCCGATGCGGGTGTGCTCGGCGTCGTTCATCACCGGGATGCAGCCGCAGGCCAGCAGCTCGGCGGGCAGCAGCGACAGGTTGGTCAAGGAAAGGACGAGGGCGGCCGTACAGTCCCGGTACAGCGCGGCCAGCGCGACGGGCGACAGCACGCCGTGGTTGACGAAGACGAACGGCGCCTTGTGGAGGCGCACGTCGGCACCGACGAGATGCACGACCACGTCAGGATGCCGGCGAGCGAACAACTCGAGGGCCATCATGCCGAGCTCGAACCCCCGCCGGGCCGTCTCCGGGCGGGCGTAGAACACGATCGCCGGCCGACCCGCCGGGCCGGGTCGGCCCGTTGACCCGCCCAGGTGGTAGCAGCTCAGATCGACACCAAGCTCGAAGTGGTCGCTGACCATGCCGAACTCCCGCTCCAGTTTGGTGGCCAGCCACGGCCCGGCGGTGATGCCGTGGAACCCGAAGCGGTAGGTCTCCGCGGCCAGCGTCGAGTTCGTCCCCGTGGGGTAGAACAGCGGCTCGAAGTCCTGGACGAAGTAGAACCGGGTGCCGGTGGTCGGGCGGGAACGGACCACATAGGCCGTCGGCCAGGCGGTGGCCAGCACGGCATCGGCGGGACGCATCCCGCCGTCGACGTCGTCGAGGGACGCCTGCACCCCGGGGAACGTGGAGCGCAGCAGCGCCCGGTGGCGCCCGAGGTGGCGCTGGTAACCGGTGTACATCACGTAGAAGTGGCAGGAGTGGCCGCGCTCTTCGAGGAGGCGGCAGGCCCGCATGATGGTGCCCATACCGCCGGACGACTCCGACGGTGGGTTGATGACCCAGTTGATGGCCAGGGGCTGACCGGGCCGTGAAGCCCGACGATCGGCGGCCATGGGTTCAGCCAGGACGTCAGCGGGCCGGACATCCAGGTCGAAGGGGATCGGGTGGAAGGCCCGCTGACCGCCTTCGAGCAGGGCCCGGTTGGCCGCCGTTCGCACACCCTCGTGGCGCAGGTACCGGGCGGCATCCCGCGCCCGGGTCACCGCGGCCGCGGCGGCCGTGCGCAACCACGGGCCGGAGTGGCCGCTCACGGCGCCTCGGCGGTCAGGGTCCCGGAGACGGGCGCGGCTGGCTGCGACGGGCCGGCGTCGCCCGCTGGGGAGTCGGTCAACGTCGCCCTCTGCCGCCACAGGCGGCGCAGCTCCGGGGCGAGGAGCGGGCCGCCTAGGGCGCCGAGCACGGCCAGCGCCACCACACCGCCACCGAGGCAGGCGAGGACGGGGTTGGCGATGAGGCGGGCCACCGACCAGGCCGCCGCGGCGGCAGCCAGCGAGACGACCAGGGGCGGCAGCAGCGCGCCCATGAGACGCATCGGCCGTACGCCGGCGTGCGCCAGGAAGAAGGCGAACGTGGGGGCCACCACGACGATCACCACGACCGCCTGGACGGCGCCGACACCACCGATGCCGTGCGGGTGGACCACCAGCGTGATACCGACGGTGAGGGCCACCAGCCACGGGAACTGGGCGGCGAAAACGGCCCGCGTCCGCCCCAGGGAGATCAGGAAGTCGCCCCACAACTCGATGACGATCCGGCCGGCACCGAGGACGGACAGGCCGACGAGGGCACCCGACGCGGCCTGCCATCGGCGTCCGTACACGGCGCTGATGAGCGGGTGGGCGAGACCTCCCAACACCAAGCAGACCGGGAAGGTGATGGTGGCCACCAGTCGTAGAGCCGTGACCAGGTGGTCGGCGGTGTGGGTCCCCTCCCGTTGGAGCCGGGCGAAGGCCGGCAGGGACACACTGCGGACCACCGCACCGAACACGTTCATCGGCCAGCCGGAGATGTTGAAGGCGAGCACGTAGAGTCCGAGCGCGGTCGCCCCCAACGTCCGGCCGATGATGATGTAGTCGACGTTCAGGATGAGGAACGTCACGATGTTGGCGCCGCCCAGGGGCAGGCCATAGGAGAGCAGTCCCCGGGCCACCACCCGGTCGAAAGCCGGGCGGCGCCGTCCGGGCTCGTAGGCGAAGAAGACCACGGTGGTGAGCACCTGACCGGCCACCCAGGACCAGGCCAGGGCCATCGGACCCCATCCGGCGACGGCCAGCACGATGACCACCACACCCGAGGTGACCGTGTTCAGCGCGTCGGCCACGAAGATCCGGTCCATCCGGAACTCCCGGCGCATGAGGGCGCCGGGTACGACGGTCAGCCCGGCCAGGGGCAGGGTGAGCGACATCACCTGGATCGGGCCGGTGGCGCCGGGGGAACGCAGCAGCCGGGACAGGACCGGAGCCAGCAGGGCCATCCCGACGCCGAGGGCGATCCCCGACGACCAGGCCATGGCCACCACGGTCGGCGCCGTGCGGTCGATGGCCTCCTCGGGGGCCCGGATCAGGGCCGAGCCGATCCCGAGATCGCTCACGTTCACGATGATGGCGTGGACCACCAGGGCGACCGCGAAAACCCCGAAGTCCCGCGGGGCGAGGAGTCGGGCGACGATCACCCCCTGGGCGAACTGGCCGAATCTGACGACGGCGACGTCGACCGTGCTCCAGGCGGCGCTGCGGCGGATGACGCTGCCGAGGCCCCGCGACGGCCCTCGGGCGTGGGCCCGGCCGCCGCGCACCCGTCGGATCCGCCTCACAGGCCGCTCATCCGCCACCGGCGCCAGCGGACCCGCGACGACAGATCGCGGACGGCCCGCTTGACCACGAAGCTCGAGTGGGCGCCCGTCCGGGTGGCCGACCGGCGCCGGCGCTCGAGACCCCGGTAGCGGGCGAGGCGGCGGGCATCGGGGCAGACCTCGAGGGCGAAGGCGACGTAGTCGTCGACCGAGTCCGGACTCCCACCCTCCTCGAGGGCGCGGCAGCCGGCGTCGAGGGCGAGCCGGGCCAGGCCCCGGTGGGCCGCGTGCCACAGGGCGTCGCGGTCGTCCCAGCGGCCGGCCGGGCCGGCCAGGACGTTGTCGAAGGCCCGGCGGTTCTGGTCGAAGTCGAGCAGGTGTCCGGCGTGCACCGTGCGCTGCATGCTCTGGTCGTGGATCCGGTAGTAGGCCTGCGACGGGCCGTTGACCCGTCCGACGTCGGCGGCCACCGCGGCCCGCAGCCACAGCTCGAAGTCCGCGGAATGGGGAAGCTCCGCGTTGTAGTCGCCGATGGCCCGCAAAACCGAGGTGCGCATGACGACCTCGGGCGAGAAGATGCAGTTCCGGGCCGCCTGACACCGACGGGAGAACCACTCGCGACCGGACCACACCGACCAGCTGCGCACCGTGTCCACCGACGGCGGCGGGACGTCGTTGAACTCGAGGGGGTGGCCGTAGACGAAGCCGACCCCGGGGTGGGCCTCCATGAGGGCGCAGGCCCGGGCCAGGGCCCCCGGCGTCAACAGATCGTCGGCGGACAGCAGCACGACATAGTCGCCCTCCGCCGCGGCCAAACCTTCGTTGAACGTGGCGATATGACCCTGGTTGACCTCATGGCGGATCAACGTGACCCCGGGGTCGGCGGCCGCCAGACCGGCGGCGACCTCGGCACTCCCGTCGGGAGACGCGTCATCGACGATGATCACCTGGGTCTCCACCGCGGGCTGGCCGCGCACGCTGGTGACCGCGTCGGCCAGGTAACGGCCGTAGTTGTAACAGGGGATGACCACAGAAACGGACGGGCGGGTGTCCGTCAGCGGGACGGGCCGGTACCGGGTCACAGGCCGGTCCGCTGCCACCGCCAGCGTCGCACCTCGTCGACCGTCCGTCGCAGGGCGGCCCGGGCAACGAAGGGCGGCAGATGGGCGGCCTTCGTCCCCACCCGACGTCGCCGTTCGAGGGCCCGCCACTGCGGGAGACGCTCGGCGCACGGCCACGCCACCAGCGCGAACTCGACCAGCTCGTCGATCGGCACCTCACCCGTGCGTCCCCGCTCATAGGCGCGACATCCCCTACTGAGCGCCTCGGTGGCCAGGGCGATACGAGCCGACCGGTGCAGCGCGGTGCCGTCAGGCAGCCGGCCCCCCGCCCCGCCGAACACCGCCTCGAACGCACCCAGCCGTTCCTGGAGATCGAGGACGACCGAGGCGTGGACGGTCCGCTGCTGGCTGGCCGGATGGACGCGGTAGAACCCCTGGTCGGGCCCCCGGACGCGGCCGACGTCGGCCACCACGGACAGCTCCAGGAAACGGAGGAAGTCGTAGGTGTGGGGCAGGTCGAGGCGGTAGGGGCCGACCTCCGCCACCATCGAGGTGCGCATCACCGCCTCGGGGCTGGTGAGCCGGTTGGTGGCCGTGCGACAGCACCGGGCCAACCATTCCCGACCGGGCCAGATCGTCCAGCTCTCCACCTCGGTGCGGGCCGCCGGGGGCCGCTCCGTGGAGAAGTGCAGGGGCCGGCCGTAGACGAATCCCACGGCCGGGTGTTGGTCGAGCAGCGCGGTGGCCCGCGCCAGGGATCCGGGAGGCAGCAGGTCATCGGCGTCGAGCTTGACCGCGTAGTCCGCGGTGACCGCCTCGAAACCGTCGTTGAAGGAGACGACATGACCGACGTTGCGCGAGTGCCGCACGACGGTGATCCGTGCATCGTCGGCGAAGCGCTCCAAGACGGCCGCCGTATCGTCGGTCGACGCGTCGTCGACGACGACGACGTCGACGACGACGCCTTCCTGGCCCAGGACGCTGTCGAGGCAGGCGCCCAGGTAGCGTCCGTAGTTGTACGACGCCACAACCACCGACACCCGTGGCACCCGGCCCGCGGCCAGCGGGACCGGGGCCAAACGCCGCTCCCGGCTCGGTAGATCCTTCGCCTCCACCTGAGCCCTGCCCCTCCCACGCCAAGCTCGCAGCGGCTGGCCTCCGACAGTACGTTCGCTGCGCGATGGTACCCGATGGTGTTCAAGCCGGCGGCGCCGGCGGCCCACCGGTGACTACACTGGCGAGGTACGCACGACCGCTCAGACCGGGCCCTCATCGGCCGATCTCGACTGGTCGCAGGGGGCTGTTCGACCCCGACCCGAAGGACGCCAACCCCGTTGCAGAAGCGTGAAGACAACGCCGCCCGACCCCCGCTCGGCACCCGGTCGACCCGTGCGGTCCGTGGACGTACGACGACGGACGGGCCGATCGGCGTGGCCGTTGTCGGCGCCGGGTACTGGGGCCCCAACCTGATCAGAAACCTTTCCGGCTCGGAGGACTTCGACCTGCGCTGGGTCTGTGACCTTTCGGCCGAACGGGCCCGCCGGGTGGTCGGCCGACGCAGCGACGTCTCGATCACGACCGAGCTCGACCGGGTGCTCGATGACCCGGCCGTGGGGGCGGTGGCCATCGCCACCCCGGCGTCGACCCATTTCGACGTGGCTTCGGCCTGTATCGCCGCAGGTCGCCACGTACTGGTCGAAAAGCCCCTGGCCGCGTCGGTCGTCGAAGGCGAGCGGCTCGTCGCCGCCGCCGAGCTCGAAGGTGTGGCGTTGATGTGTGACCACACCTACTGCTTCACCGGGGCGGTCGCCAAGATCCGCGAGCTGGTCGAGTGCGGTGAGCTGGGCGACATCCTCTACGTCGACTCCATTCGGATCAACCTCGGAATCGTCCAGCGCGACATCGACGTGTTCTGGGACCTCGCCCCGCACGACCTGTCGATCCTCGACTTCATCCTCCCCCCGACGACCCGGCCGACCGGGGTGTCGGCCCTGGGCGCCGACCCGCTGGCCACAGGTCAGGCCTGTGTCGGCTACCTGGCGCTGCCCCTGGCGGGCGGGGGCCTCGCCCACGCCCACGTCAACTGGCTGAGTCCCACCAAGATCCGTACGACCGTGGTGGGCGGCTCGAAACGGACCGTGGTGTGGGACGACCTCAACCCGTCCCAGCGCCTGAGCGTCTACGACCGGGGACTCGACCTGGCCCGGGACAGCTCCGACACGGCGGCCGAGGCCCGCCGGGCCACGCTGATCTCCTACCGGGTGGGCGACATGGTGGCGCCCGCCCTCCCCGAGACCGAGGCGCTCGGGGGTGTCATCCGGGAGTTCGGCGCCGCCATCCGGGAGGGCCGGGCGCCCGTGACCGACGGGCGCGCCGGGTTGCGGGTCCTCCAGATCCTCGAGAGCGCCGGTCGCAGCCTCGCCGCCGGGGGGATGACGGTGGCCCTCCCCACTTCGCCGACGGCCGGCCCGACAGGCAAGGAGCGTGAACGTGTCATCTGACGGCGTCGGCATCGATCTGAGCAGCGAGCGGGCGGCCGTCGTCGGCGGGGCGGGCACCATCGGCTCGACCGTCGTCGATCAGCTGCTCGCCGCCGGGAGCCCCGAGATCGTCGTTCTGGACAACCTCGTGAGGGGACGCCTGGCCAACCTCGGTAGCGCCCTCCGATCAGGTCGGGTCCGCGTGGTCGAGGGTGACATCCGGGACCAGAGCGTGGTCGATGGGGTGGTGGACGGCTCGGGGGTGGTGTTCCACCTGGCGGCCATCCGGATCACGCAGTGCGCCGAGGACCCCCGCTTGGCTCTCGAGGTCCTGGCTGACGGCACCTTCAATGTGCTCGACGCCGCCCGTCGCCTCGGGGTGAAGAAAGTCATCGCCTCGTCGTCGGCCTCGGTCTACGGCGCCGCCACCGTCTTCCCCACCCCCGAGGACCACCACCCCTACGGCAACCGGACCATGTATGGCGCGGCCAAGGCGTTCAACGAGGGGATGCTCCGCAGCTTCACCGAGATGTACGGGCTGCCCTACGTGGCGCTGCGCTACTTCAACGTCTACGGCGAGCGGATGGACGTGCACGGCGTGTACACCGAGGTCCTCGTCCGCTGGATGGAGCGCATCGACGGCGGCCAGCCGCCGGTCATCTTCGGGGCCGGCAGCCAGACCATGGACTTCGTCCATGTCCACGACATCGCCCGGGCCAACCTCCTGGCGGCGAGCGCCGCGGTCTGCGACGAGGTGTTCAACGTGGGCAGCGGTCGGGAGACCAGCCTGGCCGAGCTGGCCACCGCCCTGCTCGCAGCCATGGGTTCAGATCTCGAACCGGAGCACGGTCCCGAGCGGGGCGCCGGTGCCGTTCCCCGACGCCAGGCCGCCACCCGGGCCGCCGAGGAGCAGCTGGGCTTCCGGGCCGAGGTCGGCCTCGACGAGGGTCTCCGCCGTCTCGTGCGTTGGTGGAGAGCGGAGCGGGCGGCCGGCACGGCGCCATCGACCAGCCAGGTGGCTCGGTGAGTCCGGGCCGCGAGGAGCCGATCCCGGTGATGCGCCCCCTGCTCGGGGCGGAGGAGGCGCAGGCGGCCGCCGATGCGGTGACGTCCGGCTGGGTGGCCCAAGGACCCCGGGTGAAGGCCTTCGAGGCGGCCTTTGCCGGAGTCGTCGAGTCCCGTGAGGCGGTCGCCGTCTCGTCGTGCACCGCCGGCCTCCACCTGGCCCTGATCGCACTGGGTGTCGGCCCGGGCGACGAGGTGATCGTGCCATCGCTGTCGTTCATCGCCACGGCCAATGCCGTGCGCTACGTCGGCGCCGTGCCGATCTTCGTCGACGTCGACGCCCAGACCCTGAACATCTCGCGCGCCACGGTGGAGCCGGCCATCTCGCCGTCGACCAAGGTCGTGATGGTCGTCCACCAGGGGGGCACGCCGGCCGACCTGGACCCCCTCCGGGCGCTGTGCGACGAGCGGGACATCGCCTTGCTCGAGGACGCCGCCTGCGCCATCGGCACCACCTACAAGGGGCGGCCGGTCGGCGCCGGCTCTGGTCTGGCCGCCTTCTCCTTTCACCCCCGCAAGGTCATCACGACCGGCGAGGGCGGCATGATCACCACCATGTCGGACAGCCACGCCGGTCGGCTCCGTCGACTCCGGGAGCACGGCATGAACGTGAGCGCGTCCGAACGCCACCATCAGAGCTCCGTGGTTGTGGAGTCCTACCTCGAGGTGGGCTTCAACTACCGGATGACCGACATCCAGGCGGCGGTCGGGCTGGTGCAGCTGGCCCGCCTCGGCGACATCGTCGCCCGCCGTCGCCAGCTGGCCGCCGCCTACCAGGAGCGCCTGTCGGGCATCGAGGGGATCCGGTTCGCCGCCGACCCGCCGTGGGGCGAGTCGAACTTCCAGTCGATGTGGGTCGAGCTGCCGGCCGAGTCCCGGGTCTCCCGCAACGCCGTCCTCGAGTACCTCCTGGCCGAGGGGATCTCCGCCCGTCGGGGCATCATGGCAGCCCACCTCGAGCCGCCCTACGCCGGATGCACGGTGTCGCTGCCGGTGCCCCTGCCGGTCACGGAGCGGATGACCGAGCGAAGCGTCATCCTGCCCCTCTTCCATGAACTCACCCACGCCCAGGTCGACCGGATCACCGAGGTGTTCGGCCGGGCCGTGCGGTCGTAGGTCCTGCCCTCCGGTCAGTACGCGCCCCGCCGCCGGAGCACCGAGCCGGGGGTGTGCCAGATGATCTTCAGGTCCCACCAGGTCGACCACGACGCCACGTAGGCGTAGTCAAGGCGTCGCAGCTCCTCGAACGGCAGATCATTGCGGCCCGACACCTGCCACAATCCGGTCATTCCGGGCCGCACGTCGAAGCGTCGAGCCGCCCAGCCGTCGATCCGGCCCGCCTCGGACAGCACGAAGGGGCGCGGACCGACGAGGCTCATGTCGCCCTTGATGACGTTGATGAGCTGGGGGAACTCATCGAGGCTGGTCGCCCGCAGGAACCGACCCACCCGGGTGACGCGGGGATCCTCCTTGATCTTGAACAACGGGCCATCCACCTCGTTCGACCCCGACAGGGCATCCTTCTCGCCGTCAGCCCCGTCGCGCATCGTCCGGAACTTGTAGATCGAGAACGCCTCGCCCTTGCGACCGCAGCGAAGTTGCCGGAAGAAGACCGGTCCCGGCGACGAGACCTTGACAGCGACGGCGATGGCCACCCAGAGGGGCAGACCGATGAGGGCGGTGCCGAGCGCCACCGTCAGATCCATCGACCGCTTCACCGTCCGGTGGGTCAGGGCCAGCGAGGGCGGGGCCAGGTCCATGAGGGGCAGCCCATGGATCTCCTCCACGTGGCTTCGCCAGGTGATCAGGTCGAACAGTCGGGGCACCACCGATACCTGGACGCTGGCCGGCAGCCGGCGCAGGGTCTCGGCCACCGCCGGTGCGGCGGTCGGGCTGAAGGCGACGATGACGCGATCGGCGCCGAGGGCGACGCACAGGTGCGGCAGGTCGGCGATGCCGCCGAGGACGCTGTCCCCGAGCGGCTTGTGGCGCATCGCCGCGTAGGAGCCCTCGTCGTCGACGCAGCCGAGCAGTTGCACATCGTCGAAGGCGCCCAGGCGGCGGGCCACGCTGTCGGCCACGATGCCCGACCCGAGAATGATGACCCGGCTGCGCACCCGTCCCCGGAGCCGCATCGTCGTGCCGACCAGTCCACGACCGAGGGGGACGGTGACGAGCGCGGGGACGCTCAGGAGCACGGCGCCGCTCAGGCTGAGCCGGGGGACGCTGTCGAAAACGCGGTGGGCGACGTGTGACGCGATCAGCGTGCTGCAACCGGCGACGAACAAGGCGTGGGCCAGGTAGAGCAGGTCCGAGAAGCTGTTGGGGAACAGGCGGCGGCGATCCCGTCGGTACAGGCCGTACAGGCTGAAGGCCGCCAGATAGATCGGGATGGCGGCGATCGGCCAGAGGCCGAGCGACGGGCCGGGATGCTCGACGCCGATGCCGAAGCCGGCCCGCATGACCTCGAGACCGAGGGCCAGGGCCAGCAGCACGCTGAGCGTGTCGGCCCCGACCACCTGCCCTTCCTGACGGCGGGGGACCGTGACAGCGGCGGCGACGCCAACCTCGGCGACCTCCGGCGCAGCCACGAGGGGCGTCGGTGGGCCCGTCTCCACGCTGACCGGCCCGACCACGGAGCGTCGCGAACG
>Ga0075030_100002929_pt1 | contig 15577 bp, 15 predicted proteins | sample LitLauG_LLR_2012_FD_71393 | JGI IMG/M metagenome (GOLD analysis project Ga0075030, IMG submission 71393) | Freshwater sediment microbial communities from Pennsylvania, USA - Little Laurel Run_MetaG_LLR_2012 | ecosystem: Environmental > Aquatic > Freshwater > Creek > Sediment | place: USA... | reverse complement strand
GCCGGCGCGCGCGCGCCGGCGGAGTCAAGACGAACCATGGCATTCCCTCTCCGGCCCACCGCCGGTCGAGCGTCACGCCCAGGGGAAAGGTTCGGGAAGCGGCACGCCGCCGCTGCTCCTCGCCATCACCCCGCGGCGAACGCATTGCGAAGTCGCCGGACGCGTGGCGCCGGCGCACCCCTCCGGCCGGTCTCCGGGCTGAGCGCATCCGGGTCGCCTTCCCACGAAACCTTGCGGCATCGCAGTGGCCATTGACCAGGAACACGCCGGCATGACAGCAGCCGGCGACGCGCTCTTACCGTTGCGGGGGCAGCACAGTTTGGCGCCCAAGCGGCGCCGCTGTTTCCCGTTTCACCGTCGTCCAGGCGCAAACCCGATCCGACGGAACCGAAGGCGCGGGCAGTGTAGCAGCGGGCCCATCGCCGCGCTGCGGCCGGCGGCGCGGCAGTGCTACCATTCCCGCATGCTGGATCAACTCGACGCGCTGGCGGGCCGCATGCGTGAGCTGGTCGCCCATGTGCGCCAGCTGCGCGACGAGAACCACCAGCTGCGCACGCAGCTGGCGACCTCGCAGGCGGAGCTGGCCGCGCTCAACGAACGCATCGAAACGGCGACGCGCCGGCTCGACGAGCTCATTGCGCGCCTGCCGCAGGATGCCGGCGCGCCGCCGCCCTAGGGTGACGAATCGGGCCGACCGCCATGGAACAGATCACGCTGAGCATCCTGGGCCGCGACTACCGCATCGCCTGCCGGCCCGAGGAACGCAACGAGTTGCTCGCCTGCGCGCATTACGTCGATCAGAAAATGGCGGCGATCCGCGACGGCGGCCGGATCCTCGGCGCCGACCGCCTGGCGGTCATGGCGGCGTTGCAGATCGCCCAGGAACTCTTCGGCACGAAGGGCACCGACGGCACCGAGCTGGCCGACATGCGCCGCCGCCTGCGCGATCTCACCGCCATGGCCGACGAGATCCTGGCCCCGCAAGAAAAACTGTTTTGACCCCCCATCTTCGCGCGTCGGCCGTCGCGATCGGTCAACTTCGATCGACGTGCGACAGGTAGAATGCGTGGTCCCTGCGGTGTTCGCGCATAGGCCTTTTTGTTCCTTGAACCAATGCGCTTTGCGCTAGGTCCCTGGTCTCGTTTCGTGGTGTGAGCGGCACGCGTTTGCTGAGCCTAAACGACGCGGACAGCGACCATCCTGAACCCACGGTTCAGGACGACAGGCCGGGCGGCACGCGCGGGGATTTTCTTTTTTTCGCAGGGTCGCGGCCCTGAACCCGGCCGCCTTTGCGGCGGGGCACCGCGCGGCACGCCGCGCAGTCAGTGCGGCGCGAGCATCGTCGCGTACTGCTCGTCGAGCTGGCGCATGTTGTGCTCCAGGGTCACGACCCGCATCTCGAGCTCGGCCGTTCCGCTGAGCATGGTCTCGACATCGGCCGGCCGCAGCTCGGCCGGGTCGGGCGTGACCAGGATGGGCGCACTGGCTCTGGGCACGTTGCCGATGATCGCCAGCGCGCTCCCGTTCACGAATTCCTGCTGGGCGTAGATGGTCGCGTAATCGCCCAGCGATTCGGCGTCCATATACGGCAGGGCGCCGATGTCGCGCGCGCTCTTCCACGCCGCATCCTCGAAGCCGTCCCAGGCCCAGTTCCACTTGAGCTCGGCGTTCTGCAGCCGGCCGCCGTGGCGCAGCACCAGCAGCTGGCGGATATCGTTCTCGAGCCGCTCGCGGTTCTCACGCAGGTAGACCGCGTTGCGCGCGAAGCGCGCATGATTCTGCTCGATCTCGCGGCGCAGGTTGGCGCGCGCATCGCGCACGATGTGCCGGTGGTGCGCCGCCTCGACCATTGCCTCGAGCCCCAGCGCGATGCACAGGCCGACGGTGATCGTGACAAGGTGGAGCAGGAAGTCCTTCCAGCTCGCGATCGGTCGATGGGGCGGATGCACGTCCACGAGGATCTCCCGCCGGCGCTCGGACGGCAGCGCAGGCTACATCAGCTTGGCGATGAAATTCCATTGCGCGGTCGTCACCGGCGTGATCGACAGCCGGTTGCCCCGCTGCAGCACCAGCATCGAGGCCAGGCGGGACTTGCCGCGCAGCTCGTCGATCGGGATGGGTCGCGTCTTGCGGACGAAACGCACGTCGACCTGGAACCAGCGCGGCTTTTCCGCAGTGGCCGCGGCATCGAAATATTCGCTTGCGCGCTCGAACTGGGTCGGATCGGGATAGGCCGCGCTGCAGATTTCGACGATACCGTAGATCCCGGGCACCGCACAGCTCGAGTGGTAGAAGTAGGCCTGCTCGCCGATCTTCATGTCCTGCATCATGAAGTTGCGAGCCTGGTAGTTGCGCACGCCGAACCAGCCAATGCGCTGGCCCGGGAGCCCGGCGAGGTCGTCGATGCTCAGTTCGGACGGCTCCGATTTCATCAACCAGAACATGCGCCCTGCCCTCCACTTCCCACAGCCGCCGACCGGCGGACCCGGTCCGGCGCCACCGGGCCCGCTACCCCTCGGCGGCCGCGCCGGCGTGGCCGCGCACCGGGCGATTATATCGGCGGGATCCTCGTCACCCGGCGCTACGACCGCGCCGCCGGTCGACCGGCACCCCGGCGCGCCCCGACACCGGGTCCGCGCCAAGCCCTTCATCAAAATCGAACTCTGGTCTACATTGGGAACCGCCACGAGCGATTTCCGACAAAGGCACCGATGAAACCCATGCGTCGCGCAGCCGTCCTGCCGGCCCTAGTCCTACTCCTGATCACTGCGCAGGCCGAGGAGCCCGCCAAGGGCCCGAACGGCCCGGAGGTCGACCCGGCGACGCTGGTGCGGATCCGCGACCGGGCGATGTCCAGCGACTGGGCCTACCAGCACCTGGCCGAGCTGACCGACCGCATCGGTCCGCGGCTAGCCGGTTCGCCGCAACTCGATGCGGCCGTGCGCCAGGTGGCCCAGGCGATGACCGAGATCGGCGCCAAGGTGCAGCTGCAGCGGGTCAGCGTGCCGCACTGGGTACGTGGTGCCGAGCAGGCGCAGATCGTCGAATATCCCGGACAGCCGCCCGGCATCCGGCAGGAGCTCCATGTGACGGCCCTGGGCGCCTCGTCGGCGACGCCGGACGACGGCCTGACCGCGAACGTGATCGTGGTGCAGGATTTCGCGGAGCTCGAGCGCCGCGCGGCCCAGGTGCGCGGCAACATCGTCCTGTTCGCGGCACATTTCGACCAGCGCCTGGCGGATAATGGCCGCGCCGAGGATGCCTACCGGCAGGCCGGGCAATTTCGATTCGGCGGCCCGGCGGCGGCGGCCAAGCTGGGCGCCGCGGCGGCGCTGGTGAGCTCGGTCGGCGGCGCGGAATTTCGCCTGCCGCATACCGGCCAGACCCTCTGGAAGGCCGACCAGGCGCCGATACCCTGCGGCGCCCTGGCGCGCGAGGACGCCGACCTCGTGGCTCGCCTGGCGGCGCAGGGCGCGGTCCGGCTCAAGCTGCTACTGACGCCACGGACACTGCCCGACGCCGAGAGCGCCAATGTCATCGCCGACTGGCCCGGACGCGAGCATCCGGAAGAGTTTGTCGTCGTGTCCGGCCACCTGGATTCCTGGGACCTGGGCACCGGAGCGACCGATGACGGCGTCGGGGTACTGGGCGCGGCCGCGGTCATCGCCATCCTGCAGCAGCTCGACCTGCACCCGCGCCGCACGATCCGCTTCATCGCCTGGACCAACGAAGAGAACGGCAGCCGCGGCGCCGACACCTACTTCGCCTCGGTACGCGCAAAGCTCGACGGGCACGTCGCCGTCCTGGAAAGCGACGCCGGCGCGGGGCGCGCGCTGGGCATCGTCGCGACGGTCGACAAGGAGACCTTGCGCATGCTCGAGCCGGTGAGCCGGGCCCTGGCACCGCTGGGGGCCACGGTCCTGCAGCGGCGCGAGGGCGCAGTCGGTGCCGACATCAGCGACCTGCAGGAAGCCGGCGTGCCGGGCTTCGCCCCGCTGGTCGATACGCGCCACTACTTCGATTACCACCATACGGCCGCCGACACGCTCGACAAGGTCGATCCGGAAAGCCTGCGCAGCCAGGTGGCGGCGATGGCCGTGCTGGCCTATTTCGTCGCGGAACGGGCGACCGCGCTGCCGCGAAGCGCGGCGGCGCACTAGGCCGGCGCATTGCGGCCGGCCGCCGTGCCCTTCGAGGCCTGTCGACCCAGCCGGCGCGACCGCGGCCGGGCGGCCGCGGCGGGCGAGGGTCGCGCAGCACGGGTCGCGCCCGCGGACGGCCCATGACACTGACCCACGACGACTGGTCGGCGATCCGGCTGTCGCTGCAGCTGGCGATCCTCACGACACTGTTGCTGCTGTTGCTGGGCACGCCGCTCGCCTGGTGGCTGGCGCGCACGGGTTCGCGCTGGAAGAGCCCGATCGCGACATTGATCGCGATGCCGATCGTGCTGCCGCCCACCGTGCTGGGCTTCTACCTGCTGCTGCTGCTCGGTGCGAACGGGCCGCTGGGCCGGCTGACGCAGGCGCTCGGTCTGGGCCTGTTGCCGTTCACCTTTCCGGGCCTGCTGCTCGCATCGATGCTCTATTCGCTGCCCTTCGTCGTCCAGCCGGTGCAGAACGCCTTCGAGGCGATCGGCGCCGGCCCGCTCGACGCCGCGGCGACCCTGCGCGCCGGTCCATGGGACCGGTTCGTGCACGTCGCCTTGCCGCTGGCCCGCCCGGGCCTGCTCACCGGCGCGGTGCTGGTCTTTGCCCATACCATCGGCGAATTCGGCATCGTGCTCATGATCGGCGGCAATATCCCGGAGCGCACGCGGGTCGTTTCGGTCCTCATCTACAACCATGTCGAGGCGCTCGAGTACGGCCCGGCGCAGGCCCTCGCGGCGCTGCTCGTCGGCTTCACCTTCGTCGCGCTGCTCGCCCTGCACATGCTGGGCCGGCGCAAGGCGACCGACCGGTGAGCGGCGCCATCGAAGCGCGCCTGCGCCAGCAACTGGGCACGTTCGAGCTCTCGGTCGACCTGCAATGGCCGGACAGCGGCGTCACGGTGCTGTTCGGCCCCTCGGGCTGCGGCAAGACCACCCTGCTGCGCTGCGTCGCCGGATTGCAGCGGGCGCAGGGCCGACTGGTGGTCGGCGGCGAAACGTGGCAGGACGATGCGCAAGGCGTGTTCGTGCCGCCGCACCGGCGGCCGATCGGCTACGTGTTCCAGGACGCGAACCTGTTTCCGCACCTGGATGTGCGGCGCAATCTCGAATTCGGCCTGCGCCGGACGCCGCCCGCCATGCGCCGCATCGGCTGGGAACAGGCACTGCAACTTCTGGGTATCGGCGAGCTGCTGGGCCGCCTGCCCGGCGGACTGTCCGGTGGCGAGCGCCAGCGCGTGGCCATGGCCCGCGCGCTGCTGTGCAGTCCGCGCCTGCTGCTGATGGACGAGCCGCTGGCCGCGCTCGATGCGCCGCGCAAGAAGGAGATCCTGCCCTACCTCGAGCGGCTGCACCGCGAGCTGACGCTGCCGGTCCTCTACGTGAGCCATGCGGCGGACGAAGTGGCGCGCCTCGCCGATCACCTCGTGGTCATGGCCGCCGGGCGGGCGCTGGCCAGCGGGCCGATCGGCGCGATCCTGGCGCGCCTGGACCTGCCGATCCGGCTTGGCGACGAAGCCGGGGTGGTCCTCCAGGGCAAGGTCGGGGCGCGTGACGATTTCTGGCACCTGGCCCGCATCGAACTCGATGCCGGCAGCCTGTGGGTGCGCGATGCGGGCCTGGCGCCCGGAGCGGCGGCGCGGGTGCGCGTCCTGGCACGCGACGTGAGCATCGCCTGCCGCGAACCGGTCGGCAGCAGCATCAGCAACATCCTGCCGGCGGTGGTGGAGGACTTCGGCGACGACGAGCATCCGGCGCTGGTGCTGGTGCGCCTGCGCTGCGGCAGCCAGTCCCTGCTGGCCCGCTTGACCCGACGGTCGCGGCACGAGCTCGAACTGGTTCCGGGCATGGCGGTCCTGGCACAGATCAAGGCAGTCGCCCTGCTCTCGTGATCGGGTGGTCGTGGCCGCGGCGCGCGGCCGCCGCGGCGACCGGTCCCGCCGGCCGATTCAGCGCGAGCGTTCGCCCCAGGGGGCAAAGGCCGGGTCGGCCTGCGCCAGTCGGCGCCATTGCCGGTCGGCCTCGCCGTGCAGGCCGGCCTGGTCGAGCAGCATGGCAAACAGCACCTCCTCGGGCGGCACGGCGTGCGACGGCGCCCGGGCCCGCGCGACGGCAGCGGCCGCTTCGGCCGCGGCGACCTGCCGCTCGATCCCGGCACCGACCAGGCGGAATTCCGCGACGCCCCCGGCGTGGCGCCCGCCCTCGCTCGACGCGTCGACGGTCCAGACATAGGCCTGGTCACGCATCCATGCCAGGTCGCGAGGCAGGGCCAGGCTCAGCGCAGCGGTGCGGCCGGCGTAGCGTTTCCGGCCCTGCTCGTCGATCAGCGAAACGGCGTAGGTCCAGCGTTCGGGCGCGGCGCCGCGCGGCGCGTCCCACTGCAGGGCGTCGAGCGTGGCCGCGCGCTGGCCGCCGACCGGCGTGCGGATCGCCAACTGCTCCGCGGCATCGCCGCGCAGTGCCACGCTGGCACGCCCGACCATGCCCGGATGCAGGCGCACCTTGCGCCAGTCGCCGATCAGGTCGCGCTCGGCGATCGCGGCCGCCGGTTGCAGCGCGATGAACTGGCCATCGCGCAGGCGGCAGCGGCCGGGGCCGGCCAGCGCGTAGACCCGCTGGCGTCCGGCGGTAATGACGATCTGGGCGCTGGCGCCGGCGGCAAGACGCAGCTCGTCACCCGAGGCCAGGGTATCGAGCAGCGCCAGCTCGTGGTCCGTCGCGCCCGTGCGCCGGCTTACGTGGCCGCGCAGCTCGGTGATCACGGCAACCGCCAAGACTCCCGCTCTCGGTAGCGTTGATTGCGGCGGCGGCGATTGCCGCAGCGTCGATCCTGCCGGCGCGGCGGGCGCGCGTGCGGCCGGCCGCGCATCCGGCGCACGCGCGGCGGGCACCGAACGATCCTGTGCGGTCGCCGCGCAGGCCAGCGCGGCGACCGCCAGCAGCAAGCGGCGCGGCGCCACCTGGCACCGCCCGCGCCGCGCGCTTCGCAAGTTCGGCTGCCTGCGCAAGGAAGGTCCCTCCCGACCGGTCGGAGCGGCGCGCCGGCGCCGCCGCACACCGGCGAGCCTATTGCGGAAGCTGGCGCGCGCACAGATGGATAAACCGACAGCTGGCAATACGTTCAGGCCCGTGCGAGGGGTCCGTCCGCGGATCCGTCCGCCGGCCCGCCCGCGGGCCCGGGCGTTGCACCGGCCGCGGCGGTGGCCGCCGGCCAGGCGCAGAGCGCGACCGGCGTATGCCCCTTGAGCGGCTGCGGACCGAGCGGTTGCACCGCCGGCGCATCGGGCGGCAGTTGGCGCGCGAAGGCTTCGGTCATCAGCACCGGGACGGCGAGCAGCTTGGCCAGATCCTGCAGCCGCGCCGCGACGTTGACCGCGTCGCCCAGCGCGGTGAAATCGCGCCGCTCGGCGCTGCCCAGGTCGCCGAAGACGACCTCGCCGTAGGCCAGCCCGATGCCCAGCGCGAGCGGCGGCTGGCCGGTGCCGTGCTGTCCGGCATTGAAGGCGGCCACGGCGGCACACAGTTCGCGCGCCGCGGCAAAGGCCGCGGCGCATGGCTGCTCCTGGGGCTCGGGCGCGCCGAACATCACCATGACGCCATCGCCGCGAAAATTGTCGATCACGCCGCCATGGGCGTGCAGCACGGGCGTGACGGCGCCGTAGTAGCGGTTCAGCAGGTCGAGCACGATGGCCGGATCGGTCCGTTCCGACCACGCGGTGAAATCGCGCAGGTCGGCAAACAGCAGGGCGATCGCGCGACGCGTGCCGCCCGCCTGGGCGCCCTGGCGCAGCAGCGCGTTCATGACCTGCGGGCTCAGGTAGCCGCCGAAGCGTTCCGCCAGGCGCCGGGTCGCCAGGCGTTCGCGCCGCAGATCGAGCGCCGTGCGCAGGCCGGCCGCCGCCGCGCCGGCGAGCCAGGCCTGGGACGGTGCGCAGAACCAGCCGGCGCCCTGCGCAGCGGCGCCGGCGAGCAGCAGCAAGGGCAGCGCCGCGGCGACGAGGCCGACGCGCCACGCCACATGGTGCACCGATCCGAGCGCGGCGAGCGCGCCGAGCAGGAGGAAGGCCACCCAGCGCGGCGGGGCCTCGAGCAGGCCGTGGCCCAGGGCATTGCGCAGCACCTGCGCGTGGACGACGAGGCCCGGCACGCCGGCGTTCGGGCTTTCCCAGGCGGCCAGTTCGATCGGCAGGCGCATCCGGTCAAGGTCGGGCAGGACCGATCCGACAAGGACGATGCGGCCGGCGAAGCGCTCGCGCAGGCGATCCGCGGCGCCCTGGCTTGCCCATTCGAGGACCCGGTGCAAAGGCAGGTAGTGCAGCGGCGCGCCGCGCGTGAAGTCGATCCAGCCAGCACGGCGCAAGGTCGCCGCGGCGCCGGCGCACGCCGCGATGCGCGCGGCAAAGCTCGGCAGCTGCGGGCCGTCCCCGGCCGGCGTCGGCGCTGCGGCCGCGCCCGCCCGGCCCATGAGCGGCGCGCCGCCGAGCCACCGAACCTGGCAGCCATGGGCCGGGCCCGTGCCGGCCGCGTCCGGCGCATAGCGCCGCACGACCCCGTCGCAGTCGAGCGGGAAATAGGTCAGGCCGAAGGACTCGGGACCGCCGGCGGCGGCGACCAGCGCCAGCGCCGGGACGCGCAGGCGACCCTGTGCGTCGGCATCGAGCGCCACGACAACGCTGCGGCCGCCATTGCGCGCCGCCAGCAGCCCGCGCATCAAGGCGCGGTCGAGTCCGGGCCGCAAGGGATCGAACGACTGCTGCGGCAGGGTGAGATCGAGGCCGATCGCGCGCGGCCCGCCCGCGGCGATCGACTCGAGCGCGGCGCCAAGTTCGGCGTGGATCATCGCCAGGGGTACGCCCAGGGTGTCGAGGCTCTGTTCATCGATGCCCACGAGGACGACCTCGGGCTGGGCGGCAACCGCCGGATCGCGCCCGGCCCGCGCGAGGCCGACCTCGACATCGAACGCCATCTCGTCGAGGCGCTCGACCAGCGGCGTGGCCTGTTCCAGGGCGCCGGCGGCCAGCAAGCCGGCCAGGGCGGCAAGCAGGCCGGGGCCTGGCACAAGCGCGCGCAGCGCCGGGCGCGGGGCCCGGCGCGCCAGGCAGCGGCCGAGCCGCTGCCACGGCTTCGGGCGCCGTGCGTGCGCCGCTTCGTGCGCGCCTTGCCGACCCATGCACCCCCCGCCCGGCGGCCATGATGGGCGATTGTGGCACCGTCGATCGCGATCAGGCCATTCCTGCCCCGACCGGCCGGCGCCGTGCGGCGCGCGCGCCTTGTCAAGCGCCGTCGGCGTCGGCTACTGTGCCCCGGCCCGGTGCCGGCGCCCGTGTTGCCGGGCCAGCGACGACCGGCCCAGGTCGGCTGGGCGCCGGGAAAGGGGCGCATGACCGCGCGCGATTCGGCGCTCGGGCGGATCGGCGATCCGGTGCTGCGCGCGCTGGCGGCGCGCGGGCGCGTCCGCCACTACGCCCGCGGCAAACACCTCATCCACGAAGGCGAGCCGGGCGATTCCCTGTTCGTGCTGCTGTCCGGCAAGGTCAAGGTCTACGTCGCCGATGCCAGCGGGCGGCAGATGACGCTCGGCCAATATGGCACCGGCAGCCACGTCGGCGAAATGGCGCTCGACGGCCGACCGCGCTCGGCGTCGGTCCTGGCGCTGGAGCCGACGGTCTGTGCCGAAGTGGCCACGGCAAAACTGCTGGCGGCGATCCGCAGCGATCCGGAGATCGCGCTGCGCCTCATCCTCAGCATGATCGGGCGCCAGCGCCACGACACCGGCATCCTGAAGGACCTCGCCCTGATGGACGTCTACGGGCGCGTCGCGCGGCTGCTGCGCGAGCTCGAATACGAGGAACGCGATGGCGCGTCCTGGTCGCGCGAGCGCCTTACCCAGACGGAGATCGCCAGCCGCGTCGGCGCTTCGCGCGACATGGTCGGGCTGATCCTGAAGGACCTGCGGGCCGGCGGCTACATCGAGATGGTCGACAAGCGCTTTCGCATCCGGCGCCGGCCGCCGCCGCGCTGGTGATTCGCGCGGCCGACGCCACCCGAGTATCTTCCGGTCATGGCCGCGACGCCGCCAATCGGCGCGCGGGCCCGGGCCGCGCCGGCCGTTGGATTGACGAGGAGAGCACGCCATGAACCGCCACGACGTCACGGAAATGATCGTTGCCGCAAGGATCCGCTCCGGGCTGAAGTGGTCCGATGTCGCGGCCCGGGTCGGCCTTTCGAAGGAATGGGTCACTGCGGCCTGCCTCGGCCAGATGACCCTCGACGCGCAGCAGGCCGCGGTCGTCGGTGAACTGTTCGGCCTGCCGGCGGAAGCCGTACGGCTGCTGCAGGTCGTACCCTACAAAGGCGCGCTGCCGACCGCCGTGCCGACCGATCCGCTGATCTACCGCTTCTACGAACTCGTGAACGTCTACGGCACGACCCTCAAGGAACTGATCCACGAGGAGTTCGGCGACGGCATCATGAGCGCGATCGACTTCCGGATGGATCTGCAGCGCGAGTCCAACCCGGCCGGAGACCGCGTGCACATCGTGATGTCGGGCAAGTTCCTGCCCTACAAGACCTACTGATGGCGGCGCTGCCGCGCGTGCGCCGCGTCCCGGAGCGATCCGGTAGCGGGCGCCGGCCTGCTGCGTCGGGGTGCGCCGATCGCCACCCCTGACGCGCCGGGCGCCGCACCGCCGGCGATCTGGGTCGATGCGGACGCCTGTCCGGCGGTGCTGCGCGACGTGCTGTTCCGCGCCGCCGAACGGACCGCAACGCGGCTGACCCTGGTGGCCAACAAGCCGCTGCGCACGCCGCCGTCGCGCTTCATCCGCTCGATCCAGGTGGCGCGCGGGTTCGATGCGGCGGACGACCGTATCGTTGCCGACGTCCAGGCCGGCGACCTCGTGGTCACGGGCGACCTGCCGCTGGCGGCGCAGGCCATCGCGCGCGGCGCGCGGGTCCTGGACATGCGCGGTTCCTGGGTCGACGGCAACACGATCGGCGACCGGCTGGCGACGCGCGACCTGCTGGCCGACCTGCGCGAGCTGGGCCTGGCCAGCGGCGGACCGGCCGCGCTGTCGCAGGCCGACCGCCAGGCCTTCGCCAACCGGCTCGATCAGTTCCTGTCCGCCGCACGGCGCTGACGTCGGTCGACGCAACGCGGCCCGCGGCGTTCAGGCGGCGGCCGGCACCGCGTCGCCGAATCTGCGCCGCAGGGCGCGGGCCACCCTGGGCGCTTCGAGGGCGATTTCGCGCAGCGCGCCGGTCGGCGGATTGCGAAAGCCGACGAAGTACAGCCCGGGGATGGCGGTCTCCTCGCCGAAGCGGTGCGGCCGGCCTCGGGCATCGGCGATCGTCTCGAAGCCCTGGACGATGGCTTCGAGGCCGGGCGTGTAGCCGGTCGCGAAGACGATGGCCTCGAAGGGCAGCAGCGCGCCGTCGGCGAAGCGCACGTGGTCGGGCAGGATCTCCTGCACCGCGGGCAGCACGCGGATCCGGCCCTGCTTGACCATGGCGATGGTGCCGATGTCGAGGATCGGGATGCGTCCGGACTCCTCGATCATCCGGTTGGGGCCCAGCCGCGGCCGCACGATGCCCCAGCGGGCGAGATCGCCGACGACCAGGCCCACGGTGTGCACGGCGATGGCATCGCGCAGGCCCAGCGGCAGATGCGAAAGCAGCACGGTGGTGTGCTGCGTGGGGCGCCCGAAAAGGTCGCGCGGCACCACGTGCACCGGGCCGCGCACGACCATGGCGACGGCCACGCCCTGCTCGGCCAGATCGAGCGCGATCTCGGCCCCGGAATTGCCGCAGCCCACCACGAGGGTGCGCCGGCCCTGGAAGGGCGCGGCATTGCGGTACTCCCCGGCATGGATGACCGGGCCGCGGAAGGCCTCTTGACCGGGGATCGCGGGCCGGCGCGGCACGCGGTTGTAGCCGCTGGCCATGACGACGGCGCGCGGGCTCAGCGTGCCGGCACTCGTCGCGACCTCGAAGCGGTCGCCGCGGCGCATGACCGATCGCACGGCGACGCCCAAGCGCGCCTCGACGCGGTGCTCGGCCGCGTAATCTTCGAGGTATTGCACGACCTGCGCGCGCGCCGGATAACGCGGCGCCGACTTCGGCCAGGGCGTCAGGGGCAGGCCGGAGTAGGACTTGGTCGTGTGCAGATGCAGCCGGTCGTAGTGCCGGCGCCAGGCCGCGGCGATCCGCGCTTCGCGCTCGAGCACCACGTGGGGCAGGTCTTCCCGGCGCAGGCAGGCCGCGGTCGCCAGGCCGGCCGGGCCGGCGCCGATCACGAGGATGTCTTCGGCTTGCATGGGAGGCTCCGGGTCAGCGCCGCTCGATCCAGTACAGCGCGCCCATGGCGAACGTGAGCGCCACGAGCGCCGGCAGCCCGGCGACCAGGACCGGCGGCCAGGTATTGATCATGCCGATGTTGGAGAACAGCTTGTTCATGGCGTAGAACAGCACGCCGATCATGATGCCGGTGAAGATCTTCAGGCTGACCGTTCCGGCGCGCACGTGCAGGTAGGCGAACGGCAGGGCCAGCGCCATCATGACGACGCACACCAGGGGATAGAAGAACTTCTTCCACAGGGCGATCTCGTAGCGATCGGTGCGCTGGTGGTTCTCGGCCAGGTGGCGGATGTAGTGGTACAGGCTGTAGGCGCTCTGGCGCTCCGGCTGCACCAGCAGCACGCCGAAGATCGCCGGCGTGAGATCGGAGCGCCACAGGCGCTGCGCGGCGCGCTCGACGCGGGTCGCCGAGGCCTCGGCGCCGGCGCCCGGCGGGGTGCCCAAGGTGTCGACCAGCGGCAGTTCGGTGTCGACGACCTCGGAGAGCAGCCAGCCCTGGTCCTTCTCGTAGACGCCGCGCGCCGCGGTGCTGACCGAACGCAGGTGCAGGCCCAGGTCGAACTCGAAGATCCGCCAGTCGTCGACCGTGCCGTCGGGATTGACGTGGGCCACGTTGACGAAGCGCATGCGCTCGGGCTGGCCGCCGTCGCCGTGGACCAGGTCGCGCACCCAGACCCCGGAGCGGAATTCCTGGCCGACCGCGTTGCCGGTGACCCGCGCCTTGAAGCGCTGCGCCAGGTTCTCGGCCGGCGGGGCGACGACCTCGCCCATCAGGTAGGCCATGGCGACGAGGGCGACGCCGACCCGCAGCACCGCGCCGGCCAGGCGCAGCGTGGTCATGCCCGAGACGCGCATGATGGTGAATTCCGAATTGGCGGCGAGCTTGGACAGCGCGTAGATCGTGCCGATCAGCGCGGCGATGGGCATCAGCTCGTAGGCGTGCGCCGGCATGAGCAGCACGACGAAGGCGAAGGCATGCACGAAGCGGTAGTTGAGGCGGCCGAGTTCGCCCAGCTGGTTGATGAGGTCGAAGAGGGCGAAGATGCCGGTCAGCACGAGCAGCACGAACAGCGCGGCGCTGGCGATCTCGCGCCAAAGATAGGAGCCCAGGGTGCGCATGGCGGTCGGGTCCGGTCGGGGCGGGCGGCCTAGGGTGCCGCGGCCGGGCGCGGCAGGCGCGGCCACCAGCGCCGCACCGAGATGCGGTAGCTGAACAGGGTGACGAGCAGCAGCAGGGCCGCGACATGGGGCAGCGCGAGCGCCAGCGCGAAGGCCAGCCGGCCGTGCTGCACCTGGGCCTGCATGATCAGGATGGCGTTGAAGTAGATCATCGCCAGCAGCGCCGCAAGGATCAGGTTGACCGAGCGGCCGACGCGCGGATTGACGTAGGACAGCGGCACGGCCAGCAGCGCCAGCAGCACCACGGCGATCGGGAACGCCAGCCGGAACAGCAGCTCGCCCAGGTTGCGCGGACTGGGGTCGAGGACCAGGTCCATGGTCGGATAGGTGCGCGCGTTGGCGTTGGTCAGCGGCGCCTCGATCTGCGATTCGAGGCGGATCGCATAGCTTTCGAATTCGAGCACGCGGTTCTGCGCCTCGCCCGCGGTGGTCTCGTAGCGGCGGCCGTGATCGAGCACGAGGAAGCGGGCGCCGTCGGCGTGGGTCTCGATGTGGCCCTGGGCGGCGACGATGATGACCTCGTGGTCGCCGGTGCGCTGGCTGGCGAACACGCTCTGCACGCGCGGCGCCCCGCTCAGGTCGAGGTTCTCGACGAAGAACACCCGGTCGGAGGCCGCCGATTCGATGAAGCGCCCCGGGGTGACCTTGCTCACGTCGTCGCGCTGCTCGTAGCGCTGGCGCGCCTCCGCGATCATGCGCTCGGCCCAGGGCGACACGAAGAGCGCCAGTGCGGCGATCATGGCCGCGACCGGCAGCGCGAAGCGCAGCACGGGCCGCACCCAGGCCGACAGGCTCTGGCCGGCGGCGAACCAGACCACCATCTCCGAATCGCGGAAGGCACGCGACAGCGCGATGAGCACGGCGATGAACACGCTCATCGTCAGCAGCAGCGGCAGGTTGGTCAGGGTCGAGAGCGCGACGATCGAGAACAGCGACTGCGTGTCCAGGTCGCCGCTCGATGCATCGCCCAGCAGGCGGATCAGCACCTGCGTGAAAACGATGCAGAACAGCACCGAGAAGGAGGCGCCGGCGCCATTGGCCAGCTCCTGGACGATGGCGCGGCGGAAGATCATGGGCCCGGCGCGGCGCACGCGCCGGCGCGCGACCGGGCGTCGCGGCATGCGGGCGGGCACAAGGGGCCGTAGGGCTCGGCAGGCATCGGTAGGCGCACGCGGGTGGTCGAAGGATGCCTTGCGGCGGCAGCGGCCGCCGCAAGGCGCGGTCCAAGCTCTATACTGGCGGGCTGACAGGCCGCAGCCGCCCGGCCAGGACGGCATCCAGGAGCCGCGGCCGCCGGTCCGCGCGTGCCGACCCCGAGGGAAGGGGAGCGCTTCGGAAGATTCGCTCGCTGCACCGTGCGCCGCCAACGTGAAATGGGACAGACCGCGATGGAATTTAACACGAAGGCCGCTGCGCCCGAGTCGATCAAGGCCGATTGCCTGGTGATCGGCGTGTTCGAGGACCTAGGGCTCGGTGCCGTCGGCAAGCGCGTCGATCGGGCCAGCGTCGGGGCGCTGCGCGCGGTCCTGGCCAGCGGCGACATGGACGGCAAGCGCGGCGCCTGCCTGGTGCTGCGCTCGCTCAAGGGCGTCGCCAGCGCGCGCGTCGCCCTGGTCGGCCTGGGCAAGTCGGCCGAGTTCGGCGACAAGGCGCTGGTCGAAGCGGTGGGCAGCGCGGTGCGCGGCTGCGGTGCCGGCGTCGGCACGCTGGCCTTCGCCGCCGGCGACTGGGCGGTCGCCGGCCGCACCGATGCGGCCAATGCGCGCGCCCTGGTCGGCGCGGCGCGCGCCGCGCGCTTCCGCAGCGACGAGCTCAAGTCCAAGGCCTCGGACAAGCGCGAGCCCGGCAAGGAGCTGCGCGTCACCTGGGTCGGCGAGCGGCGCGACCCGGCGGTCG
>Ga0075030_100002926_pt1 | contig 15579 bp, 9 predicted proteins | sample LitLauG_LLR_2012_FD_71393 | JGI IMG/M metagenome (GOLD analysis project Ga0075030, IMG submission 71393) | Freshwater sediment microbial communities from Pennsylvania, USA - Little Laurel Run_MetaG_LLR_2012 | ecosystem: Environmental > Aquatic > Freshwater > Creek > Sediment | place: USA... | reverse complement strand
GTGCCGCTGCCGCGCGTGTTGCCCTGGCCCCAGTCCACCACCCGGTGGATCTGCGGGTCGGCCTGCAAGGCGCGGATGCCATCGGCAGCCACGAATAGGCGCGCCGGCATTTCCGAGAGGTAGCGGCCGTGCTCGAGCTCGGGCGTGCCTTTGACGCGCAACAGCACCGATTCGCGCGGCGCCAGCGTGAAGGCGATTTCACCGGTGAAGGCTGCCAGATCCTGCCGGGCCCACAGGTCGCGCGCCGCGATCGGGGCCTCGGGCTTGAACTTGAGGTGCGCCGCCGTCAGCGTTGCACGCGTCGGCGCCAGGCCGCGGTTGAAGATCACCACCGCCTTTTCCTCGCGGGGCGCCAGTTGCTTGACGATGATCTGCAGGTCGTCACTGGTGTAGGCGATCACGCCCTGGTTGCCGGCCGGATCCTGGTCGACGGCAATGACCTCGCGCGCGCCCAGGATGTCGAGCAGCGCCTGAGGTGCCTGGCGCAGGTCGTAACCGATGAGCAAGGGCGCAGCCTCGATGGCCCACAAGGCGAAGTGGGTGCGCGCCTCGGTGAGGTGGTGTTCATCGAACTCGCCGTGGCCGATGAAAAGCATGTCCGGGTCGTTCCAGTGCCCCGGCCCCGCGTAGAGTTCACGGCTTGCCACCGAGTCGAAGTTGTACAACATGCGCGTCCAGCGCGGTTCGATGTCGTCGCTGGTGCGCCACAGGTTGCCGACCTCGCGGCCCCAGGCGCGCACATTGGCCGTGCCCCAGTTGCAGATCGAGAACACGAAGTCGCCGGCCGGGCGCAGCTGCAGCAGCGCATCGCGCACCTGCGCATACAGCGTGCGGATCTCGTCCACCTGCGTCTGGTTGACCGCATCGGGCACCACCAGCGCGGGAAAGGCGCGGAACTGGCCACTTTGCACGGCCGGCTTGTCGGGGCTGAAGGCGTTCAGGCCGCAGCCGTCGACCTTGATGTAGTCGAAACCCCAATCCTCGAAGTAGAGGCGCAGGTCCTGCTCGACGTGGTCATACAGGCCCACCTCGCGCTCGGCAACGCTGCCCACCGGCAACAGCGAGTCGGGCTCCGGGTAGCCCTGCGAGCAGGCATTGCGGCCGATGTCGGTATAGGTGCCGGCCTTGAGGCCCAGGGCGTGCAACTGCTGCACGAAGGGCCGAAAACTCGTGTCCTCGGGACCGCTGCCGCGTGCGCTAGGGAAGATGCTGGTGCGCACCACCATGCGGCCGTCGGACTGGCGGCGCTTGAGCCACCAGCCGTCATCGATGTTGATATAGCGGTAGCCCGCATCGCGCAGGCCGGTGGCGACGATGGCGCGCGCCGAGCCTAGCACCTTGTCCTCGTCGACCTTGGTCCGGAAGGCGTTCCAGCTGTTCCAGCCCATGGGCGGCGCCGTGGCAGCGCCGAAGCTCGGCAGCGACCAGCGGCCTGCCGGGGCGAGCGGGTCGCTCGCCTGGGTGTGACACGGTGCCGGCCCGATCAGGCCGGCCAAGGCCAGCGCGAGCGCCTTTGCGGCCGTCGCGGTGCCGCTGTACCTCGCCTGCCTCATGCTGACTCTCCCCGGGCTATTGCGGCGCGCTGTCTGCGCAGCGCAGGCGCATTTTGCACGGTCGGGGCGAGCCTGCGTCGCGGCGTGCCCGGACGGACCGAGCTCAGGTCTAGCGCCGGCCGGGGTGCTGCACGAGGCCATCGCCCGGGTGGTCCCAGGGCGCCGCATCCTGCATCCAGATGTGGTCGGCCGGGACCACCGCCGCGGGATCGTCGAGACTGCACAGCGTAATGTCGATCTCGCCGGGGCGGGCGGTGGTGGCATAGGTGAGTGGCGTGCCGCAGCGCCCGCAGAACGTGCGCTCCACGCCGGGCGAGGACGAAAAAGTCTGGGGTGTTGCCGCCTGGAATGTGAGCTCGGCGGTGCCGACCGTCAGCCATCCCACCGCCGGCGCGCCGCTGCTGCGCTGGCAGGAGCGGCAGTGGCACAGCGTCGCCGGATAGCGTGGCGGGCCGCAGCGGTAGCGGATGGCGCCGCACAGACAAGCACCGATGAGGTTTTGCATGAAGTCTATTTGAAATAGAAAGAATAAATCTAAATCAATCGGCGCGCCGACGCCAGCGCATGGCGCACGAACGGGACATTGTGCTGCAGCGGCCATGCCGCCTGGCGCTGCCGCGCACATTGACGCGCCCGGGGTTTTCCGCGCAATCTAGGCCCCTAGCCGATACCGGGAGCCGCGCCGATGAAACTCTACTGGTGCCCCAAGACCCGCGCGCTGCGCGCGCTGTGGCTGCTGGAAGAACTGGGCCAGCCCTACGAGCGCGTGCGCATCGACATCCGCGATCCGGCGGCCAAGGCCAACGCGGAGTTTCGCGCCGCGTCGCCCATGGGCAAGGTGCCGGCGCTGGAGGATGGGTCGACGCGCCTGTGGGATTCGGGCGCAATCTGCGCTTACCTTGCGGACCAGTACCCGCAGGCGGGCCTGGCCCCGGCCATTGGCGACCCTGACCGCGGGCGCTATCTGCAATGGCTGCTGTTCACGAACTCGGTGATCGAGCCGGCCATGGCGGAGAAATTCAGCCAGGCGCCGGTAAGCGCCGCGGCCCATGGCTGGGGAAGTTTCGATGCGATGCTCGAGCTGCTGCGTGGGGGCGTGACCCCCGGCCCCTGGGTGCTAGGCGAGCGTTTCTGCGCCGCCGACGTGATGCTCGGTACCGCCTGCCACTTTTTGCGGCAGTTCAAGCTGATCGCCAACGAGCCGGCGATCTTCGACTACATCGATCGCTGCCTGCGCCGGCCGGCCCTGCAGCACGCCCTGGCGCTCGAAAACGCCTGAGGCGCCCGGTGTCGCCCCGGCCGTGCCCAGCGCCCGCCGGGATCAACGCGGGATCGCGTTGCCGCCCTGGCCAGGCGCACTCCCGAAGGCGCTAGCGATAGTCGTGCATTTGGGGCGCAATGTCGTCGTGCAAAACCTGCGCGCGATATTCATATATCAGCGGATGCAGGATATTGCCCAGAAGTTCCGTCCACGCAAACGGATATTCGGACACCGATCCGTCATCGAACTGCGCGCCCAGCCGATCCTGCGGATGACGGGCCGGGTGGCGCCGTAGTGCATCGAGCTTGGCATCGAGCGCCCGCACGGTATTGCCGTACCAGGCCTCGGTCAGAGCGGTGCGGCGGCGGAATATGAACGCGCCGCAGCCTATAAGCGAATCGTAATTGGCGCGCAGCAGGTCGCCTTCGGGCCCCGCAACCGGTGCCACCCCGCCCGGGCCGACTTCCGTATACCCCAGGGCCAGCGCCGAGGACGCCCGCAGGCGCTCGAAACTGGACCACCACGATTTACTCGACATCTTCAGGTCGGTATAGCCGCCGCCGTAGTGATGCATCAGGTACGAGCGCAAGTAGTCGGCGCGGTGCGTGGGGCTCAAGAGCTCGAATGCGGGGTGAAAAGGCGCTTGCGGCAGTTCCCAGCGCCGCAACGAATAGGGGCTGAGAAAAGCGATCGGGCACGCGAGGTTGTTGACGATGGACCATAACGCCGAGATGCGCCGGTCGGACAAAGCGTTGGCGCCCGTCCACAAACAGAAGACCGTGTGGTTCGCGAGGCCGTCGAACGAATCGAAGGGCAGGGTAGACCGACCGTCCATGCGTGGAGCTTACCCCGCAGCGCCGCCGTGTGGCGCATCCGATCGCGCCAATTGCCACTGAATTGCATTCCCAATCAGTGCTTTGCCGCCTTCGCATGACATTTTCGCGCTAAGGCTAAAGATGGCGCCGTGCCTGCCGATGAGCAGACGTAGCCCATTGATTGGCGCCCATAAATAAGTACGAGACAAGTTCCATCCGGTAGTTGGACAGTCGCATCAGTGGCCATTGCGCGCAGCGGCGCGCAATCGCCAAGCCGCATGCGACGCGCTCCTCTTGCCGGAGGCCCTGGTCTCCAAGAAGGGATTTAGCGTGTCCTCCATCCTGTCGACGATGAGTGCCGCCCAGATCGGCGCGCTGACCACTGCGCAGTTGCAGATGCTCAAGCCCGCAGACTGGCAATCCCTGACTTCGGACCAGGCGGCAGGGCTGCAGACCAGCCAGCTCTCGGCCATCACGCCGGCGGCAATCGTCTCGCTCAGTACCGCGGCCCTGGCCGCCCTCAATTCCACCCAGGTCCAGGCCCTGAGCACGGCCGATGTCGCGGTCCTGACCACCGCCCAATTGCACGTGCTGACCAGCGATGAGATCGGTAGCCTCCTTGCCGGCCAGGAAGGGGCTCTTAGCGCCGTACAGATCGCCAGCCTGAGCACCAGTCAGATTCAAGGCGGCCTGACGACGAGCCAGGTCGGCCTGCTCAGCGCGGCGCAGGCCAATGCGCTGGGAAATGCGCAAATCCAGGCGTTCACCACCGACCAGATCCAGAGCATCTCGACTGCGGACGTCGCCGCGCTGAAGCTGACGCTGGTTGACGCGCTGGGATCGGGACAGATCGGCGCTCTCACCACGAGCCAGATCGGCGCCCTTACCGGTGGCCAGGTGGGCAGCCTGAACAGCGCGCAGATCCGGGCCTTGTCGACCGATCAGATCCAGAATCTCACGACCACGGACATTGCTTCCCTCAAGGCCGCGCAGATTGCCGCACTGACCACGGACCAGATCGGCAGCCTGACGAGCGCACAAGAAGGCGCGCTGACAGCCAACCAGGTGCTCGGCTTCACGACGGCCCAGGTACAAGCCGGCCTGACAACGACGCAGATTGCCGGCTTGAACGCGGCGCAGATCGGGGCATTGAGCACGGCGCAGCTGCAGGCGCTCACGACCGACCAGGTCCAGAGCATCTCGACCGCCAACATCGGCGTGCTCAAGGCCACCCAGGTGGCTGCGCTGACCACAACCCAGGTCGCCAGCCTGACGACGAGCCAGATCGCGGTGCTGGGCGTCGTGCAGGCCAAGGCGCTGGGCACCGCGCAGGTCCAGGCGCTGTCGTCCGACCAGATCCAGCAGATATCCACCGCCGATATCTCGGCGTTGATGTACGCGCAAGTCGCCGCCCTGACCAATTCCCAGCTGGGCAGCCTGACCTCGAGCCAGGAAGCGGCCTTGACCGCCAACGAGATCAGCATCCTGACGACCAGCCAGATCCAGGGCGGCCTGACGAGCGCGCAGCTCGGCGCACTGAGCTCCACGCAGGCCATGGCGCTCACCGCTGCCCAGTTGCAGGCGCTGACCAGCGACCAGATCCAGAGCCTGTCCAGTACCGACGTGAACGCGCTCAAGGTGGCGCAGATCGACGCCCTGAGCGTCGGCCAAATCGGCGCGCTGACGTCGACGCAGGTCGGCGTGCTCACCGCAAGCCAGTTTGCCAGCCTCAACAGTGCGCAGATCCAGGCGCTGAGCACCGATCAGATACAGAACCTGACCACGGCCGATGTCGCAGCCCTCAAGGCAACGCAGCTCGTGGCACTGACCTCGGCACAGGTCGGCAGCCTGACTTCCACCCAGGAAGCGGCGCTGACGGTCGCGCAGATCGGCAGCCTCACCACCAGCCAGGTCCAAAGCGGCCTGACGACGGCGCAGGTGGCTGCGCTCAATTCGGTCCAGGTTACGGCGCTCAGCGCCGCCCAGCTCAAGGCCCTCACCACGGACCAGGTGCAAAGCCTGACCGCCAGCAATTTCGGCCAGCTCAAGGCCACCCAGGTGGCAGCGCTCACCACGCTGCAGATCGCCAGCCTGACGACCGACCAGATCGGCGCACTGGGCGCCACGCAGGCCAAGGCCCTGAGCACCGCGCAGGTCCAGGCCTTGACAACCGACCAGGTCCAGCAGGTGTCGACCGCGGACATCGCCGCCCTCCTGTACACGCAGGTGGCCGCGCTCAGCAACGCGCAGCTTGGCAGCCTGACCTCGAGTCAAGAGGCCGCGCTCACGGCCGGCGAAGTCGGCAGCCTGACCACCGCCCAGGTGCAAGGCGGCTTGACCACGGCGCAGGTTGCGGCGCTGAACTCGGCGCAGGCCATGGCCTTGACTGCGGCCCAGCTCAAGGCCATGACCACCGACCAGGTGCAAGGCCTGTCGAGCGTCGATGTCAACGCCCTCAAGGCGGCGCAGGTCGATGCGCTGACGGCGGCGCAGATCGGCGCGTTGACCAGCGCCCAGGTCGGTGCGCTGAGCGCCACGCAGGTCGCCACCCTGACGACGGACCAGATTCAAGCCTTCTCCACCGACCAGATCCAGAACCTCACGACCGCCGATGTCGCTGCGCTCAAGGTAACGCAGGTCGCCGCATTGACCTCGGCCCAGGTCGGCAGTCTCACGTCCAGCCAGGAAGCGGCGCTGACGGCAGCGCAAATCAGCAGCCTTACCACCAGCCAGGTGCAAAACGGGCTGACCACGGCACAGATAGCGGCCTTGAGCTCGACGCAGGCCCTGGCATTGGGCAACGCCCAGCTGCAAGCCCTGACCACCGACCAGGTCCAGAGCCTGTCCACGACCAATCTCGGACAGTTCAAGGCGACCCAGGTGGCCGCGCTCACCACGACCCAGATCGCCAGCCTTACCACCGACCAGGTCGGCATTTTGAATGCCACGCAGGCCAAGGCGCTGACGACCGCCCAGATCCAGGCGCTGTCCACGGACCAGTTGCGGCAACTGGCCACCGCCGACGTCGCGGCGCTCAGCGTCACGCAAATCGACGCCCTCACGAGTGACCAGGTCGGCAGCCTGAGCGCCGGCCAGGAGGGAGCCTTGTCGGCCGCGCAAATCACGAGCCTGACCACCGCCCAGGTGCAAAACGGCTTGACGACCGCGCAGATCTCCGCCCTGAGTTCGACGCAGGCCATGGCCTTGAGCAACGCCCAACTGCAGGCGCTTACCACCGACCAGGTACAAAGCCTTTCGGTGACCAATGTGGGAAAACTTACCGCCACCCAGGTAGCGGCATTGAGCACGACCCAGGTCGCCAGCCTGACGACCGACCAGGTGGGAGCCCTGGGTGCCGTGCAGGCCAAGGCCCTGACGACCGCCCAGATCAAGGCGCTGTCGACCGACCAGTTCCAGCAATTGTCGACGGCCGATGTCGCGGCCCTGACCGGCACGCAGATCGCCGCGCTCACGGCCGGCCAGGTCGGCAGCCTGACGACTGCCCAGGAGGCGGCGCTGTCGGCCGCGCAGATCACCAGCCTGACCACCGCCCAGGTGCAAGGCGGCCTTACCACCGCACAGATCGCCGCGCTGAACTCGACCCAGGCCATGGCCTTGAGCAACGCCCAACTGCAGGCGCTCACCACGGACCAGGTGCAGAGCATTTCAACGGGCAATCTGGCGCAGCTCAAGGCCACCCAGGTCGACGCGCTGAGCACCAACCAGCTGGCCAGCCTGACGACCGACCAGGCAGCCGTGCTGGCCGCGGCCCAGGTCGCGGGACTGAGCACCGCGCAATTGCAGGCCCTGACCACGGACCAGATCCAGCAGTTGTCGACGGCGGATGTGGCGGCCCTCAAGGTCGGTCAGATCGCCGCCCTCACGGCGGCCCAGGTCGGCAGCCTGACGTCCACACAGGAAGGGGCCCTGGCGGCAACGCAGATCGCCGCCCTGACCACGGCCCAGGTGCAAGCCGGACTTACGACGGCGCAGATCGCGGCCCTGACGTCCACCCAGGCGATGGCCTTGAGCACCGCGCAGGTCAAGGCACTGACCACCGATCAGGTCCTGAACCTGAGCACGGGTAACGTGAAGGCGCTCAGTGCCGCGCAGGTGGCCGCGCTGAGCACGGCACAGGTTGCCAGTCTGACGACCGACCAGGTCGGCGTCCTCGGCGTCGCGCAGGCCACCGCGCTGAACACGGCCCAGATCGTCGCCCTGAGCACTGACCAGCTCCGGCAGCTGGCAACGGCGGACGTGGCGGCGCTCACCGGGTCCCAGATCGCCGCGCTGACGAGCGCGCAGGTCGGCAGTTTGACGGCCGGCCAGGCCGGAGCGCTCACTGCTGCCCAGATCGCCAGCCTGACGACCAACCAGGTCCAGAACGGCCTCACGACGGCGCAGATCGCGGCCCTGACCACGACGCAGGCCACCGCGCTGACCAGCGCCCAGCTGCAGTCCTTGACGACCGACCAGATCCAGAGCCTGACCACGACGGAGGTGGCGGCGTTCAAGCCGGCCCAAGTGCAGGCGCTGAGCACCGCGCAGGTTGCCAGCCTCACCACCGATCAGGTCGGCGTGCTGGCGGCCGCGCAGGTCACCACGCTGGGCACCGCACAGGTGAAGGCGCTGACCACGGATCAGATCCAGAACCTGTCGACGGCGGACATCGCGATCCTCAATGCCGCGCAGATCACGGCGCTGACCGCGGCGCAGCTCGGCAGCCTGACCTCGAGCCAGGAAGGCGCCCTGACGGCCACGCAAATCGGCAGCCTGACAACCAGCCAGATACAAAATGGCTTGACGACGGCCCAGATAGCGGCGCTCAATTCCACGCAGGCGATGGCGCTGAACGTCGGGCAGATCCAGGCGCTGACCACCGACCAGATCCAGAACCTTTCGACCGCGAACGTCAAGGCGTTCAAGCTGAGCCAGCTCGATGCGCTGACCGTGTCGCAGATGCCCGGCCTGACGACCGATCAACTGGCAGCGTTGAGCGCGTCGCAGGCCAGCAGCCTGGCCACGGCGCAGATCCGCGCGCTGTCGACGGACCAGATCCAGAGCCTGTCGACGCAGGATGTCGCCGCGCTGATGTATGCCCAGATCGCGGCCTTGACGACGACGCAGGTGCAGGCCCTGACCACAAGCCAGGTCAACTCCCTGACCGGCGCGCAGGCGATCGACCTGAGCACCAGTCAGCTCCAGGCCCTGACGACCGACCAGATCGACAGCTTGACGACCAGCGACATCGTCGCCCTGCAGACGCAGCAGATCCAGGCCCTGACGACCGACCAGGTGGCCAACCTGCTCAACGCGCAGCTCTCGGCGCTCGCCTACGCCCAGGTTGCGGCGCTCACCGCCGCGCAGATGGGCGCCTTGTCGACGACCCAGGTCGGTTACCTCACGGTCTGACCGGGCCGCCACGCGCGGCGGGTCGCCGCGGCAGCGTGGGCTCGCGCCGACCCGGCCCCGGCGCGCGGCACTTGCCGTGGCGTGCCGGGGTAGCGGGCGCCCTAGCGGACCGGCCCCGGCAGTTCCGCCACCAGCTCGGCGAAGCGCCGCTCGAGATTGCGCACGAAGCGCGGCGTGTCGAACAAGATGCCGTGCTCGCGCTGCTGCAGCAGGTGGGCGCGCAAGGGCCGGCAGCCCTCCGGCGCCAGCGCCAGCGCGACGGCCTTCTCCTCATAATCGGCGAAGTTCTCGGTGATCAGCCCGGGCAGGCCCGCGGCCGTGAGCAGGGCGCCGGCCATGCGCGAGGCGAAGGTGCGACCCGAGCGGGTCAGCACCGGCAAGCCCATCCAAAGGGCGTCGTTGGCGGTAGTGCCCGCATTGAAGGGATAGCTGTCCAGGAACAGGTCGGCCGCCCCCAGGCGCGCCAGATACTGTGCGGGCGGAACGCGCGGCGCAAAGCGCACGCGCGTCGACGCTATCCCGGCTGCCTCGGCTGCGCGTCGCAGGTTCGCCGCCGCGCCCGGCGTGTCGGCCAGCAGCCACAAGGTGCTGTCGGGCACCCGCCGCAGGATGTTCATCCAGACCGCGAAGACCTCGGGCGTGTACTTGAAGTTGTTGTTGAAGGAGCAAAAAACGAAGCCGCTTGCCGGCAGCCCGCACTCCTCTCGGCTGGGTACCGGCGCGCAATCGCGCCGGCGGTCGCTCACCTGGTAGACATCGGGCAGGTACAGCGGCGCCTCCGAGTAATACGCGCAGGCATCCTCCGGGATCAGGAAGCGATCGGCGATGACGTAATCGATGAAGGGCATGCCGGTGGTTGCCGGCAGTCCAAGGTAGGTGATCTGTATGGGTGCGGGACGGTAGGCCAGGATGTTCGCGCGCGCGCCCAGCGTCTGGCCGTGCAGGTCGACGAGGATGTCGATTTCGTCGGCGCGGATGCGCCGGGCCGCTTCCTCGTCGCTCATGGTGTCGATGCGCACGTGGTGGTCGATCGCGGCGATGATGCGGGCGCGCAAGGGCGAACCGTCCTCGCGCGTCCAGCAATAGGCGCTGACCTCGAACTGCTCGCGGTCGTGCAGCTCGAAGAGTTCGGCGGTCAGCAGGCCGATGGGGTGCATGCACAGGTCCGAGGACAGGTAGGCCACGCGCAGCCGCCGATGTCCGTACTGCCGCCGCTGCGCCAGCGCCGCCACGCCGGTATTGACCTTGTGATGCACATAACGTCGTGCCGCCGCCAGCTGTGCCACCGGGTCGTCGGACAGGGCAATCATCGCCAGCGCCGAGGTGGACTCGCGCATGACCTGCGGATCGACGCCGGCGACGGTGTCGTACACCGGCCATAGGCATAGGCGGGCGCGCAGGAATATCCAGTGGTGCAGCACGTCCTGCTGGCTCGGGTCGAGCGCGAGGCTTTGCGTCAGATACGCGAGTGCCTCGTCGTAACGGCGCAGTTCCTCCAGCAGCCGGCCCAGGTTGTTGAGCGCCGATCGGCGTATGGAGCGCTGATCGTCCTGCGCGACGTCGGCGTGCTCGGCCACCCAGCGCCATTGGGCCAAAGCCTCCTCGGGTCGCTGCAAACGCTCGTAGACCAGACCGAGGTTGAAATGCGGCTGCATGAAATCGGGGTCGCGTCCGATCGCGTCCTGATAGGCTCGGCGCGCGGCTTCCAGGTCGCCGAGCTTGGTCAGGGCGGCGCCCAGGTTGAACTGCGCATAATGATTGGCCGGGGTCTCATTGCGGGCGAGCCAGGTCTGGTACAGCACGGCTGCCAGCTCGGCGTCGCCGCCGGCTTCGAGCCGCCCGGCACCGTCGAACAACTGCGGCAGCGCGAGCTGGCGGTTCCACGCTTGCAGCAGCAGGGCCGGCAGGTCCGGTTTGACAGAGGCGATTGCGGTTGAGGCCACGGCAGCTCCGAAATGACGCGCGCCGAGCCGCGCGCCGTCGGGTGCGCTGGGCCATTGCGCATGCACCGGGAAGTGGACCACAGGCGGGTCGGCCGATATGCGGCAAACTGGCCATCGTGGCGCCCGTAATTTCGTGGACTACGGCCGGCGCCGGGCGCCGCAATCGCCGGTCAAATCCGGGCACCGCGGCGCAGACAGCGACGATAAGATTGCGCCACCTACGCGGGTTGCGGCGTGCGCTTGCTTGGCGCGCTCGCACCGGTGCGGATCACCAGGCCGACCCATGCCGAGTTTCAGCGTAATCATCGCCACCCACCGGCGCGCGGCGCTGCTCGCTCGTGCGCTTGCGTCTTTGCACGCGCAGTGGCACCCGCCGCAACAGGTGCTCGTGGTGTCCGATGCATCCGATCCCGAAACCCTGCGCACCTTTGAAAGCCTGGCACGGGACGGCGATGTGTTCGTGCAGCGCACCGGCGCGCCCGGGCCTGCGGCCAGCCGCAATCTGGCGCTGCGCCTGGCCGTCGGCGACTACGTGCTGTTCCTTGATGACGACGATACCTTCCGCCCGCAATTTCTTTCCGGTTTGGCCGCCGGCCTGGACGGATTCGCCCCGCAGCAGATCGCCTATACGAACTTCGAGGTGCTGGACGACGCCGCGGGCGCCGGTGCCGACGCGCCCGCGAGCCAGCCGGTTGATCTTGGCGGCCTCGACCCGAATTGGGTTTACGTGAAGAATTTCATTCCGAACAATTGCCAGGTGTTCCCGCGCACGCTCCTGGAAGGCCTGGCATTCGACGCCTCGCTGCCCTACGAGGACTGGGACTTCCTGTTGAGCGCCTGTGGCAAGGGGCAACTGCGGCATCTGCCGGTGCCGGGCCCGTGCGTGCACAAGAACGTGCCCGGCACCGAGCACCGGGGACAGAAGAACGACTCGCGGCTGGTCGAGTGTTACCTCGCCGTCTACGGACGCCACCCGGCTCCCAATCCGCAGGTGGCAGAGCAGCGCCGTCAGTTGTTTGCGTCGATAGGCCTGGATCTGGACAGACTCGCCAGGGCGCGCCCGTAACCCGCCGCGCACGGCGGCGCGCGCGACGCGCTGCGCGTCTTAGCGCGATAGACTGCGCTTGCCCGGGCGGCGCCTGGCGAGCAGGCCCAGCAGGACTGCGCCACAGGCCAGCGTCAGGCACGCGGCGACGAGCAGGCCCGACATTCCGGCCTTGTCCAAGTCCCAGGTCAGCACGCAGCACAGGCCGGCCAAGAGGCCGGTGCCGCACACCAGAAGGACCTCGTTGCACAATTCCGGATCGTCGAACATATCGCCTCTCGTCGCAAATCGCGGTCGCTGCAAGCTGCGGCGTTGGTACGGCACGCCGGGCCTTTTCGACTTTGGGTAAGCATCCGTGAAGTTCGGCTGAAGCGGCGGGCCGAAGAGTGCAAGGATTCCCCGCCATTCCGCACTGGCGTAGCAAGGGCGCCTGGATGTCTAGTCCGCCGGTCATGACGGCGCAGCGCGCGATAGGGTAAAAATGCGCTGGTGGAGTGCGCTTTTGGCGTCGTGGGGCGCCGTGTGCGGCTCCGCAATGCAGCCTTAGGAGACGGAACATGCCGCATCCCCTTCAGACCTGGGCGCGCCGTTCGTGGCGCGTCGCCGGGTCCCTTTTTCTCCTTGCTGTCCTGACCCTTGGACTGCCCGTCCGGGCCGCGCCCGGCCCGACGTACACGCTCGGCGGCACTATCAGCGGACTCAACGCCCCTGGCCTGGTGCTCGCGTCCGGCGCCCAGGTGCTCAACCTTGCCCCCGGGGCAAGCAACTTCACCTTCCCCCAGCCCCTGCCCGACGGCTCGCCCTACGCCGTCGTCGTCTCGGACAGCCCGCCCGGCCTGGATTGCAATGTCACCGCCAACGGCTTTGGCACGGTTGCCGGGGCCAATGTCACCTCGGTCGCGGTAGTTTGCACCGGCGCGGCGAGCGGCAATACCGTGCTGTATGCGTTCGGCACCGGCCCCGCCCGTCCCGACGGCAGCAGCCCGCGCTGCAACCTGATTCGGGCGCGCGACGGCAACTTCTACGGCACGACCTTTAGCGGCGGCGCCAAGGGCCTGGGCACGGTGTTTCGCGTGACGCCGACCGGCGTGGAAAGCGTGCTGCATTCCTTCGGCGGCCGGGTCCTGGGCGATGGGGCAAATCCCACGGCTGCGCTTATCGAAGCCAGCGATGGCAATCTCTATGGCGCGAGCCTGATCGGCGGTCCGAACAACACCGGCACCATCTTCCGGATCTCGCTCACGGGCGAATATGCAATTTTGCATGCCTTCGAGCGCACTGCCACGGGCGGCAGCCTGGGCGGCATCTCGCACCTGGTCGAAGCGCGCGATGGCAATTTTTATGCGGCCACGATATTGGGCGGTCCCAACGGCTCAGGCACCATCCTGCGCATCTCGCCCACGGGCGCAACCAAGATCGTCGACACCTTCGGCCCGCTGCATTCGAGCGACGGCGGGGGGCCCCAGGGCGCGCTGATGCAGGCCCAGGACGGCTACCTGTATGGCACCACGGTGTTCGGCGGCACCAGCGATACGGGAACGGTCTACCGTTTCGACCCGGCAACGGGCACGCACCAGGTCATCCATTCCTTCGGCCCCACGGGCTCGGGCGACGGCAAGGGCCCCTATTCCGCCCTGTTGGAAGCGTCCAATGGCGTTTTTTATGGAACCACCGGCGCCGGTGGTGCCTCCGACCAGGGCTCCGTGTTCCGAATCCTGACTGGCGCCAATTCCGGCACCAGGGAATCGGTGGTTTATTCCTTCAGCGGCCTGGGGTCGGGCGATGGCAGGGTTCCGGCCAGCGACCTCATGCTGGGGCGCGACGGATATTTATACGGCACGACCGGCCTTGGGGGCGCCAGCGGCGTGGGCGTGCTCTTTCGGGTCGGCACCAGCGGCACGGAATCCATCGTGCACAGTTTCGGCGGCCTGTTGCAGGGCGACGGGGCTGTGCCCATGTCTGCCCCGGTGCAGGGAAACGACGGAGCCCTTTACGGGACCACCAGCAATGGCGGCCCGCGCAACCAGGGAACGGTTTATCGCATAGTTCCCTGAGGCTGCAGCGGCCTTATTGCCGCTGATCGCGGCTCAATGGCGCTGACCGGTGAAGGTTCCCTGACCGGGCCCGCCCATCATGCGCCAGGTGCCGCTGACGACGCCCGAGCGTGCATCGATCACGCCGACGAAAATCGCCGAACCGGCCGTGCCGGAGCTGTTCATGCTCAGGTCGCCCGAAGGCTTCAGCGTGCCGCTGACGGTGAAAGTGGGGCCGGTCATCGATTGGCCGATGCCGGTGACCTGGCCGTCCCAGGCCACCATCACCGAGAAAATGCCCTTGTCGCCCCCGCCGTATTGCCCGCTGAAGGCGCCTATGAGCCCGGTGGGCAGGGCAGCGCCTACGTGGCCCGATGCTGTTGCGCTGGGCGGGGGCGGCGGCGGCAAAGCCTGCGGTGGCGGTGGCGGTGGTGGCGGCGGCGGCAGGGAGCCAGGCACGGGCTGCTCGCCCCCGGCCGGGGGCGACATCGCGGCGTTGTTTTGCGACGCCTGCGAGTTAGCACGGATCAATTGCGGCCGGTCGCGGATCGACAGCACGATCTTGTTGTAGTTCTCCAGCAAGCTGGCGGCGATGAGCTTGCCTTCGGGCGTCTTGCTGTAGCCCCCCGCGGCCGCCCATCCCAGGGCGCCCCAGCCCCAGCCGCCGAGGCTGAAGTTCATCTTGCTGGCCTTGCCCTCCGCGCTGGCAACCTGTATGCCGGAGCGCACGTCGGACACCAGCAGCGTCGTCTCCGCCTCCTTGAATTTGACGCCACCGGCGATTCCGCCCAGCGCCCCCAGGGCACCGGGCAGGCGCCCGAGCAGGCCGCTCATGGTGCCGCCCATGCCTCCGGTGTCGTCGGAGAACTGGATCGCGGGCGTCATGACGAAATCGGCCGCCTGCAACTGCCCGCTGCCCAGATTCGACCCCGATTGCAACTGCCCGCCGGCGGCCAGGGCGCGCTCGCGCTCCAGGTTCTGGAAGCCGGCGCCACGCTCGACCACGGCAAAGCAGCCCGATTCCTGCACGATCATGCGCAGCATGGCCGAGGGCGAGCCCAGGCTGTAGCGCGCAAGGCTCGAGATGATGCTCTGCTCGGGTTCGCCGACCGCAAGAGTGCCCAGTTCGCGCGGGCACTTTTCTATGGTGGGCTGCTCGTCCCCGGCCTTAGCCGCTGCGCCGCCTATTGCAAGAATGACAAGCATTGCTAAGCGCTGCGCTGCGCGCGAGGCCCGACGGCTGCGGTGCATGGGTAACTCCAGGGTTTGAGTAATTGACGCCGTGCGATCCCATGCACCACGCGTCGCGACGGCGGCCATCTTAATCAGGATTTTGCCTGTCGCGCAATGCCCCGCATGGCCGGCCGCCCTGTTCCTGTCACCTGCCGGCATCGAAACAGACCCCGTGCGTCAACGTACAGACCGCTAGCCGCCCGGCGCCGGACACTGCCAGCACGACGATGCCGTGCAGGGCGCGCTGCGCCCAGCCCGTGCATGCGACCCCGCTTCCACCCCCC
>Ga0075030_100002925_pt1 | contig 15580 bp, 16 predicted proteins | sample LitLauG_LLR_2012_FD_71393 | JGI IMG/M metagenome (GOLD analysis project Ga0075030, IMG submission 71393) | Freshwater sediment microbial communities from Pennsylvania, USA - Little Laurel Run_MetaG_LLR_2012 | ecosystem: Environmental > Aquatic > Freshwater > Creek > Sediment | place: USA... | reverse complement strand
CGCCGCCCGCCGACCAGGCCAGCGCGTCCGTCCTGCGATCGAAACTCATCGAATCCGCCACGCTCGACCGTTCCCCGTGCTGACCCGCGGACCGCCATGGCGGTCCGCGGCGCGACCGCGCCGGCCCCGGAGCCGCATCCTCGGGCCGGAGCAACCCAGACGAAGAATACCGGAGGGCGCGGGCCATCGCCAGCAATGCGCGCCGAATGACGAACGGGCGACCGCAACCGCGCGGTTGTGCGCGGCTTTTGGCCCGGCGCAAGGGTGCATGCGCGCTGGCTGGGAATTCATGGGGACCCGCGTCGCGGCGTCGCCGGGATGCGGGTGAATACCCTTGCGCCGGCCCTCAACCCGCGCCGTCTCCCAATGCGCGGGGGCGGCGGATTCGGGGCTCCACGCAAGTTCCGTACACGCAGTCGGACGAGCCGCCATTGCCGAGCCGGCCGCAACGCCATCCGGGTCCCCAATCGCCACCGCCACTGTCGTGCCCGTGACGGTCGACGCCGCACCATCCACCGTCACCCTGCCCGATTGGGCCGCCACCGCTCCAGCCGCCGTTTCCGCCGTGCCCGGAGGCGGCCCCCCCCCGCCCGCTGCGCCTTGGCCGCCGCGATATTCCCGGTCGCCACTGCCGTAGCCGGCGTGCTGCCCGCGAAGCCGCCTGGTCCGGCGCCGAGTCCCTCACGGCCACGGCGACCAGCGTGGCCGCCCGCATACCCGCCGCCGTGTCCTTGCGCCCGCGCGCCGCTGGCCACGCACGCCGCAAATGCGGTTGCGGCAACCGCGGTCAACCTGGGAAGCGCCACACGTGCGCGCGCAGTCCCTGCATTTGCCAGCGTCGATTTCGTCCCTGTTCTGCCTTTCGTCGGCTCCGGCCGCACGCTGCGGCGCTGGTGCGTCCGTGCGCCGTCATTTTGCGCATCCTGCTGTTGGGTAGGACAACACTGCAACGAATCCATTTCCGCCATCCCGGGCGTGTCGATGCGACGCACATCGCGCGGCATCGATCGAATCCCCCTAAGGGTCTCGGCAAGACCCTGGAATCTCCGCAAGACCCTGGAACTTGAAGGTTTGCGAACATAGAATTCGATTCAGGCAGCTTTCTCGCGGCGACGATCGGTGAGGCGACTGACGCTGGCAACGATCGACTTTGAACGCTTGCTCCAGCCCACGCGCCGGGAGGCCTTCCTGGCCGAGATGAACCAGGTCGTTCCCTGGGTCGAGTCGGTGGCACGTATCGATCGGCGCCACCCGAAGGCGAATAGCGTCGGCGGTCGACCCGCGGCGAGCCAGGAGCGGATGCTTCGGATTCTTTGCCTGCCGCCATGGTCCGATCGGAAGGCCCACGACGGTGTTGACCGCAACTCCAGGATGATTCACTCGCTCGTCGCCACCCCGGCAAGCACCGCCGATTCCAAGGTCGTCGATCGACTCCTGCACGGTCGCAAAACGCGCGTCGACCGCGACCAAGATCACATCGGGCGGGGCGAGAGGATCCGCGGCAAGGCGCCCAAGGCGAAGGACTTCAACAATCGGCACGGCAAATGGAAGGGGATCGTCGACGAGCAGCTCGCCGCCCGAAATTCTGGCCAAGAACGCCAACCGGCCCTTCGTCACCGCGGTGCTGGGCAGCCTTTTCACGGCGCGATATCGAATGACGGGAGCAGTCCGCCCGTCGCACCGTACATGGGAGAAATTCCACACGACAAACGGCTCATAACGGCATCGAGACGACGTGGCCTGTGGCTAAAATCCATTTTCCGTGGTCGTCCTGGCCAAAATTCTTCCGGTTCTGCGGACGTTCCCTACGTGAAACTCGTATGTGCGGCACGCGATTCGGCATCCCCGGCCGTGGCGTATCGTCGGGCCGCTTTGCGGCTCCGCCCCGTCGCCTGGCACCCCCGGTGCGCCACGCGATCGTTCAAGAAGGAGTAGCTTCCATGAAATCGGTCCACCGGCGCCTGCGGCATCTGCTGCTTTGTGCACTGGCCTTCTCTCCACTGACCGTCCCCGCGCAGGAATACGGCGACCCGGATTTTCGGGGGCCGCGGTACTTCGTCGGCGGGTCGATCGGTGTATCGGTTTTCGCGGACAACGGCAATTCGATAGCCGGCTGGCTCAACAGCGCCTATTCATCCACGACCATGCTGGCGACGGGCGATTACATATCGTCTTCCGGCAGCCAGGACCGGTCCAGTGTCGGCGCCCGGGCGTATGGCGGTGCATGGTTCACTCCAAATATCGGAATCGAGGTCGGCTTTGCCTCGCTCGGGTCGGTGGGCTGGTCGGTCGACAGCAGCAACACGACCGGGAGCTTTTCGGTCAGCGACGCCGGTACGGCCGATGCGTACGCGCTCTACGAGGCCGTGCTGCTCGGATTCGACAACGCTGGAGTGCGCTATTTCGGCAAGTTGGGCGTGTACGAAGCCTGGACCGACCTGAACGCCTCGAGCTTCGACAACAACTCGGGCGGCGGCTTCAGCGCATCGCAGACGGTCTACAACACCGGCGCGGTCCTCGGCCTTGGGGTCACGACCATGCACGGACCCTTCAGCGGTCTGCGCCTGGAGGTCGAAGACTATCTCAACGTCGGCCAGTCCAATACCGCGCAGGTCCCGCCCTGGCGCGGCAACATCGTCATGCTGTCGGCCGGATACACCTTCGTGTTTTGAAGTGCCCGGTTGCGGTGGCCGCCGCGGCACCTTGTCGAACCCGGGGTGAGCGCGGCGGGTGTCCATCGGGTTCGCGCGGTGCGAACGCAATTTTCCGCGCGGGCCCCTGAGACCAAAGGACCCTGGAGCGATTGCCGCGCCGTCGAGCTCACGACCGACGGCGCGGCGCGGCGACCGGCCGCACTTCGCCGCGGGCCTGTCGAAGCATTCGCCATGCCACAGCGCGGGACGCACGCCGCCCGCCTCACGGTCGTCCAGGGGGTCGGCATGTCCCAGTACCCCAGGACGAAAGTGTCCGACGAAGCCGGGCGCGATGCGAACCGCTGCAACCCCGGCAGCAAAGCCGTATTCTTTAAGCATGCGTTAATGTTCGCGGCGGATCATACCGGGCCGGTGGGCATTTGCCGCGACCTTGCACGCATTTCGAGCCGCCAAATCCGGCGGAAGCCTGTCTGGGGGGCGCCGCCCGGATACGAACGCCAGCAATGCGCATTCTTCTGATCGAGGACGACGCCATGGTCGGCCGAGCCATGCAGGCTGGGCTCGCGCAGGACGGCCATGCCACGGATTGGGTCCGCAGCGCGGCCGACGCCCACGCCTCCTGGGTCCTGCCGACGACGGAACTGGTTCCCTATGACGCGGTCATCGTCGACGTGGGCTTGCCCGATGGAACCGGAATAGACCTCATCCGCCAGGCGCGCGCGCGCGACAGTACTGCTGTGGTACTGATCGTCACGGCACGGGGTCGGATCGCAGATCGGATCGCCGGGCTCGATGCCGGCGCCGACGACTACATGGTCAAGCCCATCGACCTCAATGAGCTTTCTGCGCGCCTGCGCGCGATCGAACGACGTGTGGGTGGGCGCGCCAGCGAATTGCTGCTCTACGGCGAACTGTCCATCAACCAGGCGACACGCACGGTAACGTTGAAGGGCCGGCCGGTCCCCATGACGGCGCAGGAGCTGGCATTGCTGATGGCGCTGGCGCGTCGACCAGGCGCGATCCTCTCGCGGGCGCGATTGGAGGAATCCCTCTACAACTGGGAACACGCTGTCGACAGCAACACGATAGAAGTCCAGATCCATCGTCTGCGGCGCAAACTTGGAACCAAGACGATCGAAACGTTCCGCGGCTTGGGGTATCGCCTGGTCGCCCCCGAGGCGGCATGAGCACCCGCGTCTGGTCGTTGCGGCGGCGCCTGCTGACCCTGGTGTGCAGCCTGACACTGCTCGCCTGGAGCACCAGCAGCATCTGGCTGTACCGCACCGCGGTGACCGAGGCGGACCAGATGTTCGATGCCGCCCTGGACCATACCGCGCATTCGGTCCTTGCGGTGGTACGCAACGAGGCTTCCGAGCTCACCGAAACCAAGGGATCGATCGGGTACGAACTGGCGACAATCGACCAATCGGAGCAAAGCGACATCCTCTACCAGGTGCGAGGTCCCAACGGTGTCATGGTGTTTCGATCGCACGGTGCCCCCGTGGCGCCCTTGGCCCAGAGTCTGGACCATGGATACACCTACTCCAGCGTAGACGGCCACAAATACCGGGTCTTCACGCTCGCAACGGAACTCAATGCCGCGACCATCCACGTGGCCCAGCCCACGGAGCGACGCGACGCGCTGGCCCGCGCCGGTGCGGTTCGGCTGCTGGCGCCGGGTGCAGGCCTCATGCTGGTGGTGGTGCTGGCCGTCTACTGGAGCGTGAATCGCACGACGGCGCCGCTGGTTCGGTACGCCAAGGCCCTGGACGAGCGCCTGCCCGAGGCGGTCACGAAGGTCGACGGGTCGCAGCTGCCGCAGGAGCTGCAGTCGGTGGCGCGCGCCATCGACGGCCTGCTTGCGCGCGTCCACGACGCGCTGCTGCGCGAGCGGACGGTAACCGCGGACGCAGCGCACGAATTGCGCACGCCCCTGACGGCACTGCGCCTGCAGGCCCAAGTGGCGCGGCGCTCGCGCGACGACGCCGAGCGCAGTTCCGCCCTCGACGACCTGCTCGTGGGTGCCGACCGGGCGGCCCGAATGGTCGATCTGGTCCTGACGCTGGCCCGCCTGGATGCGCGGAGCGGCGCAGGCGTCGTCGGCGCCCGTGTCCATGTCGGCGAGCTGGCGCGCCTGCTCGTGCGGGAGTATGCCCCACTTGCGGACCGCGCAGCGATCGAACTCGAGATCGCGTCGGAACAGATCGATGCGCGGGCCGATGCCGATGCCATCGCCATTGCGCTGCGCAACGTGATCGACAACGCGCTGCGCTTCGCGAGGTCCCGCGTACAGATCAGGATCCATAGCGACCTCAGCAGCGTCTTCATCGTGGTTCGCGATGACGGTCCGGGGTTCAACGCCGAGAGCGCCCAACGCGCCTTCCACCGGTTCTTCCGCGGCTCCGAAGAGGGCCGAAAGTCCGAGGGTGCGGGTCTCGGGCTGGCAATGGTCCTGCGCGTGGTCCAGCTGCACGGCGGCGCGGTGCGCATCGTGCCGGGTTTCGACGGCGGTGCGGGCGTGGAATTGAAATTCGACCGCGAACTTGCCACGAGAACGTCATGATCGGCACGCCGGGCCCGCGCGGCATCGCTGCAGCGGTGGGCCATTCGGTGCGCGCGGCCATGCTGCTGGCGTGTGCCCTGGCTGCGCCGAGGGCAACCGCGGCCGAGGCCGACTATGTCGTCCAGATCAAAGGTCACCATTTCCTTCCCGCGGAAGTGCACATTCCTGCCGGAAAGAAGGTGCGGATCATCATCGACAACCAGGACGACTCGCAAGAGGAATTCGACAGTCATTCGCTGAACCGCGAGAAGCACATTCCCCCGCACGCGCGCATCATCCTGTTCATCGGCCCGCTGGATCCGGGCCGCTACATCTTCGAGGGCGAAAACCACAACGACGGTGCCGGCGCCGCCCTCGGGGTGGTGGTGGTCGAATGATGCCGCACGGTCCTGCGCTCGCCGACCCCGGCGGTCGGTCGGGGTCGCGTTCGCGGCACCGTGCCCTCGCCATCTCCGCAACGCTGGCGCTGTTGACGGCGTGGCGCGATACCCTGGCCATCGACGCCAACCCCTACCTGCTCACGCCCACCGTCGTCGAGGGCGAGCGTGAACTCGACGTGTTCGCCGGTGTCGGGTCGGCCGGCTCCACGACCGGCCTGCGGCGCAATTCGGCGATCGGCGTGGGGGTCGGCGTCACGAACAGCTGGTTGAGCGAGCTCGCCATCAGGTACCAAAAAGCCGGCGACGCAGGGCTCGCGTACGACGCGGTGGAGTGGGAGAACATCCTTGCGCTGGCCGAAACCAACGAATGGCCTGTCGACGTTGGCATCGTGCTGGAGCTTGAGCTGCCGCACCACTCGGCTGAGGGCATCGAGACGCGCATCGGTCCCTTGCTGCAGAAGGACCTGGGCAATTTCGAAATCAATTTGAACTTGATCATGGATCACCACTTCTTCAGCGATGGCTTCGACTCGACAAGGCTCCAGTACCAGGGCCAGATCAAATACCGCTACCGCGAGCCGCTTGAATTCGGGCTGCAGTCCTTTGGGCAGACGGGTTCGAGGCGGCAGAACTGGGCCGCCTATGAGCAGCAGGTGCACCGCATCGGACCGGTTGTCATGGGGCACTTTGCGCTGCCCAAGGAACGCGGCTGGAGCTACAACGTCGGCTACCTCCTTGGAACGACCGCGCATTCACCCGACCGCACCTTGCGTTGCCAGATCGAATACGAGTTCTAGCCGTCGAATCCGGTCGCGTGTTTGCGCTATCGCAGTGCCTGCCGCGACCGTCAAGGGGCATTTCCTGAATCGTTGCTGAACCAACCGCGGGCTCAGGTAAGCCCGCATTTATCTAGCCGGCGCACAGTAGGACCGTGTTGATTTCATCCACCTCACGGAGGCTTACATGTCGCAATCACCCATCGTTCTGCAACGAATCGAAGTGCGGCCTGCCCGAGCAGGCTTCCTGACGCGATTGGCATTTGGTGCCGCTCTCGCTTCCCTGGTCGTGGTCGCCTTTGCCGGCATCACCACCAACAACAGTGCGGAGCGCGTGCAATGGATACGGATGGGATTCGAACTGATCGCGCTGATCTGGGCGGCCGGGCTGATCGCCAGCGGCTTGTCGCGCGCGGGGGCCTGGCGCATCCCGATGCGAGTGCATCCCGGTGTCGACCGCTCCGTCGAGGCCTGAAGGCACGCTGCTGGCGGCAGCCTGCCGCGACCGGACGGCCGCGGCAGGCTGCCAGCAGGTGGCGTTCCCTCGTGGGCGCTCGAGAAGCCGCACACGTGCGGGACGCGGGGAGACTTGGCAGGGGTCCATCGGGAATTCTTGAGGTCGCGACGCGCCAGCGCAACGGCGCCCCCTAGTCCTCGGCGGCGCGTGGCAGCGGCCGCATGCCGAAGTAGTCGACCATGGCGACCGCAGCGACGGCAACTCGACGTTGCACTTCAGGGTCGGGTTGCGACGACGCAGCGGCAGTCGGGGAAGCCGGTGCCAGCCGTATCCCGACCTTCACCGCCACCATGCGTTGGGGCCGATAGGCCTGGAAGTGCGGCCACCGCCAGCACGGCCAACGCAAGCCCATCAACGCATCGGGCACAGCGCCCTCGCCACCACCCTCAGGCGACGTAGTTGAAGAGCGAAAGCTTGGAGATCGAGGCGTAGCTTTGCAGGGCCGCCTGGAACTGGGTCTGCTGCTGCGACAGCTGGGACACCGCCTGGGCATAGTTGACATCGACGATGTTCGACATCTGCGCCTTGTCGTTCAGCGTCTGGCTGCTGTTGATGTTGCCGTAGTTGTTCAGTTCGGCGAGCTGCGCGCCCATCGTGGCCTGGCTGGTCGAGATCGAGTTGATCGACGCACCGACGCCCTGGATGGCGTTGCTGAGTGCACTCGAGCTCGCCGCGCCGGGCGGCGATTGCAGCGCACTGATCGCGCCGGCCAGGACGCCGAACACCGACTGGGTGGCGGCGGGCGCGACGCTGAACGTGTCGCTCGGCTGTGGCGACCCGCCCAGCTGCACCTGCAGGCCGTCGAAGGCCAGCGTGGTGGGCCCGCTGTAGGTGCCGCTGGTGACCGGCGCGCCGGTCGTGGTGTTGACGACCTGGTAGCTGCCGGCGGCGCCGAAGGTGATCGAATAGGCGTCGCCGGTCAGGGCACTGGGGTTGGTCACCGCGCCCGGAGCGATGGTTCCCGAGCCCAAATTGCCGGCGCCGGCGGCGGTGGCGAAGACGCCATTGCCGGTCGGCACCTGCATGAAGACGCTGTCGCCCGGGAACTTGGTCTGGGCGTTGGTGGTCGCCGAGATCTGCACGGTCGGCGCGAGGTTGTCGCCGCCGTAGACCACCTGGTTGCCGTTCTGCACGAACGGCGGCGCACCGTTGGCCGAGCCCCCGAACAGATAGCCGCCCTGCCCGTCGCCCGTATTGGCCAGGCCGACCAGCGCGTTGAACTGCTGCTGCAGTTCGGTGGCGAGCGCGCTTCGATTGGCCGCGCTGAGCGTGCCGTTGCCGGCCTGGACCAGGGTGGTGTTGACCGACTGCAGGACGTTGATCACCTGGGTCAGCGTCGACGAGCTGTCGCCCAGCAGCTGGCTGGCCTGCTGCTGGTTGCTGGCGTAGTGGCCGAGCTGGCTCAGATCGCTCTGCATCAGCGCGGCCTGGGCGGCGCCGACCGGATTGTCGGACGGCGAATTGAGCTGCTTGCCGGTCGCCAGTTCCTGCTGCGTCGCGATGAGCGCCGACTGGTCGGCGTTGATCGACTGGTTGCTGCTCTCGTACAGATTGAAGGTCGATACGCGGATCATGGCGGGCCTCGAGGACGTCCTGGGTTGCCGCCGTCACGCCGCGTTGACGGCGCTCAGCAGCGAGTTGAAGATGGAGTTGGCCGTGCTGATGGTCTGCGCGGCGGCCTGGAACTGCTGCTGGTACTGCAGCAGCGCGGCGGCTTCCTCGTTCAAGTTCACGCCCGAGACCGAGCTCTGCGCCGCCGTCGCGTTCTGCAGGATCGCGTCGCGCGAGCTCTGTTCGGTCAGCGCGGTCTGCGCCGTCGCGCCGACGCCCGCGACGACGCTCGAATAGGCCTGGTCCAGGGTCGAACCCGCAACGATGGCCTGGCCCTGCAACTGGGTCAGGAGCACGGCATTGCGGTTGTCGCCGCTGCCGCTGCCGGTGGCCGCGACATTGACCGAGTCGCCGGCGGCGGGCGTTCCGTTGAGGGTCAGCGACCAGCCGTTGACGTTGATCGGCTGGCCGGCGGTGTAGGTCTGCACCGCCGAGGTCGTGCCGCCGCTGGTCACGGTGTACTGGGTCGGGCTGGAGAAGTTCAGCGTGGCCGGCTGCAGCAGGCTGGGGTTCGGATTGGCGGGCAGCGGCTGCAGGCCGAGGTTGGCGACCGCCAGCGAACCCAGGTTCCCGGTGCCGACGGTCGCTTGCAGCGGGCTCGCGGCGGCGATCTGCGCCCCGGACGACAGGGCGACGCCGATCTGGGCCGCGCCGTTTTGCACCGGCTGGATGTTGAAGATGTCGCCGCTCGCCGGCGGGCTGGCGAAGTTCAGCGTCATGCCGTCGACCGTCTTGGGCAGCGTGGTGAAGGTGGTCTGCTGGCCGTCGGACAGGCGGGTCAGGGTGTAGCCGCCGCCGCTCACGCTGAGCTGGTAGTTCGAGGCCTGCAGCTGCGTCACGTCGCTGTAGCTGGCGCTGAGGGTCACCGTGGCGGCGTCGCTGTTGGTACTGGCCGCCGACGTGCCGATGGCCGGCGTGGTGAAGAAGTTGCCGCCCGCCGCACCGTTCTGGTCGGTGCCCTGGACCTGCAGCGCGTTCATCTGCGCCGACAGGGTGACCGCCAGGCGGCCGATCTGGTTGCGCACGTCGGGTATGGTCTGGTTGGTGAACCGCAGCAGGGCGCCGATCGAGCCGCCGTTGCTCGCCGCCGGGTCGAGCGGGACGATGGTGCTGCCCACGGCGCTGGTGCCGACCACGATGTTCTGCGGGTTGGTCGGATCCTGGCCCATGGCCAGGGCATAGGTCTGGTTGCCGACCAGCAGCGGCTGGCCATTGGCCAGGTACAGGTTGACCGCGCCGCCCTGCGTACTGGTGGTGACGCCGATCGACTGGTTGAGGGTCAGGATGTCCTGGTTGCGCTGGTCGAGCAGCGAATTGGGCGCCTGGCCGCCGGCCGTGGCCAGGGCGATCTGGTCGTTCAGGCGGGCCAGCTGGGCCACCGTGGTGTTGACGGTCTGGATCTGCTCGCCCAGCTGCTGCTGCGCCGCCTGGCCCATGCTCTGCAGCTGGCCGTCGTAGTTGTTGAACTGCCCGGCCATCTGCTGCGCGGCAGAGAGCGCGGTCTGGCGCGTCGCCGCGTTGCCCGGCTGGGCCGTCAGGGCTTGCAGCTGGTTGAAGAAGCCGTCGATCGACGCGCCCAGTCCGGTGGTGGTGTCGGAGAACAGGTTGTTGATCTGGCCGGTGAGCTGCGCCGTCGAATCGGCCTGGCTGGCCGCGCCCTGCGCCAGATTGGTCTGCTGGCCGAGGAAGTCGCTGTAGACCCGCGACACCGCCGACACGGCGACCCCGCTGCCGATGTACATGCCGCCCAGGCTGGTCTGGATCTGCGGCGTGAAACTGGTGGTCTCGCGCGAATACCCGGGCGTATTGACGTTGGCAATGTTGTTGCCGGTGGTGCGCAACGCCGTGAACGCCGCATCCAGCGCACTGGCCCCGATTCCCAACAATCCCTGCGTCATGTCCGCTGCTCCTCGACGTTACAGGACATCGGCCTGCGGCCGGCATTCTTGAACCGGTCCGCACGACCGGACGGCAACGCGCTACGGCCGCCCGGCGGGCGCCGCGCAGCCGGTCTCATCTGGAGAGCCGGGCGGCGCGGGCCGCGCTGATCACCTGGGCGATGCCCGCGGCGGCGGGCGGCGGCGCGCCGGCCGCCGCGCGCGCCTGGGCGATGCCTGGTGTGGCGGGCGGCAGCACGGCCATTGCCGCGCCCGGCGCGGCGGCCGGCACGGCAAGCGGCGCAACGGCCGGCGTCGCGCCGTCGGCCGGCGGCTGCCCCAGGTTGCGGCCGAGCTGGCGCGCGATGACCGCGCCCAGGCCGGTGCCGCCCTGGGCAATCTTCTGCGCCAGCTGTTCGTCGAGCATGCCGGTATAGGTCTGCTGTTCGGGCGAATCGAGCAGGCCGCCGCGCGGCGTGGCCTCGCGCATGCTCTTGAGCACCATCTGCATGAACAGCGCCTCGAACTGGGTCGCCACCTGCTTGACCGCCCGGGCCGGATCCTCGCTGGCCAGCCGATGCAGGCGGTCGAGCGCGTGGGCATCGATGGCCACGCCGTCGCCGGCGGCCGCCGCGCTGGCCCGACCCGGCGCCTGCGGACCCATCAGATCACCTCCAGCTCGGCGCGCAGGGCCCCGGAGGCCTTGAGCGCCTGCAGGATCGCGACGAGGTCGCCGGGATTCGCGCCCAGCGAGTTGAGCGCCTTGACCAGATCGGCCAGGCTGGTCGCCGCCGGCAGCTTCATCAGCACGCCGCCATCCTGCTTGATCGAGATGTCGGTCTTCTCCGTGACCGTGGTCTGGCCGGTGGCCAGCGGACCGGGCTGCGACACCGCCGGGGTCGCCGTGATGGTCACCGACAGGTTGCCGTGCGCCACGGCGGCCGGCTCCAGGGTCACCGTGCGATTCATGACGATCGATCCGGTGCGGGCGTTGATCACCACGCGCGCCGCCGGATCGGCGATGCGCACGTCGATGTTCTCCAGGTCGGCGGCGAAGCGCACGCGGGCATTGGGCGTCGGCGGCGCCTTGACCTCGATGACCCGGCCATCGCGCGCGGCCGCGGTGCCCTCGCCCATCGCCGCGTTGATCGCGTCGGCCACCGCTCCGGCCGTGGCGAAGTCGCTGGCATTGAGCTCGAGGCGCAGGACGTCGCCGAGCTGGAACGGCGAGGCGATCGCGCGCTCGACGGTCGCGCCGTCGGGCACCCGGCCGGCGGCCAGATGATTGATCTGCACCTTGGAGCCGCCGGCCGAGGCGCCGGCGCCGCCGACCAGGATGTTGCCCTGGGCCACCGCGTAGGTCTGGCCGTCGCTGCCCTTGAGCGGCGTCATCAGCAGCGTGCCGCCGCGCAGGCTCTTGGCATTGCCCAGCGACGATACCGTCACATCGAGGGTCTGGCCCGGTTGCGCGAAGGGCGGGATGACAGCGGTGACCATGACCGCGGCAACGTTGCGCAGTTGCGGATTGGTGCCGGCCGGCAGCGTGATGCCCAGCTGCTGCAGCATGGTCTGCAGGGTCTGGATCGTGAACGGGGTCTGGGTGGTCTGGTCGCCGCTGCCGTCGAGGCCCACGACCAGGCCGTAGCCGATCAGCGGATTCGAGCGCACCCCCTGGATGACGGCGAGGTCGCGCAGGTGCTCGGCGCGCAGCGCGCCCGGCGCGCCGACCAGGACCAGCGCAGCGAGCATCGGCGCCAGGAGACGCAGCGGCGCGGCCATCAGAACGGCAGCCAGGAATTGAAGAAGCGGCCCAGCCAGCCCTGGATCTGCGCCTCCTCGATATTGCCGCCACCGCGATAGTCCAGGCGGACGTCGGCGACCTGGGTCGAACTGATCAGGTTGCCCGGCTGGATGAAGGTCGGATCGATCACGCCGCTCAGCTTCAGGGTCTCGGAGTTCTGCCGCACGCCCATCTGCTTCTCGCCGGCCACGACCAGGTTGCCGTTGGCCAGCACCTCGACCACGGTGACGGTGATGGTGCCGGTGAACACGCCGGTCGAGGCCGTCGCACCGGTGCCGTTGTAGACGTTGTCGCCCGAGGCGCTGAGATTCAGCCCGGGCAGGCTGTGGCCCAGGATGCCGCTCACCTTGGGCAGCGCCGCGGTCATCGAAGTCTTCTTCTCGGTGCTCGAATTGGCCGACTGGCTGGCGTTGAGATTCTCGTTGATCTGGATCGTCAGCAGGTCGCCGACCACGCGCGGCTTGCGGTCCTCGAACAGCAGCATGCTGTTGTTGGGCCGGAAGATGCCGCCGGTCGGCGCGGCGCCCGCCGCGTCCAGGCCCAGCGGCCGGGCGGTGGTCGGCGCGTTGGCCGCCACCGGCGCGCGCGGCGCGGCGCAGGCGCCGAGCAGGGCGGACACGGCCAGGCCGGCCGCCACCACGCGCAGGCCGCGGACCGCAGGGAACGTAGCGAAATTCGGGGCCACGGTCGGTCCTACAGTTCGCTCAGCTTGGAGAGCATCTGGTCGACGGTCTGGACCGCCTTGGAGTTCATCTCGTAGGCGCGCTGGGTCTGGATCATGTTGACCAGCTCGGAGACCACGTTGACGTTGCTGGTCTCGATGAAGCCCTGCTGCAGGGTGCCCAGGCCGTTGGTGCCCGGCGTGTTGGCGCTCGGCGTGCCGGACGCGGCGGTCTCCAGGAACAGGTTCTGGCCATTGGCCTGCAGCCCCGGCGGGTTGATGAAGCTCGCCAGTTGCAGCGCGCCGACGGTGGTCGGGGTCGCCTTGCCCTGCAGCATCACGGTCACCGTGCCATCTTGGCCCACGGTCACCGATTGCGCGCCGGCCGGGACGGTGATCGCCGGCGTCACCGGGAAACCGGCCGCGGTCACGAGCTGGCCGGTGGCGCTGATCTGGAACGAGCCGTCGCGCGTGTAGGCCGTCGAGCCGTCCGGCATCTGCACCTGGAAGAAGCCCTGGCCGTTGATCGCCAGGTCGAACTGGTTGCCGGTCTGCTGCAGGTTGCCCTGGTCGAACATGGTCTCGGTTGCCACCGGCACGACGCCGGTGCCGACCTGCAGGCCGGTGGGCAGCTGGGTTTCCTGGGTCGAATTGGCGCCGGCCTGGCGCAGGTTCTGGTACAGCAGGTCCTCGAAGGCGACGCGCGAGCGCTTGAAACCGGTCGTGCCGACGTTGGCCAGGTTGTTCGAGATCACGTCCAGCTGGGTCTGCTGGGCGTCCATCCCGGTCTTGGCGATCCACAAACTGCGCATCATGTGCTTTTCCCCTAGGCATCCGCCGGGCGAAGCCCGGCACCCGGATGCCGCAATCGAAATGTGCGCCGCGGCCGCGAACGGCGCGCGGCGAGCCTTCAGCCGCCGAGCACCGTTCCGGCCTTCTGCTCGTTCTGCTCGGCGGTGCTCAGCATCTTCATCTGCAGCTCGTACTGGCGCGCCGCGCCGATCATGCCGACCATGGCCTCGACCACGTTGACGTTGCTGCCCTCGAGCGTGCCGCCGACCACGTGCACCGTCGGATCGGCATCGGCCGGATCGCCGCTCTTCTGGCGAAACAGCCCGTCCAGGCCCTTGCTCAGGTTGGCCAGCGGCGGGTTGACCAGCTTGAGCTGGCCGATCGAGGTCGGCAGCTTGGAGCTGGCCGCCTTGACCGAGATCGTGCCGTCGCTGCCGACCAGCACGGTCTGCGCGTCCGCCGGCATGGTGATGGGCCCGCCGGTGCCCACGACCTGCAGCCCGCCAGGGGTCTGCAGCGTGCCGTCCGGCCCGACCTGCAGGGCGCCGGCCCGCGTGTAGCCCTCGTTGCCGTCCACGCCCTGCACCGCGAGCCAGCCCTGGCCCTGCACCGCGACGTCGAGCGGACGGCTGGTTGCGATGAGCGTGCCCGCCGAGAAGTCCGACCCGGTCGTGGTCTCGACGGTGAATACGCGCGTGCCGGCCTGCGGCCCGGTGGCCGGCACTGCACGCAGGCCGACGGTGTCGGCGCGATACCCGGTCGTGCTGGCATTGGCCAGGTTGTGCGCCAGGGTGTCCTGCCGCTCGAGCAGGTACTTGGCGCCGGTCATGGCGGTGTAGATCAGTCGGTCCACGGCGGCTTCCCGGAACGATGCGGCGCTCAGCTAGGCGGTGCGGCGGCCTAGCGCAGCGACATCAGGGTCTGCTGCACCTGATCCTGGGTCTTCACGGTCTCGGCATTGGCCTGGTAGACGCGCTGCGCCGTGATCATGGTCACCAGTTCCGTCGTGATGTCGACGGTGGAGTTCTCCAGCGCGCCCGACTGGACCGAGCCCAGCGAGCCGGTGCCGGGTGCGCCGACGTTGGGCGCGCCGGAGGCCGCGGTCTCGGCGAACTGGTTGTTGCCCTGGGCCAGCAGGCCCTGCGGGTTGGTGAAGGCGGCCATGGCGATCTGGCCCAGGGTGACGGTCTGGCCGTTGGTGTACTGGCCCGAGATGACCCCGGTCGAGCTGATATTGAAGCTCGACAGCTGGCCGGTGGCAAACCCGTTCTGCGTATTTTTGTTGAGCGCGAACGACGAACTGAATGCGCTGGTCGACGCGTACGGGAAGGTCGTGGTGAAGGTGAGCGGAGTGGTCGCGCCGGTGGTGACCGGCAGCGAGATGCTCAGCGGCACATCGGCGGCCGGATTGAGGTGGCCGGTGCCATCGAAGGTCAGCGTGCCGATCGAGCCGTTGGCGCCGGCGCCGGCGATCAGGGTGTTGTCGCCGGCGGCGTAGACCGTCCAGTTGGTGGTGCCGGCCGTCGTTCCCGGGCCGGAGTTGACGAAGTAGTACTCGATCGTATGATTTCCGCCCAGCGAATCGTAGACCGTCTGCGCGGTCGAGGACGTGTACGTCGTGGGGTCAGCCGGATTGAACGCCGTCGTGATGACCGGTTTCGACGAGTCGAGATTCAGCTGCAGCGAGGCCGTGGTCGTCGCCGACGGCATGACCGGCGCCAGAGACAGCTGCATGGGCACCGGCGGACTGACGCTGATGGCGCCGGTGGCGGTTGCCGGATAGCCGGTCAGGTTGGCCCCGGAGGGGCTGACGATGAAGCCGTTGGCGTCGAGCGAGAACTGGCCGTCGCGCGAGTAGCTCACCACGCCGTTCTTGACCTCGCGGAAGAAGCCGCCGCCGTTGATCGCCACGTCGAGCGGGTTGCCGGTCGTGGTGATGGTGCCCTGG
>Ga0075030_100002921_pt1 | contig 15591 bp, 8 predicted proteins | sample LitLauG_LLR_2012_FD_71393 | JGI IMG/M metagenome (GOLD analysis project Ga0075030, IMG submission 71393) | Freshwater sediment microbial communities from Pennsylvania, USA - Little Laurel Run_MetaG_LLR_2012 | ecosystem: Environmental > Aquatic > Freshwater > Creek > Sediment | place: USA... | reverse complement strand
CTTCGGAGCCCGCCACCGCCACCGATGTGATGTTGACGCCGGAATCCTCTTCCGGGGCTTCTTCCCTGATCCAGCGGCTGCCGTCGTAATGGAGGATCGTCGCATCGTCACCGACGGCCCAACCTTCGCCCGAGGGCGAGAACACGACGGCGTTGAGCTGAGCGGCGGTGAGCGCGTGCGACTGCGGATCTTCCGACCACGCCGTCCCGTCCCAGTGCAGGATGGCACCGAACTGGCCGACCGCGAAGGCGCTCGAGGGCCCGGCGAAGGCGACGGACAGGAGGTTGACGTGCCGCGCAGACACGGGAACGGGCTGGACCAGCCAGCCCGCTGAGGCGTCGTAGCTCAAGGTTGTGCCGGTGAAGCCGACTGCCAGGGCGCCGGACGTGCCGACCCCCCCCTGGCTGCCCGGGGGCAGCGCGACGCTCGTGAGCGGCGAGCGGTCGGGCAGCGGCCAGGACACGAGCGGACTCGCCGCACGTTCGCCGGAGAGATGACCGAGCGCCCTCGCACCGGACAGCCAACCTTCGGTCGGTCCTGAGAACACGGCTTCGCCGGCGCCCGCGGGGCTGTGCCCGTAACCGGGCGCAGCGACGCTGGCCCATCCGCCGTGGGCGAAGATGTCGACGAATTCGCCCTTCAAGGCGAGCGCGACTTCGCCCTCTTCCTGTCCGGCGTCGAAGACCGCCTGTGGCACAGCAGCCGGATGTTGGGTGTCGAGTGGTTCTTCGCAGGAGTTGGCGACCGGCAGCGTGCACCAGGAGTTGGTGACCTTGGAGCTGGACCCGTCGTAGCGGGCCACCACCGGGAAGGTCGTTGTGTCAGGGGGCGTCTGCACGCCGGCTTCGATCCAGACAGCGCTGCCGGCGGCCTTCAACGCCGTGGGCACGACGGAGTATTCCGGGTTTGCCATCGCCCCGGTGAGGTCGAGCGCGTCGAGGCCGGTCGGCGCGAATGTCCACTGCGCGCCGCCTTGGAAGTGGCCGAGGATGAGCCCCTGGGCGGCCTTCCTTTCGTTGACGGCGAGTGCGCCCCAGCCTTCGCCGGGGCCCGCTACGTCGCCGAGCTCGAGGGTGATCCGGTCTTTGGCCTGCACGACGAGGGAGGGCGGGGTGCTTGCGTTCTGGAGCGTCCAGCTGCCATTCTGCAGAAGCCCGTAGCTGAGCCGCTCCCTGACGGGCACTCCGCTCAGCGTCGATTCCTGTTCTGACTGGCCGGGCGCGGTCAGCATCCCATACGCTTCCCCTTCCGCGCCCCCGCCCAGCGTCAGGCTGGCTTGTGCTTGGGGCCCGAGCAATGAGGCCAGGCTCGTGCTCGCCTGCTTGTCGAACACGAACTGGCCTTGCGGGCGCCGGTGGAAGAGCCCCACCCTCGGTGGGGTGCTCGCCTTGGTCGATGCCTCGGCGACCCAGAGCCAGGCCTCTCCGGAGGGCGTCATCGCCCCGGCGACCCTCACGCCTTCTGTGGGTTCGTTACGCCCGCCCGTTGTGCCTGAGACTTCGCTGGGCTTAAGGAGTTCGAACGGCTTGCCGCCTTCTTCTCGCAGCACGTCGGCGATCTGCCACCCCCCCTCATCGGTGTAGCGCAGCAGCACGAGCTGTGCGCCTTCCGCGGTGTATTGGCCGCGCAGCCCGCTGGGCGGCGGAGCCTTCGTGAGGCCATACGCCCAGGTTTCAGCTTCGTGATGTGCGCTCGCCGGCACCGCTCCCAGGAACCTGACGTGTTCCGCCGGCGCCGAGACTCCAGCGACCGATGCCGAGCTGACGCCGGCACCCGAGCGGTTCTCGATTTCGACGCCGGCCACCACCGTCGAGGTGGTTTCGTTGCCGGCCGCGTCCTGCGCGATCGCGCGGAGATCGTAGGTTCCGTTCTGGAGCGCTTCGCTTTTCAGAACGTGTCTGTAGGTGTTGCCGGCGGACGGGATCGTGACCGTGCCGACGTTCGCCCATCCACCGGTCGCCGCCTCGTCGTGCAGTTGGAAGCGAACGGATGCGACGCCCGAGCCTGGCTGCGGGTCATAGGCGAGCGCCGAGATGGGGGTCCGGCCGGTGAGCCGTGATCCGGGCAGCGGAGCGGACAGCGACACCGTCGGCGGGGTGTTGTCCACTAGCCGTCGGCGCACGGGAACGGATTCATAGCTTTCGCCGGCTTCGTTGCTGGCGAGGACACGGAAGTCGAAGAGCCCGCTGCCGCCGTTCGGCAGCACTTCCCTCGGGTTGAAGCTCGTGCTGAGCTTCGACGCCCTCGAGCTCCGGGCGACTTCCGCGATCGTCGCCCAGCTGCCCTTTTCCGTGGGGCTGAAGCTCGGCGCGTACTGGAAGCTGACCATCGTCAGCGATTCGCCGGCCGGCCCTCCGGGCAGGGTCGCGATGAGGGTGAGCCGTTCCCTGAGGTTCGTGCCGGGATCGGCGAGCTTGACCGCCGGCGCTTCGTTGGCGATCAGGCGGTCGTTGAGCTCGGCGAGTTGCTGTCCGCCTCCCGGTTCGGTGACTCGTGCGCGCAGGTTGTACAAGCCGTCCCGCTTCGTTCTCGTGTTGAGGAGGACAAACGTATTCGTGGTGCTTTCGCTTTCAAGAGGCCTCCAGCAATCTTCGATGCCTTCGTTCGGAGGGCACACTTCCACGGTTTCTGTCGGCGCGATTTCAAACTGCACCGTCGAGCCCGGCGCGACGTTCGCCACTTCGAGCGCGACCAGTCCTGTGAGGACGTCTTCGACCGTTCCCGGTCTTTCGATTTCGTTTGCCGTTCCCAGGACGACTTCTGAGGACGCGGCGAGGGGACTCACCAGGGAGCCGGCACGCTCGAGCGTGGGCATGGCGATCGCTCCCCCGGCGCTGGCGCTGGGCCGGCGTGAAACGCCCTTCTGTCCGATGCGCTGTGCGGCGGAAGCCGCGGGGGCCGCGCCGTTGGGTGTCGGCGGCGGCACAGCTGATATCGGTTCGGCGGCCGGCAGGGGCGAGCTCGCGTTGTCCACCACTGCTGCACTCGTCGGCACGCTCGGCAGCCGCGGCTCGGGAAGCTGCGATATGCGCGAGATCAGCCGACGCCACTGCGCCGTGTCGAGCCGTTCTTCGGGTGGCAGGTTGGGCGAGGGGGAATAGCGCGCGGCCACCCCAGCCGAGCCGATCGCGGCGCCTGCTTGCGAGGGCCTGTGCGCCGGTGCATGTGGCGCGGATGTCGCTCTCGAGGGCGACGGCGCGAGCTTGCCGAAGCCGATTTCGAGCCGGTCGGACAAGCCGGGGCGGATGATCGCGTCGCCCTCGGCAAGGAGGCCCGGCGGGCCGGCGAGGCGATCCGGCCTCGCCGCCGCGGGAAGTGCCAGCAGCCGGCGCACGGCCAGGTCGGCGAGCGAGCCGTGACCATGCGCATCGCGAATCGGAACGCCGTCGAGGGCCGTGACCGTGACGGCGGCGCCGCTCGCGCCGGCCTTGTCCGCGGCTCCCCTCCCTGTGCCGCGGTGACACGCGATACCGGAGACGGTCGGCTCGAGGTCCGAAGCGAGCAGGAAATCCAGCGCGGTGAGGATGCGCCTGTCGATCCGCCCCGCGAGGATCTCCTCGCGCTCGCAGGCGGACCGCAGACTCAGGCGTGAACCGGCGAGCACTCGAGCCTGCAGCTGGCTCTCGCTCAGCAGGCCGATCTCTTCGATCAACGCGTCGGCGGCTACGGGGCCGAACAGCGGCTGCGTGTCGTGTTCGGGGCGACCTTGGGCTTCGCCGAGGAGCTTCCAGCTCTGAAGGATGGGGCGCGGATCGATCGGCCCCGCACCCGCGGGGCGTATCTCGAACAGGAAATGCGCCTGCGTGCCCGGCGCTGCGCCCGGCGCGCTTGCGAGCACGGTGCCGGCCGCCACCCAGTCGCCCCTGATGATGCCGGGCTGGCGCCCGGACGCCGCGGCCGGCCGTCGCGTCACGGCGAAGCGCGGCAGAACCTGCCCCAGGTCACCGTAGGTGTAGATGTCTCCGTAGGCGTCGCGCAGCTCGATGAAGCGCCCGAGCCAGCGGTTGCTCCCGACCCGCAGGACTTCGGCGTCCTGCACGGCCACCACGCGGGCAGCCGGCGCAGCGCCGATGCGTGCGCCCACCACGGTCGGGCCGGTCGCACCCGTGATCGCAGCCGCGGCAACCGCGGGCGCCGGCGCGGGCGCTCCCGCCCGGGAGGCGTGCGCGACCCCGCCCGAGTGCGCGAGGGCGGGCTGTCGGGAGTCTCCCCAGACCGCTGTCGCGGTCTGGGGCCCGGCGCCATCCACCGGGTAGCGCCCGTCGGCAACCGCGCCGAGGCTGCTGATCAGCGCCTGCGGCGTGGCGGCGAGCAGCTGCGTGCGAAGGAGCACCGATTCGACGTAGCTCGAGGAATGGTTGTAGGCGTAGATCGCGCCACTTAGGTCCTGTGAAGCGCCCGCGGCGGCAAGGTAGCGCGCGGTCGCGAATACCGCGTCCGCCGGGTTGTACGGATCGCGGACCCCTGTCCCGTTTGCGTCGACTCCGAAGACCAGCCACTCGGCCGGGAGGAACTGCATCCAACCCTCCGCACCCGCGCTCGAGACGCCGGAGTCACGGCCATAGTCGCTCTCCACTTCGTTAATCGCCGCCAGCACCTCCCACGGGACCCCGTATCGCCGGGCGGCGGCGAGGTAGATGGGCAGCAGGAAGGGTGGCGTGCGATAGATGCTCACGGAGAAGTCCAGCACCGGACTCGCTTGCGTCGTAGTCAACGAGAACTCCGGCGCGAGCGAGCCAAGGCCAGCTGAGCTCGTCGGTTCGGCCGGGTTCGGCCCGGCCCCCGTGACCGCGCCGCCGCCGGCCTTCGCGCGCAGCTGCCGGGCTCTGCCGTTGGCCCGCGATCGCGCGCCCGGGGCGCTCGAGGTCGGCTGCGCGCCCCATCTCGTCACTTCAGGCGCGCCTTCAGGCCCGGGGCCCGAGGTGTGTGAGGGAGGCTGTCCCGGCTGCGTGGCGGAGCTGGGTGTCGAGGAGCCGGCGGCGGGCGCGGCCGCGGAAGGAGCTCGCGAGGCTGCGGCTTCCGCTTCCTCGAGACCCGAGGCTTCGGGTTCGGCTTCAGCGGGTTCGGCTGGGGTGCTCGCGGATTGCGGCTGCGCGCCGGTGGACGCGCCCGCTTCGAGCGGCAGCGACGCCGCGCCGACCGACAGCACCACCACCAGCATGACCAGCGCGAGCCTCGGCCCCGTCAGGAGCGCTCTCACGCTGGCGGAGCTGCAGGGGCGCGACTCGGCCCCGCTGCGCGCAGGCTTCTCGGGATGGTTCTCCCCGGCGTCCTTGGCGGTATCTGGTCCGTGGCTGGAGCGCATGCGTATCTATTCGCCGATCCGCCGCAGCTCGGGGTCAGCGGATCGCAGGCTGCGGCTCGCGGATCCGCCGAAGCTCGCGGGTACAGCATGGTGGCGCCTCGGACCGCGTCATCGCGTAAAGGACTTGTTATGAGGCGCTATGCGACGAACTTGACCTTCGTCGGCCAGGCGTTGCGGCTGAGGCGGAGGATTAGCACGCCAGTTCGGCCCGTGAAGCGTTTGGGCCGTGCCGAGCTGACTACGTGCCCGTGGCGCAGCGCCTGGGCCCCGACGGTCACGGATCGCCGTACCCTGAACGTGAGGTAGAGCCTTAGTTCAGCCCTTCCGTTGAGCATGGTGGTGTGGACCGTGGCCTTGACGGCGTAGATCGCCGGGGGCAGATGCACGGAATGCCCCCTTTTCACGATGACGGGCACTTCGACCACAGGCACAAGCTGCGGGGCCGGGGGTTCGACGTGTTCTTCTTCTTCGCCTTCCGGGCCGCGTCCGGGTTCCTCGTCGTTCGCTTCGGGCCCGCTGTGCGGCCGTCCGTCCGTCAGCCGGTACAGGTGCGGGACCTGTTCGATGTAGGAAAGTTCGCGCACGGTGCCCTTGGTGAGCGTGCCCTTGCTCGTAGCGGACCACGCGTCGTTGGGGGCGCTCGCGACGATCGCCGTGACGCCACCCTCGCGATCGGACGGCGCTTCCGATCCATTCGAGGAGGTGGAGTCTGGAGCGCGGAACCGTGTCACGGTGGCGGTCCCTTCGCATCCCACATGAGCGATCGCGGGCTCGCCGACCCCAGCATCTTCATTCATGCCGACCCCGGCACGCGCGCGGCGCATCTGCCCACCGGCGAGCGCTTCGCCGGAGTCGGGAAGGACGGCGATCGACGACCACAGGAACGCTCCGGGAAAGGCCCCGGGCTTTTCTCCGGCCGGGGCGAATTCGCTGTATGTGAAGCTCGTGAGCGGAGGCGGATCCGGACAGCCTGTCGGCGCGCCGGTGCTCGACACCGGCTCGAGCGGCGCCGGCTGTTCCAGGCGCCGCAAGGGCGAGGATTCGGGCAGCCTCCGAGCCTGGGGCTGGATCGCGGCACCGCCGCGCGGGGCTTCCCCGTTGCGTTCTTTCAGGCGCAGGCCGGCGGGGTTGCCGGCGACCCACCCCTGGCCGGCGGAATCGAAGTCGACGGCCACAAGATCGGTCCTGTAGGGATCGGGGGTCCCCTGCGGGGCTTCGCTGCCGAGCGTCGCCGGGATCGTGAACGGCGTGAAGGCGAGCCCCCCAAAGCCGTGGCCGGTGGAGTTGTACATCTGCACCGGCGAGCTGCCTGGTTCGATCGAGAGCGGCCCGAGTTCCAAATCTGAGCTGGTGCCGGCGACCGCGACACCGAGGGGTTCGCCGCCCGGGCCTTCGCGCGCGACGGCATCCGTGTATTCGCCCAACACCGATGTCAGCGTCAGGGGAGGAGATGCGTCGGCGAGAGGGGCCTGAGCGGCGTGCAGCCCGTTCCAGTGGACGACGGTCCCGTAGCTCCCGAAGAACCAGCAGTTGTTGTAGGCGAAGCATGCTCCCGTGGTCAGGCTTGGGGTGGGCGCCGGCAGCGGCGGCACCGCGAGCGGTACGAGCCGCTTGGTGCTGGCCGACGGGACTTCGAACTGCTCCCATTCGTTGACGAGGCCGTCGAACCGACACAGCTTGGTCCCTCCGATGAGCCAGAAGTCTTTCTTGCCAGCCCACAGGACGGTGTGTCCGGGGCACCTCGCGCTCCCCGGAAAGCCGGGCGCCGGATACCAGATGCTGCCGTTGAAGATCCATACCCCGAAGGCCGTTTCGGAGACGCCGGGGAAGTCGGGCTCGGTGGCGGCGAGGCCGCGGTTCCAGGCCCGGAAGGCCATTGAGGTGACGGTGAGGTAGCAGCGGAGCTGTTCGGGGCTACCCGGTTCGCATTCGGGGCTCGCGGTGTTGACGGGCGTGCCTTCGCTACCGAAGGGATATGCCGGGACTTCGGCCCAGCACTGTCCACCCGGGGCGCCGGCCGGGGCGGAGCCTGCACTGATGGCGGTTTCGGTGCTCGTGCCTCCTGTCACCGAGGTCACGAGCGCCTCGGCGCACTGAGCCGAGGAGGACCCGTGTGCGGCGGCTGCGACCGACACCGTCACGGTGGCCGCGAGAGCGCCGAGCGCCGCGACGCACGAGAGCAGCCTGAGGCAGCGACGCATGCAGTTGACCTTAGCCCTGCCTCGCGGCACGGGCGCCACCTTTCACAGGAAGGTTACGAGCGTCGCGAGCGCTGCTCGCCGGCGCACCGCAAGCACCGCGGCCACGTTCCCGGATGGCGGCCCAGCGAACGCTGCGCTGAGCCGCCGACCGGGGCCGGGCCCTTATCTCGGCCGCGTGCTAGGACCCCTTCAGTACCTTGATCGTCTTGAGCCCCGCGTTGACGACCACCTTCGGAATCGGTGCAAAGTCGAGCTGCGCGCCGAAAGCCTGCCCCGCCGTCATGGCGTAGTAGATCCAGCTCGCGAGAGCCGCCTTCTGGGGCGCGCCCTTGGGCACGATGCAGTACGTGAACGTCGATATCGGGTACGCCGTCTTGGCGCTCTTCGGCGGGTTGACGATGTGCAGTTCGTTGTTCGCCGGAACCTTCTTGACGACCTTCGCAGCCGCCTCGATCGGGCCGATATTGGGATACTCGAACTTGCCCGCCGCGTTCTGCACGGCAGCCGCGCCGAGTTTGTGCGCGATGATGTAGGAGGCCGAGATGTAGCCGACTGAGCCGTTGGTCGATTCAACGACCGCGGTCACGCCGGCGTTGCCCTTGCCCCCGACGCCGCTCGGGAAGCTGACGGTGGTCGAGTTGCCCACCTGACTCTTCCAGGTCTTGCTGACACGCGAGAGGTAGTCCGTGAACGCATACGTGTCTCCCGAGCCGTCGCTGCGGTAGACCGGCGTGATCTTGAGGTTGGGAAGCTTCACACCCGGATTCAGCTTGGCGATCGCGGGCGCGCTCCAATTGGTTATGGACCCGAGGTAGATCCCCGCGATCACCGGTCCGGTGAGGCGCAGCAACCGCACGCCTTCGAGGTGGAAGGCGACGCCCGTCGCGGACAGGGCCCACGGGATCTCGAGGCATTCCTTGCAAGCCGCCGCCTGGGCCGGCGTGAGCGGAGCGTCGGAGGCTCCGAAGTCGACGGTCCTCGCGGTGATGTCCGCGATCCCCGTGCCCGATCCCACGGCCGAGTAGGTGACCATGTTGCTGTAGCGGTGTTCGAAGTCCGAAGCCCACAGCGACTCGAGCGGAGCGATCAGCGTCGAACCGGCACCGGTGAGCGAGTAGGCACTCGCTCCGGCCGGGTTGGCCAGGAGCATCCAGCTCAGGCAGGTCATCACCGTGATGAGGGTGATGCTTGGAAGTCGTTTGGGCGTCAAGTGTCCTCCTCGAGGGAACGGGTTTCAGGCGAGCGCAGCATTACGGTCGCCCTGATGTCAACTGTGAAGATGGTGTGAACTGAAAATGCCCGCGCCTTGGCGAGGTCTGGGCCTGGTCCTTCAGGGCTCTCCAACCCGCACCACATCCAGAAGTTTTGGACTTCTCCGCATCGACCTCCTCGCATTCCCCGTGTGCGAGTCGCTCACGGACTCGAGTAGCGGCCCGCGTGCGCCCGCGTGAGAACGGTACCGGCGCGAAGATTTCGTGAAGCCGGGTGCCTGCACGTGCGACCTCGTTATTCTCCGGCCCATGAGCGTCGGCACACGGTTTGCGGGGCCTGCCGCGAGCGGTGCGCGTTCGCGCGGTCGAGCGGCAGACCGCATCGGCGACGGCGTGCTGCGCGGGCTGTGCCTCATCGCGTCCGCCCTCGCGGTGCTCGCGATCGGCGCGATCGTCTACCAGGTGGCCCACGGCGCGAGCCCGGCGATCTCGCGCTTCGGCCTGAGCTTCCTGACGCACAGCACATGGCAGCCGAACTTCGAAAGGTTCGGGGCCGGCGTGCTCCTGTATGGCACCGCGGTCACATCGTTCGCCACCCTGCTGCTGGCGGTCCCGATCGGGGTGTCGATCGCGCTCTACCTGAGCATGGTGGCGCCGCAGCGGCTGCGGGGCGTGATCGGCCCGCTGGTCGAGATGCTGGCGGCGATCCCCACCGTGATCCTGGGGTTCTGGGGGATCCTTGTGTTCGGGCCGTTCCTGCAGGCGCACGTGGAGCCGTTCCTGCACAGCGCATTCGGCTTCCTGCCGATCTTCGGAGGAGCGCAGACGACCGGCACAGGCTTGTTCAACGCGACCCTGATCCTCACGATCATGGTCGTCCCGATCATCGCGTCGATCAGCCGCGATCTGTTTCTAACGGTCCCGCAGGAGCTCAAGGACGGCGCCACCGCGCTCGGGGCGACGCGCTGGGAGGTGATCCGCGGCGTCGTGATCCCGTCGGCGGCATCGGGCGTGGTGGCGGCGACGTTCCTCGCCCTCGGGCGAGCGCTCGGCGAGGCGATCGCGGTGACCCAGGTCATCGGCGCGGGGAACGCGATCCACACGTCGCTGTTCAAGACCGGCGACACGCTCGCGAGCCGCATCGCCGACCAGTTCCCGAGCGCAATAACGAAGCTGCACATAGGCTCGCTGTTCTACCTCGGGTTGATCCTGCTCGTGATCGAGCTCGTCGCCAACATCGGCGCACAGTTCATCGGCCGCCGCTTCGACGTCGGCAGGGGACTCGCGCAATGAGGCGCGCGCCGACCGACCCCCGAGGCGTTCACACCGGCGGGGCGGTCACCTGAGATGGCGGAGAACCCTTTCGGCGGCGATCGGCCCGACGAAGAGGCTCCGCCCGAGCCCCGGGCGGCGGAGACGCTCGACCCGGCGACGCTGCTCAGCCGTTCGGACAACCTCCGCCGGCGGCAGCTGGTCAGCCGCTTCGTCACCGCCAGTCAGACCGCCTCGGCGCTCCTCGCAGTGGCGGTGCTGTGCACGGTCGTCTACTCGGTTGCATCGCGTGGCGCGAGCGTGCTCAGTCTGGACTTCCTCACGAAGAATCCGCCCGAAATCGGCCACCCTGGGGGCGGGATCGCACCGGCACTGGTCGGGACGGGGGTGCTGATCGCGATGGCGACCGCGATCGCTGCGCCGATGGGGATCCTGGTCGCGCTCTATCTGACCGAGTTTGCCGGGCGCAGGTCCCAGCCGGCATTGCGCCTCGCGATCGACCTCCTGAACGGGCTGCCGTCGATCATCGTCGGCCTGTTCGTCTTCGGACTGCTCGTCGTGGGCCACCACCAGAGCGGATTCGCCGCAGCGTTCGCACTTTCGATCGTGATCCTCCCGTTGATAGCGCGCGCGACGCAGGAGGTGCTGCTGCTGGTGCCCTCGAGCCTGCGCGAAGCGGCCGACGCGCTGGGGGTGAGCCACTGGCGCACCGTGCTCGGCGTGGTGCTGCCAACCGCGAGCGGCGGCATCCTCACGGCGACGATTCTCGCGGTGGCTCGCGCCGCGGGCGAGACCGCTCCGCTGCTGCTCACCTCAACGATCTTCGCGCCGGGCGTGTCGCTGAACCCGTTCAGCCATGAAGGGCTGTCGAGCATCCCCTTCTATATCTTCACGGCATCCGAGGAAGCGGACCGCTTCGGCTTCGCGCGCGCCTGGGGCGCGGCCTTCGTGCTTCTGATGTTCATACTGCTTGCGAACATCGGCGGCAGGGCGATCAGCCGCCGCTCGATGGTGTCGCGATGAGACCGCCCGACCCGGACCACGAGGCACACCCTGCGAGCAGACCCGCGCGACCACGGGTCCGAATCCACACGGCGCCGCTGCCGGGCGAGGCGCAGCCCGCCTCGGCCAACGGCGCGGCGGGCGCGAGCACGCGGCCCGCGCCCGCCCGCGAGGGCGATCGCAGCGCGCTCATCGCGGGGCGGCAGGCGATCTTCGACATCGGCGGCCTGAGCGTCTTCTACGGGGTCTCGGAGGCGCTCCGGGGGGTGACGATGAAGATCCACCGCAACCTGATCACGGCCTTCATCGGGCCGTCCGGCTGCGGCAAGACGACGTTCCTGCGCACGCTCAACAGGATGAACGACTCCGTCTCGGGATTCAGGATCGAGGGCAAGGTCCTCTACCACGGTCAGGACATCTACGACAGCGCGGTCGACCGCGTCGAGGTGCGGCGGCGTATCGGCATGGTCTTCCAGAAGCCGAACCCGTTTCCGAAGTCGATCTACGACAACATCGCCTGGGCTCCGCGCAACCTGGGGATGAGGGACGGGCTCGACGAGCGGGTCGAGCGCGCCCTGCGCGGCGCGGCACTCTGGGAGGAGGTCAAGGATCGGCTCAAGCAGAGCGCGCTCGGCCTCTCGGGCGGACAGCAGCAGCGCCTGTGCATCGCGCGCGCGATCGCGATCGAGCCCGACGTGCTGCTCCTCGACGAGCCGGCGTCGGCGCTCGACCCGGTCTCCACCGCGTCGATCGAGGAGCTCATGCAGTCGCTCAAGAGCCGCTATACGATCGTGATCGTCACGCACAACATGCAGCAGGCGGCGCGCGTGGCGGACCGTACCGCCTTCTTCAGCCTCGACGTGAGCGAGGCAGGACGCAGTGGCGTGCTCGTCGAGTACGGCGACACGGAGGTGCTGTTCACGCGTCCCGCCGACGCGCGAACCAGCGACTACGTGACCGGCCGCTTCGGCTGAGCACGGCGAGCGCGGCGGCGCGCGCGAGCGAACCTGCAGCTGCGCCGGTGCTAGGCGCCGCCGGTCCCGAGCAGCGAAACGTGCTCGAGCAACCGCTGACCGCACTGCCAGCAGTAGGCGGCGCCGCTGCTGTGCGGCGCTCCGCAGTGACCGCACGAACCGGCGGTCGCGCTCTCCTCGAGGTGGAGGATCCGCTCGACCTCGCGCAGCTCGGCGTCCACGTCCTGCAGGGTGGCCGCGTGCGCCACCAGCACGTCGAGGCGGATGTGGTCGCGGATCGCCATCTCATAGAGGATCCCGCCGAGGTCGTACTGCAACTCGGCGAAGCGAACCGTCAGCTCCTCGCGGCGCTGCGCCAGATCGACGTCGTGGTGCTCGCGCGCCGGTGCACCCAGAGCACCGCCGGCAGCCGGCGCGAAGCCTGAGGGGGCGGGCGCGGCCGTCTGGCCGGGGCCCGGCGAAGAGCCGTGAGGCTCGGTCGCGTGCACCTCGGTTACCGCATCCTCGCCGCGTTCGCTCGCCCTCATGAAGCGTCCACTCATTCTGCTTCCGGCCCGAAGAAGTTGCCCGTGAAGTGCCCTTTCTGATAACCGGGCCCTTTGCCGGGGCTCCCGATCTTCACGGCCTTCGGGAGCGGTTTGGAGGGCTTCTTCGCGCCGGATTTAGCGCCGGATTTGTTCGCGGATGCACCCGGCGTCGACGTCGTGCTCGTGCCTTCAGCGCCGGTGCCGGGCGTGGTGGCGGCCGCACCGCTCGTGCCCCCTCCGGTCGTCACGACCTGGACCCGAGGCGTCCCGGACCTGGCGCTCTGGCTCGAGCGGCCGATCAGCACGCCGACGCCCATCGCGAGCAGCAGCGTGCCGATGATGGCAAGGAGCGTGCTGTTGACGACGATGCCCGATCGCCGGGCGGAACCACCCGCGCTCGAGGCCTCGCCGGCCCGCCGTGCGGACTCGTCCCTCCAGGGCACGCGCGCCGGCCCCTGACGATGCCCGCACTCGACGCAGTAGCGCTGGTCGGGTGCCAGGTTGGCGGCGCATACCGAGCATCGCGAGCGGGCCGTGCCGAGCGCGGGAGCACGGACGGTCGAACCGGCCTGCTCCATCGAGCCGGCCTGCATCATCGATGCCAGCTCGTCGTCCTGCTCAGACTGCTCGATGCGAGTGCTCGACTCCATAGCTTTTCACCTTACGCAGGGGCCCCCGGGTCGGCGGCCTCAAGACCCCGCGGGCGGGCCGCCAACAGACGGGACGATATCATCGGCACGCAGCGTCAACGGGTTGTGAACGTTCGGTGTTCGCATGTGCCAGCCACCCGGCGCTCCGCCGCGCGCGGACTCGCGAAGTCGCTGTTCATGCCCCGGCGGGTCATCGGGCGCCCGTCGCGTAGTTCTTCACCTCCGCATGGCTCGGAGCCCGCAATACTTGGAGGTGATGCTCAACCCCTCCAGCACCGGCGAGCGCTCTAGCGCATCGCGCTTCTCGGGCTGTCGCTCGTGCGGCGCCGGCCTCGCCGACGACCAGCGCTACTGCGTGGTGTGCGGCACGCGGCGCGGCCCGCTCCCGCGCGCCATCGCCGAGTTGCTCGGCGCACCGCTGCCCGCAGGCGAGAGCGCAGCAAGTCCGGACGCGCACGCGCACGGCGCGGCGGCGGCACCGCTCGCAGTCGGGCAGCCGGGCGCGAGCGGCCAGGCTGTGCTGCCCTCGCCGACGCTGATCTCTGTCGCTGTGATGGCGCTGCTCGCGCTCGGCGTGCTCATCGGCTCGGCCGTGAGCCCGGCCAGGAACAGCAGCGCGGACGCACCGGTGATCATCGCGGTCGCTCCGCGGGCGACGACCCCGACGCAGCCCGCCGCGGCTACCTCGGCCGAACCGGAATCGAGCACCACCGAAGCGACGCCGACGAGCACCGAAGAAACGACGCCGACGAGCACGACACCGGCGAGCACGACACCGGCGAGCACGCCGAAGGGCTCGCAGCCCGGCGGCGGCTCCACATCGCCGAAGCTCCCGCCGATCACGCACGTCTTCATGATCGTGCTCTCCGATCAGGGCTTCACCGCCGCGTTCGGGCAGAACTCGCAGGCGACCTACCTCTCAAAGACACTCCCGCGCCAGGGGGAGCTGCTCTCGAACTACTACGCAGCGGCGCGCGGCGAGCTGGCGAACGCGATCGCCCTGATCAGCGGCCAGGGCCCGACTCCTGAAACGGAGCAGAACTGCCCGCTGTACACCGAACTCACGCCCGCAACGCCCGGAACGCTGGGGCAGACCCTCGGGAGCGGCTGCGTGTACCCGCGCCAGACGCTCACGCTGAGCGATCAGCTCACGAGCGACGGCAGGATGTGGAAGGCGTATGTGCAGGGCATCGGCACTGGCCCGGGCCAGGCACAGGCGTGCGCGCACCCGACGCTGGGCGGCGCGGACGCGAACCACACTCCGACCCTGCAGGCTCCCTACGTCACGTGGCGCGACCCGTTCGTGTACTTCCAGTCGCTGACCGGCGAGGCGACGTGCGCGAGCAGCGTCGTCGGGCTCGATCAGCTCGCGCCGGACCTCGTGAGCGCACGCAACACGCCGTCGCTGGCCTACATCGCGCCGGATCCGTGCAACGACGGCGCCAGCGAACCGTGCGCCCCGGGAGCGCTTTCCGGGCTTGGCGCGGCGGACGCGTTCCTGGAAAAGACGGTGCCCGAGATAGAGCGCTCGCCGGCATACAAGTCGGGGGGGCTGATCGCGATCACCTTCGATCAGGCGCCTTCGAGCGAACCGGCCACCGACACACTCGGCTGCTGCATCACGGCCGCCTACCCGAATCTGCCGGCGCAGGCCACGGGCGCGACGGGCACCTCGGGCGCGACCGGTGCGGCGGGCACCTCAGGCGCGACAGGGGCGACAGGCGCGACAGGCGCGACGGGCACGACCGGCACCACGGGCACCACGGGCACGGCGGCTGCGGAACCGAGCGGCGGCGGCCGCGTGGGGCTGCTGCTGATCTCCAAGTACGTGAAGCCGGGCAGCGTGAACGTGACGGGCGAATACGACCACTTCTCGCTGCTGGCGTCGATCGAGGACCTGTTCGGATACAGCCGTCTGGGCTATGCGGGCAGCCCAGGGCTGCTGACATTCGACACGGGCGTCTTCAACGCCTCCCAGCCCTAGACGCGCGTGTTGTGTGAGCGGAGGGTCAGGCGCGGGGCGCGAGCAGACCCTTGCCGAGGAGCAGCTCGATTACCCGATCGACCTCCTCGTCGACCGTTTCGCGCTGGCTGGCGAGCACGAGGTCGGGCTGCGAAGGCGTCTCGTAGCGGTCCCCCACGCCTGTCATTTCGGTGAGCTCGCCGGCCAGGGCGCGCGCGTAAAGGCCCTTCGGGTCGCGCTCCTTGCAGAGCTCGAGCGGGGCACTCAGGAAGACTTCGATGAAGTCCAGGCCGACGGCGTCGTGGAGCTCGGCGGCGCTGCGTCGATCGGCGGCGTAGGGACTGATGAGACTCACGAGCGCGATCGTGCCTGACTCGGCGAGCAGGCGCGCCACGTGTGCGGTGCGGCGCACGTTCTCGGTGCGACCGCTCTCGTCGAAGCCTAGATCGCCGTTGAGGCCGTGGCGCAGGTTGTCGCCGTCGAGCA
>Ga0075030_100002915_pt1 | contig 15610 bp, 14 predicted proteins | sample LitLauG_LLR_2012_FD_71393 | JGI IMG/M metagenome (GOLD analysis project Ga0075030, IMG submission 71393) | Freshwater sediment microbial communities from Pennsylvania, USA - Little Laurel Run_MetaG_LLR_2012 | ecosystem: Environmental > Aquatic > Freshwater > Creek > Sediment | place: USA... | reverse complement strand
GCCACAACGCGCAGCCCGCTTCGCGTCTCCACCAAAAAAAACGAAATGCAGGCCGCGAACCATCCCAGCGCCGACGCCATCGCGCCAACCTCCGCCACTGGCACAAGCAAAGAGTCACCCAACAGTAAGCCCACGAGTGTCCCGAACGACACCGCAAGGATCGCCAGCGTCGGTGTCAGGTTCACCGCGTGCGTCCTCGCAAACACCGGGGAGATGATTCCGCGCCGCCCATACGCAAACAGCAATCGCGACGAGGCCACAAAATTCCCGTTGAATACCTGAAACAACGCCACCAGCGAAATTCCCAGGATCAGCCGCACCAGCCAGATCGAATGGGTGCCCTGTTCAAACGCAATTGCAGTCGCGAACCGCTTCCCCGTCAGACTCTGCCATGGCGCGATGTACGAAACTGCTCCGATCGCCAGCACGTAAAATCCGGCGCCCACCAGCAACGCCATCGCAATCGCCTTGAAAAAATTCCCGGGCGGAAATCCCGGAAGCGCCTCCTCCGCCACCTTGGGCACGGATTCGAACCCGGTCACGAAATACGGCACAATCTGCAGCGTCAGCAGAATCGAAACCAGCGGCGAATGACTGAACACCGGATGAAAATTCGCCGCCGATCCGCCGTGGGCGCTCACCAGCACCAGCACCAAAAATACCCCCAGCACCGAAGACGTTGCCCAATTCTGAAACGTCGCGCTCGCCCGAATCCCGCGGTAGTTCAGCCATCCCAAAAATAGAGTCAGCGCAATTCCAAACAGCAGCCGCGGCAAAAACACCGGCTGCCCCGCCACCCGGTAGAGCTCCATCGTATCGAGCTGCGGAAAAATGTAAGCGGCCAGCTTCCCAACCGCCACGGCTTCCCAAGGGCACACGATGAAATACGCCAGCAGCATGATCCAGCCCGTCAGGTAACTCACAAAGGGAGGAAACACCAGCGCGGTGTAGGCCGCCTCGCCCGCCGCGTCCGGCAGCCGCCGCACCCACTGCCCGTAGATATACCCAATCGGCAGCAGCAGAATCCCGCCCGCCAGAAAACCCAGCATCGCGCCCAGCGGCCCGCCGCGCCCCAGCCAGTCGTCCATCAGGATCACCCAGCCGGTCCCGATCATGGTGCCGAATCCGAGCGAAAAATAGTTCCAGAGTTTCAGTTGACGCGCGAGTTGCGGCATTCAGAGCACGCAGAGCAGTTCATAGAGCAGATTTGCCGCCAGCAAGGAAGTGATCGAACCGTTGTCGTATGGAGGAGAAACCTCCACCAGGTCGCAACCTACAATCTTCAATCCGCGCAGACCGCGCAGCAGTTCCAGTATCTGCGCGCTGGTGAATCCGCCCACCTGCGGCGTCCCCGTACCCGGCGCAAATGCCGGGTCCACGCAATCAATGTCCAGCGTGATGTACACCGGCTTGCCATGAAACGCCTGCAATTTTTCGCGGTAAATCTTCATTCCCCCGGCGTGAAATTCTTCCGCCGTAATCATCTCGATCTTGTGCTTCTTGGCGAAATCAAAATCCTCGGAGGTGTAGACCTGCCCGCGCAATCCGACCTGCAAGAAACTGTGCTCGCGGATCAGCCCTTCCTCAATCGCCCGGCGAAACGGCGTGCCATGCGACAGCTTAGATCCGAAATATTCGTCCCAAAGGTCGTTGTGCGCGTCGAACTGGATAACCGCCACCGGACCATACTTCTTCGCCGTCGCTCGCAGCAGCGGCAAGCTCAGCGAATGATCCCCGCCCACCGCCGCGCACCGCGTCCCGGGCTTCAGCAGCGGCTCCATCTGCTCTTCAACCCTCTGAAACGTGTCTTGAATGGATAGCGGATTCACAGAAAGATCCCCGAAATCGGCAATCCGGTATTTGGCGAAAGGATTCACCTTCAACTCCGGATTCCATGGCCGGATCAGCACCGATTGCTCACGCACCTGCCGCGGCCCAAATCGCGTTCCCGGCCGGTATGTGGTTCCTCCGTCGAATGGAATCCCCACCAGCGCAATATCCAACTCCTCCGGATCGCTGATATGCGGCAAACGCATGAACGTAGCAATGCCGCCCGATCGCGCATGATGTAGCGCATCCAGCGGCTCAGGGTGGGGCAAATGGTATTTCTTCGCGTGACTCTTCATCGCGCGCTATCGTACGGGCAGGTGCGCGGCAAGTCAACGCGCAGAGGCAATTTTCGCCAGGCCGTCACAAGCTTCAAATTTGTTTCTTCTCATGGACAATTGCCCGGGGCTGGAAGCCCGGAAAATCGCGCTCGGATCCAGCTAATCTGTTCGCTAAGCGAGTTCCCCAGCACCTCGCTCGCGTTTGCGCCCGGGTATTTCACAAAGAGCACACGATCTTTCTGCTGGCATAACCTCGCAACAGCCTTTGCCGTCAACTCAGCCGGCACAACCGGGTCGCTTTCACCGCTGATTACCAGTAATGGGCCCTCGGCCAGCTTGCCACCGAGCAGGTTCCTGTTTAAGAATTTCTTAACATTCTGGGCATTCTCCCAATCGGCTCTGATCATTTCCTCGCCTGCCGTCGAGGCACCTGCTGGGACTTCGCAACCTCCCGCCATGGATTTGTTTGCACGCAATCCCTTTTCGGTCAGCATCTCCTCGATCCGAAAGTCGGGAAACACTGTCTGGATTCCTCCAGCCAAAGAAATCAACAACGAATATTCGGGTCCGGCGGCAAAACGCTCAAACATCTCTTTTGGTTCGGCCACCCCCGCTACGCCAATCGCGCCCAGATAGCCTGCGGCGCCTGCTTCGCTCACGGTTTCCGCCACCCCAACCGCTACGTTTGCTCCCAGCGAATACCCCACAACCACCCAGTTCCTTCCGAGTTCCGGCAGCGCGGCGTGCGCCGCTGGAATCGAGTACACCAAATCCAAGGCGTTGGATCGTAGGTCCAGAGCAGCATACGGAAAATTCGTCCCTGATCCTGAATAGTCCGTGGCCACCACGGCGTACCCGAGGCTCGCGTACATCGAGATCAGCGGCCCCTCGTTTAGATTCTTCAAAAGCGAGGGAGCGCACTGCCTCGCCGATCCGGTGAAATCGTGGGCCCAGGCGATTACTGGCCAGCCCCCTTTCGGCGGCGTTCCGTCTGGCACCAGCACCACGCCGGATACGGCTACGTCTTTGCCTTGTGGCGAAACCGAGTGGTACAGGATGCGATACTTCGAGGCTTCATAAGACAAGTGGTACTCATAAGCCTGCTCGAACCGGATCAACTCCCCGGGTTTACCGGCCGGCAGCGGGCTTGGAGTATCATAAAATTGCGTTAGCGGCAGGGTACGCGATGGATGGGAGGCATTTCGTGGCGGCGACTGGGCGGGATTCTGCGCGAAGACCACGGACCCCGAAAGCAATCCCCCCGCAAGCAGAACGCTTCGGGTGAGCAGAGAAACTCTGCTAGGGCTGCTCCCTAGCTCAACGCCCCGGCAGCATGGCAGGGATTCCATCAGCGTTGCAATGTACACTCGAATCGCCGCATTAGCTAATCAGATGGGTTCTTTCGGACTAGGAAAATTGCAAGGGTTGAAATTGGGCGAACCCTCTGGAATCGCCTCATAGTTCATGCCATTGGCCTTCGCGCGCGCTCACTGCCAGTTGGAGTTTGATTCGGGCGTGCCATCTGCGTGTTTAAACTGGTTGCGCTTCGAATACAAGATACCCATGATTACGATCCACATCAGCGTCGGCGGAACGATCAACACCAATATTCCGCTGCGCAGCGCCTGGATCATTCGCGATCCGGAGGAAGCAGCCTGGGTATAGCAAAGCGCGCAACTCTGCGAATACGCCAGAGGAGAAACCGCGATCAGCATCAGCCCGGCCAGCGCGATCGCCATCCACCTGATTCGCTTTTCCATTTTCACTTGTGTCCCTTTCACAATCCCGCCTTACGCCTACTTTGCGTAGGGCACTCCCAGGAGCACCCGGAAGCTGTCCGTCCAGCCATAATTGATCGTCGCCAGGACAAACAAGGTAAACACCGCCACGCACACGATGAGGCTCTTCTTTTCCGCCGCCAACCCCATGAAAAAAAGCACGCCCAACAGCGCGCCTGCAAACGCCAGGAGCAGCATGATCGGCAGCAAATGGCCGCCCCCTGCGTTGCTGTTCGCGACCATCACTTCTATTCCCGTGATCGCCAGCATGCAAACATACACCACAATATATTTGCCGAGTCCGCCTTGCTCGCCAGATGTGCTCATGATCAGGGTTCCTTTCCGCGCTTCAATTTTTCGTGATTTGTCTCTCTAGCTCGCCAGGTCCATCAGGTAAACCAAGGGCACGACAAACATCCATACGATGTTGATGAATTGCCAGAATAGATGGCAGTTTTCAATATGAGTCGCCCCATAGCGCCCGCTCTTGTATCCCAATCCGATAATCAGCAGCGCAATCAGCGCCGCAATCACGTGCAGCAGTTCCATTCCTGTCACACTGAAGTACGCTCCACCAAACAGGCCCGTCCCCCATGGATTCTTCGAAAAGGTCACCCCTTGCGCGATCATGTTGAACCATTCCCGAATATGCAGAATGGCAAACAGCACACCCGCCGCCAGCGTGACCATCGTCCACCGGAAGGCCCCGGCCCTATCCCCCGCCCTCGCGGCTCGGACCGCCATCAGCATGATGAGGCTGCTCGTCACTAGAATGAACGTCATCACCAGCACGCCGGTTATGGTTGATGAATGAAAGGGTCGCGGCCAATTCGGCGTCGCGTTTCTCAGGAACCCATAGGCCACCAGGCATGCCGCAAAGGTCATGATGTCCGAAATAATGAAAAGCCACATCGCCAGCTTGATCGCCGGTATGGCGAACGGAGATGGCTCCATGGCAGGAGCGTGGTGTCCCCCCAAAGCTACCTCAGAATGGCTCACGACCCCTCCTCTGATTCACTGTGTTAAATTCGCATCCACAACAGCACGAACAGGTATACCCAAAGCACGCCCATGAAATGCCAGTAGTACGTCGTCGCGTTCAAGGTGCTTCTCCGCAGAATGCCTTTGCTCAGTTTTCGGAGAACCCGCGTCAACCCCGCAAGTCCGCCCATCACGTGCAATGCATGCAACGCGGTGAACACGTAGAAAAACGAACTATTGGGGTTGGTGGCAAGATAGAGTCCTTCGGACCTCAACTGCAGCCAGGCCATGTATTGCGCGCCAACAAATAGCAAGCCCAGTCCCAAAGTAAAGTACAGCCACACTTGTGCACTTGCCGCTTGACTCTGCATCCCCGCCATATAAGCGGCTATGCGTCGGCGCGCTACCTCTAGCGTTCCGCTGCTGGCGATCAGCAACAGCGTGCTCACATAGAGAATGGAAGGCAGGGTAATGTGCCGCCAATCGTTGGACGCGCCCTGGCGCACAATCAAGGCGCTGGTGAACGCCGCAAACGACATGCAGATCGCCGCAATCGCCACCCAAATTGCACTGCTCGAGGGCGGCGGCGAGTGTTCTTCGATCGTCCGGAAACTCCCCGTGACAGGAACCAGATTTTGCCAGCCACCGTTGCCGGTGTGGCCCGTATCCTGCCTCTCCCCCAAGCGAAGTTCCTCTGATTCGGGAGGTGGTAATGTTGTCGCCATACTTTCTACACGCTTCCTCTCTGGTTTCTGCTTTTCCTGCAGTTAGTCGCCGTCTGCGCCCGAAATGGCCTGCTCCGGAGAGTTCTGCATGATGTAGTCCGCGCCGGACGCCGTCTTTACCCCAAATTGATCCGCATCGTGATACACCACCGGATCTTTCCCGCCGAAATTGTTCCAGGGCGGCGGCGACGGCATGATCCATTCGAGTGACGTGCCTTCCCACGGATTGGCGGTGGCCGGCGCCCCGCGGAACCTGCTGACGATGAAGTTGTAGAGGAAGATCAGTTGAACGGCGCCGGTGAACAGCGCAGCGATGGTAATGAATTGATGCAGCGGGATAAGTGGCTTCAGGAAATCATCCGTAAACGCCGCGTAGCGCCGCACATTCCCCGCCCAACCCAGATAGTGGAACGGCATGAAAATGCAGTAGGTACCCACAAACGTCAGCCAGAAATGGATCTTTCCCAGCTTCTCATCCATCATTCTTCCGTACATCTTCGGGAACCAGAAGTATGTTCCGGAGAAGATGCCGAACATGGCCGCTACTCCCATCACCATGTGGAAATGCCCCACCACGAAGTACGTGGCGTGCAGCATGATGTCGATCGAGGGTTGCGCCAGGAAGAAGCCGCTGACCCCTCCGCTGACGAACATCGAGATGAAGCCCAGCGCGAACAGTGATGCCGTGTTGATCCGCAATTTCGAGCCGTACAAGCTTCCAATCCAGATCAGCACCACCACCGTCGAGGGAATCGTGATCATCAGCGTCGGGAACGAGAACGCCAGCGAGGAAAACGGGTTCATCCCGCTGACGAACATGTGGTGCCCATAAACCATGTAGCTCAGGAAAGCGAGCGCCCACATCGAATACAGGATCGCTTTCATGCTCACCATTGGCCGCCGCATGTTGGTGATCAAGACATGCGTCACGATGCCCATGCCCGGCACAATCGCGATATACACCTCTGGATGCCCGAAGAACCAGAATAAATGCTGCCAGAGCAGCGTCGAGCCGCCAGAGTGCGGTATCAATTGGTCGTTGATTACAAGTCCCGACGCAATGAAGAAGCTTGTACCCGCCACATGATCCAGAATCAGCAGAATGCATGCCGGCATCAATACCGCGAACGCCGTCAGGCCCATGCAGGAGGTGATGAACCACGCCCAAGCGGTAACCGGCAAACGGCTCAGCGTCATGCCTTTGCACCGCATATCCAGGACCGTGGAAATAAAGTTCAGTGCTCCCAGCAGTTGGCCGACGCAAAAAATCGCCAGCGCCGTGGCCCAAATTACCTGCCCCGTTCCCTGTCCCGGACCGGCTTCTTTGCCAATCGCGCTCAGAGGTGCGTAGGCAGTCCACCCGGCGAGCGGCGGTCCATCGCTGACAAAGAACGCGGTGATCAGGACGAGAAACGCCGTCAACGTCACCCAGAAGGACATCATGTTGAAGTGCGGGAAGGGCATGTCTTCCGCACCCGTCTGTATGGGCAAGAAGTAATTGCCGAACGCGGCGAACGGCGCCGTTGTAAGCACGAAAAACACCATGATCGTCGCGTGCATCGTCATGAGCTGCAAGTAATACTCCGGCGTCATTACCCCGCCCGGGGCTCCGTTGGGCGAGATCGTCTGCAACCCGGGAATCGCCGCGTTCGCCCATCCCAGGTGAATTCGCATCAGCCACGAGAGCACCATTCCGGTCACTACCGCTACCAGAGCGAGGTGGTAGTACTGAATTCCGATTACCTTGTGGTCCGTGCTGAAAACGTGCTTTCGAATGAACGTGGTCGGAGGACCGTGATGCGCTGCTGGGGCTGCTGATACTTCATGCATTTGCTCACCTCACCGAGTGTTGGAAGTCACCGCCGGAGCCCGAACCTGCCCAACCTTAGTTTCCCCTTATTGCGCGGCCGCCTGCTTCTTCAGCCAGTCGTCATAATCCTGCTGCGACATCACTTCCAGATACGCCCTCATGTTGTAATGGCCCAACCCGCACAGTTGCGAGCACACGATTTCATATTTCCCGATTTGCGTCGCCGTGAAGTGCAGCGAGACATCCAGCCCCGGTACGAAGTCTTGGTGGACACGCAGCGCCGGCACATAAAAGGAATGGCTCACATCTTTCGCGTGCATCAACAGGTGCACTTCCTTGTTCACCGGGATCGCCAGTTCCGCGGTCACGATATCGTCCCGCGATGCCACATCATGCTCCGGATCGAGCCCAAATAAATTCTGGTTGCCTTCATTGATGAGTTCCGGATGAAGAGGACCAAATTTCCCATCAGGCCCTGGGTATCGGAAGTAGAAGGCAAATTGCCCCGCTTGCGCTTGAACGGTCAGGGCGTCCGCCGCCGGCGGTGTGAAATAAACTGTCGCCCAGGCTTTGGTTCCGAATGCTCCCAACGCCAGCGCCTCCACTCCCACGAGGACAATCGCTGCGCCCACAAGTCCCTTCGCCCCGCCGGGGAAAATTTTTAGTTTCCCGTCTTTACTGGGACTCGAAAACTGCCAGATGAAAATTGCCAGAAGGATCTGTGCGGCAAGAAACGACACCCCGGCTTCGATCATGGTGTCCGCCATCTGATTGTCGATCAGGTGCCCATGCGTCGAAATATCCGCAGGCGGTTCCCAGGTGTGCATTACAACGGGGATCGCAGATAAAATTGCGATCACAATTATAGTTACTGCCAAAAGCTTGCCCATCGCTCACCGCCTTTGCCCACATCAAGGGCGTCCTGTTGCATTGGGAATTACTGAACTCTGTAACCGTTTTTCGCTTTAGCCGGGGGAAACTGCCAAGCCCTACTTAATAGGGCTTGGCCTTGAATACGAAGTTGACGGCCTTTGTTTCGCCGCCGGTGATGGTCACTTCCTGAGACTGGTCGCCGTAAGATTCCTGCCACGCCGTGACCGTGTATTTGCCCGGCGGCAGATTTGCCAAGGTAAACCCTCCTCCGTCGCCGGTAATGGCATAGTGGGAGTTCTTTAGCACCGCGAACTGTCCATGCATCCAAGGATGTACATTGCACTTCACCGGAATAAATTCCGCTTTGTCGTACTTCTCGCTGATTGGCGGCGTTCCCGGCGGCTGCGACTTGTTCCACTCCCGATTCAATTTCGGCAGCGGGTGGATGTTGTGCGATGTTTGATCATCGTTGATGATCTTTAGTTCCTGATTCACCTGGAACGCCAGAACGTGCGGAATGTAGCGGCAACCCTTCTGCGTAAATACCGCTGCCGTCGACGGTGCCGCCTCATCCGGCACTCCCGCCGATATGTACACAACCACATCTTCCAGACTGTTCCCCGCCCCGGTCACGACTGATTCCACTGTCGGTGGCGTCGTATACATTTTTGCGCAAGACGGTTCTTTCGACATGTCAATCGGCTTCATCTTGGCCGGTGTCCCTTCATAGGTCACCTTGCCGCTGATGGTGCCGCCCGCTGGATTCGGGTTGCCAAGTGCGAGCGACGCTCCCGCCAGCATCACTACTCCCGCGATTACCACTCGCTTCATTTGCATCCTGACCCTCCTGAAAATTTGATCGTGCTGGTTATGGTTTGAACCCAGATCCCGTGTAGGTCTGATGTACTCGCTTGGCCGCAACGATGGCCTTCCCCTCGGGTGTCCCTTCCCACAGCGTTAGTTCAGGACTCGGGTTGTTGTACTGAAGTGTGCGCAGGAAGTGCACTAGATCCCACGCATCTTCTGGCTTTACAACATCGGCGAAGGAAGGCATTGGTGTGCCATCCACTCCTGTCATGAAAATTTTGTAGAGGTCCTGATTTGTTCTTCCACACTTGGACCGGTTGTCGGAAGTAAAGTTATAGGGTCGAATGGGTTCGTCGTTGCTGTCGGTCAAGGTCGAGGCTGACGGCCCATCTCCTCGTCCTTCCTGTCCATGGCACTTCCAACATTCCAGCTTTTGGAAAAGCTCCTGGCCGTGCTTGATGCTGCCAATCGTCAGTGCGGGTTCCGCTGGAACCGGGATCGGATCGCCGGGCTTCTCCGTCTTCCACCGCGGCGAAAACGTCTTGATGAATGCCACCAAGTCCGCTCGGTTCTGGTCTGTCAACGCCGCCCAGCTCGGCATGTTCGTGAAGTTAAAGCCGCGCTTCAGCGTGTTGTACAAATCGGAGTCCAGGGGCAGCGTTCCAGTAGGCGTGGAACGGCACTTAAACGTGGCTGCCACGAAGTTTCGAGGCAGAATGTTCAAGTACGGCCCATTCTCCCCGGCCCCATCTCCGTGCGGTCCGTGACATCCCCAGCAGTAGCGGAAATAGAGCTGCTTCCCAGCATCGGAATGCCCGGTGAGATTCCCGATGTGGGATTCCATCTGCTGCGCGAACGCAGCGGCCGGAAGCACGAGGGCTAGCGCCACATTCAAAGCAATTTTCGTAAATTGGATTCTCCGCATGGTTCTCCCCTTAGAACGCGAAGTCAAACCCAAACAACAAACTGCTCGTGGTCTGGTTTGAGAAGGTTACGGGTGAAGTGCCCTTTTGCCAGATAATTGCGTATTCGCCGTGGTAGGCAAATCCCGCGCGGCTCGAAATGAACGGGTAATACCGCAGCCCGAACGTCAGCACGTCGGCGTTGCCCAGATTCCCGGGATTCGGCGTGTACTCGGTCGCGGCCGCTCCACCAAAGGCTTGCTGCGACATCCGTACCATCTCATACCGGTTGATCAGGATGAGCTGCGGATTATAGTTGTAGTGGCTTTCGAACAGTCCGCCATTCCAGCTCGGCGCGTGCGCACCTTGCGGTAGAACCGCACCGGGCAAGGCCGCGGTGTTCGTTCCAAGCCAAGCGCTGTCGTGGCCATGGAAGTAGATCGTAGTGATATCAAACTTCTTGATGTACCACATTCCGATCAACCCATAGCGCTGAAAGCCCTTGTTCCCAATTCCTGTTCCCGCAATCGGGTTGCTTGGGCCGCCGCTGGTAAACTGAAAGTAAGTCGGTGCCTGTCCGATGTAGGCAAACGCGCCTACGCGCTGCAATCCCAGACTGCCAACTTGGAACGCCCGGCTGCCGGCAAAGTAGCCGTTATACGCGCGGCTGACGGGAAGTCCTGGCTGACCATCCGACGCCGTCAACAAAGACGCGGATATACGCGTGCGGTCATCCTTCGAATGTCCCATCCACTCCGCGCCCACCTGGTTGTCGCCGATGCCAAACGTATAGTTTTCCGGCACACCCGGCTGCGACATCGGTTGGAAATGGTAGTTGGTATAAACGCCGGAGACGTTCGTCAGCGTCAAGATACGCTTTTCCGAAAGCAGGTTGTCCAACTCAAACTTGCCCAGCTTGAAGTTGAGCCAGGAGCTGCCGGCGATATTATCCAAGCGTGCCCACACGGACTCGAAGTGGAATGACGCCGTGTTATCGGAAGAGGGCAACACATAGAACGAAAAGTTGTTTGCAAGAGTTCCTGCTGTGTGGAAGTCCAACCCGCTCCAGTCGAATCCATGTGTCGTTACTCTAGCTTCACCAGTTGTCGACTGGTCCACCGCAACCTTGTCCGTGCTTTCCCGATGCCAGATCGGCGTAATGCGGAACGTTACCGGCCAGTACGCCGGGCTCTGGAATATCGGGGCGTCGCGGTCATTCCCCATTTGATATCCGTTGTCTTTGAACTGCTGGCCAAAGGGGCTCAACTTCGGCCATGCTTCGTGGCAGGAGGAACAAGGCATTCCATACTTTCTAGCGAATGCCGGTAGTGCGCTTGCGGAATTGCAACTAAAAAGGAGAACCACTAGAACTGCTGCACAACCCATCAGCGTCGTTCCATGGCGGAACAGACCCCGCTTCACCCCGGTACCCCTTACTTCCATACTGCCTCCTCATAAACGTCGGCGCAACGCTGAGCAGACAACGTGTTGTAGGTCGCGTCTATTTGGGCGTAGGGAATGTAGTAAGAGTGGCGACAACCAGCAAAAATCGCAGGCCTACCCCAAGAGCCTGACGTTCTCGCCTGTCTGGTGCGCTCCACACTAACCACCGGATTTCACGCTGCAACTCTCCGTCAAAAGAGCCGCGCGCAATTTCCAGTCCCTGAACCGGGATGGATGCTACTCCCACTTTCGAAATGAATGCAAGAACTTTCTTTCAATCATCTGAAAAAGTGCTCCTCGTGACAGTCATGGTACCTAATTTCTCCATCCGGTTCCCAGCGCACTCCATTCTTCCTGCATTTGACAGATACACCTCGACAGAGTTAACAAGGAGGCAGACATCAATTTTGCGCATGTGGACAAAAACCAAATTCGGAATTCGTCTGGTCGACTTTTTTTGTTCGCGGCGCACTCTTGCCGCATTGGTATTGATGATTCACGCCGTTGCTCCCCTTCGAACCCTCTCCAAAGACAACCTCACCACTCCCGGTCTGGCTCGCGAATTTTCCGCGCCTTTCGAAGAAGTCCGGCAAGCCGTCATTGCCGTTGTTCGCGACCAGATTATTCATGGCACCCTCGTTTTCGATAAAACTCCCATTCTCACTGGCGCCGAAGCCACCGACTCGACCCCCCTCTTCGATCCCTGGCCCGGCCCAGGCGAGGCCTTTTACAAAATTCTCAAAGGAGCCATCGCGCCGCGCCACTTCCTCGAATCCGGCGACCAGGGCACCATCGCCGTCCGCTACGTCATCATCCCCGTTGACGCCAATCGCACCCGCGTCAAGGTAGACGCCATCTATGTGGAAACCGCGCACCGCGTTGCTCATCCTTCCGATGGCACCGTCGAAAAAAGTGAACTCAAGGAAATCAAAGATCATCTCGATGCCCAGGAAGAGGCCGCGGCGGAAGCGGCCGACGCGCGCCGCCGAGCATTGAGCGCCAAGCTTGTCCAAGAGAGCCTGGTTCGCCAACGTGAAGATGAAACTTCACGCCTCTCCAATGCCGAGGGTAATCAGAAGGACCTCCAACTACAGGTCACCGCCCTGCATCACGAACTGGAGCGCCAGGTGAAATCCCCGGGTGCCGACCTCAAAGCCGCTCCCTTTCGCTCCGCTGCCACGGTTCGCGCAATGCCCGCGAAAGCCAGCGTGCTTGTGCTAATCGTCACTCCCCATTGGCTCGGCATCGAAACTCCCGACGGCCAGCGCGGCTGGCTTCCCGTCGAGCAACTGGAGCAACTGCCTTGAGGGCTCCTTCTCCTCGGTTCTTCGTTCTCGCGCTCTTGATTCTTCAGTTCGATGCCCAGTGTATTTCCGCGCAGGCCATGCCCTACGCCCGCAATTTTTCCCAGCCGCGCATTGCAGTCGAGCAAGCTCTGAAAGATTTGCAGGGTTACTCGGGCCAGAAACTCCCGACATTGGATGGTTTCGTTGCCATCGGTGACAAGCCGCTCAATCGGTATGAACGCGGCTTCTACCAGTTCGCCATTGACCTTCTTCCCAGCGATAACGGCGGCACCATCGTCCGCCTCTCCGCAAAAATCACCGCGTGGTACGCCGATCGCGATGTTTCGAAAGCCGGCTACCAGGTTCTCCCCTCCAACGGCCGCCTCGAACTCGATTTCCTCGATCGCCTGGAAGAAAAATTGACGGGAAAGCCCGTTGGCTCATCGGCCGCCAATGCCTCCGCGGTACAAACTCCGCAGCCGAAGCTGGACCTCTCCGCGGTGCGCGGCGCCGCGACGATGGCCGCGCCCCTTCCTTCTAAAAATGAACCTCCCGACGAAGTGGCCGCTTTGCGCAATCAGCGCGTGAATGCCGAACGCCATGTTCAGCAACTCACCGAAGAGCTAAAAAACCTTCAGGAAATCAAGCGCGGCCAGGGGCATCCGCAGAATCTCGTTATCGTAAAAAAGTCCGCTACGCCCGTCTTTGCCCACGCCGCCGACAATTCCCGACTGCTTTTTGAAGCCGCCGCCAACGACGAATTCGAATTCCTCGACATGGATCACGGCTGGATTCACGTCACCATTTCTGGAGATTCGCGCGGCTACCTCCACGCCGATTCCGCCGAACTCCCCGAACGCATTGCCGAACAGATGGAATCGCCTGCCTCGAGCCTGGTGGAAAAATTCCCTGGCTTCCGCATCGCACGCGAAGAGAGCAGCCTGTTCCCCGGCGACTGGGCTCCGCTCAAGGGCAAACTGGTCAAACTCTTCACCGTGCAGATCGTCGGGCAGAACGCGAAGGATACTGGCGCGGTCGCCCGCCTTAACTATTGCGTTGCGCTTTTTGAAAAAGCCGCCAGGGATGCGGTTGCCGCGAATCCCCCACCCGAAGGAGTCGTCGTTATTTTTGACGCCGCCGACGGCGGACTGGCCAGCGCCACCCTCGCTGACATCCAGAAGCTCTCCGCTGGCACGCTCAAGCGCGACGCCTTCTGGCAGCAAAGCTATCTCGACCCGCCCGATGCCTTTAAATCTGAGACCAAGTAATTTGCCGCTCCGGCCATGCTTGGCCTCTCCAGCAATGTCATCCTGCGAGGCCCCTGCCTTGGGCAGGCCTCGAAGGATCTCAACGCTCAATATTTTCGCGATCTCAAAGGAGGGGACATCCGGAAACGGAATCCTACTTCAACGCCCGCGTCGATTCCCTCACCACCAACTCCGCCGGAACCTTTTTTCTCACCACCGGAATGTTCTTCTTCTGATCCACCGCCTTGATCGCCTCCAGCACCATTCCCGCACTCAGGCTTCCCATTGTCTCCATCGGTTGCCGTACCGTGGTCAAAGACGGCACCGAGAGACTTGCCTGCGCCACATCATCAAATCCGAGCACCGAGCAATCCTCCGGCACCCGCAATCCCTTTTTCTTCAAAGCCCGCAGTGCTCCCAGCGCCGTCATATCGTCATACGCCAGCAATGCCGTGAATCCTGCCCCTTGCCGCAACAATTCCGTAGTCAAGTGCACCCCCGCTTCAAAACTCGAGTTCGGGTCCAGTGACTCCGGCAACTCCGCAATCCGCTTCGCGTTCAATTGCAATCCCACTTTCTGCGCGAACGCACGAATCCCCTTCCACCTTTGTCCACTGCTTGAAAGCGCCTTCGGACCACGCAGAAACGCAATCTCCCGATGTCCCATCCGGTACAAATGTTCCAGCGCGGTAGCCGCGCCAGCTTCGTTGTCTACAGACACGGTGCTCAGCGCATCATTTTCGAAACTCCGCCCGGCGATAATCACCGGCACCTGGCATTCCGTCAGGTCCGTCAACAACTTGATGTCCGTCACAAGCCAGTTCGCAATCACCACCAAGCCTTCCACGCGCCGATCCAGCAGCATCTCCAGATAGCTCTCAAACCGGTGGGCTTCATTGTGCGCGTCGGCCAAAAGCGAGAGGTAACTTGCCTGGTACAGCGCATTCTCCAGTCCGCGCAAAATCGGTGTGCAGAACGGATCCGTGATGTCGAAGACCATCACGCCCACAATGTTCGAATGCTGGCTCCGCAGCGACCTCGCCAGCGGATTCGGCCGGTAGCCGAGCCGCTTGGCCGCCATCTCAATTCTGGTTTTCGTGTCCGCAGGGATGTAGCGGGAAAGCGGCGCGCCGTTCAGCACAATTGAAACGGTCGAAGCCGAGTAACCGCTTTCGCGCGCCACGTCGCGTATCGTCACCACACCGGTTCGGGCCATCGGCTTTCCTCACTTTGGTGCGGAATATTCGTACCGTAATTTCCCAGGCAAACGATCCGACCGCGATCGCGTGTTGTACTCCAGTTCGTACTTCAAATGCTCTTCGTCCAGCGGATACTCTCTGCCCAGCGGGTACGGATACGAGGACACCGCGTGCTTCGGCAACGGTTCTACCGTAAACGCATACGCGGCGTAGAAATCCAAATCCTTCTCGAATCCGTTCGCATAGAAAAAGTAGTCGCGCACCCAGCCCGCTGGCACCTTTTGCAGACCGCCCGGATCAAACTCCAGCTTCACTCCTTCGCCGGACCCGAACACGGTGAATTTATCATCCGCCGCGCTCAGCAAAGTCTTCACGTCGCCATATCGCGTGTAATTTCCCGCCGCGTGCGCATACGGCCCCGTCATGCTTCGCCGCGAGTACGAATACATGG
>Ga0075030_100002914_pt1 | contig 15612 bp, 9 predicted proteins | sample LitLauG_LLR_2012_FD_71393 | JGI IMG/M metagenome (GOLD analysis project Ga0075030, IMG submission 71393) | Freshwater sediment microbial communities from Pennsylvania, USA - Little Laurel Run_MetaG_LLR_2012 | ecosystem: Environmental > Aquatic > Freshwater > Creek > Sediment | place: USA... | reverse complement strand
TTATTTTACCGTTACTGACGTGAGGGAGATTCTAGCGTGGAAAAAAAAGTTGTCAACCGCAAGATGTAGGCGGGGCGCGGGATGTGGAAAAGCTGAGGAAGAGGGTGGAAAATGCGGCGCGTGAGATTCGTGCAACCCCTCGGCCCGAGTTGCGCTCGGGCGGACAGCCGAGGCGGCCGTCCCCACACGAACATTGCCCTACGCGGCCCCGAACCTCACTGAAACCAGCTTCGAAACGCCCGGCTCCTGCATGGTCACGCCGTAAAGCACCGGCGCGATGCTCATCGTCTTCTTGCTGTGTGTGATGAGGATGAACTGGGTTTGCAGGCTCATCTCCTGCACCAGTTCGGTGAAGCGGCCGATGTTGGCTTCGTCCAGTGGCGCGTCGACTTCGTCGAGGATGCAGAACGGGCTGGGCGTGTACTGGAAGATGCCGACCAGCAGGGCGAGCGCGGTGAGCGCTTTTTCGCCGCCGGAGAGCAGCAGCACGCTTTGCAGGCGCTTGCCCGGAGGCGATGCGACGACGTCGATGCCGCTTTCGGCAGAGTTTTCTTCGTCGGTCAGTTTCATGAATGCCTGGCCGCCTCCGAACAGCTTCTTGAAGGTCGCGGCGAAGTTTTCGTTGATGCGGTCAAAGGCTTCGCGGAATTTCTGCCGCGAGATTCCGTCAATTTCCTTGATGGTGGCGACCGTGTTTTCGATGGCGGTGATCAGGTCTTTGCGCTGCGTGTCGAGGAAGGAATGGCGCTCGGAGGATTCTTTGTATTCTTCAAGCGCCATCATGTTCACTGGGCCCATGGCCTCCAGGCGGGCGCGCATTTCGCGGCAGGCCTGGTCTTCGGCGGCGAGTTGCTCTCCGTCGACTAGCTGAAGCGCGGTGTCGGCCAGCAGCGCGGCGCGCTCGATGCCGAGTTCGTTCAGGCAGGTTTCGGACATGTGCTGCGTGTCGGACTGGATGCGCGCCAGTTGCGCAGAAATTTCGCCCTTGCGGTCGCGGGACTGGTCGAGGGCGTGGCGCGAATCGCGAAGTTGTTCATCGATCTCGGCTAGTCGGGCGCGGACCTGTTCGGTTTCCGACTGCAGCAGGCCGTCGCGGGCCAGGGCGGCGTTGCGCTCGGCTTCGAGGTCGACGAGTTTGCCGGCGAGCGACTCGTTTTCCGCCTCGCGCTGCAGTTTCTCGGCCGATGCGGCTTCGATCTGCCCGACCAGCGCCTCGACCCGGCGCGACATTTCGCCGAGCACGGATTCGATGCGATCGAGCACCGAAGCCGCCGAGCGGTGACGCTCCTGCAACGTGGCCGCGTGCGATGCGCGCTGCGAAGTGAGTTCGAGCGCTTCCTCGCGATGCCGCCGCAGCGCGGTCAGCGATTCCTGCGCGTCGCTCAATCGCCGCTCAATCTCCTCGCGGCGCTGATCTTGGGTGGCTGCCTCCGACTGCAACGACTCGATCAGGCGCTGCTGTTCAGTGCGTGAGGAAGCCAGTTGGCGGAGTTCGCTCTGGGCGACGGTCAGGCGTTCGCTAATGCGCACAACTTCTGCGTCGAGCTGCTGCAACATGTGGCCGCTGGTCAGGACCTGGCGGTCGGCATCGAGTTTTTCACTGTCGAGCCGCGAGAGCAGGGAAGTGAGCTCGCCGATTTCGCGTCCCAGGGTCAGCACGCGGGTTTCGCCGTCACGCAGAGCGCGCTCCAGTTGGTCCATTTGGCGCAGGACCTCGCGCAGCTCGCGCTTGACCGAGAGCGGACCTTCCGAACGCTGCTTGCCTCCGGTGACTGTCACGTTGTGAAAGCACTCGCCGGATTCGGACAAGAAGAACGCGTCGGGATTATCGAGCGCGAGTTCGCGCGCCGAAGCGGCCTCGGGGACGATGTAGCCGTCGCGCAGCTTGGGCAAAATCACTTCGAGCGATTTGCCGAAACCGTCGAGCACGCGGATGGTCTGCTTTAAGGGCAGGATGGAGGACTCAGGCGGAGCGCAGTGCGCGGCTTCGTCCACCAGGAACGAGAAGCGAGCTTGTGAGTCTTCGGGATGGACCAGGAACGTGGCGCGGCCGTCGACGCCTCCGCGCAGCAGGCGCATGCCTTCGTCGGCAGCATCCCAGGATTTCACGACGATGTAGTTTAGTTCGTCGCGCAGGAAGTCTTCCACCACGCGCTCGTAACGAGGCTCAACTTCAAGAAAATCCGCGAGGACGCCGACGGGCGCGCGTCCGCCCTGCAGCGCGCCGGACTGGAAGAGGCGGCGGACGGAGTCGTTGGAATATCCGTGCTCGGCGATCGCCGATTCGAGCGACGACTTGCGGCCGAGGCAGGTGGCAAACTCGGCGCGCAGAACGTCGAGATGAGATTTAGCTTGCGTCTCATCGCGGCGCTTCTGTTCCAGGCTGCGGCGGAACTCGGCGATTTCGGTGGCGATGCCGGTGACGCGCTGCGAAACGCTTTCAAATTCGAGCGCAAGTTGGCCACGCTGTCCACCAAAGGCTTCGATCTGCTTGTTGGCGCTCGCTACTTCCGATTCCAGCCGTTGCGCTTCGCGGCCCATCCCCGCCAGGCGCTCTTCCGATTGCGCCAGCTGATTGCGCAGGCGCGAGACTGCAGCGACCGCGTCGAACACGGCGATGCGCGATTCTTCCTGCTGGCGTTCCATTTCGCCGAGGCGGCTGCTGGCCGCGGCAACTTCCTGTTGAGAAAGCGTCAGTTCGTTCTGCGCGGCGGCGAGATCGGCCGCGGCCGATTCCAGCACGCCGCGGTTGATCTCGCGCTCGGCTTCGAGTTCGGCATGGCGATGGCGCGCCTGGGCCAGCTCGGCTTCCGCCGCGCCGGAACGGACTACTAGCTCCCCGCAACGTTCTTCGTTGTGGCGGCGGCGCTCGCGGGCGCGGTCGGCTTCCAGGGCAATCTGGCTGAGCCGGTCGCGGTTTTCGCGCAGTTCGGTTTCAATCGCATAGCCGCGCTGGGTGCGCTCATCGTGCTCGGTCTCAAGCTGCTGCACGGCTTCACTGCGCTGGCGCATTTCTTCGCCGAGCGTGGTGAGTTGCTGCTCCAGCGAATCGTTCTCGCGGGCCATTTCCGTGAAGCGGCTGGCCAGCACCACGCGGAGCTTGGCGCGCATTTCATCGCGCAGCCGCGCGTAACGTTCGGCTTTGGCGGCCTGACGCTTCAGCGAATTCATCTGCCGCGTGACTTCCTCGAAAATATCGTTCACGCGCGCGAGATTCAGTTTGGCGTCTTCCAGACGCGCTTCGGCGAGACGCTTCTTCGTCTTGAACTTCGTGATGCCGGCGGCCTCTTCCAGAATCGCGCGGCGATCGGTGGGGCGGCTGCTGAGGATCTGGCCTATGCGACCCTGCTCGATGAGCGCGTAAGACTCCGGCCCGAGCCCCGTACCCATGAAAAGCTCCTGAATGTCGCGCAGGCGGCAGAGCTTGCCGTTCATCAGATATTCGCTTTCGCCGGTGCGGAACAGGCGGCGCGTGACCACGATCTCGCCGGCATGAAACTGCTGCTGGTTGAACTTGCGGCGGCGAATCTTGAGCACGACTTGCGGCGCGGTGACCGTGATGGCCGCGGACTTCTCGAAAACTGCGAAGCCGGGTTCATCTTCCGGAAAACTATCGACCAGGGCGATGCCCCGGCGCAGGCGCAGCGCTTCCACTTCCTCGGCACGGCCGGGCTGGGCTTCGAGCGTCGCCTGCTCCGCGTCTTCGGCGGCGCGCGTGCGCAGGGCGGCTTCATCCCAGTCTTCCGCGATGGCGCTAGGCATTTCGTTCTGGATTTCGACTTCAGTCGGCTCACCGGCGTCGCTTCCCGAATAGTCCGCAGGGTCGATCAGCGTAAGCGTGACCTCGGCCATGCCGGTGGGTTTGCGGTCGCGCGTGCCGGCGAAAATGACGTCTTCCATGCGTCCGCCGCGCAGTGTCTTGGCCGACTGCTCGCCCAGCACCCATGAGATGGCGTCGGAGATGTTCGACTTGCCGCAACCGTTCGGCCCGATGATGGCGGCGATGCCGTCGCCGTGGAACTTCAGCTCGGTGCGGTCGCAGAACGACTTGAACCCCAGAATTTGCAGCTTCTTCAGTTTGAGCAACTTAGGCTCCTTGAGAAAAACAGTTGCCAGCGGCCGGTTGGCAGTTGCCTGTGACCTGGCCGATGCAGCGTTGACGATGCAAGGCCTGGCGGGGTGTTAACCAAACCGATTCCTCCTCCACCGCAACCACGCACACGGAACCCGGTTCGCCCAGGGCTGGAAAAGGGCGGGCAAGAACTGGAGCCAGAGTAACGGGCTGAGAGGGGCGGAGTCAAGCAAGATAACACCATATCTGGTATGACCTTATGCTCGACCGCGTTGGATGGCACAGGCATTGCAATCAGTGCTCACTTCATGGCTGGAGAGTGAAACGAGGTGGGAGAACCGCGAGAGCAAGGTTAGGGTAGCGCAGTTCAATCAGGGAGCGCAATGGGGATGTTGCGGCAACGGAGCCTCCGAGGCAGCCTCGGTGTCAAAATAAGCGTGGTCAATATGAGGCGGTCAATGTGAGAAGGTCAATATTTTTTTACCCACCTGCTACCCTTATGGTCGTTCTTGCAGCTCCAGCTGAGGAACCGTGCAGATACCTCAACTCACGGATTCCATTGGCGGGGTATGAAAGCGGTGGTCCATACAAGCTCGAGCACTTCACGTTGACAAAAGGCCGAACGGAACTGCGTGGATTTCTTTGGAAGCACTGGCACGACCATGTCAGGGGAGTTGCAGAAGCAAAAATAGGCACCGTCGATGCCGGAACAGTCACAGCTCTCTACATTGTCAAACCCGATGCTAAAGGGATGTGGGGAATCGACGTGGAGCTAAGTCGCCCACGACAGCCTCCGTCATGCTCGCCATTTCACGCTGATTCTCTTGTTCGTGTCCCGATCCGGAAGCCTGATGAGGACTATCCGTCGCAAACGTTGGGTCCTTATTGGCCCGACAGGAGCGTACCCCAAAAATATCGTATGCAGGACGATGAAGTAAAAGAAGCCAAGTTTTTCACTGTCATCTTGATGTCGAACGAAAAGGCGATTGGCGACACGATCTGAGTAAACCTAGCAAACTGACGATTTGCGGCATACGAGCCGCGAATCCCATATACTTCGCTGACTTCAGACTGTTGTCTGCGAGGAAACGCCCTGGCCATAGTTTCATTACGCACCATATCGCCCCCGACGTCTGAGCTTGCCTCCCGCACGCGCCATCACATCGCGCTACGGTTGCTCCCTTTTCTGTTTCTGGTCTACATCGTCAACTATATGGACCGCACCAGCGTGGCCTATGCCGCGATTGGCATGTCGCGCGACCTGGGTTTCAGCGATCGCGTGTTCGGGCTGGGATCGGGCGTCTTCTTCATCAGCTATCTGGGGTTGCAAATTCCAGGAGCTTTGCTGGTGGAGCGCTGGAGCGCCCGGCGGATGATCTCGGCGACCATGATCGCGTGGGGATCACTCACGGCTCTGACCGCGCTGGTACACACGCCCGGCCAGCTTTATTTGGCGCGCTTTGTGCTGGGCGCTGCGGAAGCGGGATTCTTTCCCGGAGTGATCGTGTATCTGAGTCACTGGTTCATTCAGGAGGATCGCGCCAAAGCGACCGGCAATTTCATGTCGGCGATTCCGTTGTCGTTTGTAATCGGATCACCGATCGCAGGCTGGATTCTAGGCCATACCTGGTTTTGCATGGGAGGCTGGCGCTGGTTGTTTGTGCTGGAGGGGATGCCGGCCATCGTGTTCGGCGTGGCCGCGTTTTTCTTTTTGACGGACTGGCCGAACGAAGCGAATTGGCTGGCGCCTGAGCAGCGGGTGTGGATTGACCAGACGCTCCGCGAAGAAATGCCAGTCAATACAAGAGTGGTTTCCATGCAGGAAGTATTTCTCTCTCGCGCGGTTCTGCTGCTGTCCGGAATCACTTTCCTGAATTATTTCGCGGTGTACACGTTCGCCTTCTGGTTCCCGACCATGCTGAAACGGCAGTCTGGTTTTTCGGACATGCACGTTGGACTGCTCGGCGCCCTGCCGTATATGGCGGCTTTCGCCGGGATGCTGGTTAACGGCTGGCATTCCGACCGGCACCACGAACGGCGCTGGCACTCCGCTGTCCCTCTGTTTATTGCAGCCGCCGGACTGTTGGGTTTGATTGCTCATCCGCGCTCGGTGCCGCTCGCGCTTCTTTTCTTCACCATGGCGGGGTTCTGCTATGCCTACCTTCCCGCGTTCTGGGCGATTCCTACCGAAATTCTGGGTCAGTCCGCCGCGGCGGTCGCGGTGGGAATGATTAATGCTGCAGGCAGCGCCGCAGGTTTTGCCGGCCCATTCCTGTTCGGCTATCTGAATACGAGGACCGGATCATTCTCTTATGGCCTGGCGGTGATGATGATCGGTGCAATTGGCGGAGGCGCTTTGATGCTGTACACACCGAAGAGTGCATCAGCGGTAAGCTGACGAGCCAGGGAAAGACGGGGGAGCGTGGATCGCGCACGCTCCCTCTGCACATTCGGTTCCGGCCCAGGCGCCCCTATTGCTCGTAAGCCCCGATGTTGATCTGGCCGCTGCCGTTGATGCGCGGGTTGCCGGCGTAGTCCAGGCTGCCGTAGATCGAACTGCTGTTGCAGTAGCCTTCGCTGCAGGTCAGGCCGGTGCTGCCTGCGTTGATTGCCGGAGAGCCGGACGTGACGTCGAAATTCGGCGTGGTCAGGCTGACAAAGTCGGGATTGGCGACCTTCGAGCTTGCGTCCTCAGTGCTGCCGGTTTGGTAGGCGGCGAAGCTGGCGTAATTCGATTTGGCGCCCCAGTCAATTGACGTTCCCTGCACGTAACCCTTGGTGGAGTAGTAGAGGTTCCAGTTGGAAGTGTCGGTGGAACCGCTCACGTAGCTGTAGACCCAGACGTTCTGCGTACCGGCGTAGACGATGTTGTTTTCGAAGACATTGCCGGCGCTGGGCGGCGCGTTGTGCTGGATCTGAAACTCGGCGCCCTGGTTTTTGGTGTTGTTGTTGTAGAGCGTGTTGTTAATGACCGCGACGTGGTCGCTGCCACCGACGCCGCTGGCGTAGCCGCCGATCGAAATGCCGACCGTATTCGCGTCGTAAAACACGTTGTTGCGGATCGTGACGTAGCTCGCGTTGTGGCCCTTGTGTTCGCTGGCCGCTTCCATATTCAGGTCGCAGTTGTGGACCGTATTGCGCTCGAAAACGACGTAGGCGCAGCCGTCACAGTAAAGACCGTCGGCGTCGTAGGATTTTCCCTCGCCCGGATTGTTGATCCCGCTGATGTTGTAGACCGTATTGCCGCTGACCAGTCCGTGATTGGCCTGGTCGTAGCCGCTGGGGCCGACGCCTTCAAAGCCGATGGCGTCGATGCCGATGTTGTCGTTGTCGTGGATGATGTTGTTGCTGATGGTGAAGTAGCTGACGTTGCCGTCCACGTTCATGGTCTCGCTCTGGCCGGTCTTGAGGCTGTAAATCTGATTTCCGCTGATCGTGAGGTTGGTAATGGGTGTGCTGGATGTGCCATAAACAGCGATGCCGAAGGCGTTGCCGGACTTCTCTGAGGTGGTGGTGATGTTGTGCACGATGTTGTTGAGCAGTTGCAGGCCGCTACCCGAACCGGTGACCCAGATGCCGGCGGGTGTCAGTGCGGCCTTGCTGGTGGTGTAGTTGCGAATCTCGAATCCATTGATCGTGAGGTAGCTTCGGTTGACGATGTTGATCAGGCCCTGCGTCCCGGTGACGCCGAGGCCGGTGCCGTCAATGGTCGCGGTTTCTCCGGGGTAGCTTGAGAACGTGATGGAGTTGGCGGAAGTGCCGGAGTTGGGGAAATTGACTGATTCGTTATACACGCCAGTTTCCACATAGACGGACGCGCCCGCCGTGGCCGTGTTGGCGGCGTGCTGAATAGTGAACCAGGGAGCGGTGAAACTGCCGGAGTTGGTGTCGAGTCCGCTCTTGGATACATAGAAGGTGGCCCCCACCTGCGACTGCAGGGCGGCGGCGGCTAGAAGCACGGCGGCCAATCCGATGGTTCGAAGAGATCTCATTTTGCAAACTCCATTACCGGGAAGGTGGTCGGGTGGCCTGGACGGTGCGGAAATAGAGGCCGAAGCCGTCGCAGCCCGCCGACTTGCCGGCAAGACTAACAGGTTGCGATAAATTGTCAATAGTTACGTTTGCTTTCGTATAGGAGGTTTAGGGCTTGCGATTATTTGCTGTTGGGCGGTCCGAGAGGCAGGATGGCGTACCGCCGGCCCGAAAGCCAGGGACTGCACGCCATGCCGAAGGGCGGAGCTGCGGCTGCGCTAGGCTCCCAGCTTCTCGAAGAACAGGCAGATGGTCTCGATCCCGCGATGGAAGTTCGGGATGTGAAACTTTTCGTTGGGGGCGTGAATGTTGTCATCAGGAAGGCCGAAACCCATCATGACACTGGGCACTTTGAGCACGTCCTGGAAATCGGCCACGATGGGAATCGAGCCACCGGAGCGGATGAAGACTGTGTCTTTCCTGAAGACTTCATGCAAGGCTTCGGTTGCGGCTTTGATGTAATCGTTATCGGTGGAAACCACGCAGGCCGGGCCTTTGCTGTGTACGCTGATTTTGATTTCGATTCCCTTGGGCGTCAGCTTCTTCACGTAGTTTGTGTATCTCTTCAAAATGTCGTCAGGGTCCTGATTGGGCACCAGGCGCATGGAGACCTTGGCCGAGGCTTTGGCGGGAATCACGGTCTTCGCGCCGGCCGCAACGAACCCACCGGGCATGCCGTGAACCTCAAGAGTAGGCCGCGCCCAGGTACGGTAAAGCACTGAATATCCCGGCTCGCCGGTGAGGACCTTTGATCCGACTTCGGCCTTGCGATAATGCTCTTCATTGAACGGCAGTCGCTTCCAGGCTTTGAGCTCGTCCTTGGTGGGGGCCTTCACGCTCTTGTAGAAGCCGGGGATGAGCACTTTGCCTCTGGCGTCTTTCAGCTTACTGATGATTTCAATCAGGCCGAACAGCGGATTCGGGGCGGCACCGCCGTACATGCCGGAATGCAGGTCGGTCTTGGCGCCGCGGGCTTCGATTTCTGTATAGACCAGGCCGCGCAGGCCGACGCAGAGCGTGGGCAGGTTGGGAGCGAACAGTTCGGTGTCGCAGACCAGCGCGAAATCGGCTTTCAGCCTGGCTCTTGCCTTGGGCTGGCGAATATAGGCGGCGATGGATTCTCCGCCGACTTCTTCTTCGCCTTCGAACAGAACTTTCACATTGATGGGCAGCTTGCCGCCGTGGGCGCGCATCAGCGACTCAATCGCTTTCACTTCCATCCAAAGCTGGCCTTTGTCGTCGACTGCGCCGCGCGCGTAGAGGTTGTCGTTGCGTTCGGCGGGCTCGAATGCGGGGGTTGTCCATTCATCGAGCGGTTCGGCGGGTTGCACGTCGTAATGCGCGTAGCAAAGCGCGGTGGGCTTGCCCGCGGCGTGAAGCCAGTCGGCATAAATCAGCGGATGACCTTTGGTGGCGATGATCTCGACATTCTCCAGGCCGATGCGGCGCAGTTCGGCGGCGACGAAATCGGCGGCGCGCAGAACGTCGGCTTTGTGCTCCGGGGCGGTGCTCACGCTGGGAATGCGGAGCAGGTCTTTCAATTCACCCAGGAATCGCTGCTGATTGCCGCGTGCGAACTCAACTGAAGGGGAAGCCATGGGAATCCTTTCGACGCACTCTGAAAACTGTTCAGTATAACGCGAGCGACTGCCGCGCTGACTATGCGGCCATGACGAAGCGTTTCACGGAAAACGGTGTGAGATCGTATTCCGGCTGAATGCCTGTGATCACGGCGGCCATGATTTTAGCCGTAATCGGTGCGAGCAGAATGCCGTCGCGGAAATGGCCGGTGGCAACGAAATAGCCGGGCGTTTCCGTCGCGCCGAGGATGGGCAGCCCATCGGGCGTTCCGGGCCGCAGGCCCGCCCAGGCTTCCAGGCGGCGCGCATGGCGCAGTTCAGGGACCAGCGCAGCGGCGGCATCGTGAAGACGGTCAATCGTACTCGCAATGGTGCGCTTGTCAAATCCGGCTTCTTCGACGGTCGCACCGGCGAGAATGCGGCCGTCGCCGCGGGGAATCAGGTAAACCTGGGGCGAGCGAACGACGTGGCGGAGCAGGCCTTCGCGGGGAGCTTCGAGGCAGAGCATCTGGCCTTTAACGGGCCGAATAGGAAGCGGGTGAGGGCCAAGCTGACCCGCCCAAGCGCCCGCGCAATTCACCACCGCACCGGCATTGAATACGTTGTCTGCAGTCACGACTCCGCGGGTGCGTCCACTCGTTGCAATCACGACAGAAGTTACCTCAGCTTTCACGAAAATCACGCCGGCTCGAATTGCCGCCTGGTGCGTCGCGTCTACCAGTCCGCGCGGATCGACGGAGCGTTCAGGAAGATAAGCTGCGGTGAGTCCATCGGGCCGGACACTGGGCTCCAGATGATCGACTCGCGCTGGCAGCGGATGTTCCTGCGCGACAGCCGGATGGCGCCGCTGTTCGTCTGGCGAAAGCAGCAGGATCGTGCCGGCGTCACGCAAGTCGATACTCATTCCCGACCGTTGTTCAATGTCCGCCGCGAACTCCGGGTACATGTGCGCGCTGGCGCTGGCGAGTTGCTGCAGCGCCGGCGGCGTCTCCATCAGGCAATCGACCAACATGCCGCCCGCGGCGCGGGAAGCCTCATGCCCTGGCCCGCCGCGTTCGACGATCGTGACCGCCGCGCCCCGCCTGCGCAACTCGAGGGCGAGCGACAGTCCAATGATGCCGCCGCCCACGATGATGACGTCAGAACGTTCCACCCTGTTATTTTAGGCAAGCGGGCCGCCGGACGCCATTTTCGCCCGGCGAATGCGGAAACCCCTAGCATCCCGCGAAGTATTGACAGTCCCGGCGGGCTCAGGAAACAATCAAAAGAAGCACTCACAATCACCTTTTTCTCCTTCGGAGGCCCCATGTCGGACGATGTGTCGCAAGAACATTCCAATGCAGGAAAGTGGACACTGGTGGTGATCGCGGTGATTTTCGCGGGCGTAGTGGGCTATGCCCATATCGCGACCCAGTCGCAGATCAAGAAGTTGAGCCAGGACCTCGCCACCAGCCAGGCGCAGGTGGCCGACCTGCAGAAAAAGATGCAGACCTCCGATGCGCAGGAAGAAACGCTGGCGTCGCAGCTCGGCATGACCAAGAAGGACCTGGCGACGCGCGCCGCCCAGTTGCAGGCACAACAGAAGGCCGCCGAAGCCCGCCTGGAGCAAGAGCAGAAAGAGCAGATCTCAGCGGTCAACGGGGAAGTGGCCGGCGTAAAGAGCGACGTGGGCGCGGTGAAGAGCGATGTCGCCTCCACGCAGACCGATCTGGCCGCCACGAAAGCCAAGCTGGACAGCACTATCGGCGACCTGGGCGTGCAGAGCGGCCTGATTGCGCACACGCGCGACGACCTGGAAGTGCTGAAGCACAAGGGCGACCGCAACTACTACGAATTCACTTTGCTGAAGGGCGCGAAACCGCAGCCGGTGGGAACGGTGTCGTTGCAACTTAAAAAGGCGGACGCCAAACGCGGCAAGTTCACGATGAATGTGACTTCCGACGACAAGACGATCGAGAAGAAGGACCGCACCATTTCCGAGCCCATCCAGTTTTATTCCGGGCGCGATCACATGCTTTTCGAATTGGTGGTGTGGACGGTGGACAAGAACAAAGCCACCGGCTACCTGAGCACGCCAAAAGCATCGCCCGCGCCGGTGACGGCGAATTGAGCGGAGTGCTTTTTCCGGCCACCGTGCAGGCGGCGCTGCAGATTGCGCTTCGCACGGGCGTCATCTATCTGGTCGTTCTGATCGGGGTGCGGCTGAGCGGCAAGCGCGAAGTCGGCCAGATGACTCCGTTTGATTTGACGCTGCTGCTCCTGCTGTCTAACTCCGTGCAGAATGCGATGACCGGGCCCGATACGTCGCTGGCTGGGGGCATCATCGCCGCGACTACGCTATTGGTCCTCAACTACGGGGTCGGCTACTTTACCGGCCGCGATCGCAAGCTGCGCAAGTTTGTGGAGGGCGAGCCGGCGCTACTGGTGCGGGACGGCGCGATCATTCAATCGCACATGGACAAGGAAAACGTCAGCCCCGACGAACTGCAGCGCGCTCTGCGCGAGCACGGCATCAGCAGCGTAAGCGATGTCGCGCTGGGTGTGCTGGAAGTGGACGGTTCGATCAGCTGCCTGCGTTACGAGGATGTCAAGACCGCGAATTCCAATCCCTCGCACCACCGGTTCTTGCAGAAGAAGCAGTAGTCTTTCCCGCTCCTAAGAACGAATCAATAACCACGAAGAGCACGAAGGTACACGAAGGAAACCCTAGGAAGGCTTCGTGAACGTTTGGGTCCTTCGTTTTCGTTGTTTTGAATTTCCTGACGCGGATTTCTACTTCGCCACGATCTCTACGTGTTCATCGTAGGGCAGGATGACGACGCTGAGCGACTTTCGTTGCGCGAACTCATCCGGTTTGATGTGCAACCCAACCAGAACAGTGCGGGTCACGGATTCGCCCGGCTTGATGACATCCTCGGGAGCCAGAGGCGGCTGCGCGTTGGTTGAGAGCGCCGGGTACGCGGAGAAAAATCTGGCGAAGTCGGCGGCGGCGATGGCATCGGCGGATTGATCTCCTGCGGCGGTTTGCAGGTCGACCCGAATGCTCTTGATCCAAAGACGCTGGCTGGAAGTGTTCTGCAGCCGGATGGTGATGGCCGCAAGCAACAACTGGTCGGACTCGACTTGAGCGGTGGTGACGGACTGAATCGAGCCGGTGGCGCGTGGTTTGGCCTGCTGGAAATAGGCAAAGAGTCCGCCGGCGAGAATTACGGCAAAGATTGTGACCGCGATGGTTGCGGCCGGAGGCAGCGACTTCTTCGCAGTACCAAATTCTTCGCCAATATTGATGGTGCCGCCGGGGCCGAGCGAAGTCTCAGGTGGGGTTGTGTCTTGCGGTTTGTCGGCTTCAGTCATCGGGTACTTTCAGTGTGACAGAGCATCTCCGCGCTACCAGCCGTGCTTCATCGCCTTGGCAAATTTCTGCGTGGGCAGGGTGTTCAGCACATCGTGCTTCGTCAGCCAGGCGCGCCGCGCCTGCAGAATTCCGTATCGAATCTTATCGAGATGCGAAGTGTGGTGCGAATCGGTGTTGATCACTATTTTCACGCCGTGCTGCTTGGCCTGGCGCAAGTGTACATCGTTCAGATCCAGTCGCTCGGGATACGAGTTCAGTTCCATCGCTACACGGTGCTTGGCGGCCGCGCGCAGCACGGCGTCCATGTCAAATTTATAGGCGTCGCGGCGCAACTGCTGGCGTCCGGTGGGATGGCCGAGCAGGGAAGTGTTGGGGTTTTCAATGGCGCGAATCAGGCGCTCGGTCATCTTTTCCGGTTCCTGATTGAAGACGGAGTGTACGCTGGCGATCACGATGTCCATCTGCGCAAGTACTTCATCGGACAGGTCGAGGTCGCCGTCGGTCAGAATGTCCACTTCAATGCCGGCGAGGATCTCAATCCCTTCGATCCGATCATTCACTGCGCGGATGCGCTGGATGTGTTCGACGGCGCGCTTGTCGTCTAGGCCGTTGGCGAAGGCGAGGTTCTTCGAGTGGTCCGTGATGGCGATGTATTTGTAGCCCCGCGCCTTGCCCGCCTCGGCCATTTCTTCGATGCTGTTGCGCCCGTCGGTCTCAGTGGTGTGCATGTGTACGTCACCCTGAATGTCGCCCACGGTGATCAGGTCGGGCAGTTCGTGCTTTTCCGCGGCTTCGATTTCGCCGAGGTTCTCGCGCAGTTCAGGCGGAATGTAATCGAGCTTTAGTTTGGCGTAGATTTCTTCTTCGGTTTTCCCGGCAACGGGTTTGTCGGTGTCGAGTTTGGCCAGGCTGTATTCATTGAGCGTGTAGCCCATCTTGAGAGCGCGCTGACGCAGCGCGACATTGTGGTTTTTCGATCCGGTGAAATATTGCATGGCCGCGCCAAAGCTCTCCGGTGGGAGCAGGCGCACGTCCACTTGCATACCCGATCGCAAATGGAAGCTGATCTTGTTTTCCCCGCTCGCGATCACGTCCATCAGCGGAGGATACTTCGCGATGTAGTCAATGGCTCGCTGGCGTGTGTCATCTTTGGTGCAGGCCTTGCCGGTGACCAGAATGTCGAGATCGCCGACGGTTTCGCGCCCGCGGCGCAACGATCCGGCGGGGACGATGCTGTCGATTCCGGGGAAGGTCTTGAGATATTCGGCCAGCTTGTTGGCTTCCGCTTCGGCAACATCAATCAAGAAGCGGCCCGAGATACGGCGAAAATCCTGGATGGCCTTCAGCAGCTTCTGTTCATGCTTCTCGCCCATGCGCGGCAGGGTGCGAATCTTGCCTTCCTGCGCCAGCTTCTCGACGCTGTCCACGTCGGAGACTTTATAAGTGCTCCAGATCAGCGCGATGGTCTTCGGCCCCAGGCCCTGAATCTTCATCAGTTGCAGCATCGAGGGGTGATATTTCTCGAGCATCTGCGCGTGGATCGCGAGCTTGCCGTCTTTGAACAGTTCCTGCAGGTTGGTCAGCATGCCTTTGCCGATGCCGGGAATTTCGAGAACTCTCTTCGGCTCGCCGATGATGTCTTTCATTTGCTGCGTCTGGTTTTCGATGGCCTGCGCGGCGTTGCGATAGGAGCGGATGCGGAAGGAATCCTGGCCGTCAATCTCAAGCAGGTCGGCGGTTTCGTAGAGCAGGTTGGCGATGGATTTGTTGTCCATGGGCAAGACAAGGGTAAACAATGTGGGGCGGAAGAGCTAGCGGGCGTCGTATGGAAAGTGAATCCACGCCGACAGGCCCTGCGTGACAGACACGCGAGGCGACCGCTTCGGGCTTAAGGAAAGTGCGCCGATGAGGAGTAAGAAATCGCTATGAAGCTTTGTTGACGTTGGCGGCCTGCGGGCCCTTCTGGCCCTCGGTGATTTCAAACTCCACGGCATCACCTTCCTGCAGGCTTTTGTACCCATCGCCTTGCACGGCGCTGTAGTGCACAAAAACGTCCGGGCCGTCAGCGCGGCCGATGAACCCATAACCCTTGGCGTTGTTGAACCACTTAACGGTTCCTTTCAGTCGTTCCACGTACGCCTGCTTTCCGCACGCCCCAAAATGCGGGCACCGCGGGACGTGCCCGTGATTTTAATGCCGACATTGTGCTGCCGGGCCTGCGGTGTGTCAAGCGCGCCTGGCGCGGGCGCCGTCCCGGTGATGGCTCAGCCACAAAATGGAGGAAATCGTCTTGGCGTCGCGAATGGTGCGGTTGAGCACCATGCTCAAGGCCTGCGGCAACGGAACCAGCCGCAGGTGGATGACTTCGTCGGCCTCGGGCTGCGCTTTACCGGCCTTCAGCCCATTCGCGAGAAACACGCTCATGGTCTCGGCCACAAAGCCTGGGCTGGCGTAAAAGTTCAGAATCAGGCGCCAGTGGCGGGCGGTGTAGCCGGTTTCTTCGACTAGTTCGCGCTTGGCGGCGGCAAGCGCTTTTTCGCCCGCGTCAATGCGGCCTGCGGGCAATTCCCACA
>Ga0075030_100002908_pt1 | contig 15621 bp, 19 predicted proteins | sample LitLauG_LLR_2012_FD_71393 | JGI IMG/M metagenome (GOLD analysis project Ga0075030, IMG submission 71393) | Freshwater sediment microbial communities from Pennsylvania, USA - Little Laurel Run_MetaG_LLR_2012 | ecosystem: Environmental > Aquatic > Freshwater > Creek > Sediment | place: USA... | reverse complement strand
ACGACCGGCCGCGAGACGCTTGTCAGCGTCATCGCGGCGCCGCCGGCGAGCGGCACTTCCTGTATGAGCCACTGGCACGGTCCCACCGAGCAGCTGGCGCTCGAGGTGTTGACCCAATAGGCATTGGTCGAATCGGCCGCGGTGTCGGCGGTCGTCCCGAGGAGCGTATCGCGCACCCCGGTCTGCAGCACTGAGGTCAAGCCGCCCGCCAGGGGTGTGAGGTTCAATCGCACGCCGTCCACCCACAAGGCGTAGGCCCCGGCGATGGTCACGCTCTGCGGGCCTTCCAGGCGGTTGGCGAGAGGCACTCCGGTGGGCGAGGCCGCGACGGTCGAGGCGCTCGCGCCCTTCAGGGGTGTGGCGCTCGCATCGGTAAAGAGCACCCCCGTCGATGTCGGCAGAAGGGAGAGCCGCAGCTGGTTGCTGCTGACTGTCGTACCCGGGATGAGCGGCGCTCCCAGCGCGAGGGCCGTGGGCAGCGTCTCCACGAAGTTCTGGTTCGCCACGCTCGCGCCGCTCACCGTCACGGCAATGCTGGGCGGCGTGAACGTCACGCCAGCCAGGCTCGGTGTCACCGTATACATGCCGTTGGCCAGGCCCGTGAACTTGTAGTTGCCGCTGGCGTCAGTCGTAGTGCTGTTCGCCGCCCCCATCAGCGTGACGGTCACCCCGCTCGTCGCGCCGCCGGTCACATTGCCAGAAATGGCATATGTCGGAGCCGGACCGCCGCCCGCCCCGCCGCTGCACGCAGCAACCAGTGCGGCGGCCGCAGCAGTGACCCACACGCTGCGAAACTTATTCATGCTGTTCTCCCTCCGTCCAATGGCACTTCCTTCCCCGCGCCGCAGCTGCGACATCCCGGGGAAATATGCGAGCGCATAGCGCGCGCTGCCCGAAAGCTGGGCCACCCTTGCGGCTGTCGGCCCAAGCTCAACCAGCCAGAAGAAGCATCATGATCGTCTCGACTTCACCCCAATGCGCGGCCAGGTGCAGCGGCGTCTCCCCAGCGAGTCCGCGCTGATTCACTCGGCAAATCGGCCTCGAGCAACGTTGCCGTTGAAGAGCATCGCTTCAGGAAGTCATCGCGCTTTACGGATTCGTTTCGCGGCATTTATGTCCGGTGTGCGGAATCTGGTAGCTACGCGTTCCGCGTCTGCAGTTGGCCGGCAACGCTCGATGGAGCCGACCGCTTCGCCATGTTGCCAAGGATCGCTTAAGTGTGCAACGCCGACATTGCCGGCAGCAATTGCCCGGTCTGGCGCGCGTCGGCGACATTGCGCCACGCTGCGATCAGCAGACCAAAACTCGAAGATTCAACCCATACCGGTTATTCGAGTCTGCAGAAAGCAACAAGCTACGACGTGGCAATTTTCCCGGCGCCTGCGGCGCATCGCTGCTTGTGTTTGAAACGCAAACCGATAATTCAAGACCACGATGCCGCAAGACCAGCGGCGTTGGTGACTGACACGCCGAATGTGCCATGTACGAAAGGCGACAAAGCCCTACAACGGCGCGACCCGCAGGGTCGTCGCCGCACCGGTTTCTATTTCCTAATCAACAAGTTGCATCAATTCACCGGCGGTTGGCCTGTTCTTTGCTCAGGGTAGTAGAAACGCCGCCGTGTCGTGTCGACCCAGCGCGGCTTGCCCGGAGCCTTCATGCCAACGCCGCCGATCTACCTCGACTATTCGGCCACGACTCCCGTCGACCCGCGGGTCGCCGCGCGAATGATCCCGTTCCTGACCGATGATTTTGGAAATCCAGCCAGCCGTTCACATGCTTACGGCTGGACGGCCGACAAAGCCGTCTCCGAAGCGCGCGTCGAGGTTGCAGCGCTGATCGGCGCCGACCCCCGCGAGATCGTCTGGACCTCCGGCGCGACCGAATCGAACAATCTTGCGATCAAGGGGGCGGCGCGCTTTCTCCATGGCAAGGGCCGGCACCTGATCACGGCCGCCACCGAGCACAAGGCCGTGCTGGACACCATGCGCGAGCTCGAACGCGACGGTTACGAGGTCACCTACCTGCCCGTGGCGAACGACGGCCTGCTCGACCCGGCCCGCTTCGCCGCCGCGATACGCCCCGACACGACACTGGCTTCCGTCATGCACGTCAACAACGAGATCGGCGTCATCCAGGACATTCAGGCGCTGGGCGATATATGCCGCGCGCAGGGCGTGGTGTTCCATGTGGATGCCGCGCAGGCCACAGGCAAGGTGCAGATCGACCTGAGCCGGCTGCCGGTGGATCTGATGTCCCTTTCCGCCCACAAGACCTACGGACCCAAGGGCATAGGCGCCCTCTACGTGCGGCGCAAACCGCGCGTCCGCATCGAGGCCCAGATGCACGGCGGCGGCCACGAGCGCGGCATGCGCTCCGGCACCCTGGCCACGCACCAGATCGTCGGCATGGGCGAAGCCTTCCGCCTGGCCCGCCTCGAAATGGCCACGGAAAGCGCGCGCATACGCTCGCTGCGCGACCGCCTGCTCGCCGGCCTGCGCGACATCGAGTCCATACACGTCAACGGCAACTTGGAACAGCGTGTCGCCCATAACCTCAATATCAGCTTCAGTTTCGTCGAAGGCGAATCGCTGATGATGGCTATCAAGGACATCGCCGTGTCCAGCGGATCGGCCTGCACGTCGGCCAGCCTCGAGCCGTCCTACGTGCTCAAGGCGCTGGGCCTGCCCGACGAACTGGCGCACAGCGCCATCCGCTTCAGCCTAGGCCGCAACACCACCGTCCAGGAGATCGACACGGCCATCGCATTGCTCAAGGAGAGCGTCCACCGGCTGCGCGCGATGTCGCCGCTGTGGGAGATGCACGAGAACGGCGTCGATCTCGAGACCGTGCAGTGGGCCGCGCACTGAGACCGCAAGCGCCCGCGAACCGGAACCAACCCCGACACCACCCGCACGAGGAAACCATGGCCTATAGCGAGAAGCTGCTGGATCACTACGAAAAGCCCCGCAACGTCGGCAGCTTCGACAAGGATGCCGAAGGCGTGGCCACCGGCATGGTGGGTGCGCCGGCCTGCGGCGACGTGATGAAGCTGCAGATCAAGGTCGGCAAGGACGGTGTCATCGAGGACGCGCGCTTCAAGACCTACGGCTGCGGTTCCGCCATCGCGTCGTCCTCGCTGGTGACCGAATGGGTCAAGGGCAAGACGCTAGACGAGGCGCTGGCGATCAAGAACACCCACATTGCCGAGGAGCTGGCCCTGCCGCCGGTGAAGATCCACTGCTCGATCCTGGCCGAGGACGCGATACGCGCCGCCATCGCGGATTACCGCGCGCGCAATACGGCCGCCGGCGACGAATCCATCCTCTCCGTCCAGCCCGCGTGCGAGCCGGCCGACTGAAGCCGGCGCCCGCGCACGCCGCCAACGCACGCCACCGCGTAACCCCCATACCGCAGAACGCCCCGCCCAGGAGACCCGCATGAACGCCGCCAGTTCCGTAACCGTTGAAATCCCGGCCACCCCCATCGCACTCAGCGACGCCGCCCTGAGCAAGGTCAGCGAGCTGATCGCCGAGGAAGGCAACCCCGGCCTCAAGCTGCGCATCTACGTGACGGGCGGCGGATGTTCGGGCTTCCAGTACGGTTTCGCGTTCGACGAAGCCGCAACGGAGGACGATTTCCTCATCGAGCGCAACGGCGTGGCCGTGCTGGTCGATTCCATCAGCCTGCAATACCTTTCCGGCGCGGAAATCGGTTACGAGGACGGCCTCGAAGGCTCGCGCTTCGTGATCAAGAATCCCAATGCGAGCGGCACCTGCGGCTGCGGCAGTTCCTTTTCCGTCTGATCCTGAGGCCACCCGATGAGCATCACCCTAACCGAAAATGCCGCGCGGCGCGTGCGCTCCTTGCTCGACAAGCGCGGTGGCGTCGGCATGCGCCTTGCGGTCAAGACCAGCGGCTGCTCCGGCATGGCCTACGCCCTGGAGTTTGCCGATGCCGCGGATCCGGACGACTGCCGCTTCGAGAGCCACGGCGTGACCGTGCTCATAGACCCGCGCAGCCTTCCCTACCTGACGGGCACGGAACTCGACTTCGTGCGCGAAGGCCTGAACGAGGGATTCAAGTTCAACAATCCCAACGTGAAGAACCAGTGCGGCTGCGGCGAAAGCTTCACGGTCTGAGGCCGCCATGGCGCTGCTGCAGATAGCCGAACCGGGAATGAGCGCGGCGCCGCACCAGCACCGGCTTGCGGTGGGTATCGACCTGGGTACGACCAATTCCCTGGTTGCCAGCATGATCAGCGGCGCCGTGCGGGTGCTCGAGGACGAATCCGGGCGCGTGCTCCTGCCCTCGGTGGTGCAGTTTCCGGCACACGGCGCCACGGCGGTAGTCGGCCAGCAGGCCCTGGCGGGCCAGGACGCCGATCCCTGCAACACCCTCTCGTCGATCAAGCGCCTGATGGGCCGCAGCCTGCAGGACGTGGGCAGCCTGCACGGCATGCCCTATGTCTTCTCCGATGCACCCGGTACGGTAGGCATACACACGGCGGCCGGCATCAAGACCCCGGTGGAAATTTCCGCGGAAATCCTGCGCTGCCTGCGGCTGCGCGCAGAGGCGGCCCTGGGCGGAACGCTCACCGGTGCCGTCATCACCGTGCCGGCCTACTTCGACGATGCCCAGCGCCAGGCCACCAAGGACGCGGCACGCCTGGCTGGCCTGAACGTGATGCGCCTGCTCAATGAACCCACGGCGGCCGCCGTGGCCTATGGACTGGACAACGGCGCCGAGGGCGTGTTCGCCGTCTACGATCTGGGCGGCGGCACCTTCGACATTTCCGTACTGCGCCTTACCAATGGCGTCTTCGAGGTGCTGGCTACCGGTGGCGATTCGGCTCTCGGCGGCGACGACTTCGACCAGCGGATCCACGCGTGGATGCTCGACAGTGCCGGCCTTGCGGACCTGGCGCCGCAGGACGCACGCCGCCTGCTGACACTGGCGCGCCGCGCCAAGGAAGCCTTGAGCGACGCCGAATCCACCACGCTGGACACGCAGGCGGCGGGCCGGGATATCCGGCTGACGCTGACACGCACGATCTTTCGGGCGTTGACGGCCGATCTCGTCGATCGCAGCCTCGCGTGCGCCCGCGCCACCTTGCGCGATGCCGGACTGGAACCCGGCGACCTGACCGGCGTGATCCTCGTCGGCGGATCGACGCGCATGGTCAGCGTACGCACGGCGGTACGCGATTTTTTCGGCCGCGAGGCACTCACGAATCTCGATCCGGACCAGGTGGTCGGCATGGGGGCGGCCATGCAGGCCAACGTGCTGGCCGGCAATCGCGGCACCGGCAACTGGCTGCTGCTCGATGTCTGCCCGCTGTCGCTGGGCCTGGAAACCATGGGCGGACTGGTGGAAAAGATCATCCCGCGCAATTCCACCCTTCCGGTCGCGCGGGCCCAGGACTTCACCACCTTCAAGGATGGGCAGACCGCGATGAGCGTACATGTCGTGCAGGGCGAACGCGACCTGGTCGGCGACTGCCGGTCCCTGGCGCGCTTCGAGCTGCGCGGCATCCCGCCCATGGTGGCCGGGGCGGCGCGCATCCGCGTCACCTTCCAGATCGATGCCGATGGCTTGCTCTCCGTGTCGGCCCGGGAACAGAGCACCGGCGTCGAAGCGGCGATCGATGTTCGGCCATCCTACGGGCTTACCGACGACGCGATCTCGGCCATGCTGCGCGACGCCCTGCACAGCGGCGGCACCGATGCCCAGGTACGCGCGCTGCGCGAGGCGCAGGTGGAAGGCCGGCAGCTGATCGATGCCACCGAAGCGGCGCTGGCGCAGGACGGCGCGGTGCTGCTCGCGCCGCAGGAGCTCGAGGCCATCAATCAGGCCCTGCACGCGCTGGCCAATGTCGTCGAGACGGGCGGCCCCGACAGCGGCGCCGCGTTGCGCGCCGCGACCGAGGCCTTGAACCTGGGCACCCAGGACTTTGCCGCGCGGCGCATGAACGCCAGCGTGCAGCGCGCCCTGGCCGGCCGGCGCCTCGAGGACCTTGCCCCCGCACCCAGCGCAGCGCCCGCGCACGGCGTGGCCTAGCCCGGATCCTGCCGCCATGCCCCAGGTAACGGTGCTCCCGCATCCCGTACTGTGCCCCGACGGCACCACATTCGAGACGCGCAAAGGCGTCTTCCTGTGCGACGCCCTGCTGCGCTCGGGCATCGCCTTGGAACACGCCTGCGAAAAATCCTGCGCCTGCTCGACCTGTCACGTCATCGTCCGGCAGGGCCTCGATGCACTCGATCCGGCCAGCGACGAGGAGGACGACCAGCTGGACCGCGCCTGGGGCGTGCAGCCGGGCTCACGCCTGGCCTGCCAGGTCATCGTCCGCCAGGCCGACCTGGTCGTGGAGCTGCCGCGCTACACCCTGAACCTGGCCAGCGAGCACGACTGAACGCGCGCCCGGTTCCGTTCAGCGCCGGGCGCCGGCGGCGCGCGCGCTGATCCATTTCTCGAGCTCGCGCACATGCGCGGCTTCTTCCTCCGCGAACTGGCCTGCCAGGGTGCGAACCTCCGGGTCCTGCGAGGTCGCCGCGATGGCTGCGTAGTACGCATGCCCGCGGCGTTCGCTCTCCAGCGCCAGTTCCAACGCTTCGTCGGCGCTCATCATGGCATCCACGCCCGTCCAGCCGGCGGTCTCGGGCGCCGTTCCGTCCGGCCACTCGTATTGGTCGGGCCGCAGATTGGGCATCTCGTGAAATCCGGCACGGGCACTGGCCTCGGCCAGATGCTTGCGCGAGAAACCAGCCATGCGCTCGAAGAAGGCCTTCAATTCACGGTTGCCATCCGTCGACATCGATGCGGCCAGGTCTTCATAGCGCCGCGCCGCATCGCGCTCGACCTGAACGGCGTGGGCAAGGAAAAGTTCGACGATGTTCAAGGCTGTCTCCTCGGCCGCGATGGCGGAACATCGCAGAGGTGATTTGGTCTGCTTGGGCGACCGCCGTCCCGTGTGCACGGGCGCCCCTGAGCTTGCGGACGCAATGCGCGTGCCAACCCCACCGGCCTGGCGCAAGCATTTGCCTTTTCAATCACTTGCGCACTTTGCCGAGCACCGCCGGCGAACCGCACGCAATGTCCGGAACGCGACAAAGCAGCGGCGGATCCCGACACGGCCATGGCCGCCGCCCCCGCCGGGCGTTCACGCCGAATCCCAAGCCTTTGTCTTTATGACATTTTTACCGCCGCCTTGGCGCTGGCACGTGTATTGCTCAAGGGTATTGCAGGGACTGTCCCTGCGAGCAACGGGAACAAGGCGATGATCACGATCAACGACACCACGCTGCGCGACGGCGAACAGACCGCCGGGGTGGCCTTCACGCCCGCCGAGAAGATCGCCATCGCCCGCGCCCTCTCGGAGGCCGGCGTGCCCGAGATCGAGATCGGCATACCCGTCATGGGTGCGGAGGAGATCGCCGTGATCCAGGCGATATGCGGCCTGGGTCTTACGGCCAGCACGATGGTCTGGGCCCGAATGTGCGAGCGCGACCTCGCCGCGGCCGCATTGTGCAATGCCCAGCGCATCAACCTGTCGGTTCCGGTATCGGACATCCAGCTCGAGTGCAAGCTCAAGCAGCCGCGCGACTGGGTCCTTACCCAAATCGGCAGCTTCGTGCGCCGTGCGGTCGACGCGGGATTCGCGGTGAGCGTGGGCGGCGAGGACGCTTCGCGCGCCGACAGCAATTTCCTCTTCCGCGTGCTGGATGCCGCCCAGGAAGCGGGCGCCGAGCGCTTTCGCTTTGCCGACACCCTCGGCGTCCTGGACCCGTTCCAGACCGCGACGCGGATCCGCCAGTTGCGTGCCCTTACCGACATGGACATCGAGATCCACGCCCATAACGACCTCGGACTGGCCACCGCCAACACCCTGGCCGCGCTGACCGCCGGGGCCAGTCATGCCAATACCACCGTCAACGGACTGGGCGAGCGTGCCGGCAATGCGCCGCTCGAGGAAGTGGTCATGGGGCTGCGTCACCTGTACGGCATAGAAACGCCCATCGACACGCACCGTTTCCCGGCCGTCTCAAGGATGGTCGAACTGGCATCGGGGCGCAAGGTTGCCGCCAACAAGAGCATCGTCGGCGAAGCCGCTTTCACGCACGAGTCGGGCATACACGTCGACGGCCTGTTCAAGGACCTGCGCAACTACCAGGGCTTCGATCCCGCCGAGGTGGGCCGGGTGCACAGCACGCTGCTGGGCAAGCATTCGGGCTCGCGCGGGGTGATCGATGCCTATGCGCATATGGGCATGACGCTCTCGGCCGTGGAGGCGCAGATGCTGCTGGCACGGATCCGCTCGCATGCCATGCAAACCAAGCGACCGCCCACCGTGGCCGAACTCGAGCGCTTCTACCTGGAAGGCGCGCAATGGCATCGGCCCGTCTCATGAACACCGCCGTTACGAAGGGAGATCCGCGATGAGCGACCTGCTGGAGCGTCTGTCACGGCTTTCCGCCGCCGAGGAGTTCCTGGACTTCTTCGGTATTCAATACGACGAGGGCGTCGTCCACGTACACCGGCTGCACATACTCAAGCGCTACTACCAGTATCTGCACCACGAAGCGGCCGCCGAGGGCCTCGACGCCGCCGCGCTGTACGAGCGCTATGCCGGCCTGCTGCAGCGCGCCTACGACGACTTCGTCAATTCCACCGCCGCGCGCGAGAAGGTCTTCAAGGTTTTCCAGGACGCGCAGGCCAAGAGTTTCTCCATCGGCAAGCTGCGCGACACGCTGCCCTCGAACAACTGAGACCGCGATAGGAGAGCCGCAGCCATGCATATCGTTGTCTGCATAAAACAGGTACCCGATAGCGCGCAGATCCGCGTGCACCCGGTCACCAACACCATCATGCGCCAGGGGGTTCCGGCGATCGTCAATCCTTACGACCTGTACTCGCTGGAAGCGGCGCTGCGCCTCAAGGACGAGCACGGCGGCCGGGTCACGGTCATCAGCATGGGGCCGCCGCAAGCCGAACTGGCGCTGCGCAAATGCATATCCTTCGGCGCCGACGACGCCATTCTCGTCACCGATCGCGCGTTTGCCGGAGCCGACACGCTCGCGACCTCGTATGCCCTGGCCAGTGCGATCACCCAGATCGACCGTACGCACTCGGTGGACATGGTGTTTACCGGCAAGCAGACCATAGACGGCGACACCGCGCAGGTCGGCCCCGGCATAGCCAAGCGCATGAACCTGCAGTTGCTGACCTACGTGGCCCGGATCGACGCGCTGGATCTGCTCAACCGGACCATCCAGGTGCAGCGGCGCGCCGAGGGCGGGGTCGAGGTGCTGTCGACCCATCTGCCCTGCCTCATCACCATGCTCGAAGGCACGAACGACATGCGCTTTGCCACCATGGAGAACATGTTCCGTGCCGCGCGCTACCGGATACAGCTCTGGGACAAGACGGCGGCCGGCATCGAGGATCTGAGCAAGATCGGGCTCAAGGGCTCACCTACCGTGGTGAGCAAGGTCTTCGCGCCCCAGGCCCGCACCCAGCGCGCCGAGATCATCCAGACCGAGGGCGACGAACCGCGCGACCTCACCCTGACCCTGGTGGCCAAGCTGTTCACCACCCACCCGAAACTGGGCGAGACCATCGTCCGGCGCGCCGCCTAGCGGCCTGCCACGATCATCGGAGACCGACGTGAACGCCGAAAAGTCCGCACCGCGCAAGGCTGGCAAGGGCAAGGTGGAGCTCGACGAGCGCCTCAAAGGCTACAAGGGCGTCTGGGTCTTCATCGAGCACGAACGCGGCGAGGTCCATTCGGTCTCCTGGGAACTGCTCGGCGAAGGCCGCAAGCTTGCCGACAAGCTGGGCGTTACGCTTTCGGGCGTGGTCCTGGGGGTCGCCGGAGCGGCGACGCGGCGATTCTGCGAAGAAGCCTTCGCCCATGGTGCGGACAACTGCTACCTGATGGAAGACCCGGTGCTGGGCAACTACCGCAACCAGCCTTTCTCCAAGGGCCTCACCGATCTCGTCAACGCCTATCAACCCGAGATCCTGCTTCTGGGCGCGACCACGCAGGGTCGCGACCTGGCCGGCAGCGTGGCCACGACGCTCAAGACGGGTCTCACCGCCGACTGCACCGAACTCAATATCGACATGGAGAACCGCACGCTGGCGGCCTCGCGTCCGACTTTCGGCGGCAGCCTGCTGTGCACCATACTCACGCTCAACTACCGGCCGCAGATGGCGACCGTGCGCCCGCGCGTGATGGCCATGCCCGACCGCGATCCCAAGCGCACCGGCACCATCGTCGAGCACCCGCTTGGCCTGGTCGAGACCGATATCGTCACCAAGGTGCTGCAGTACATCCCGGACAACCAGCAGGACCGGCCGCAGCTGGCATTTGCCGACATCATCGTTGCGGGCGGCCGTGGCCTCAAGAACACCGACAATTTCCAGCTAGTCTGGGACCTGGCCCTGGTGCTGGGAGCCGAAGTGGGCGCATCGCGCCCCGTGGTCCAGGCCGGTTGGGTCGAAGCGGACCGCCAGGTCGGGCAGTCGGGCAAGACGGTCCGACCCAAGCTGTATATCGCCGCCGGCATCTCCGGTGCCGTGCAGCACCGCGTCGGCATGGAGGGCTCCGACGTGATCATCGCGATCAACAACGACCCCAATGCGCCCATCTTCGACTTTGCCACCTATGGCATCGTCGGCAACGCCATGACGATACTTCCGGCCCTGACCAAGGCATTCCAGCAGCAACTGGCCGTCGCCAAGATGGCCGGCTGAGGAGAACAGAAATGGCGGAAAAATTCGATGCAATCGTGGTGGGTGCCGGTCCGTCCGGCAATGCCGCCGCCTATGTCCTGGCCAAGGCGGGCAAGAAGGTGCTGCAGATCGAGCGCGGCGAATACCCCGGCTCCAAGAACGTGCAAGGGGCCATCCTCTACTCCGACGCCCTGGAGCGCATCATCCCCGACTTTCGCGAGGACGCTCCGCTGGAGCGCCACATCATCGAGCAGCGCATCTGGGTGCTGGACGAGGAATCCTTCATCGGTTCGCACTTTCGCTCCGACGATTTCAACAAGCCGCCCTATAACCGCTACACCATCATCCGCGCCCAGTTCGACAAATGGTTCTCGCAAAAGGTGCAGGAGGCCGGCGCGCTGCTGATCTGCGAGACCACGGTGCGCGACCTGATACTCGACGGCGACCGGGTGGTGGGCGTGCAGACCGACCGCGAAGGTGGCGCCGTCTATGCCGACATCGTCATCCTGGCCGACGGCGTCAACTCCCTGCTGGCGCGCAAGGCGGGCTTTCGCCAGGAATTGAGCCCGGGCGATGTCGCGCTGGCGGTCAAGGAGATCCACTTCCTGCCCCAGGAAGTGGTGGAAAGCCGGTTCAACGTGTCGGGCGACGCGGGCGTGGTCATCGAAATGATGGGCAAGATCACCAAGGGGATGATGGGCACCGGATTCCTCTACACGAACAAGGAATCGCTCACCATAGGCGTGGGCTGCGTGCTCTCCGATTTCAAGAAGCAGAAATGCTCGCCCAGCCAGTTGCTCGAGGAGATGAAGGCCCACCCGGCCATCAAACCCCTGCTCGAAGGCGGGGAGATGAAGGAATATTCGGCCCACCTCATCCCCGAAGGCGGCTACAACGCCATTCCCCGCATTTACGGCAACGGCTGGCTGATGGTGGGCGACGCCGGCATGTTCGTCAATTCCGTGCACCGCGAAGGCTCCAACCTCGCCATGACCAGCGGACGCATTGCCGCCGAAACAGTGCTTGAACTGGCCGAAGCGGAACGGCCCTTTACGTCCAAGAACCTGGCCCTGTACCGGTCCAAGCTCGACGACAGTTTCGTGATCAAGGATCTCAAGAAGTATCGCAATCTGCCCGAAATCCTGCACCGCAATCCGCAGTTTTTCACTACCTACCCGGAACTGCTCAATCGCGCCGCCCATACGATGCTCAACGTCGACGGCATGGACAAGAAATCCAAGGAAAAGCTGGTGCGCGACAGTTTCCGCGAGAAGCGCTCGCTGCTGGGCCTGGTGGGCGACGCCTACAAGATGTGGAGGGCATTCGAATGAGCAACGCCAAGGTCGAAGAGAAGCTCTTCCAGAACCGCTATCGCGTCGACACCGGCCGACCTCATATCGGCATCCGCGACCCCGAGATCTGCGCGGCCGCCTGCAAGACGCAGCAGTGCGCCGTCTGCTGTCCGGCCGGCTGCTACACGGTGGAAGGCAATGGCCGCGTGGTGCTCATCACCGATGGCTGCCTCGAATGCGGCACCTGTCGGGTCGTATGCGAGACCCACCGCAACATCGCCTGGGAGTACCCGCGCGGCGGCTTCGGCATCCTGTTCAAATTCGGTTGAACGCAGGGGCGCGTCATGCAAGCAGACCTCATGCCCGCCGTCCGCACATCGCGCGTGACCATGGCACCGGCCACCGCACCCGGCTACGACGAACTGATGCGAGGGAGCCGATTTCCGGCGGACCTGCGCAGTACGGCCTTCGCCGGCGTCATCAGCCAGGCGCTCGCGGCGCATCGGCGGCCCCTGATCCGCGGCATGACGGAGCGCAGCTTCCAGGCCCTGATGCGCAGCTGCTTTCCCGGCCATGACCTGCGCAACGGCTGGCGTCCATCCATGCCGATATCCGATGCGGACGAGTTCGACGATCTGCTGAACCTGCTTCTCGAGCACCGCGCCTACCCCGGCGAGGCCAGCACCTGGTTGAGCTGCGCCATCGCCTCGGCGTCCATGTACGAGAATCACCTCTGGCAGGACATGGGCCTGCCCAACCGGCCCCTGCTCTCGCAACTGCTGCGCGAGAACTACCCGGCCCTGGCAGCACGCAACACCGGCGACATGAAATGGAAGAAGTTCTTCTACCGCCAACTGTGCGAGCGCGCCGGTGTCTTGATCTGCAAATCGCCCAACTGCCGTGACTGCTGCGATTATTCGCTGTGCTTTTCAACCGAAGCACGCGAAGAATCCAGGATCGAATTCCGGCGCTCCTGACCAACGCACGTCTCGCTGCCGATTCGAAGAACGTCCGGCACCGGGCCCCGCAGCGCCGGACGTTCTTCGCGGAGGACGTGAAGGCTGCTAGCCCGCTACCGGCTGCGCGGCCGCTTTTTGCGCCGCTTCTTCCTTGGCAATCCACATCTTGAGCGTATCGACGTGCTCGGTCTCTTCGTGCACGAACTCCTTGGCTACGGCCTTGATCGTCGGATCCCGTGTCGTACCGAAGACACTGTAGTAGAACTCGAAGCCACGCTGCTCGCCTTGCAGCGCCGCCTTAAGCGCGCCCAGCCGCGAAAGGCCCGGGTCGCCGGCCCACAGCGTCGTCATTTCCGGTGTCTGGTTGTCGGGCCAGGCGGTGCTCGGGGGCAGGTGCACCGTGACGTGGTGCTCCCGGCATTTCTCGCGCGCCTGCGCCAGGTGCAGGCGCGAATAACCACCCAGCTGCCGGAACAGGCCCGCCACGTCGACATTGCCGCAGGCCGCCATGGCTTCGGCCAGGTGTTCGAAGTGCACCGCCGCGTCCTCCTCGACCTTCACGGCGTAGCTGAGGAACTCCTCGAGCGTGTTGATGCTCACCCCACCCTTGTAGACCGAAGCCGCCGTCGACAGCGCCGGTGCCTTGGCCGGCAGGGTGGTATCGCCCTCGAAAGTGACCAGGATGTCCTCATTACGCACGAAGCACTGGCAGGCCAGGCGATAGTGGGGCGGCATGTCGTTGACTTCGGCGTCACGCAGCTCTTCCTTGGAGATCTTGCCCAGCTGGCGCAGAACCTCCTTCTCTTTTTCCGTAAGGGCAATGCCGTAGCGCGTGTGCGGCGACAGGTGTGTCACCTTGACTAGGCAGGAGCTGCACTCGCCGTCCTGGCAATCAAAGGGGATGGGAATGCGATGCGCCTTGGCAAGGGCAAGCAGGGTTCCTCGGTCGCCGGCTACCGCGTACACCGTGATGTCGCGCGCCATTATCGGGGAGGAGAAAGTGACGTTGGCCATGATCGTATGTTCCTTGGTTCCAGGCGATGAGAGGGTGGAGCGCCGGCGGCGCAATCAGACTGACGCCGGGGCGTGCGTGTAGCACTTCTTGGGGCAGATCTTCATGCAGGCCTCGCAGCCCACGCAGTTCTGCGGATGGGCAATCGTCATGATCTTCTTTTCGTACTCCTCGTCGTCCTCGTCGGGATCCGTGGAGACCGGCACGCGGCCGCCCTCCTCATTGAGACCCACGAGCTGGAGCACATCGCGCGCGCACACCTTGAAGCAGCGCCCGCAACCAATGCACTTGGTCTCGTCAATGGACTGTGCGAACTGCGGCGTCCATAGCAGGCCGCCGGGCAAGGTGACGGTGTAGTCGGCCATGGCGCTCAACCTCCGTTCGCGGCAATGAGCGCGCGCAATTCGGTCAGGGCCGCGAAGGCGTCGTGCGCCCGCTTCGCCACGTCCGGGATCCGCTCCCAGCCGGTCGGCAGCTCTTCGGAGAGGTCGTGCAGTTCCATCTTGAGGCTGGTGGCGCGGGCGGAGAGCTTCCTGGCCTGGACCTTGAGTTCGTCTAGCGGCGTTCCGGGCGTATCCATTCGGCCTCCTAGCCGTAGTTGGCGACCGCGGGGAACTGCGCGATCATCGCGACGCCAGCGTCGACGAACTTCCCACCCTCGATGGCGAGCTTTTCCACCGACTCGAAACCGAAGCGATGCACATCGCGCAGCTGCTTGTTCACCGCCACCAGGCGGCCGGCCAGCAGCACCATGCGGCCAAATCCCTCGTGGCTCATCTTCATCATGGGCGAGACCATGACGCCCGAGCTGCGCTCTATGGCCAGGCCCACTGCGTTGAAGAACAGCTCTACCCGCCACAGCACCTCGGGGTCGGGGTCGCCGATGATGGGCATCTCACGGCGCTGTTCCTTGGTGACGATGTAGGGCGCCAGCAACACCGCGTCGGTCTTGCCTTCCCAGACGCCGTGCGTATCCTGGGCGCGCCAGATCTTCACCAGTTCGCGGATGAACGGTGTTTCCATGGGCGCCAGGGCGACGCCGCCGTCGATGAGCGCTTCAACCATGGGAGACTCCCGCGGCAGCGGTGGGCGCCTCATCGGCGGCAAAATCGACCGAGCGCGGCTGGTCCTTGAGCAGGGCCTTGCGCAGCCAGGGCGGCGGTGTTCCTTGCAGCACGGCCTGCAGCTTGTCGAGGATGTCCAGGATCACCTCCGGTTGGGGAACCTTGATGGGATGGATGCGGTTGGCCACCACGCGGGCCGCTGCCGAGCCGCCGATGGCGGCAACATAGAGGATGCCGCAGTCGTGGATGGCCGCGATCTTGGGCGCCAGCTTGTCCTCGTTGCCATCCTCCTGCAGATCGCCTTGGAAGCTGAAAGTCTCGACGAAACTGTAGCCGTCCGGCCGGACGTCGTAGACAGCGATGTTCTTGGCCCAGCCGAAGTGGGCATCTACGCATTGCAGGTCCTGGGTGGAAAAAGCCACTTTCATGTCGGGCTCCTAGTACTACTGTGTCATTAATGGCTTGTCAGAGAACTGGCTGTTTCCGCAGCACGGGCACTGGAGCAGGGTCCTTGCGATGGCGCGCGCCAAGCGGAAGCGACACGTCGCGATCGACCA
>Ga0075030_100002907_pt1 | contig 15622 bp, 13 predicted proteins | sample LitLauG_LLR_2012_FD_71393 | JGI IMG/M metagenome (GOLD analysis project Ga0075030, IMG submission 71393) | Freshwater sediment microbial communities from Pennsylvania, USA - Little Laurel Run_MetaG_LLR_2012 | ecosystem: Environmental > Aquatic > Freshwater > Creek > Sediment | place: USA... | reverse complement strand
ACGGCGCGCTCGCAGCACAACGAGATGTCCTCGGCGGGCTCTGGCACGTCGATCCCGGCGACGCGTTCACCACGTCGTTCGGACCATTCATGCTCCTCGCGCCGTCGCTCGGGATGGGCTGCGTCCGGCCCGACTTCGACCCTGACAAGCCCGCCGAGCTGACCTTCGACGCGCTCGCGGGCGCGACCGAGCGCGCCAAGGTGACCACCGCGTGGCTCTCCCCCGCCTCCGCGCGCACGATCGTGGCGACCGCCGCCGGGCGGACGCTGCCGATCCGGCTCGTGCTGCTCGCGGGTGCCCCGATCCCCGCGACCCTCGCAGAGGCCGTCGGCGCGATCACGGGTGCAGAGGTGCGCGCGCCCTACGGGATGACCGAGTGCCTGCCCGTGACCGACGGCGTCGATCCGACGGCGTCGGGCCCGCTCGGCGGGACCGCCACGGGGCGGGCGTTGCCGGGATGCGCCGTCGCTGTGGTGCCGATCGACGACCCCGAGGGCGCCGAGCTCGGCGACGCGCAGATGGGCGAGCTGCTCGTCAGCGCGCCCTGGCTCTTCGACGGCTACGACGCGCGATGGGCCGACGACCACGCAACGCGGATCCTGCGGGGCGGCCAGCGCTTCCACCGCACGGGGGACGTCGGCTACGTCGTCGACGGCGTGGTCTTCCAGCTCGGACGCGCGCGCCACGTGCTGAGGACGCCACAGGGCACGCTTGCGAGCGTCGCGATCGAAGAGCGCGTCGCGGCGCAGGTCGGCCGGCCGGCCGCCGCGGTGGGCGTGGGACCGGCGGGCACCGCGGTCGTGGTCGTGGTCATCGACGCCGACCACCGGCTCCAGCTCGCGCCGAGCGACCTCTCCAAGGCGGCGCGCGACGCGGCGGGAGTCCGGGTCGCCGCGGTGCTCACCGGGCGGCTGCCCGTGGATCGTCGCCACCAGTCCAAGGTGGGGCGCACCGAGCTCGCCGCGGCGGTCAGCGTCTTCCTTGCGGGACGATGAGCGGCGGGGCGCGGCGATGAGGGTCCTCGTCACCGGGGCGACCAGCATGCTCGGCCGCGCGGTCGCGCTTGCCCTGGCAGCGCGCGGCGACGACGTCACGTGCTTCCAGCGCTCCTCGTCGGGAACCGGCCTGGCGGAACATCGAGGCGACGTGCGCGACGCGACCGCGCTGCTCGCCGCCGCCGACGGGCACGACGCGGTGGTCCACCTCGCCGCGATGGTCGAGCCGGCGGCGCCGTGGCGCGAGGCCTTCTCGGTCAACGTCACCGGGACCTCTAACGCGAGGACGGCGGCGGCGCGCTGCGGGCGGTTCGTGCACGTCTCGACGCCGTCGGTGGCGTTCGACGACGCCCCGGCGGTCGGCGTCGGCGCGCGGCTCGCCGACTACGCCGGCGACAACGCCTACGCCCGCTCAAAGGCGATCGCAGAGCGGCTCGTCCTCGACGCGCCCGCCGTTCCCACGGTCGTGGTCCGGCCCCACCTCGTGTGGGGGCCGGGCGACACCCAGCTCGTCGGGCGGATCATCGAGCGCGCCCAGCAGCACCGCCTGGCGCTGCCCGACCACGGACGGGCGCTGATCGACACGACCTACGTCGACGACGCCGCGGGGGCGGTCGTCGCCGCGCTCGATGCGGCGCTCCCCGGGAGCGAGGCGTGCGGGAGGGCCTGGGTCGTCACCGGTTCCGATCCGCGGCCCGTCGCCGAGCTCGTCGCGGGCATCCTTGTCGCGGCGGGACTCGACGAGACGGTGCGGTCCGTCCCCGCGCCGGTCGCCTCTGGGATCGGCCGCCTCGCCCAGGCGCTCTGGCGTGGCACCGAGCCGCCGATCACGCACTTCGCGGCGCGTCAGCTGTCGGTCGCGCACTGGTTCGACCAGCGCGAGACGCAGCGGGTGCTGCGCTGGGCGCCCCGGGTCACCGTCGACGAGGGGCTCGCCCGGCTGGCGGAGTGGTTCGGGTCGACGCGTCCGGAGCCGCGCACTGCCACCGAGGGTTAGGACCTCCTTGCGAGCGCAGAGAGACGGGCTCGAGCGCGCGCGAGGGCAGGGCGCCGCGTCCGTGGATGCCAGCTGCTCGACCTCGCCGGCGTGCTCGGGGCGCCCCCGTCGGCGCCTGGCTCGTCGCCGTCGGGGCCGCGCGCGCTCCACGTGCCCGGGTGTCGCCGGTAACTTTGGCGGCATCGACGAGCGGACCTCAGAGCGTGCCGGGACCTCGGATCGCGCGCGGCCTCGCGGCGACGAGCCCCTCGAGAGCGAGCGCCGTCGTTGCCCGGGGCCCCGCGCACAGGCTCGTCGGGCTCGATGAGCGACGAGGGTAGCGAACCGCCGAGGTCGGCCCGACAGCTTCGCTCGACGGGGTCCGAGGATGCCCCGCTTGGTCGCGGCGTCGTGCATCTCGCGGCCCTGGTGCTCGCCGTCCCGGCCGCGATCGCCCTGGTCGTCCATGCCGGCCTCGCGGGCGGGGTGTGGCTCTACGCGGCCGGACTCGTCGGGCTGTTCGCGGTGAGCGCCACGTACCACCGCTACTCATGGTCCGAGCGGGCGCGGCGGCGGTGGCGCCAGATGGACTACGCGACGATCTACTTCTTCATCGCCGCGTCGATGACCCCGTACTGCCTGCTGGGCGTCCCCGGGGTGCTCGCTGATGTCGTGCTCGCGGTGGGGTGGGCGGCGGCTGCTGCGGCGATCGTCGCGGTCGTCGTCTACTTCGATCCGGCTCGCAAGCTGCTCTCCTCGGGCTACCTCGTGCTCGGCTGGCTGATCGCGGTCACCCTGCCGGTCGCCTTCGGTCGCCTCAGCGCGACGGAGCTCTCCTTGCTGTGCGCCACCGGCGTGCTCTACACGCTCGGTGCGATCGTGCTCGCGACGCGCTGGCCCGACCCCCACCCCTCGGTGTTCGGCTACCACGAGGTCTGGCACACGATCGTGGTCGCGGCCAGCGCGTGCTACTTCCTCGTGGTCTGGACGATCTCAGGACCCGGGCACTGAACGCTCCCGGGCCGCGGGGCGCGGGGCGCCCGCTAGGAGTCGAATCCGAGCCCGAGGCGGTCCATCAGGCGCAGCCAGGCGTTGCGGCGCCCCTCGTTGCGATCCGCACGCTCGATCGACCACTTCGTCAGGTGGATGAACAGGTAGCGCAGCGGCTCTGGCGGGAACGGCAGCGGCTTGCGACGGACCATCGCGAGGCGCGTGCGCTCGGTGTCGAGGCCGTCGAGGAGGTCGAGCATCACCTCGGCGCCGAACCTCGTAGAGGCGACGCCAAGGCCGGTGAACCCGAGCACGTAGGCGACCCTGCCGCGGTGCGCGGTGCCCCAGAACGGCGAGAACCGGCTGCACGTGTCGATCGCCCCGCCCCAGGCGTGCGTGAAGCGAATGCCCTCGAGCTGCGGGAAGGTCCGAAGGAAGTGCGCCGCCAGGGTGGCGTAGGTCTCCGCGCGGAACTCGTACTCGAGGCGGACCTTGCCCCCGTAGTTGTAGATGGTGTCGTAGCCGCCCCACAGGATGCTGTTGTCCGCGGTGAGCCGGTAGTAGTGGAACTGCAGCCCCGCATCGGACATCCCCTCTCGGCCCGCCCAGCCGATGGCCCGGCGCTGGTCCTCGGTGAGCGGCTCGGTGACCAACGTGTAGTCGTAGACGGGGACGACGTACTTTCGCGCGCTGCGGACCAGCGAGGGGAAGACATTGGTCGCCAGGGCCACGCGCTTGGCCCGGACCGTGCCGTACGTGGCATGCACCACCACGTGCTCACCGAGGTCCTCGAGGCGTTCGGCCTTCGTGGACTCGTAGATGCGAACACCGAGAGCGACGCAGGCGCGCTCGAGCCCCCAGACCAGGCGCGCGGGGTCCACGAGCGCGGTGCCGTCAGGGTCATAGAGCGCCCCAAGGAACGTCGGCGACTGGATCCTCGCGCGCACTCCCTCAGCATCCAGGAACTCCACCTCGTCGCCCATCTCGTTGCGCGCCTCGACCTCGTCGCGGAGCCCGTCGATCTGCCAGGGGGCGACCGCGACGCGCAGCTCGCCGTTGCGCTCGAAGTCGCACTCGATGCCATAGCGCTCGACCGTCGCTTCGATGGCGTCGAGGTTCTGGCGGCCGAGTCGCTCGATCGTCGCCATCTCCTTGGGGAACCGTGCCATCCCGTTGCCGAATCCGTGGGTGAGCGAGGCGCTGCAGAACCCGCCGTTTCGACCCGACGCGCCGGCCCCGGTCTCTCGCTGCTCGACCAGCACCACGTCGCGCGAGGGGTCCCGCTCCTTTGCGAGCAGCGCCGTCCACAGCCCGGCATACCCTCCGCCCACGACGCACAGGTCGGTGGTCGTCTCGCCGATGAGCGCCGAGTGCGACGCGGGTTCGAGCGGGTCCTCGTCGAGCCACCACAGCTGCGGCTGCACGTCACGCAGATGGCGCAGGATCGAGGGGTCCTTGTTGTCCATGTCTCGCGTCCGTCCGGTTCGGTCGGGTGCAGTCTCCCAGACCGGCCCTCCCCCGACGCTGGATCCACGCGCCGACCGGGGACCTCGTCCCCGCGCCGTGAGGGGACCGCGCTGACGCCAGGGCTCAGCGCGACGGGGAGCCCGGGGCGTTGGCGCGGACGAGCACGAGCGCCCACAGGCACGCGACGACCACGACGAGGGTTCGGAGCTGCACGACGATCTCTTCCTCGGGCGCACCCCTCGCCAACGACGCGGCGGCGAGCAGGCCGCCGAGCGGCATCGCGTTGGCGCGGACCGAACCGATGACGTCGCCGCGGATCAGCGACGCGACACTCGACGTGGATCCACAAACGGGGCACGAGACGCCGGTCAGGGCCCGAAGGGGGCATCCGAGCCGCGCGTGAGACGGCAGCAGCGCGTTGACGAGTCCCGCTCCGAGGACCAGCCAGATGATCCTTCTCGCGTCCCGGCGACGGATCGCAACTCGGGCCGTCCCCTCGCGCCGCACCTCGACGCGAAGGGCGCCCCAGCTACTCGGCGAGCGAGCGGACGAGGCCGCGTGCGTAGTTCACCCGCTGCTCGATGTCGACGATCTGGGCCGGATCGGACACGGGGACGTGCGTGGAGTAGAAGAAGTCGTCGCTCTGGACCGTTACCTGCATCGTCCCCTCAGTGACCTGCTCTTTGATCAAGAGGAACAGCAGGCCAAGCAGGCACGCCAGGGCGAGGACGATCGCAAGGACGATCGCGTAGGTCGGGATCTTCTCGCTCGTCCTCGTGTTGTTCGCAACGATCCAATTCGTTCCCGCGAGGCTGTGCGACCCGTTCGGGGTGATCACCGTCGTCTGCGTGCACGCGATGTCGCCGATCGTCACGAGCACGTCACCCGCCCCGCCCGTCGAGGAGGTCGCCGCCGCGGTCGGGGCTCCGGCGGCGGGGACGTCCTCGGGGATGCCGTACTGGATCCCCGCAGGCTCGCCATTGGGCGTCTCGCCCTGGGGCTCTTGCGTCCCGTCTCCCGTGACCTCGTCCACCCTGGCCCCCTCGTCGATGTCGCTGCTCGAGCGCCCCGGGTGGGCGTCGACGTCCGTGGGACATTCCACACCACAGCGGGTGCCCACGCCACCGGAGGGCGCCCCGGTGCGGGTCGATCAGCTCGGATGGACCGAGGAGATTGCGGCAACCACGGCGATCAATGCGATGAGCGTGAGGGCGAGGAAGGCACAGCTGATCACAAGGCCGGCGAGCGCCAGGCCGTCGCCGGGCTCGCCGGTCTCTCGGATCTGGCGTCGGGCGATGATGCTCAGAACGATCCCTGCGGGCCAACAGACGAAGGCCATGACGAGCCCGAGGATCGCGAAGATGTTCGGGTTCTGGGTCCGTGGCGGCAGCGGCGGCGGCGAGTATGGCTGGGGTCCCCCCTGCATTGCGGCAATGTACGCACGAAGGACCGGCCGGTCAACCGCCCCTCGAGCGGGCCCCCCGGGCGGCGGTCGGCCAGGCTCCACGGGACCGAGTGCGCACGGGGTTACCTTCTTGTCGATGGGACTTGTCGCCAGGACCGGCCCGGAGCCACTGCTCACCTCGCCGGCAGCGCACCATCGCTGAGGGCGACGAAGTGGCGCCCGGCGAGCAGATCTCTGCCCAGCTGCTCCATGACTTTCCCGAGATCGTCCTCGTCCTGGACGCAAGCGGCAACGTCCGCTGGGCGAACACCATGGCCGAGCGCTTCTTCGGGCGGACGCTGTCTGAGACCATCGGCACCTCCGCGCTCGAGTTCGTGCACCCCGACGACCTCGAGCTCGTGCTGCGCTCCCTCGAGACGGTCCAGGGAAAGGACGTCGGCAACTACATCGAGATCCGAGTTCGCCGCGGAGACTCCTGGCACCTCATCGAGCTCGTGGGGACACCCATCTCGTGGTTCGAGAAGGGTGCGGTCCTCTTCAGCCTCCGAGATCTCACCGAGCGTCGCCGCTTCGAGGTGGCGCACGACGACGTGGCACGCTTCCGCTCCTTGGTGCACAACGCGGCGAGCATCATGCTGCTCATCTCCCCGACGGGCACCATCGACTCGGCCTCCGGGGCGCTCACACGATCGCTCGGCCATGACCCCGAGGAGATCGAGGGCACGCCGCTCGAAGAGCTCGTGGTGCCAGCGGACCGACCGGCGCTTCGCGCAGCACTCGAGGTGGCACTCGAGGGCGCCACGGCCTCGAGCCCCGTCGTCGTCGGCGTGCGGCTCGCGCACCGCGACAGCGAGCGGACCTCGACGTTCGAGCTCGCCATCGTCAACCTGGTAGACGACCCCACAGTCGGCTCGCTCGCGGTGACCGCGCACGACGTGTCAGCCCGCGTCGCCGCCGAGCTCGAGCTGCGCAACACCTTCTCGCTGCTCAACGCCACCCTGGACGCCACCGCCGACGGCATCTTGGTGGTCGACAACGAGCGGCGCATCACGAGCTTCAATCGCCAGTTCTGCGAGATGTGGCGCGTTCCCGAAGCGCTCCTCGCGGAGCGCGACGACGTCGAGACGCTCCGGTTCGTCACCGAGCAGCTCGTCGACGCCGAGGGCTTCCTCGCCCGCGTCGAGTCCCTGTACGCCGAGCCCCACGCCTCGAGCGAGGACACGATCCTCTTCAAGGACGGGAGGGTCTTCGACCGCTCATCGCGCCCCCAGTTCGTCGGCGGAGAGATCGTCGGGCGCGTCTGGAGCTTCAGCGACATCACGGAACAAAAGCGCCTCGAGGAGGACCTCGCCCACCTCGCGTTCCACGACCCGCTGACCGGGCTGCCGAACCGTGCCCTGTTCAAGGATCGCCTCGACATGGCAATGGCCAAGGCGGAGCGCTCAGGCGCCTACGTGGCCGTCTTGTTCTTGGACGTCGACGACTTCAAGACGATCAACGACTCGATGGGCCACTCCGTGGGCGACGATCTCCTGCGGGAGGTCGCCCGCACGCTCGCTGGCTGCCTCCGACGATCCGACACCGCGGCGCGGCTCGGTGGCGACGAGTTCGCCGTGCTCGTGGAGGGATTCACCTCCCATGACGCGGTGGTCACCCTGGCGCGGCGCATCGTCGCCGCGATGCGCCGCCCGATGCTCGTCGGACGGCAGAACCTCTCGGTCACTGCCAGCGTCGGCGTCACCTTCGGCCTCCACGGCACGACGAGCGACGGGCTCTTGAGCAATGCGGATCTCGCCATGTACTCGGCGAAGAACAGCGGCAAGGACCGGTTCGAGGTCTTCGAGGAGCGGATGCACAAGGCCGTGGTCGCTCGGCTCGACCTCGAGGCCGACCTTCGCCGTGCGATCGCCCACGACGACTTCGTCGTGCACTACCAGCCGATCCTGGACCTCGAGGACGGACGGATCGTGGGCTTCGAGGCCCTCGTGCGCTGGCCGCACCCCACGAGGGGGCTGCTGCTGCCGGCGGCGTTCATCCCCTTCGCCGAGGAGATCGGCGTCATCGGCGACATCGCGGCGATCGTCCTGCGCGAGGCCTGCTCCGCCGCGCGGCGCTGGCATGATCGAGGCGGGACCGCAGCTGCTCTCGATATCGGGGTGAACCTCTCGGCGCACGAGGTGATGGACCCGTCGATCGGAGAGATCGTCGCCGAGACGCTCCGTGTGACCGGGTTCGATCCGGCACACCTCGTGCTCGAGATCACCGAGAGCGCCGTCATGCGCGACGTGGCGTCCGCCGCGCGCAACCTGCGCTCGCTGGCCGCGCTCGGCCTCCGGGTGGCGATCGACGACTTCGGGACCGGCTACTCGTCGTTCTCGCACCTCCAAGAGCTCCCCGTGAGCATCTTGAAGATCGACCGCTCCTTCCTCGCGATGCACGGCGCTGCCGGGGGGCTCACCGAGGTGACCAGGGCGATCATCCAGCTCGCACTCGCCCTCGGACTCGTCCCCATCGCAGAGGGCGTCGAGCGCGAGGAGCAGGCCGTGCAGCTACTCGAGGCCGGCTGCCGCCTCGCGCAGGGCTACCACCTCGGTCGACCGATGCACGAGGCGGCCGCGGGCGAGCTGCTGGTCGCGTCGGCGCCCCGGTCGCACCCCGCGTAACCACGCCACTCAACCTGGCGCTCACCTCGGGCCGGCGCCGTTTTGGCCCGCCCTCGCCACCAACGATACGGTCGGCCCGTGGCGGCGAGTGGTGACGCGGGAGGCGCAGGACGCGCAGTGCACGCCGCGGACGCGGACCTCGACAGGGCCGCCGCGCTGGACCTGTTCGCACGCCGGCTCAACCCTCAGAAGCTCCGGGTCCTGCGCGCGGCGGGACTCGACCTCATCGAGGATCGACGCGAGGGCCCCTGGGTCTGGGACGTCGACGGTCGTCGCTTCCTCGACTGCTTCACCTCCGCGGGCTCCTTCAACGTGGGACGGCGACACCCGCGCGTCGTTGCCGCGGCGCATGCGGCCATCGACCGGCTCGACCACGGCAACTTCCTCCTGTGCTCACAGCAGCAGGCGGTGCTCGCGGACCGGCTCTGCGCGCTCGCCCCCGAGGGTCTCGAGTGTGCGATGTTCGGGACCGGCGGTGGCGAGGCCGTGGACTTCGCGGTGAAGCTGGCGCGCGGCGCGACGGGGCGTCCGACGATCGTCTCGACGGTCAACGGGTACCACGGGCACACCGGCTTCGCGCTCTCCGCGGCCGGCCGAGCTGCGTACCGCGAGCCGTTCGAGCCGCTGATGCCGTCGTTCGTCCAGGTGCCCTTCGGCGACGCCGCGGCCCTCGACGCCGCCGTCGACGAGCACACCGCGGGCGTCCTCATCGAGCCGATCCAAGGTGAGGGGGGCATCGTCGTGGCGCCGCCTGGCTACCTCGCGAGCGCGCGGTCGGCCTGCGACCGAACCGGGGCGCTGCTGATCCTCGACGAGATCCAGACGGGCCTCGGGAGAACCGGGGCGTGGTGGGCCTGCCAGCACGCCGGCGTGGCGCCGGACGTCATGACCACCGCGAAGTCGCTGGGCGGCTCGCTGGTGTCGATCTCCGCGACGCTGTTCACCGAGGATGCCCGCGAGTTCCTGATCCCGAATCCCTTCATCCACCTCTCGACGTTCGGCGGCTCCGCGGTGGCCTGCGCGGTCGCCTTGGAGGTGCTCGCGGTGATCGAGGACGAGGGTCTCGTGCAGAACGCCGCGGCGATGGGAGCTCGCCTGCACGAAGGGCTCGAGTCCCTGGCGGGCTCGCACCCCGACGTGCTCACGGAGGTTCGCGGGCTCGGACTGATGGCCGGGCTCCGCTACGCCGACGACTCGATGGGCCCGCGGATGAGCTACCACCTCGCACAGCACGGTGTGCTCGCGGTCTACAGCGGCAACCAGCCCTCCGTCATGCGACTCATGCCGTCGCTGGTAGTCGGCGAGGCCGAGGTCGACGCGCTGCTCTGCGCGCTCGACGCGGCGATGTCGGACCTCGAGGCGGGCCGGGGCCCCGAGGAGCGCGCGACGTCGCGGCCGCGACGGCGCCCTGCACGCCACCACGACGGCGACTAGGGGGCTCGATGGCCGACTGGCAGGAACTCGAAGAGGCGCTCGCCGACTACACGGTCAGCTGCAACTCCAACGAGCGGCTCCGACGGATGCAGCGGGACTGGTCGAGGACACTGCACTTCATCTGCTCGGACACCGACGACACCTTCACGATGGTCGTCGAACGCGGCGAGATACTCGCGACGCCGCGCGGCCACGACGGCGTCCCCGACATCATCGTGACCACGACCTCCGAGACCTTCTGCGACATGTTCTGGGGCGACTTGAACCCCGTGCAGAAGTACCTCCGCGGCGAGATACAGGTCAAGGGCTCCCAGGAAGACGTGATGCGACTCGACGCGATCAGCTACGTGATCTGGCCCGACGCCTGATGGGAGCGGCCACCGCCGCGACGTCCGCGCTGCGCCGCTCCGTCGGCACCGCGGCGGCGACCGCGACGTCGGCCGGGCTCGCGTTCGCCGCGATCGACTACCTCGGCGTGGTCTCGATCCTCGCCTACGCGCCCGGGGCGACGGCCGCACTCGCCATCGGCATCGGGCTTCTGCTCGTGCTCCTCGTTGCGGGCCTGTTCTCCGAGCTCAACGGCCTGTTCCCGACGGCCGCGGGCATCCGCTTGTACCTCGGCCGCGCCGTCGGCGACCGCACGGCGCTCGCCGTCACCTTCACGTACATGACCACGGTCGTGCTCGTCATCGCCGCGGACGCCTTCTTGATCGGCGCCGCGGTCAGCCACGTGCTGCACGAGCCGTCTGCCCTCGCCTACCTGTGGATCGCCGTGCTCCTCGGCCTCGCCACCGCCGCCAACCTGGCCGGCGTCCGCCTGGCCGGCGCGCTCCAGAGCGTCGTGACCTACACGGTCCTCGCTGGCACGGCCGTGCTCTCGGTCATCGCGCTCGCGCACCCCGGCACGCCCCTGTCGCACCCCTTCTCGATCCTCGGGAACGGCGCCTTCTCAGGGGTCCAGGCGATCGCCTTCGCGCTGTTCCTCTACGCGGCCTTCGAGTGGGTCACCACGACCGCCGAGGAGGCGCGGACTCCGCGGGTGATCACGCGGGCGCTGTTCCTCGCGCCCCTCGCGATCTGGATCGTCGCCACGGTGTTCGCCCTCTCCCTCGCCCACCTCGTTCCCGAGCCGATGCTCCACGGATCCAAGTTCCCCCAGCTGCTCCTAGGACGAGCGGCGCTCGGGACGCTCGGCGAGCTGTGGATGCTCGCGCTCACCGTGCTGACCGCGCTCAACACCTTCAACGGGGGATTCCTCGTCGCGTCGCGATTCATCTACGCGGCCGCGCGCGAGGGGAACCTCCCGCGCCAGTTCGCCTACTTGAACCTGCGCGCGGTCCCCTGGGTCGCCGTCTGCTCGCTGGCCGTCGTCTCGGCGGTCGTCGCCGCGGTCGTGTTCGCCACCGGCCAGTGGCTCGTGCTCGTCTCGGTCGGCGCGGCGATCGAAGCGGGCGTCTACGCGCTCGCCTCGCTGTGCGTGCTCGTGCTGCGCCGTCGCGACCTGCGTCCCCGGCCGTTCCGCCTCGTCGCGGCCACGCCGCTGTCGATCGTCGGGATGGTCGTGTTCTCGGCCTTCTTCTTGGCCACGGGGCTCAGCGACCCGAAGAACGCCCACCGCCTCTCGCCCACGCCGATCGCCATCATCGCCGTGCTCGCCGCGGGCTCCACGCTCTACGTCCGCCTCGTGATGCCGGGCGTGCGCGCGAGGGCCGATGCCCGCTCCGCGGCGGCTCGCCCCAAGCGCCGTCCGGAGCGTCCCGCGTCGGTCGTCGCGGGACGTCATGGCGGCGACGACGGCAGCGGCGGCGGCGATGTGTGACACCGTCGTGTCGATCGGCGACGACGGCGTGCTGTTCGCGAAGAACTCCGACCGCGACGCGAACGAGTCCCAGGGCGTCGAGTGGCACGCCGCGGCGACCCACGATCCGGGCGCGCGTCTGCGGTGCACCTGGATCGAGGTTCCCCAGGTCGCATCGACGCGCGCCGTCGTGGTGTCGCGACCCTGGTGGATGTGGGGTGCCGAGATGGGCGCGAACGACGCCGGTGTCGTGATCGGCAACGAGGCCGTCTTCACCACCGAGCGCCCCGGGGACCCCGCCCTGCTCGGGATGGACCTTCTGCGCCTCGCACTTGAGCGCGCCTCGAGCGCCCACGAGGCCGTCGGCGTGCTCGTTGGGCTCCTCGAGCGCCACGGCCAGGGCGGACCGTGCAGTTTCGAGCGGCCGGGCTTCACCTACGACAACAGCTTCTTGGTGGCGGACCCCTCGGGCGCCGTCGTGCTCGAGACCGCCGGTCGCCACCATGCGACCGAGGAGGTGACCGGACAGGTCCGGGCGATCTCCAACGGGCTGACGATCGAGTCGTTCGCTCGGCGCTTCTCGAGGCGCGTGCGGCCAGCGCTCACGTCGTGCGTGCCACGTCGGGCGCGCGCCGAGGCGTCCGCGCGCGGCGCCCGCGGACCGCTGGCGATGATGGCCACGCTGCGCGACCACGGACCACGCGGAGAGCCGCGGTTCTCAGCGGTCAACGGCGCGCTGCGGGCGCCGTGCGCGCACGCCGGCGGCCTCGTGGCCTCGACGCAGACGACCGCGTCGATGGTCAGCGACCTGCGAGGCGATCCGCTGCACTGGATGACCGCGACGTCCGCACCGTGCCTGTCGGTGTTCAAGCCCGTGCGCGTCGACGAGCCGCTCGAGGTGCCCCTGGCGCAGAACCGGTTCGACCCGGCGTGCCCCTGGTGGGTCCACGAGCGGCTGCACCGCGCCGCGATGCACGACTGGGGCCGGTTCCACGCGGTGCTCGCCGCGCAGCGCGATGAGATCGAGCGCGGCTTCACCTCCTCGCCGCCTCCGAGCGCAGAGGCCTTCGCGACGGCGGCAGCGGCAGAGGGTCGCTGGGCGGCGGACATCGGCGGCGGCGGTCGGGACCGCCGGCCGCCGTGGGTTCGGCGCATCTGGCGCGGGCTCGACGAGGTCGCGGGCTTCCCGGGCGCCGCGCGCTGAGGGGCATCGCTGACGGCGAGGGCTACTTGGGGAGGAACGACGACTGGCAGGTCGCGCGCGACGCGCCGATCGACACGGTCGCGTCCACCCACACACGGAACCCCCGTGCCGCGAGGCCGACGGGGATCGCGAAGGTGGCATTCCCGTAGCGGTCCGCGGTTCCCGACCTCGCCACGCGGTGGGAGCGGAACCTCGCGACGACGGCGGCGTGCGCGCGCGGCGCGGTGTGGACGTAGACCAGCACCGTCGTCTTGCGCGCCGGGTACTGGTCGCTCACCGCGGCCCGGCAGCTGAGCGGCGCGCGACCCCTGTCGCCTGCGAGGGCGGCGGGGGCGGCCGCGCCCAGCGCGGCCACCGCGGTGACCGCTGCCGCGGCGAGCCTGATCGTCGCCCTCGGGCGTCGCCCACGTCGCATCGCGCAGAGACTAGGCCCGACCCCCGACGAGCGCTCGTGCGGACGCTCCGGCCGCGCCGCGCCCGCGTGCGCCTCGCTACCATTCGGTCCCGGCCAAGGAGCAGCCATTGCCGACCTTCCACCTCGACGCCTCGCGCCGTCACCTCGCGTGGGACCACGCGCTGCCCCCGGCGCTGGTCGTCGCGCCGGGCGACGAGGTGGAGGTCGCGACGGTCGACGCCTCGGGGGGCCAGCTCTCGCGCACCGACGGCGCCGAGGCCGTGGCTCGGCTCGACTTCGCCGCCGTCAACCCGTGCACCGGCCCGATCGCCGTCGAGGGCGCCCGCGTCGGCGACGACCTCATCGTCGAGCTCCTCGAGGTCGCCACCGGCGATTGGGCCTGGACGGCGAACATCCCGGGCTTCGGCCTCCTCGCCGACGACTTCCCCGACGCCGCGCTGTGGATCTCCGAGGTGCGCGGCGCGCGTGTCGTCACCCCCATCGGCGTGGAGATCCCGCTGCGCGCGATGGTCGGGACGATCGGCGTCGCCAAGGCCGAGCCGGGTCCCACGCCGCTGCTCGTGCCCACCCTGGCGGGCGGCAACATGGACGTCGCGCAGTTGGGAGCCGGCGCGACGCTGCGGCTGCCGATCCAGGTCCCCGGGGCGATGCTGTCGCTGGGCGACCTGCACGCCGTGCAGGGCGACGGCGAGGTGTGCGGGACCGCAGCGGAGACGCCCGGTGCGGTCCGGCTCCGGGTCAGCACCGCCCCCTCGGACGGCGCTTCGCCGAGGTTCTCGCACGCCGCAGTCCCCTTGGCGACCGAGTGGGTCGCCACGACCGGCATCGGCCCGGACCTCTTCGCCGCCGCGCGCGAGGCGACCCGGCGCGCCGTCGAGCTCCTCTCGTCGCGGACCCGGATCGACCCCGTCGACGCCTACCTGCTCTCGAGCCTCGTCGGCGAGCTGCGCGTCTCGGAGATCGTCGACGCCCCGAACTGGGTCGTGAGCATGCACCTCCCCGCCTGGCTGCTCGGCGCGACGTCGCCCTAGTCCTTCGAGGCCTCCTCGATGGGAGCCGGCGCTCGCTCGGCGCGCGGGAGGGTGAGCCCGACGACGACCCCGACGGCCGCCACGGCAGCCGCCGCGGCGAGCGAGGTGCCGTAGCCGTCCATGAACCCCGCGCGCGCGACGCGCGCGAGCTGGGAGCCGAGGACGCCGCCGGCGTGCCGCGCGATGCCGAGCGCTCCGCCGAGCGACCCCGCGATCGTCCGGGAGATCGCGCTCGGCAGGTGCCGGGCGCCGAGCACGGCGCGCATCGAGTCCTGGTACCGGCTCGTGAGCACGCTGCCCATCACCGCCACGCCCATCGCGCCGCCCACCTGCATGGCCGCGCTGTTCGCCGCCGATCCGACTCCCGCGTCGTCGAGCGACAGCGCCGAGAGCACCGAGTCGGTGGCCGAGGGCAGCAGCAGGCCAGCGCCCGCGCCCACGAGCACCATGCCGACCACCGCTTGGCCGTAGGTCGTGTGCGCGGAGGAGACGGCCGCGATCTCGGCGAAGCCAGCGACGATGAGCGCGAGCCCGCCGGCGATCACCGGCCGGGTCCCCGCCACCTGCACCGCCCGCGGGGACACGAGCGCACCGGCGGCCATCGTGAAGGAGACCGGAAGGATCCGGATGCCCGCCTCCAGCGGCGTGTAGCCGAGGTCGAACTGCAGGAACTGCGTCAGGAGGAACAGCCCGCCGAGGAGCGCGAACATACCGAGGCCGACGGCGCAGATCGCCACGGAGAACGCCCGTGACCGAAAGAACCGCAGCGGGAGCATCGGGTGGTCGATGCGGCGCTCCCAGGCGATGAACCCGCCCAGCACCCCGAGGCCGATGAGCAGCGCAGCGAGCACCGCCGCAGAACCCCATCCCCGCGAGGGACCCTCGATGACGCCCCACAGCACCAACGCGAGCCCGACGATCGACAGGACCGCGCCGAGGTGGTCCGCCTCGCGAACGTGCTCGCTGCGCGACTCGGGCACGACGAGCCATGCCCCGAGGATCGCAGCGGCGACGATCGGCACGTTCACGAGGAACACCGAGCCCCACGAGAACGCCGAGAGCAACAGACCGCCGGCGAGGGGTCCGACGGCGATGCCCAGTCCGATCGCACCCGACCAGCATGCGATGGCGACGTCGCGCTGACGTCGGTCGGGGAACATCTCGTCGACCGTGGAGAGCCCCGCGGGGATCATCATCGCGGCACCGGCGCCCATGACCACGCGGAAGCACAGCAGCACGTCGAC
>Ga0075030_100002906_pt1 | contig 15625 bp, 12 predicted proteins | sample LitLauG_LLR_2012_FD_71393 | JGI IMG/M metagenome (GOLD analysis project Ga0075030, IMG submission 71393) | Freshwater sediment microbial communities from Pennsylvania, USA - Little Laurel Run_MetaG_LLR_2012 | ecosystem: Environmental > Aquatic > Freshwater > Creek > Sediment | place: USA... | reverse complement strand
TCGATATCAAAGCGGCTTGATGAGGATCTGCGAGCGGCGCTGCCAGTTGTACATGCCCTGGCGGCGGGCGGGCAGATCGTCGACGGTGGCGATTGTAAAACCGCGCTTGAGAAACCAGTGGGTAGTGCGCGTGGTGAGCACGAAGAGCCGCTTGAGCCCCTGGCCGCGCGCACGCGCCTCGATCCGGCGCAACAGGCGCTCGCCGTCGCCCAGCTCGCGCTGGTCCGGATGCACGGTGAGGCAGCCCATCTCGCCGATGGCGTCCTCCGGGAAGGAAAAGAGGGCGGCGCAGCCGAAGATGACGCCGTCGTGCTCCAGTACGCAGAACTGGCCGATTTCGCGCTCGATGACCTCGCGCGGTCGCTTTGCCAGGGTGCCGTCTTCTTCGAGCGGCGCGATCAGCCGCAGTATGCCGCCCACGTCGTCCGGCCCCGCATCGCGCAGCGCCTCGAGGTCACTGGGCGTGAGCATGGTGCCCACGCCACTATGGGTGAACAGGTCGATGAGTATGCCCCCGTCGAGGGCCGAGGGAATGAGGTGCGCGCGCGACACGCCGGCCCGTACCGCCTTGAGCAGGAAACCCAGGTCGGCCACGCAGGACGCGTCGATTTCGCTGCCGGCGAGCATGGCCTCGGCGTCGGCAGCCGACAGTTCGGACAGCAGCTCGCCGGCGCGGCCCTGCACTCCCGGTACGGGCGCGACCAGGATGAGTTTTTCGGCCTTGAGTGCGACCGCCGTGCTGGCTGCCACGTCCTGCATGGTCAGGTTGAAGGCTTCGCCCGTGGGCGAGAATCCCAGCGGCGGCAGCAGCACGAGATAGCCGTTGTCCAGGCTGGCACGTATGGCATCGACGTCGACCTTGCGCACCAGGCCGGTATGCTGCAGGTCAACGCCATCCTGGATGCCCACGGGCCGCGCCACCACGAAATTGCCGCTGACGACACGGATGCGGCTGTTGGCCATGGGCGTATTGGGCAAGCCCTGCGAGAAGGCCGCTTCCACGCCGAGACGGATGGCGCCGGCCGCCTCCTTCACGCATTCGAGCGAAGCGGCGTCGGTGACGCGAACGCCGCCCACGAATGTCGAATCCACATGCTTGAGCGCCAGCAGGCGCTGCACCTGCGGGCGCGACCCATGGACGATTACCAGGCGTATGCCCAGGGCCTGCAGCAGCGACAGGTCATGAACCAGTGCGTCGAGCCGGCCCTCCTCGATCAGCTCGCCGCCGAACCCGACGACGAAGGTGTGGCCCCGGTGCGCGTGCACGTAGGGCGCGACATCGCGCAACCACGAAACGAACTGGGCGTGATCGGGCAGTTCCGGACGCGCCACGCCGGCGGCGCCTTGCAGTGCAGCGCCGGTGGCATCGTTGGCCGCGGCGCGCGCCGGATCCGGCGTCGAGCCGGGGGCGGCGCCGTCGGCTGCGGGCGGGGGCACATTTTCTTTCATCGGGGGCTTTTCGACGTGATGTCGCCTGCCAGGGCAGGACACCGTGTTTACCGCCGCGGCCTGACGTTTCGCGGGCTCGTGCCAACCGGCAAAAGTATACTTCCCGGCCCGGACATGCCGCCGGCCTTACCAAGGCTTTCGTTTGCAAAACGCAGCTGAACACCGTGGCGCCGGTGCTGATTCCATTCCAGCCGTGCCAGCACCATCCATCGACGCCGCTGCCGCCGGTCCCGCAGCCGGCGGCGCCGACGCAGTTCCGGTCGACACCCTTGCGGGTCCGGATGTCTCCGGCCTGGCAATCGCCTTCGACGCGCAACTGCCCGTCAATGCACGCCGGGGCGAGATCGCGGCGGCAATTGCCGGCCATGCGGTGGTCATCATCTGCGGCGAGACGGGCTCGGGCAAGACCACGCAACTTCCCAAGATCTGTCTGGCACTGGGCCGTGGCAGGGCCGGCCTGATCGGCCACACCCAACCCAGGCGGCTTGCCGCCTCCAGCGTTGCGCGGCGCATCGCGCAGGAGCTCGATACCCCTCTGGGGCAGGTCGTCGGGTTCAAGGTGCGCTTTACCGACCAGACCCGGCCCGGGGCCCGCATCAAGCTCATGACCGACGGAATCCTGCTCGCGGAGACGCATTCGGATCCGGACCTGCGCGCGTACGACACGATCATCATCGACGAGGCCCACGAACGCAGCCTGAACATCGACTTCCTGCTGGGCTACCTGCATCAGCTGCTGCCGCGCCGTCCGGACCTCAAGATCATCGTAACCTCGGCGACCATCGATGCCGAACGCTTCGCGCGGCATTTTTCCGGCCCCGCCGGGCCCGCACCGGTGCTGCGCGTATCGGGGCGCCTGTATCCGGTCGAAATACGCTACCGGCCGTTCGACGACACCGACACACCCGTGCCGCGCGGCGCAGCCGTTCCTGCGAGTGCCGCGCCTGCGCAGGCCGGCGGCCCGACGCCTGCGGCGGCGAGGCAAGCCAAGTCGCCGGTGCAGGCGGTGCTCGATGCCGTCGACGAACTGGTCTCGGCCGGCCGCGGCGATGTCCTGGTGTTTCTGCCCGGCGAGCGCGAGATCCGCGAAATGGCCGAGGCGCTGCGCAAGCACCACCCGCCCGCCACCGAAATCCTGCCGCTGTTCGCACGGCTGTCGGCCGAGGACCAGGAACGCGTGTTCCGGCCCGGCGGGGCGCGGCGCATCGTCCTGGCAACCAATATCGCGGAGACATCGCTGACGGTGCCGGGCATACGATTCGTCGTCGATACCGGGCTGGCGCGCGTCAAGCGCTACAGCTACCGCAACAAGGTCGAACAGCTGCGCATCGAACCCATATCGCGCGCGGCGGCCGACCAGCGCGCAGGCCGCTGCGGGCGCGTGGCCGCCGGCATCTGCATACGCCTGTTCGACGAGGCCGAGTGGGCGGCGCGGCCGGCGTTCACGGATCCGGAAGTGCTGCGCTCCTCGCTTGCAGGCGTCATCCTGCGCATGAGCGCGCACGGCCTGGGCGACCCTGCGCACTTTGCGTTCATCGATGCGCCGCCGCCGCGGGCCATCACCGACGGCTACCAGCTGCTGGCAGAACTGGGCGCCGTCGACGACGAGCACCGCCTGACCCGCATCGGCCGCGAGCTCGCGGGCATACCGGTCGATCCGCGTATCGGCCGCATCCTGCTCGCGGCGCGCGACCAGCATTGCCTGCACGAGGCGCTGATAATCGCATCGGTGCTGTCGGTGCAGGATCCGCGCGAGCGCCCGCAGGGCATGCAGCAGGCGGCGGACGAGGCGCACCGCCGCCATGCCGACGAAAAATCCGGTTTCCTGTCGTTCGTGCGCCTGTGGAACGATCTGCAGGAACGCGTCGAGCACAAGAAATCGAACCGCCGCCTCGAGGAGGAGTTCCGCCAGGATTTCATCAATGGCCGCAGGGTACGCGAGTGGCGCGACGTGCATGGCCAGCTGCTGCAGATCGTCGGCGAGCAGGGTTGGCGCATCAACGCCAGCGAGGCCACGTACGAGCAGGTCCACCGGGCCCTGCTGGCGGGGCTGCTGGGAAACATCGGCATGAAGAGCAGCGAAGTCGATCCCGCCGACCGGCGCGAGCCGCCGTTCCTGGGGGCGCGCGGCATAAAGTTCCATCTCTGGCCCGGCTCGCCCAAGGCACGCAAGGCAGCCCGCTGGATCGTGGCGGCCGAACTCGTCGAAACCTCGCGCCTGTACGCGCGCACCGTGGCCGACATCGATCCGGTGTGGATCGAGCGCACGGCAGCGCACCTGATCCGCCGCAGCCACGGTGACCCGCACTGGGAAAAGCGCTCGGCCCAGGTGATCGCGCTCGAGCGCGGAACGCTGTACGGTCTGCCGGTCTACCTGCAGCGGCGGGTGCCCTTCGGCCCCATCGATCCGGCGCATTCCCGCCAGATATTCCTGCGCGAGGCGCTGGTCGCGGGCAACTGGGAGACGCGCGCACCCTTCTTCGTTCATAACCGCAAGCTGGTGGCCGAGATCCGCGAGCTCGAGCACCGCACACGCCGCCCCGACGTACTGGTCGACGAGGAACAGATCTTCGCCTTCTATGACCGTATCGTTCCGCCCGACGTGTGCGACGGCGCCGGCTTCGACCGCTGGCGCGCCGGGGCCGAGCGCGAGCAGCCGCGCCTGTTGTACCTGTCGCGCGAGGCGCTGATGCGCCACGAGGCCAGCGGCGCCGCCACCGAACTGTTTCCCCGGCATCTGGAGATCCGCGGGGTGCGCATGGATCTGTCCTACCACTTCGAGCCCGGCAGCGTGCGCGACGGCGTTACGCTGTCCGTTCCGCTGTTTGCGCTCAACCAGGTCGATGCGCTGCGCTGCGAATGGCTGGTGCCCGGAATGCTCAAGGAGAAAGTGCAGCAGCTGCTCAAGTCGCTGCCGCAGAAGCTGCGCCGTGCCTGCGTGCCCCTGCCGGCCTATGCGGCGGCATTTGTCGATCGGTGCAAACTGACGGGCGACGGTCCGGCGCCGGGATTGGTCGACAGCCTGATTTCCGACATACGCCTGCATGGCGGTGTCGTGTGCGTGCCCGCCGATTTCAAGCTCGAAACCGTGCCCGTGCATCTGACGATGAACTTCAAGGTCGTGGACGAGAATGGCCGGCAGCTCGCGATGGGTCGCAACCTCGCGGCACTGCGCTCCGAGTTCGCGGCACAGATCCAGCAGAGCTTTCGCGACCTGGCGGCACGCGAGGCGCAGCCGGCCGATGGTGGCGACAAGGCCCTGGCACCGGTCACCGACTGGGATTTCGGTCCGCTGGCCGAGGTCCAGGAGATCCGCCGCGGCACGCAGGTGCTGATCGGCTATCCGGCGCTGGTCGACCAGGAGTCCCATTGCACGCTGGAAGTCTTCGACGATCCGGAAACGGCGCGCAAGGCCCACCGGGGCGGACTGCGGCGCCTGTTCCGGCTGCAGCTGCGCCAGCAGATCCAGTCACTGGAAAAGGGCCAACTGGGCTTGGCGGCGCTGCAGATGCGCGCGCGGACCATCCCGGCGCTCGCGCAGCTCGAACCACTGGCCGCGCAGATCACGACGGCGGCCCTGGACCGCGTATGCCTGGCAGAGCCCTGGCCACGGGATCGCGAGCAGTTCCTGGCGCGCCGCGAGGTGTCGCGCGGCCGGCTGAGCCTGGTGGCGCAGGAGATCGGCCGCCTCGTCGCCGTCATCGTCGAGGAAGCGTCGCTGGTGCAGCGCAAGCTGACGGCGTTGCGGGGCGTCGATGCCGTTCGCGACGACGTGAGCCAGCAGCTCGGCCGCCTGCTTGGACGGCAATTCGTCGTCGATACGCCGGCCCAGTCGCTGCCGCACTTGCCGCGCTACCTCAAGGGCATGGCCCTGCGACTGGACAAAGTCAAGGCCGACCCGGCGCGTGATGCGGCGCGTGCCCGGGAGATCGCTCCGCTGCAGCAGCGCTGGTCGCGGGAAATGGCGGCGCGCAAGGGCGTCGCCGACGAACGCCTGGAGGAGTTCGGCTGGTTGCTCGAAGAGCTGCGCATCTCGCTGTTTGCGCAGGAGCTGCGCACGCCCCAGCCGGTAAGCGTCAAGCGCCTGGAAAAATTCTGGCTGAGCGTGCAGCGCTAGGCGCCGAAAATGGGGGCCGGCGCATCAGGCTGTCGTGTTGATCAGTCCGCCGGTGCGGGCGCTTCCCGCCGAGGCGCCGCCGGCGTTGCCGCCCAGATCACCCACGAGGTTCTGCAGGAATCCCAGAAGCGTGGGCGCGCTTGCGGACGATGCCGTGCTGCCCGCCGGCTTGAGCGCCGCCACCAAGGCCGTGAAGTCGCTCTGCAACTTGTCCAGCGGGCTGGCCGTGTTTGCCGTCGTCGCGCCGCTCGTCGTCCCTGCCGCTGCAGTTGTCGAGCCCGTGGCGCCGGCAGTGGCCGGCGTCGCCGCCGCGCTGCCCGTGCCGCTGCTGCCGGCGCTGCCACCGGCGCCAGCGCTCGTGCCGCCGGTCGTCGATTTGAGCGAGGTGATCAGGTTCTCGAGTTGGCTGAGTATGGTGTTGCCGCTGTTGTAGGCCTGGTGCAGTCGCGCGTGGTGGTGGTGCGCGGGCGCAGCGGGGGCCGCATTGCCCACGGTTGTGGCCGCCGTACCCGCTGTCGTGGCGCCAGCGCCTGACGGGCTGTTCGACGTGCCTGCCGCTGCGGTGGTGGCCGCCGCCGCGGTGGCGGTGGACGTCGTGCCCGGCGTCGTGGGTTTGCTCGAGGTCGTCGTGGTGCTCGTCGTGGCCGCGCCGCTGGGTGGCGTGGCGCCTGCGCCGGGGCTCGCGACACCGAGGCTCGTGAGCAAGCCCTGCAGCGCCTGTGTCAGACCACCGATGCCGCCGCCCTTGTCGTGATCGCCGTGGCGCTCGCCGTGATCGGCATCACCATCGCCGTCGCTGCCCGACGCGCCGGACTTCGAGCCGGCGGAGGCCGAAGCCAGTGCGGTGAACAGATCGTCGAGAAAGGAATGCAGGGCGTTGAGGACATCGCCGGGCGATGCGGTGCCGGCGCTGGAAGCGGTGGTCTTGCCCGAGGCGGTGGCCGATGTCGATGTCGATGTTGCCGTCTTGCCCGGGGTTGCCGGGGCGCCCGAGGTTACGGTTGTCGTGGTGGCGGCTGCCGCCGGCGCGGTCGCGCTGCTGCCCGATGTGCTTGTCGTCGTGCCAGCAGCGCCCAGCGACTGGCCGATGGCCTGGAACACGGCATCGATGAAGGACTTGAAGCTGCTGGCCGGGTTCGCGGCGCCTTGCGCGGCATTGCTGCCGTCGGTGTCGCCGTCGCTGTCCTGCGATGACGTGCTCTTGACGGCACCGGCGGCGCCCGTGGGGCTGGTTGCGCCGGTCACCGTCGGGCCGGAGTTGCCGCTCACGCTGTAGGGCGTAAGCCAGTTGATACCGCCGTTGCCATATGCGTTCACTGTCATTTTCATTCCTTTCACCGTTGCGCCATCGACCGCGCAGGACGCGATATAAACGGCTTCGTGGCGCGCAACCGGATGTGGTCGCGTTTTGCCCGACAGCTTGCGTAACGGCGTTGCCGGGGGGCCATTGAGCGACGCACCAGGGTCATTTGTAACAAAACGTAACACTGATGGAAATGTCCATGCAATCGGTGCTATCGGCCTTGCTAGCCGCACGGCAGCGGGGTGAACCACCGGCTATTCGACGGTTGGGCGCAGTGCTGCGCCGGCCGGTGCAGGTCCCGCGGGGAGACCGGTTTGACGCGATTCGGGCTGTACGTGATCGGCGACGAGATACTTTCCGGGCGGCGCGCCGACCGCCACTTTGCGCATGTCGTAGAGACGCTGGGTTCGCGCGACCTGGCCTTGTCCTGGGCGCAGTTCCTGCCCGATGACCGGGCCGCTCTCGAACGGGCCTTTCGCGCCAGCTTCGCATCGGACGACGTCGTGTTCAGTTGCGGCGGCATTGGCGCCACGCCCGACGACCATACCCGCCAGGCGGCGGCCGCTGCGCTTGACCTGCCACTGGAACTGCACCCGCAGGCGCGCGACGACATTGCCGCCGTCGCAGCCAAGCGCGGTCTGCACGACCTGAGCACCCCCGAAGGCCAGCGGGTGCTGATGATGGGCGAGTTTCCGCGCGGTGCGAGCCTCATTCCCAACCCGTATAACCGCATTCCCGGGTTCTGCGTTGCCCGGCACTATTTCGTGCCGGGTTTTCCCGTCATGGCCTGGCCGATGATCGACTGGGTGCTGGAAACCCGGTTCCGCGACCACATCCACCGCAGTCCGCAGCTGGAGCGTTCGCTTCTGCTGTTCGATACGCCCGAGTCTTCCATCGTGCCGCTGATGCAGGATATCGAATCGCGGTTTGCCGGCGTGCGCACGTTCAGCCTGCCGTCCGTGGGTGATGGCGCGGACGGCAAGCCGCGGCGCCGGCACATTGAATTTGGTGTCAAGGGCGCGCCGGCACTGGTGCCCGGGGCGTTCGAGTACCTGCAGGCACAGCTGCAGTCCATGGGGTGCGAGGTGCAGAGCCCTGGCGTGACGCCTCCACGGATTGCCGGCGACTGAACGGCACTATGTGTCGGCGCCGGCCGCGCGCATTGGGCCAGGCCGCAGGCAGCCCCGTCCGCGCCTGCCGGGCGTCTGCTCATGCGCTGTGGCCGGACAAAAAAAGAGCCTGGTCACTGACCAGGCTCTGAAAGCACCACTCAAGGAGGAGACAGGAGAGTGTTCGAACTTGCGTCCGAACTAGTGGTGCCAAGGAGACGTAGATGGGTTACGCGGCTTTGCGGGCCTTTACTTTGGCGGCGTCGTTCGCAGCCGTGGCCGCGTTGAGCGTTGCCGAGGCGGCTGCCGTGAAATTGGATTCGGCCCAGTCGGTCGCCTGCCGGGCGGCCTTGCTGGCCGTGTCAAAAGCGGTGTTGGCGGCTGCAAACGCGGTCTTGAACATGGTGACGGCGGGCTCGGAGCCGGCGGGAGCGCTCTTGGCAGCCAGGTCGATGAATTCGGAGATCTTGCGATTGCTCTCGCTCATCTGCGCTTCGAAAATCTTCGTAAGCTCGGCGCCCGTTCCGGTGGCGATGCCGTAGGCATTGCGCGAATAGCCCACGAGCTTTTCCACCGTGGGTTGCGCCGCACCGGTAGCCAGGGCGATGAACTCCTGCGGATCCTTGGCGCCGAGCAGGCTATGGCTGGCTTCGGAGGCGTCGGCAAAGGCGGCTCGGGCTGCGGTGATGTTCAGGTTGAGCAGCTTCTCGGTTGCCGAAAACAGCGTATGACCAATGGTGTTGAGCGCTTCCATCTGGGCCTTTTGCATTTCAACCAATTCGGTGATGTTTGTTGCCATGATTTTTCTCCAAGAGGTTCGATTTGGTATGTTCCATACACGGCTGGTCAATCGACCGCGCCGCGGATGCTCGAGTCCTTCACCCGTCTAACAACGCCAGCGAACCACAGGAGCACGGAAAGGATTGTATGGTGCTTTGCACAAAAGTCAAGTCGAAGCAGCCGCACCGCGGCGATGTGCTGTCATAAAATCTGTCATTAATAGTTATATTTATCATTAGCTTAATTGAATATTCGGGGTGAAGGCATGGTAATCGCCGGTGTGCTATCGCGACGCACCAAATTCAACAGGTATCCGCAGTCCCGGCGCGGGAGTGTGCAATGAGCCCGGATGCGCGCACGCCGCCGGGACCGGCGCAGATCGTGGATGCGGCCATCACCTCGCGCCGCTCGATCCGCGCCTTTATGCCGGAGCCCGTGCCCCGCGAGGTTCTGGAGGAGATCCTGCGGGTGGCCGCGCGCGCTCCCAGCGGCACCAACACCCAGCCCTGGCGCGTTCATGTGCTGACCGGTGCCGCGCTGCGGGGTCTCTCGGAGGAGATCAAGGCCGTCATGGCAGACCCGGCGCGTCTGGCGCTGTGCAAGGACGAGTACTCCTACTACCCCGAGAAATGGGTTGAACCGTATCTGGCGCGCCGCCGCAAGGTCGGCTGGGACCTCTATGGCCTGCTGGGCATCGGCCGCGCCGACAAGGACCGCATCCAGGCGCAGCAGGCCCGCAACTACTGCTTTTTCGATGCGCCCGTGGGCCTGATCTTTTCCATCGACCGCGTAATGGCGCAGGGAAGCTGGCTCGATTACGGCATGTTCCTCCAGAACATCATGGTGGCGGCGCGCGCTCGCGGACTCGATACCTGCCCGCAGGCCGCCTTCATCCAGTTTCATGACCTGATCCGCGCCCGCCTGGGAATAAGCGCCGAGCACGCCATCGTCTGCGGCATGTCCCTGGGGCATGCGGACATGAGCCGAATTGAAAACACCCTGGTAACCGATCGCGAGCCCGTGGACAGTTTCGCCGAGTTCCGCGACACCTAGTGCCCCGCTGCCGACGCTAGCCTCGGAATCGGTCCCCAGGAAACTCACCAAAGTGGGGCACCATTGGTTACAATGAAGGAAGGGGTTAAAAGCTCCTATCGGCTGTCGATATCGCGATGGTAAGTGCCTGCTTCAGATTTCTGGGCGGCGCTGGTGGGCTAATCCGCGCGATATTCTCCACGGCCGTTGGCCGATACTCGGGTAAGGCCCGGCACCAGCGATTTGTGCCGCCGGACTACAGCGTCCGTCCCTTCAGGGTGCGGAAAGCGGTTTTTTCTAGGAACAACAGCGCATGCTTGCACGCAGTGCCTGGCGCCAGAACCATCCGGATAGCCGTCCGCTGTCGGCGCGGACGCTGGCCGCGCCGATGCCGGTTGCGACGCTGCGGATAGCGCTGCTTGCGCTGGGCATTGCCGGAGCCGCCATGCTGGCGCTGGTTCCCCTGACGTCACGGGCCGTACAGGAAGAGACGCTGGACCTGCCCGTGGCGGGCGGCGCAGAGTCGCCGGTGGGCATGCTGCCGGTGCGCCGGCCGGTTTCGCTGGCGCGCGCAGCCGACCACGTGCCGGCCATCAAGTCGGCCTTTGCCGTGGTGGTGGACCAGGACACCAACGAAGTCCTCATGCAGAAGAATCCCGACGAAGTGGCATCGATCGCGTCCATCACCAAGCTGATGACCGCCATGATTACGCTGGACGCGCACCTTTCCCTGGACGAAAGCCTCCAGCTCACGCGCGACGACCGCACTGCCATCGGCTGGAAGGCATCGTCGCTGCGCCCTGGCGTGCGCCTGACACGCGAGCAGGCGCTGCACCTGGCGTTGATGTCCTCGGAGAACCACGCCGCCCAGCTGCTGGGCCGAACCTACCCGGGTGGCGTCGATGCCGCCGTCACGGCGATGAACGCCAAGGCGCGCATGCTGGGCATGAACGATACGGTGTTCGCCGATCCCTCGGGGCTCTCGCCGCTCAATCGCGCCAGCCCCAACGACCTCGTGCGGCTGGTGAAGGCCGCTTACGATTACCCGCAAATTCGCGAGTTCTCGGTCTCTTCCGATTACGAGTTGCCCATGGGCAAGCACTTCGTGCGCTTTCACAGCACCAACAAGCTCACCACCCATGCCGACTGGCAGATCGGCCTGCAAAAGACCGGCACCTTGAGCGCTGCAGGCCAGTGCCTGGTCATGCAGACCGTCATCGAGGGGCGGCGCGTGGTCATGGTGCTGCTCGATGCCATAGGCCGGCATTCGCGTTTTGCCGACGCCCAGCGCATCCACGACTGGCTGGTGACACGCGGCGCGGGCAGCAGGGCCGCGGTTCCCGAGTAGCACGGTCCCCGGTATGGCGCCGGGCAGGGCGCGGACTGTTTCCATCTACTGCGCAAAACCTCTGCGGCCGGCTACCTTGCCGGCGCGGCGTTCGCTGCGGAGCCGTCGTATCCGAGTCCCGTGGAAATGCGCACCGCCGTGCTCATGAGGTCCTCGATCCATGCATCCTGCATGCGCTCCGATGGAGCCGACAGCGACAGCCCCGCGACAATGGCGCCGGTGTCGTCGCGGATTGCCGCGGCAATGCAGCGTACGCCAGGTTCAAGTTCCTCGTTGTCGCGCGCGAATCCGCGCGCGCGCACCTGCGCGAGCTCCCGGTCGAGGCGGGCCGGATCGGTGATGCTGTTGCGCGTGTGGCCCGCCAGGCCGGTGCGGGTAGCGTAGGAGCGCACTACCCGCGCATCGTCGTAGGCCAGGAAGAGCTTGCCGCTGGAGGTGAGGTGGAGCATGGCGCGGCCGCCGATGGCGCGCACCACCTGCATTCCCGAGCGTTCGCTGTAGGAACGCTCGACGTAGACGATTTCATCGCCCTGGCGCACCGAGAGATTCACCGTCTGGCCGGTGCGCCGGTGCAACTCGCGCATGGGTTCGATGGCGGCTTCGCGCACGCTCAGTCGCGCCTTCACGAGGTTGCCCAGTTCAAGCAGGCGCATGCCCAGCCGGTACGAGCCCGCCTGCTCGCCGCGATCGACAAAGCGCCCCAGCACCATGTCGTTGAGGATACGGTGGGCAGTGGAGGGATGCAGTCCGGTGGCCTGCGAAAGCTCCTTCAGGCTCACCGAGCCCGAGCGTTCGGCCAGCACGTCGAGCAGGCTCATCATGCGGTCGATGACCTGGATGGCCGTGCGTTCCTTGCCGGTGCCGCCAGCATCTGCAGGAGCACGCTCTGACACCACAGCCCGCGATGCTGCGCCTTCAGGGACCACGGTTGACTTACTGGAAACGGCTCGCATGTTGCGCTGCCATAAATTTCATCTGGTTGGATTGTATACCGCAATGCGGAAAAAGCATCCAGCTGTTTTGGGCGGCGTTGCTCTGGCCGCGGCTTGACGTGATCGGGGGTGGCGCGGGGACGCTAGGCAGCCTGCCGTGCGGCCCGCCGGGCCAGCGCCGCCCGGCACTGTGCGACGAGCGCCGGTCCTTTGTAGATGAGTCCCGTGTAAAGCTGTACGAGGCTGGCGCCGGCATTCATCTTCTCAACGGCGTCCTGGGGATCGACGATGCCGCCCACCGCGATGATGGGCAGGGCGCCCTGCAGGTGCCCAGCCAGAAGGTGCACGATCTCGGTGGCGCGGGCGCGCAGCGGCCGCCCCGACAAGCCACCGGCCTCGCCCGCATGCGGCAGGCCTGTCACGGGTTCGCGCGCGATCGTGGTATTGGTGGCGATCACCGCGTCGATGCCGCGGGCCACCAGCGTGTCGGCGACGCGCGGCAGCGCCGCGTTGTCAAGGTCCGGGGCAATTTTCACGGCCAGTGGCACGCGGCGGCCGTGTTTCTGGGACAGCGCCTCGCGCTCGGCAGCAAGCGCAGTGAGCAGCTTGTCGAGTGCTTCGTCCTGTTGCAGGCTGCGCAGCCCCTGCGTATTGGGCGAGGAAATATTGATGGTGACGTATCCGGCATGCGGGTACACCGCGGCCAGGCACACGCGGTAGTCGTCGAGCGCCGCCTCGACCGGCGTGACCGCGTTCTTGCCGATATTGAGGCCCAGCACGCCCCGGTAGGTGGCCCGCTGCACATTGGCCACGAACTGCTCAACCCCACCATTGTTGAATCCCAGGCGGTTGATTAGGGCCTGCGCCTGCGGCAGCCGGAACATGCGCGGCCGCGGATTTCCCGGCTGGGGACGTGGCGTCACCGTGCCGACTTCGATGAAGCCAAAACCCATCGCGCCCAGTGCGTCGACGTGCGCGCCGTTCTTGTCCAGCCCGGCCGCCAGCCCGACGGGATTGGGAAACTTCAGGCCCATGACGGTTACCGGCTCGCCCTCAAGGGGCACATCGAGCAGCCGGGATGCGCCCAGGTCATGGGCGCGCTGCAGTCCCTCGAGTGTGAGTTCGTGTACGCGTTCGGGATCGAGGGCGAATAGCAGCGGCCGCGCGAGGCCGTACAGGGCGGAGCAGCCCAGGGCGCCGCTCACGCGCCCGCCGGGGCGCCACGCTGCCAGCGCCCCTGTTGCAGCGTTTCCACGGGCTGGAACCGGGCCTTGTAGGCCATCTTGTTGCTCTCGCCGATCCAGTACCCCAGGTAAAGGTAGGGCAGTGTCAGGCTCCTGCACTGCGCGATCTGCCACAGGACGTTGTAGGTGCCGTAGCTGGCGCCCGGCTCATCGGGGTCGTAGAAGGTATAGACGGACGACAGGCCATCACTCAGCACGTCGATGATGGAGACCATGCGCAGTGTTCCGAGGGCACCGCTGGGTGCGTGCGGCGCCACGGGGTCGCGGAACTCGACGAGGCGGGTGTTGACCTTGGTCTGCAGCAGGAATTGCGAATACTGCTCGCGGCTGTCGTTATCCATGCCGCCGCCGGAATGGCGCGATGCCTGGTATCGCAGGTAAAGGTCGTAGTGCTCGTGATCGAACGCCAGTGCCACCACCCGCGCTTCGAGCGACCGGTGCGCCTTCAAGGCCCGCCGCTGGCTGCGCGTGGGCGTGTATTCCTGAACGGGAAGCCGCACCGGCACGCAGGCGCGGCAGCCTTCGCAGCTGGGCCGGTAGGTGAAGATGCCGCTGCGGCGAAAGCCGGCCCGAACGAGTTCGCTGTAGACGTCGGCATTGATGAGGTGGGCGGGCGTGGCCACCTGGGAGCGCGCCTGGCGCCCGTCCAGGTAGCTGCACGGGTAGGGCGCCGTTGCATAGAACTGCAACGTCGAGAACGGCAACTCCTTGAGGTTGGCCACCGGTCAGTACTTTTCCAGAAGTCGGTTCAACGCAGTGTTGCGGTATGGGCGCCAATCGACCGGTGCCAGGGCTGCCGCCTGCGCCACGTGCGCGCAAAAAGCGGCTCGCGGCATCTCGCAAGCCCCCAGCGAGGCCAGATGGGCCGTCCTTTGCTGGCAGTCTATCACCGGCACCTGCTCCTGCGACAGCAAGGCAACGAGCGCCGCCAGCGCAATCTTGGAGGCGTCAGTGACCCGCGCAAACATCGATTCGCCAAAGAACATCCGTCCCATGGCCACCCCATAGGCTCCACCCACCAGCAGGCCGTCCTTCCAGACCTCCATGCTGTGCGCCATGTCCAGCGCAGCCAGTCCACCGTAGGCGGCGATGATCTCCTCGCTGATCCAGGTGCCGGCCTGGCCGTCGCGCGGCTGGGCGCACGCGCGCATGACCGCGCCAAAATCATGGTCGAGGCGCAGTTCCCAGGCCGGATCGCCCCGTACGCCGCGCAGTTTCTTGCGCAGCGAATGGGACACCCGGAATTGGGCCGTGCGCAGCACCATCCGCGGATCCGGGCACCACCACAGTACGGGGTCGCCGTCCGAATACCACGGGAAGATTCCGCGCGGATAGGCCGCCACCAGGTCGCCGGTGGAGACGGTATCGGACGCCGCCAGGAGCCCGTTGGGCGTGTCCAGTGCGCCGGATACGTCCGGAAATGGCGCCCCCGGCTGCAGCCAGGCAATCATCCTTAACCGGTGGAGTCGGCCAGCGGACGCGGGGCAAGTTCCCGGGTATGGGTGCCAAAACTGCCGCGGGCCCGGTCCTCGAAAAACAGCCGAAGCGTGGTGGAGACCGTACGAAAGGCAAGATCGTCCCAGGGGATTTCGCTCTCTTGGAACAAGCGCACGTCCAGGCTCTCGACCCCGGCGCTGAAGTCGCGGTCAAGCAGCTGCGCACGGTAGAAAAAATGAATCTGTTCGACGCTGGGAACGTCGATCATGGTGAACAGCGGACCCAGCGCGATGCGTGCGTTGGCTTCTTCGGCGGTCTCCCGGCGGGCGCCTTCCCCGGCGGTTTCCCCCACCTCCATGAAGCCGGCCGGCAAGGTCCAGAATCCGCGCCGCGGCTCTATGGCACGCTTGCACAGCAGGACCCGGTCTTCCCATACGGGGATCGTGCCCACCACGGGGCGCGGATTCAGGTAATGGACCGCCCCGCAGCGATCACAGCAGTCCCGCTCCCGGGAGTCGCCTTCGGGAATACGGCGCGAGATGGAATTGCCGCATGCGGAACAGAACAGGGCGTTGGGGCGGATCATGTCCGGCAAGTGTAGCAACGCCCCCCGATCCGGCAGCTTCGGTTTGCACCCTGCAGTAAGCGGCCCCGCGACGAGCCGCGCGCTGGCGAGCTTGCGAAAACTCGTGTAAGATCGACGGTCTTCGGTGGTGCAAAACCCCTGTTTTTTCCAGCAGGGCGTGAAGCAGCACCGCAACCGCACCGCGCCCGCGCGGTCGGCCACCCAATGACGCGGGGTGGAGCAGTCTGGCAGCTCGTCGGGCTCATAACCCGAAGGTCACAGGTTCAAATCCTGTCCCCGCAACCAATA
>Ga0075030_100002905_pt1 | contig 15626 bp, 16 predicted proteins | sample LitLauG_LLR_2012_FD_71393 | JGI IMG/M metagenome (GOLD analysis project Ga0075030, IMG submission 71393) | Freshwater sediment microbial communities from Pennsylvania, USA - Little Laurel Run_MetaG_LLR_2012 | ecosystem: Environmental > Aquatic > Freshwater > Creek > Sediment | place: USA... | reverse complement strand
CGTCGCCAATGTGGTCGGACCTGGCGGGAAGCACTGCCGGCCGAGGCGAAGCGGGCGGAGTCATGGCTTCCGGGGGTGGCAAGACCCTCCCCACCAGCCGGCGGTTGGGGGCGCTACAACTTCGATGTCGGCAAGTCCAAGACATGGGACGATTCAGAAGAGCGGGGCGCAGCTCCCAAGAAGCGCAGGATTGCCGATTCGCTCCGTTCGTGAATGGCGCTGCACCAAGACCATGCCCTCTGGCTCTCCCGCTTGGAAAGCCTCAACGATCACTGCGGGGGCCTTGCCTCCCTCGAACGTGAGGTAGCCCTCGAATGCAAGGGCCGCTCGCTCGACGCCGCTCGTGGTGGAGAGCGCATTACGGGCGGAGTTGACACCCTCTTCAAGTCGATCCGCCACAAACCTGCGCAAAGTCCGTTGCCCGTCGGCCTCGGTAACGGTGAAGGGAACCAGATCTCCTCCCGCCTCCAGGACGGAGTCAGTCCCATGATCAAGTGCAAAGAATGCGAGATCGATCAACTCCGGTGGTGGGTCCGGGGGCATTCACGCAACCATAGGTCTCGGTGCGTCGATTACTGCGTCCACCAGATGCCGCAGTGGGGCGGGCAATTCGAGCAACCGGGCGGTGCCCGCCACCCGGCAGCGGTAGGGGACGCTTTCGCTGGCACGCGCAGCGAGGCCCGAATGGGACCTGGTCGGCGGCTTCTAATGAGGACGTAGCTCTCAGCGACGTCTGGAGTAGCCGCACAACAGGTTCGCACCTGAGGACTCCGACGCTCGGACCGTGACCATCTGTGCCACGCATCCCCGCAGTCGGTTGGGGCCTTCGGTCCTGAAGCCCCACATCATCCATCTGCCTGGGGCCAAGGATGCGTCGAAATTGCCGGCGCCATCAGTTTGGACAAGGACCTGTGGCAGGTACCAACCGCTCCCCATTCGCCGGAATCGGACCACCCCGGGAATCCCATGACCTCCCGAATTGACACTCCGGGAGTCATTGAGAAGCACGATCGCACCTCGCACAGTTCCAGTGGCCGCGGCCGTGCTGGCATACGTGGAGCGCACCACGACTGCGAACGTGCCGATGACCACGGCAACGCACACTGCGAGGGTCAGGACCCAACGCTTCACGCGCTAATTGTCCCATATTCGGAGATGCCCGGTGCCATCGGATCGATCCGCGGATTCACCGGGCCGAGGTCCAATGGCTGGGGCGGGCGCTCACCGCACCAGACGTGGCGACTCCTACCCGGCAGGGGCAGAATCTTCGGAGTCGGAGGTCCGACCAAATCAATGGCCGAATGGCGGATCCAGACGACGCTTATCGGAGCGGCTATTCCTCGGGCGTATCGGTTTGGTGAGGTCTCGCTCCAAGTGGACCTCGTTCACCGTGCCCGTAGACAGGAGACGACGGGGCGACATGTTCTGTGGTCAACTCGCCTCGGTCTGACAGCGGCCTTGGGGCGACAGGAGTGTGACAGTGAAGCATCAACTGCGAGTCTTCGTAGCACTCGTTCTTCTCACGTGCGGAATCGTTCTGGCGGCAAGCGTTCGGGATCACGTTCCAGCGTCAGCGGGATCGACGGTTCAAGCGTTTGAACAGCAACGGGGGAATCAGGGGCTGACGCTGCCGGCGAACGGAGTGCAGCTTGTGGTGTCAGTGTCTCCAAAGTTAGACATCGAGTCGAGCTTTGACAGCGGTTGGCAGGTCGACTCGATCGAGCATTCGACGATCGAGGTGACGACCAGTTCCGAAGGAGCGCGTGCCTGGTTGGCATCCATCGTCAGAACCTGAGCTCGCGCTCCCCCCACCGCCAAGTCTCCGAACCGTCGCACTGGTGCGTCTCGGAGCGACCGGGCGACCAGCAGTCGTTTCGCGACATCGCATTCGGGGCTCTGTCTGCCATTCGGCAGCCCGGCGGCATCGCGCATCGCCCAGATCCGTCGTCGCCCTCAGTCCTCGTAGCCGACGAGCCAGTGCAAGCCGTGGCGGTCGACCACTTGCCCATCCGATGCTCCCCATGGCCGCTTCTGAAGGGGATCGAGGACCCGGCCACCCTCAGAGAGCCTCAGGAACCACTCGTCCATCTCCGACGGCGCGGCCGTGCCGAGCAGTGACAGCATCAATCCTTCGCAGCGGACCGGAGGCTCGTCGCCGGCCACGTCGGACCCAAACAGCTTCACCGGACCGCCGACGAGATAGCCATGAGCGATGGCATCTGTCGGCCCATCGGTCCGGTGAAACGCCCCATAGGTGTGCAGCTGCACGGAGCAGCCGAACACGCCTGCGTAGAAGTTCAGCGCGTCGCGAGCCGTTCCCGGGAAGTGAATGTACGGAGTTGGATCTGACATCTGCGGAACCGTACCTCCAGGGCCCCGTGATCCGCTTGGCCAAGCGAGGACCGCAAGTGACCGCCAGTAGAGGAGGCAGCGGCTCCGCCGGTCCTAGTCTCGCGGCGCGAAGAACTCGAGGGCGATGTTGTCGGGGTCTCGAAAGGACAATGCTGAGTATCCCCGCGCGTCCACGATGCCGCCGTTGGGGATGCCGAGCTCGTCCAGGTGGATCTTCCAGGCGCTCAGTTCGTCGCGGTTGGCACAGCCGAAGGCCAGATGATCGAGCCCCACCCGGCGCTCGTCGAACGGCTCGGTGCCCTTCGGGTCGGGGAACTGCGTCAGACCGACGACCGTGCCGCCAGCAAGCCAGGCGACACGCCGGAACGGACCCGTGTCGTCATCAAGAATCGGGTCGGAGCCGAAGAGGGACCTGTACCAAGGAACACTCCGTTCGAGGTTCGCCACCGTCAGCGCCACGTGAGCGATCGCAGGGAGCTCCGGCATGACGTGTCCTCGCTTCGGGTGGGCAGCGATCGCCGCGACGCTCGCGTGCGGTCCTTTGGAATTGGAAGCTACCTGTCGGGACCGTCCGTCGAGCCGTTGGGGCGCCATCCAGGCGTGCACAACTCCCCATCTGCATCGAGGATGACGGAGAGGCAAGACGATCTGTTCGACCTTCGCGACCCTCGGTGTCACGGGTGAATCACAGCGGGAGTTCGTCGCGCTGACGTCCTCTGACGTGCCCGATGTGCAGGTCGACAGCCAAGTCCTGGAGCACGCCGGGGGGATCGGGCCCGTTCGACGCCCAGGAGCGTGCCGCCTGCGGCGCGATGGACCCCTGCGCGCTGGCACAATCCATCTTCAACGGTGGTGCCATCGCGAGGAGGTGAGGGCGGTGTCCGCAACGCTCAGGCTGACACACAAGGCCATTGGAGCCGAGGTGCGACGTGGCACCTACGAGGTCCTGGTGGACGGACAGCGTGCCGGAGAGGTCGCGATGAACGAGACCCTCGACGTCACGGTCGCCCCGGGGCGACACGCGTTGCAGATCCGCGACGGACGCAACTCGAGCAAGACCCACTCCGTCGATGCAGCTGAAGGCGAGACCGTGACCTTCCGATGCACCGGGAAGCGGTTCCTGCCGATCTTCGTGGCGTCGTTCGTCGTTCCTCGCCTCGCACTCGCGCTCGTTCGCCAGAAGAGCTAGCGCACGCTGCGTGGAGGGCGGTGCCGCCGCTTGGCCGCGGCGCGTCGCCGTCTCGGGTGTTCTTTAGCGAAGAGGAGGCGCTCTGGGACGAGGCTCTGGTGCACGCGGACGTGGGGGAACTCGCCTGCGTCTGCGCCGCCACCCCAGCTCGCCGCGGGCGACCAGCAGACACGGCAGCGGCCGGGTGCGGCAAGGAGCCGCGCCACGGTGCATCGCGACCGCGCAAGGTCTCCGTGGCCCCCGAGGCGCTGCGCGCGGGCCGTGCCTGCGATGGGCGGCCCACTCCGCACTGCGACCTGCGCCGGCATCGACCGGCATGTGGCGAGTGAGGGGGAGTGGTCCGCCACGCAACGCTCACCGCCGGCGCCGCGAGCATCACCGGGTGCGGCGCACACTCGTAGTCTCGCGTCCGTGAGCACCGCCGAGTCGCCGAGCCCCGCGTCGCCGGACCAGCGCAGCGCCTGGGAGCAGCCCGCGGTCAAGGGTCGGTGGCGGGCCGTCGTGTTCGCCCCAAAGGGCGACGGCATCCGCACGCGCCTCGGCTCGGACCCCTGGCGCCTCTTGCTGTGCTTCGTGCTGTTCGCGATCGTGCTCTTCGCCTACCGCCACGACGCCAAGGCGCAGAACTGGCTGGTGCACCTCACGGTCCCGCCGCCGCGCGGCGTCACCTGGCTCCTCACGATCCTCGCAGTGGCCGGCACCTTCGGAGTGACGGGCCTGCTGATCGCGACGTCGCTGTTCTCGCGCCGCCGCGACGTGCTGATCGACGTCATCGGCGCGGGCGCCATCGCCCTCGTGGGCATCAGCGTGTTCCGCTGGCTGTTCGGCGTCACCGCGGGCGTGGACCTGTCGAGCTCGTATCCCGGCGTCGACACGGGCATCCCGGTGCCGTCGCTGACGATCGCCGTCGCCATGGCGCTCGCGGCACGTCCGTACCTGGCCCGCCCGTTCCAGCGACTCTGCTACCTGGCCTTCGGCCTCGGCGCACTGTGCACGATGTTCGACGCGCGCGGTCTCCCGCTCAGCATCCTCGCCTCGCTGCTGATCGGATGGGGGGCCGCCGTGACGATGCGGCTCGTCACTGGAACCCCGGTCGGTCTGCCCGGCGCCGACGACGTGTCGGCGATGCTCTCCGAGCTCGGGGTCCCCTCCGCCTCGGTGACCGCGCTCGTCAAGCAGACCTGGGGCGCGGCCCGCTACGACGCCGTGGGAGTCGACGGCTCCTCGCTGCGCGTGAGCGTCTACGGGAGAGACACCCGCGACGCCGAGCTCGCGGTGTCGATCGGTCGCGCCATCGCGTATCGCGACGAGGGCCAGTCGCTGCTCGTGACGCGACTGCAGCAGGCCGAGCACGAGGCGTACGTCACGCTTCGCGCGAAGGTCGCGCTCAACGGCGCCGGACCGGACCTCGTCGCGGCAGGACGCGCGGGGCCGTCACGAGACGGGGTCGTGGTCACGAGGCGCCCCGTCGGCAGGCCGGTGCGCACGCTGCTCGAGGAGCCCGACTCGGTGTCCGACGCGACGGTCGCCGCGCTGTTCGATGCGGTAGGCGCCCTCGCCCAGGAATCGTTGTCGCACGGCTCGATCGACCCGGACCACGTCGTGGTCCGTGACGACGGCACGGTCGTGATCGACGACTTCCTCCACGGGACGTCCGCGGCCTCGCCCCAGCGCGCGGCGCGCGACCTGGCGTCCGCGATCACGATCGGTGCGCTGCTCGTCGGGCCGGAGCGCGCCGTGCACGAGGCGCTCGAGTCCGTAGGCCAACAGGGACTCGCCAGCGCGTTGGCGTACTTCCAGGCGGCTGCCCTGCCTCCAGCGCTCGCGGCGACCGTCAAGCCGCACCCCGAGCTGCTCGAGCAGCTGCGCACGCAGGGTGCGTCAGCGATCGACGTCACGCCACCCGAGCTCGCAAAGCTCACCCGAGTCAGCGTCGCCACGCTGATCTTCGCGATCGGCACGCTCATCGGTGGCTGGGCGCTCATCGGCGTGCTGCTCAACGTGGCGAGCTCGTTCTCGACCATCCGGGGGGCGAACCTGCTGTGGGTCCTCGCCGTCGCGGTCCTCGCCGTGCTGTGCTACCCATCGTCGGCGCTCAGCTGCGAGGGGTCGATCCCCACCGAGCTCCCCTTCGTGCGCCTCGTGGTGCTCGAGGTGTCGAACACGTTCTCGGGCCTCGCGGTCGGCACCGTCGCCGTGCTCGGGGCCCGCGTGCGCTTCTTCCAGAAGCAGGGGCTCGACGCGACGAGCGCGGTCAGCTCGGGCGTGCTGGTGTCGACCGCGAGCTGGATCGTCAAGGGCGCGCTGTTCTTGATCGCGGTGCCCTTCGCATTGAGCTCGTTCAACTTCCACTCGGGCACCACGGGCTCCAACGGCCATGGCAGCGCCATCACGTTGGTGCTGGTGGTGATCTGCGGGATCGGCATCGCGCTCGGCGTGGTGCTGTTCGTCCCGCGGATCCGCGCGGTCGCAAAGCGCAAGCTCGCGCCGAAGGCAGCCGAGATCCGGGCACACCTCCGAGAGCTCTCGACGCATCCCCTGAAGCTCGTCGAGGTGTTCGGCGGCATGGTCGCGTGCCAGCTGCTGGTCGCCTACGCGCTCGGCGCATCCCTGCATGCCTTTGGCGCGAGCCTGTCGATCGCGCAGCTGCTCATCGTGCTCACACTCGGCTCGGTGCTCGGGGGGATCTCCCCGGTGCCCGGTGGGATGGGCGTCGTGGAGGCAGGAATGATCATCGGGCTCACGGCGGTCGGAATCCCCCAGGACATCGCCGTCTCCGCGGTGTTCGTCCAACGCCTGTTCACGGCGTACCTGCCGCCGATCGCGGGCTGGTTCGCCCTCGCATGGCTTCGCAAGAGCGAGCTGCTGTGAGCCGGCGCGCGCGACTCCTCGTCATCTGCCACGCCAACGTCGCTCGCTCCGTCGCCGCCGCTGCGCTGCTCGTAGGTTCCGTGGACGAGCGCGGCGAGCCCATCGAGGTGCGCTCCGCGGGCACCCACGCCGCCGAGGGCCAGCCCGCCTCGATGCGAACAGCGAGCTCACTCGCGCTCGCCGCGGGGCGCGACGTCGCCCTCGGGGGCCATCGTGCGCACCTCGTCGGCGCCGAAGACCTCGAGTGGGCAGACCTCGTCGTGGCGATGGAGGCCTCCCAGGTGCGCTGGATCCGCCGCGTGCACCCCGAAGCCGGCGCCAAGACGGCGTCCATCGCCACGCTCGCCGAGGACCTCCCGCGCGGTGCCGTGCCGCTGGCCGAGAGGGTCGCGGAGATGGGCCTTTCCTCCCTTGAGCCGCCGGACCGAGGCGACGTGGTAGATCCCGCGGGCGGCGACGAGTCCGTCTATCGCGCCACGATGGCCACACTCGTCGCGCTCTGCGAGCAGCTCCGCGGGCGGCTCCACGGCTGAGCGCCCCCGGCGGGCCTACGATCGCGACGTGGAGGTCGCTGATTCCGTCATCGAGCTCATCGGCAACACGCCGCTCGTCAGGCTGCACGCGGTCGTCGACGGCGCGCGCGCGTCGGTCCTGGCGAAGGTCGAGTACTTGAACCCCGGCGGCTCGGTGAAGGACCGCATCGCCGAGGGGATGATCGACGCGGCCGAGGCGGCCGGCGACCTCCGGCCCGGCGGGACCATCGTCGAGCCGACGAGCGGCAACACGGGCGTGGGCCTCGCGCTCGTCGCCCAGCGCCGGGGCTACAAGTGCGTCTTCGTCGTCCCCGACAAGGTGAGCCAGGACAAGGTCGCCGTGCTCCGCGCCTACGGCGCAGAGGTGGTGGTCTGCCCCACGGCGGTCGATCCCGAGGACCCGCGCAGCTACTACAAGGTCTCGGACCGCCTCGCTGCGGAGATCCCCGGCGGCTTCAAGCCGGACCAGTACGCGAACCCCGCCAACCCCGCGGCGCACTACAAGTCCACCGGCCCGGAGATCTGGCGCCAGACCGACGGCCGCGTCACCCACTTCGTGGCCGGGGTCGGCACCGGCGGGACGATCTCGGGCACGGGCAGGTTCCTCAAGGACGCCTCCGAGGGAGGCGTCCGGGTGATCGGTGCGGACCCGGTGGGCTCGGTGTACTCCGGCGGCACGGGTCGGCCGTACCTCGTCGAGGGGGTGGGGGAGGACATCTGGCCCGCGACCTACGACACCTCGGTGTGCGACGAGGTGATCGCGGTCTCTGACAAGGACTCCTTCGACATGACCCACCGCCTCGCGCGCGAGGAGGGGCTGCTCGTCGGCGGCTCGTGCGGGATGGCCGTCGTCGCCGCGATCGACGTCGCGCGCCGCGCGGGGCCCGACGACCTCGTCGTGGTGCTCCTTCCCGACTCGGGCCGCGGGTACCTCACGAAGGTCTTCAACGACGAGTGGCTCTCGCGCTACGGGTTCCGGTCCTCGCCGGGGGACCTGACCGTGGGCGACGTGCTCCACGAGAAGTCGTCCTCGATGCCGAGCTTCCTGCACACCCACCCCAATGAGACGATCCGCGACGCGATCGACATCCTCCGGGAGTACGAGGTGTCCCAGCTGCCCGTCGTCAAGGCCGAGCCGCCCGTGATGGCGGCCGAGGTCGTCGGCTCGGTCACCGAGCGCGCGCTGCTCGATGCCCTGTTCTCCGGCACCGCGGCGCTCTCCGATGCCGTCGAGCGCCACATGACCGAGTCCCTGCCGATCGTGGGCTCTGGCGAGCCCATCGACGCCGCGCTCGCCGCGCTGAAGGACGCCGACGCGGTCGTCGTCCTCGCCGATGGCCGGCCCGTCGGGGTGCTCACGCGCCAGGACCTCCTCGGGCACCTCGTGCGATGACCTCGTGATCTAGCGTCGCGGCCATGGCCGACGACGCGGGGTTCGAGACGAGGGCGATCCACGCCGGCCAGGCGGCCGACGCGGCGACCGGGGCGGTCGTGCCGCCCATCTACCAGGTCTCCACCTACCTGCAGGACGCCGTGGGCGAGTCCCGCGGCGGCCACGACTACTCGCGGACGATCAACCCGACGCGCACCGCGCTCGAGGCATGCATGGCGGCGCTCGAGGGCGCGACGAGGGGCTTCGCGTTCGCCTCCGGCATGGCCGCGTGCGACACGGTGCTCCGGGCGCTGTGCCGTCCCGGGGGCCATGTCGTGATCCCCGACGACGCCTACGGCGGCACGTTCCGCCTCGTCGACAAGGTGCTTGCGCCCTGGGGGCTCGAGCACACCGCAGTGCGCCTCGCCGACCTCGAGAAGGTGGCTGCGGCGATCCACCCGGGGCGCACCTCGCTCGTGTGGGTCGAGACGCCCACCAACCCGATGCTGCGCATCGCGGACATCGCCGCGATCGCCGAGCTGGCCCACGGCGCGGGCGCGCTGCTCGTCGTCGACAGCACGTTCGCGACCCCGTACCTCCAGCAGCCCCTCTCGCTCGGGGCCGACGTCGTCGTGCACTCGACCACCAAGTACCTGGGCGGCCACTCCGACGTGGTGGGCGGTGCGGCGGTGACCTCGAACGACGAGGTCGCGTCCGCCCTTGCGATGCACCAGAACTCGATGGGCGCCGTGGCGGGGCCCTTCGACGCGTGGCTCGTGCTGCGCGGCATCCGCACGCTGGCCGTGCGGATGGAGCGCCACTGCGACAACGCCGAGGCCCTCGTCGAGGTGCTCGAGGCGCACCCGAGGGTCCTCGAGATCAACTACCCGGGGCTGTCGAGCAACCCCGGCTACGACGTGGCGAAGCGCCAGATGCGACGCTTCGGGGGCATGGTGAGCTTCCGCGTCGACGGCGGGCGCGAGGGCGCCATCGCGGTCTGCAACGCGGCCCGGCTGTTCACCCTCGGCGAGTCGCTCGGCGGCGTCGAGTCGCTCATCGAGCACCCCGCCGCGATGACGCACCAGTCCGTCGCCGGCTCGGCCCTCGAGGTGCCCGAGGACCTCGTGCGCCTCTCGGTCGGGATCGAGTCGATCGACGACCTGCGCGAGGACCTCGCTCGCGCACTCAGTCGGGGCTGACCGAGCGCAGCCCCCCCCACACGAGCTGCGCGCAGCGCCGGGCGAGACGGTCGGCGATCTCCTCGCGCGCCGCGTCGTCGAGGTCGACGCCCTCGTCGTGCTGCTTGAGCCAGTACGTCGCGGTCGACTTGGCGAGGCCGACGACAGCCGCGGCGAGGAAGCGGCGGTGGTCGGGGTCCAGGCCCGCGTCGATGAGGGGGTCGACGAACGCGATCATCGCCTGCTCGATCGCGTCGAGGTGGCGCGCGATGTCCTCGTCGGTGGACTCTGCGAGCAGGAGTCGGAACGACACGTCGTCGCCGAGCACGGAGGTGAAGTACGCGTGCAGCCCGCGCTCGACCTTCTCTCGTGGCGTCGACTCCGGCGAGGCCGCGACGGCGAGCTCGTCGAGCAGCGCGGTCGCCGCCGTCGTGACGATCTCCTCGTACAGCGCGTGCTTGGAGTCGAAGTGCTGGTAGAGCAGGGGCTTGGTCACCCCAGCCGCCTGGGCCACCTGGTCCATCGTCGTCGCGTCGTAGCCGTTGCGCGCGAAGAGCGCGGAGGCGACGCCGAGGAGCTGCTCGCGACGCTCCGTGGATCGGAGCCGGCGGGTCTCGGGTGCGTCGGCGGTCACCGCCGAAGACTACCGAGCGGGGCCGGCGAGAGTCGCGCGCACCAGTCGGTTCAGGCGGCCCGGCAGGAGGGCGAGGTCGAAGTGCTGGCGCGCAACGGCGAGGTTCTCATCGAGCAGCTCGGCGTCCGGACGCTCCACGAACTTCTCGAGCGCCTCGATGGCGTCGAGGTCGAAGTACCGCAGCCCTCGACGCTCGAGCTCGGCGATCACGGGATACGGGTAGCGCGCCAGCGGCTTGCGGTAGGCGACGGACTCGATCGTCGAGTTCCCGAATCCCTCCCAGGTCGAGCTCAGGACCACGACGTCGGCCGCCGCGTACACGTCGGCGATCGTGAAGCCCTCGGGGACGCCCTGTCGGACGCCCGTGCGCGCGTACTCGAAGAGGTGGTCGAGCTCGCGGTCGAAGCCGTCCTCAGCGCCGCCGACGAGCCAGTAGATCGCACCGAGCCGCTCGGAGAGCCGCAGCGCCGCGGCGACGTTCTTGCGGGGGATCGCGCGCACGGGGTGCACGACGAGCGTGGCGCTGCCGCGGACCCCGATCGCCGCGCGCATCGCCGCGCGATTGCCCTCGGGGGGGTCGAGGTCGAAGTGGTTCGGCAGCACCGTGGCATCGATCTTGCGGTGGGCGAGCTGCGCCTGGGACAGCTCGTTGATCACGACGTGGCGCCACGCCGGGTCCTTCGGGGGGCCTGCGAGGTGTGCCAGGTGCCGCCGCTGCCAGGGCAGGTCGTGGTGGTGGAGGATCGCGGGGCGCGACTCGAGCACCGAGGCCACGGCCTCGGACGCCGGCACGTTGAGCGGCAGCGAGCAGAGGTTCTCGACGATCACCAGGTCCGCGTTGCCGATGGCGCGCGCGAGCTCGAAGCGGTCCGGCGGCGACGTCGCGCCGATCTCCAGCCCGTCGACAAGCACGTCGGCGTGGCCGGATCCGGCAACCATCGTCACGGTGTGGCCGAGCGCGCGCAGCGCCCACGCCCACTTCGCCGACTCGACCGAGACGCCGTCGGCGAGGCCGAAGCGGAACGAGACCATGGCGATCGACGGCACCGAGACACGCTAGGCCCTCGTCACGGTGCTTCCGGGGACTGCTTGTACACTCGGCGCAGTCGCACGAGGGGATGTCGATGGCGAAACGGGCGCTCATCACGGGGATCACTGGACAGGACGGCTCGTATCTCGCCGAGTTGCTCTTGGACTTGGGCTACGAGGTGTGCGGCGTCGTCCGCAGGACCTCGACGGTGAACCTCGAGCGCATCGAGCACCTCCGCGACCGCGTCACGCTGGTCCCCGGGGACCTGCAGGACGAGACCTCGCTGCTCAACGTCATGCGCGACTTCCGCCCGAGCGAGGTGTACAACCTCGCCGCGCAGAGCTTCGTCGCGTCCTCGTGGACCCTCCCGGTGCTCACCGGGGAGACGACCGCCATCGGCGTCACGCGCGTGCTCGACGCGATCCGCGTCGTCGACCCCGAGATCCGCTTCTACCAGGCAAGCTCCTCGGAGATGTTCGGCAAGGTCCAAGAGGTGCCGCAGCGCGAGTCGACGCCCTTCTACCCGCGCAGCCCCTACGGCGTCGCGAAGGTCTACGGACACTGGATCACGGTCAACTACCGCGAGAGCTACGGGCTGTTCGCGACCTCGGGGATCCTGTTCAACCACGAGTCGCCGCGCCGGGGCCTCGAGTTCGTCACCCGCAAGATCTCCGACGGTGTCGCGCGCATCAAGCACGGACTGCAGACCGAGTTGCGGCTCGGGAACCTCGACTCGACCCGCGACTGGGGATTCGCGGGCGACTACGTCCACGCGATGTGGCTCATGCTCCAGCACGACGAGCCCGACGACTTCGTCGTCGCCACCGGCGAGACCCGGTCGATCCGCGAGTTCTGCGAGATCGCGTTCTCCTCGGTGGGGTTGGACTGGCAGGACCACGTCGTCGTCGACGAGCGGTTCTACCGTCCCGCCGAGGTCGACGCCCTGGTGGGGGATGCCTCCAAGGCCGAAGAGGTGCTCGGCTGGCGCCGCAAGGTGGACTTCAAGGAGATGGTCGAGCAGATGGTGGCCTCCGACGTCGCCGCCATCGGGGCCTCGCTGGCCTGAGCCGCCACGCCGGCGCCCCAGGCGCCGACGGGAGCACGTTTTGCGCCCAAAGTAGGCTGTCGGGGCCCCATGGCTCCCGTCGTAACCCTCCGTTCCGCCGTGGCCCTCCTCGGACGATTCCCCGCCCTTTCGGGCGTGGACCTCGACGTCGAGGAGGGTTGCGTGCTCGCCGCGCTCGGCGCCAACGGCGCCGGCAAGACGACCCTGCTGCACCTGCTCGCGGGGCTGCTCGAGCTTCGCTCGGGCACCGCGACGGTGCTCGGCTGCGACCTTGCCAAGGACCGCGCCTCGGTGCGACGGCGCGCAGGGCTCCTCGGCCACGGCGTGTCGCTGTACGCGGACCTGACGCCACTCGAGAACCTCAGCTTCGCCTTGCGCGCCGCGCGACGCGATCCCGCGCTGGCCGCGGCCTCCCTCGAGCGCGTCGGGCTCCTCGGGCGGCTCGCCACGACCCCCGCGAGGAGCCTGTCGGCGGGCCAGCAGCGACGCATGGGCCTCGCGTTGCTGCACGCGCGCCGTCCGTCGCTGTGGCTGCTCGACGAGCCGCACGCCGGGCTCGACGGCCCCGGGCGGGACCTGTGCGACGAGCTCGTGGACGAGGCGGCACGCGGTGGGGCCACCGTCGTGCTCACGAGCCACGACGCGGAGCGGGCCGCTTCCTGCGCCGACGTCGTGGTCATGCTCGCGGGCGGCATGGTCGCCCAGCAGCGCGCCGGGGAGCGCCGACGACATGTGGCGTGACGCCGTGCTGGTCGCGGGCAAGGACCTGCGCATCGAGCTGCGCTCGAGGGTGCTGCTGTGGCAGGTGGTCCCCTTCGGCGTCCTCGCGCTCGTCCTGTTCGCCCTCGCGCTCGGGCCCTCCGAGGCGGTGCTGCGCCGCGGTGCGCCGGGGCTGTTCTGGCTGGCCCTGCTGCTCGCCTCGGTGCTCGCCGCCTCGCGGTCCGCGGGCATCGAGTCCGACGAGGGCACGAGGGGGACCGTGCGCCTGCTGGGGCTCGACGCGGGCGGCATCTTCCTCGGCAAGGCCGCCGCCCTTGCCCTGGAGCTGTGCGTGCTCGGCGCCGTCTTGGAGCTGGGCCTCTTGGTGCTGTTCCACGTCGACGCGGCGCGCCTCGCCGCGTCGGTCCCGCTCGCGGCCCTGGCCGTCGTGGCACTGGCCGCCGTCGGGACCCTCTACGGTGCCCTGGTGTCCGGCACCGGCGTCTCGAGCACGCTCCTGCCCGTCCTGGTCCTGCCGGCGCTCGCACCGGTGCTCATCGCCGGCGAGCGCGGGACCGCCGCGGTGCTCGCCGGCGGCGGACCCGGGCGCTGGGCGGTCGTGCTCGCGGTGATGGCCGTGGTCTACGGCGCGGTGGGCGTCGTGCTCTACGGCCCGCTCGAGGAGACGGCATGACCAGGCTGGTGGACAGAGCGCTCGGGCCCGTGGCGCTGCTGCTCGTCGTGCTCACCGTCTGGCTGGGCCTGTGGGTCACCCCGCCGGACGCCACGCAGGGCGACATCGTCCGGCTGCTGTACCTGCACCCCGCGCTCGCCACCGTCGGGATCTACTTCGCAACCGGCCTCGCGGCGCTCGCCTCTGCGCTGTACCTGTGGCCGAGGACGCGCGCGGAGCGCTGGGACCAGCTCGCCGCGAGCGCGGTGGAGGTGGGCGTCGTGTTCCTGTCGCTCACCTTGGTCACCGGCTCGCTGTGGGGCCGACCCGCGTGGGGCGTGTGGTGGACCTGGGACGCGCGGCTGACGTCGACGGCGCTGCTCGACGTGCTGTTCATCGGCTACCTCGCGCTGCGGCGGGTCCCTGCGGACCCCCACGTCCGCGCACGGCGCTGCGCGGTGCTGGCGCTGCTCGCCGCCGTCGACGCCCCGATCGTGCACTTCTCGGTGCAGTGGTGGAACGGCCTGCACCAGGGCGCGACGGTGCTCAGCGCGGGGTTCCACTTCAAGGTCCACGGCTCGATGCTCTGGACCCTGCTGCTGAGCATGCTCGCGATGACCCTCGTGTTCGCCTGGATGGTGCTGCGTCGCTACCAGATCGCCGCGCGCGAGGCCGCCAGCGACGAGGTCGAGCTCGAGGCCGCACTGCTCGAGCGCCGCACCGAGGGGGTCTCGTGAGCTACGTCGTGTGGGGCTACGTGATCACGCTGTCGACGCTGGGCGCCTACGCCGTGTCCCTCGTGGTCCGCGCGAGGCGGTCGTGACGGCGACCGAGCGCGACGCGCCACCCGGGATCGCGCCGGTCGAGCCGGCGCGGCGCCCCTCGGGCGGCCGCGGGCGGTTCCTCGTGGTCTGCGCGCTGCTGGCCGCCGCCGTCGGCGTCCTGCTCTACAAGGGGCTCCTCAGCTCGCTCGACTACTTCGACACCGTCGACCAGGCCCTCGCGCACCGCGCCGCGGTCGGCACGTCGGTGATCCGCCTCGAGGGCGTCGTGGTGCCCGGGACCGTGCGCACGACGTCGGTGGGCGCGGACTTCTCCATCGCCGGCGCCGACGGCAGGACCGTCGCGGTCGTCAACTCCGGCTCGCCCCCCCAGCTGTTCCAGCCGAAGATCCCCGTCGTGGTCGTGGGGCACTTCAGCACCGCGACGTCGAGGGTGTTCATCTCGGACCAGATCATGGTCAAGCACTCGGCGAGCTACATCGCGGCGAACCCGAACCGGGTGCGCGCCCCCAACGGCTCGGTGCGCTGATGCCCGCGACCCTCGGGACCCTCGGGGTCGTGGTCGGCTTCGTCGCGGCCGTGCTCGCGCTGTTCTTGCAGCTCGCAGAGCTGTGGCGCGGCTCGCGGGGCAGAGCGACCCCGCCGTGGCTCCAGGGCCGCTACCTGCTCGTGCTCGTCGCCGCGGGCGTGGCGCTCGCCGTGGGCTCGATGGAGTACGCGCTTGTGACGCACGACTTCGCGCTCGCCTACGTCGCCGACAACAACGCGACGGTGACGCCGCTGCTGTACTCGATCACGGGGCTGTGGTCCGCGCTCGAGGGCTCGATCCTGCTGTGGGCCGCGCTCCTGACGCTCGTGACCTGCGCGGTCGCGGTCGCCTACCGGCGCCGACATGACGACGCGGTGGTCGGCTGGGCGACGGCGACGCTGCTCGGCACGCTCGCGTTCTTCCTCGGTGTGCTCGCCGGGCCCGCGACGCCGTTCTCCTTGTCCGGGGCGAGCGCGCCGGCCCAGGGCCAGGGCCCCAACGCGCTGCTCCAGGACAACCCGCTCGTGGCCATCCACCCGCCGCTCGTCTACCTCGGCCTCGTGCTCTTCACCGTCCCGTTCGCCTTCGTGATCGGCACGCTGGCCACCGGCAGGATCGACGACGCGTCGCGCCTCGGGGTCCGGCGCTGGGCCGTCGGCGCGTGGGCCGTGCTCAGCGTGGGGATCGTGCTCGGCGCGTGGTGGAGCTACCAGGTGCT
>Ga0075030_100002903_pt1 | contig 15630 bp, 15 predicted proteins | sample LitLauG_LLR_2012_FD_71393 | JGI IMG/M metagenome (GOLD analysis project Ga0075030, IMG submission 71393) | Freshwater sediment microbial communities from Pennsylvania, USA - Little Laurel Run_MetaG_LLR_2012 | ecosystem: Environmental > Aquatic > Freshwater > Creek > Sediment | place: USA... | reverse complement strand
ATTAACCAAATTGAATTATAATTCCTGCAAATTTGCAGACGGCGTGCCTGTAACCCTGAAATTTGCCGACGCCGTTGGCGAGGTCTTGATAAGCGGCCCAACCGTTCCCAACGCCCCTTTACCATTCAGGCACTATATTTAATATCGTGGATGACTTGATTAAACTTGTTCGCACCTACCGGGTGACGGCGGGACTGGCGGAACGGCTCCGGCTGGCGGAAGCAATTTTCCGCCAGATTGAGCCGGATTTGCGTTTCTTTGTATTCAATGCCATCCAGCCGCCCGCCGCCGAGGACGTTTTGCAGGAGATTTTGAAATCCACCGCCGCCAGCTTGAAGAATTTTCGCGGCGACACGTTGCCAGCGTTTCGCTCATGGTTTTACACGATCGCCCGGAACCGGCTGAATGACCATTTCCGCAAAAAGACCAACGACCGCTTGCAGCCCATGCCGAACGACGAGATTTTGGATTTGGTGGACGCATCAGAGCAGGCCGAACCCATGACGGCGGCAGACCGGCACGATTTGGAATATGCGTTGAAGTTGCTGGACGGCTCAAAACCCGAATGCCGGGGTTATTTGTGGAATCATTATGTGATCGGATTCGATTACGGCGAGATTGCCGAGGAACAAAACCTGAATTACGATAACGTGAGAATGAAAATCGGGCGATGCTTGGAAGAAGCCAAGTCGCTCGTTGCCTGACCATGCCAAATCAAAACACAGACGCCGAAGCCGCCCTGCAAAAGCTGGGGCATCGTGTGCGCTTGGGCTGGGCAAAGAAGCACTCCATTTCTGACAAGAGCCTGGAATCGGTCAAGAACACCGTGCGGGAGCAATGGGAGCAGGAGCAGACGGCCAGCCGCGCCAGCAAGCCCACGCCAAGCCCCGAAAAAGACCGAGGGCCGAAGCCCCCGGAACCAGAGCCATAGCCAAATCCGCCTTCCTTTGTCGCCGTTTTTGAATTAGAACTTTGGGGTATGGCGATTAAATACGACATCATCGAGGCTGTTGACAACGGGGCGCAGTTTTTCAATGCGGACCTACATGTTCATTCATTCGGTGCGTCGCATGATGTCAAGGATTCGACGATGACGGTTGAGGCAATAATTGATGCCGCTGTCAAAATGGGCATCAGGTTGCTCGCCATCACAGATCACAATTCTGATTCCAATACCGCAAAGAGCATTTCCTATGCGCAGAAATACACCGGCCACATTTTGGTTTTAGCAGGCGTCGAAATTACAACTTCCCACGGCCATCTTCTGGCCTATTTCGCGCCGGAGCAAGCAGCCCGCGTCCGCAATTTGTTGGCTAAAATCAACATCGTTGGGGAATTAGGCGCGCAAAATAGCCACACCGCCATGTCAATGGCGGACGTTATTAAAGAAGTGGAATTGCAAGGTGGTGTTTGCATTGCGGCACACATTGATCGCGTAAAGACTGGCTTTGAAATGGTGGTGGCAGGCTACCCCAATTGGAAACGGGATATTATGCTCAGTTCCGGCCTCTACGGCCTTGAATTCGACGATCCGGCCAACCTCAATTGGTATTCAAATTTGGACGACGCGTCCCAAAACGGAATCGAAAGGAAGAAGATTGCGAAAGCCAGAGAACAAAGCCCGCAGTTGGCCGGGCGCTCCCGGCTTGCCAATGTTCAGGGCAGCGATGCCCATTCTCTCAAAGATTTTGTCACCGGGCGAACCGGCAAAATTTTAACCCGATTCAAACTAAACGAACTCAGCTATGAGGCGTTCAGGATAGCATTGGCGGACGCCGAAGCGCGTGTCCGCGCGGTAGCCACCATCCCGCGATCAATTCCACGCATTTTGGGAATGCACGTTACCGGCGGGTTTCTCGACGATCAGGTTTATCATTTCAGCGACAACCTGAATTGCTTCGTCGGCGGCAGAGGCACCGGCAAATCATCAGCTTTGAGGAACTTGGCCCACGGGCTGGCGCTCAATGATGACCTTGAGCCACACGACAATTGCCCACGGTAATGATGCCGGATGAAGATTGAAGCCGTTCAAATTTGCGGCTGGACTGGCAACAGTTCAGCCGCACACTGTCAGTGAAAGTGTCAGTTAAAGCACCGAAAAGTTAGCTAAAATAGTGACGAGTTAGAGCGAATTTGCATTGTAATATCAATGGTTTTCGCTAGTTTATTGAAATCTGATTTAGATATACAGACTGTGCCCATCCGTGGCTTAATAACTTATGCGCATCACCGGCGGACAGGCAGGCGGGAAAATATTGAAAGTCCCGAAAGGACTCGACGTTCGCCCCACGCCCGACCTGGTCAAGCAGGCCGTTTTCAATTCGCTCGGTGAACGCGTCGTGGGCGCGAGGGTGCTCGAACTTTTTGCCGGCAGCGGCGCGCTGGGCCTGGAATGTCTGAGCCGCGGCGCGGCGGCGGTGCTGTGCATCGAGAAATCGCCGCGCCACGCGGAATTCATCCGCGGCAACGCGGCCAGCGCCGGCTACGCGGAAATTTTGGAGGCGCGGACGCAGGACGTTTTTCCCGCCATGAAACAGCTCGCGGAAAGTGGGCGGCAGTTCGATCTGATCCTGGCCGATCCGCCCTACGGAGAAAAAAATGTCGGCCGCCGCTCCGAATCCTTCGCGCAGCAACTGCTCGACGACGCCAGCCTGCCCCGGCTGCTCGCGCCCGGCGGCGTGTTTGTGCTGGGCCACACCAAGCGCGACACGCTGGATTTTCCGGCAACCTGGCGGGAACGAAAAACCCTCAAGCACGGCGACACCCTGATGCGGTTTCTGGAAGCGAGGAATGCTTCCTTGGTCTGAACTCTTTGGCAGTCTCCAACAAACTCAATTGTTTAATCCAAACTTGCGGTGTGCCTCTGTCAGAATTTTTGAATTGAATCGGCAAGCGATACCTCCCAACCCGATTTATTCCCGGCGATTTTTTATTCCTCGTTATTAAATTCGCGGGCTATTGCCTTCAACACATTCGTTTCTTCCTGGAGGATTGGGGAGACAACTCGATAGTGGTTCGCCCATGTCGTGTGAATACCGAGTTCTTTCCCATCAACAACTTTTGCAAGCACTGTGCGGATTATGACCTTTGATTTGTTGGTGCTCACAGGCCAGACCGTAATGTGAAAGTATGGCACGTACGGAAGATTTTTTGTCCCAATCAATCCTTTTACAGCCACATTCGTAATCGGCCCGATAAGTGGAAATAGTATGAATCCATTTGTAGGATGCCAATCCTTCACCAGATAGTCCCATTCCGATTTCTTCACCTCGTAGAGATGCATCCTTCGGTATTGCCCCAAACCAAAAGCATTTGAAATAGCTGTGTTTGCACCGCTCTCATTGGTTGCGAGCATAAACTGAGTTTCTAACTTGTTTGATGGGGGCGGGCTGGCCGTGGTTAAATCCACATTCAGGATGCCCCAGAAAAACAATAAAAAGAATCCTTCCAAAGTTTTGCCGTAAAACAGCTTCCGCCAGGTTGTTTTAGCCATCCGCGCTTTTAGTCCGGCAAAGTCAGTGCTGGAGATATTGCTTTTCCCGTTCATTTTTCCCTGGGCGCAGCTTAGGCCGGTCCAGCGTCAGGGCAAGGGGAAAGTTGCCTCTGTTTTCTACTTTTGGAGAAGCGCCTCCAGCACCTCGGCAGCCGTGTAGGAACTTGCGCCGGGCCTGAGGAATTGCGCGAGATTTTCAAAATCATTTCCCGCCGTGACCAGCGGCAGCTCGGTTTCGCCCGTGGATCGGGTCTGGCCCATGCCGATGGTCGCCAGCAAGCCATTGCAGACGCACTTGCGTCCCTGGGTGTCCCCGATGTCGCCGCCCTTCGCGGCGTAGTCCGCCGCCGGTTCCGCCGGACAGCGATAGCCCACGCCGCCTTCTTCCTTGCGATAGAGATGCCGCAGGTAGCCGAGGTCGCACGCGCGGGATCGGTCCGCAAACGCGCAGGTGTCCGACAGGGTGCCGTCGAGTTGCGCCACCTTGAAGGGGAAGCCCGTGGGCGAAGCCAAAGGATCGGTGAAAATGCGGGCGCGGCCGGTCCGGCTGAGTTGCAGGGCCTGCGCTTTCAAGTCGGCGCGGATGCCTGATTCCTCGCAGAAGGCAAAAGCGGTTCCGACTTGGATTCCCGCCGCGCCGAGCTGTTGCGCCGCTGCCAGTTTGCCGACGCGGCCAAACGAGCCGGCCAGCCAGAACGGCAGGCCGAGCGCGCGAATTTTTTCCAGGTCGGCGACATCGCGCGGGCCGTAAACCGGCTCGCCCGCCGCGCTGAGTTGCAGCGCGCCGCGCGGCGGAGCGTTGTGGCCTCCGGCGGTTTCGCCTTCGACGATGAATCCGTCCACGCGCCCGTTGGATTTTTTCGCCAGCGTGATGGCCAGCGTGGCCGAGGCGACGATGGCGATGAACTGCGGCCGGCGCAGCGCGGGCGGATTTTCCGGCAAATACGGCTGCGGATCGAACTTGGTGAGAAAGGGTTCGCCCGCGTCCGCGCCTTCGACGTCCAAAGCCAGTTCGGCGGTCTCGCCTTTCGCGAGCCGGTCGAGGATGCCGGGAATCGTCCGGGGAATGCCCGCACCCATCAGCACGTAATCCACTCCCGCGAGCATCGCGCCGAACAGCGTCGGCAGCGTCGGGAGTTGAATTTTTTCCAGCAGGTTGATGCCGACGATTCCGCCGTGCCCCTCCTTCGCGAGGAAAACCTCGGCGAAAGCGCCGGCGACTGTGAGGTCCACGAGGATTCCGGCTGGAGTCAGGGAAGGTATTGGAACCGCTTTGAACGGCGCGGCGGGAGGCTTGCCGCCGGGAATGAAATATTCCGCGCAAATGCGCGCGGCCACGTCAGGTTTCGGAAAATGACTCAGCGCGCGGCGCATCTGCCCCTCGGGATCACCGAGTTGCAGGCGGCGCGCGAGCACCACCGCGATGGCGGTTCCCGAGACGACGCCAAGCTGCCCGGCTTGCGCGACGCTGCGGGCCAGCCGCCAGTCGGAAACCGCGGCGCCCATTCCGCCCTGAATGATCAATGGCTGTGGCATTAAATTAAAAATCAGTTTGCCAAGACTTGCGAATGTCGTGGCTGCGGCAGAATGTGGAAAGTCAGCAACCGGAAGGATTCACCCGCAGCATCCGTCGGAAACCGCCGCATGAGGGCCAGTATAAATGGATTGGGACGGAAAGGGAAGGCGAAGATTGCGAAAGAAAAACGCTCCCACACGATGACGAGCTGGTGTGGCGGGTTTTGCGCCGCGGGCAATTTTGACAAGGGTGCAAACCACCGTTGATTTCTTTCGGCGCAAACACAACGCCGCGGCATGAAGGGTCAACTCAATTGAGCTGAGGATGACCGCGCCGTAAAACACGGCTGCAAAAGCTAAGTCGCCTTGCCTTTCGAATTTGTGTTATGCAATTCAAATGGGGCCGGAGAGAAGGCTTCAAGCGGCTGGAAAAACCGCAGAGAACCCAAGCAAATCAGGTTGACTGGCCAGCGTTTCAGGCCGAAAATCAATCCATGAGATACTCGATCCCGGCCCAATATGTGAAACTGACTTTGGGTTAATACACTGTTAGGCGTCATGCACGCATCTCGCACAATCTTCTCTCGCTGGTGTTCGGCTTCGGGAACGTGCGCAGCTATTTCCATCATCATCTGGGCGATCTGGGCTGGCCCGAACGCCGGACATCATTTCGCTCCGCCCGTTCTCTGGCTGGTCATGACCGCGCTTGGGATGTTTACGGCATGGAGAGCGATGTTGCACGGAGTCGGCAGACAGGATTGGGTGAGCGGCGGGTTGTTCATGGTTCATGTCCTCTCGCTTTTGTTGCTCCTCTTCAAAGTTTGGGCTATTGGAGGCCGCGAATGACGCCTAACAAAATCACTGGACCGAACGCGGGCGGGCCACGTCAGTTTCCAGTTCAGATGCCACTGGCCGCCCGCGTCGGTCTGCCGTTAGGCGGCGTCTGCACACCATGCGCAAAGCGTTACCCATAATCTTTATCGCCGTCGTGCTGATTGGTGTCGCTTTGTTTTTCCTTCAGCGGTGGGCGCTGCATACTTTTGGCCCCAGCTACGACCCAACAAATAGCCGCGACTTACAGAAGCTCATGGCGATTGCTGACGATAGCCGTCCATTTCGAGATGCTTTGGAGCGGTTCAGGCACGATAACGGTAGCTATCCAGCAGCGGCTACCAATCTCTTCCCGACATATTTGTATTCCACGAATACACCGGACGATTTTTCAGATTGGATTGGCTGGCGGTATATTGAAACGACGACCAATGGCTATTCGCTGCATTACCAAGTCAATTGGGATGATGGATTTTGGTATGAACATCTGGCCACGGGGACAGACCAGTGGCATTATTCTACAAGCGTCACGGATATAGATTTGACCCTGAAGTTTGAGCAGAGATGAAAACGCTGCGCGCGCTTGGCCCGTCACGTCTCATCACGGTCGCTGAACAGGACGGCAACCTGCCGCGCCCCGTGGATGAAGGCAAAGGCGGTTTATTCCGTGCGCGCCGGATGTTGCGGCAGCTTTTAACACCGGCTAAACCAACCAATATTTTCCACCGGCGAAAGTCGGGAAGCTGTCTTACTCAGTCATCAGGTGGCAGCGCCGGCGGCCGGCTTGCGCCGCCACCACAGCATCAACTCCAACCCCGTCCGGTTCGGATACGAGCGCGGCACCCATTCTTCCACCAGCTCAAAGTGCGGGGAGAAGCGGTGCCACACTTCATCCCGGGTGGTGCCGAACGGCGGGCCGTCCGTGTCAGGAATCAAATAATGCACCGCCAGAAACTGGCCGCCCGGTTTGAGCCAGCGCAGCACGGCGCGCACGTAGTCGTCCCTTTCGGCGGGCTGGATGGCGCAAAAGAGCGTGTGCTCGAACAACCAGTCAAACCGCTGCGGCGGCGGATCGCGCAGAAAATCGGCGAGCTGAAATTGCGCGCGGAGACCGGCGGCGGCGGTCTTCTCGGCAGCCAGGCGGATGCCGCTTGGCGCGAGGTCGAAACCGGTCACCGCCAGGCCGGCTTTCGCAAATTCGCGCACGTCGTGGCCGGTGCCGCAACCGGGGACGCCGACCGTCTGGCCGGCAGGAATCGGATGCGCCGCCAGAAAATCCACCAGGCCGGGTGAAGGCACGCCCTTTTCCCAGGGCATGTCCTGAGTTTGGTAGCGGTGTTCCCAGTATTCGCGGCTCATTGGATCGGCACGCCGCAAATGGTGGCGCACCTGGCTGGCCAAGCGCAATTCGAAACCCGCGAAGCGCCGGCGAATTTGTCGCCCCTCGAGCTACCGGAACGGGGAAATTTTCGCTGCATTTCTTTGTCGGCGTGATTAACCTCATTCCATGACCAAATTTTTGCCTTGCCTCGCGCTGACGTGCGGTTTGCTCGCCGCCACCGTCCGCGCGGAAACGGATTATCCGCTCACCGAGGATTCCAAGGCGCACGACGGCGTGCCGCGCGGCGAATTGTTGAAATTCACCTTTGATCACTCGAATATTTTTCCCGGGACCACGCGCGTGGTGTCGGTTTATGTGCCGCGGCAATACGATCCCGCCACGCCGGCGTGCGTGTATGTCGGCCAGGACGGCGTCGGCTTCAACGCGCCCGCGGTGTTTGACAACCTGATTGCCAGAAAAGAAATCCCCGCGCTGATCGGCGTGTTCCTCCCGCCGGGCGTGGTGAAGGCGGCGGACCCGAACGCGCTGGACCGGTTCAACCGTAGTCTGGAATACGACGGCCTCGGCCCGGATTACGCGCGGTTCTTGCTGACGGAAATTTTTCCGGCCGTCGAGAAACTTACGGCCGCCGACGGCCGCGCAATTCGGCTTTCCACAAACGGCAACGACCGTTGCATCGGCGGTTCTTCCAGCGGCGCGGTCTGCGCGTTCACGGCGGCGTGGGAGCGGCCTGACGCGTTCCGGCGCGTGTTCAGCGCCATCGGCACGTTCGTCGGGTTGCGCGGCGGCAACGAGTATCCCACGCTCGTCCGCAAGTTCGAGCCGAAGCCGCTTCGCATTTTCCAGCAGGACGGCACGAACGACCTGAACATTTACGGCGGCGACTGGTTGATGGCCAACCAGGAACTGGAACGCGCGCTGACCTTCGCCGGTTACGAGCACGACCATGTCTGGGGCGACAACGGCCACAGCGGCAAGCACGGCGCGGCGCTTTTTCCCGACGCGATGCGGTTTCTGTGGAAGGACTGGCCCGCGCCGGTGAAGGCGGGCGAGAGCAAAAATCAATTCCTGCGCGAGCTGCTGATTCCCGGCGAGGATTGGCAGTTGGTTTCGGGCGGTTACAAATTCACCGAAGGCCCCGCGGTCAACTCGCGCGGCGAAGTTTTTTTCAATGACATCCCCGCGAGCAAAACTTTCAAGATCGGGCTGGACGGTCAGGTGGAGGAGTTTTTGTCGGACTCAAAGAAGGCCAACGGCCAGGCGTTTGGGCCGGACGGAAAACTCTACGTCATTGCCTCGGCCAGCAACCAGGTCGTCGTCTGTGACACCGCGACGAAAACCGCCACGGTGTTGGCCACCAACCTCCAGGGCAACGACATCGTGGTGCGGCGCGACGGTGCGATGTTCGCAACCGAGCCGTTCGAGCGCGGCCCAAAGCCCGGCAACGTGTGGTTCATTTCCGCCAGCGGCGAAAAGCGCCTCGTGGACACCGGGCTGAAATACCCCAACGGCATCACGCTTTCGCCCGATCAGTCATTGCTCTACGTGGACGACACGCGGTCGCGCTGGATTTACAGCTACCAGATTTTGGCCGACGGCTCGCTCGCCAACAAGCAGCGCTACTTTCATCTGCACGAGCCGGAAACGGCGGACGACAGCGGCGCAGACGGAATGCGCTGTGACCGGGACGGCCGGCTTTATGTCGCCACGCGAATGGGCGTGCAGGTGTGCGACCAGGCCGGGCGCGTGGAATGCATTTTGCCGACGCCGAACGACCGCGTGGCGAACCTCACTTTCGGGGGCGGCAATTTTGACACGCTCTTCTGCACCTGCGGCGACAAAGTCTTCAAGCGCCGACTAAAAGTGCAGGGCGCGCTGCCGTTTGCCGCACCGTTCAAGTCGGCGGCACCGCATTTGTGAGTGTGAGTGGCATGCCTGCAACGGAGGTCCGCGAGCTTATTGCGCGGCTTTGGGCGGGCGCACCACGACGAACGACAAATCGTCGGAGCCGGGTTTGCGCGCGCCGCTGTCGTCCTTGAGGTCGGGGCCGATGCTGTAAATTACAAAACCTTCGCCGGCCTTGCGGTAGCGCAGCGGCTGGCCGTCGAACGGGTCAGTGGGCGCGGCGGGCAGAAACTTCGGGCTGAGTTCGGCGAGCGCGGCGGGATAGTGGTTGGTGTTTGCGGCGCGGAATTGTTCCAGCGCCACGGCGGTCTGGGCCAGGCGCAGCCGGGCCAGTCCGCCGGCTTCCTTGCTCGTAGCCTTAGCCAGCGCCGGCACCAAGGCTGCGGCCACGACAAATTGTTTGGACTTGGCTTCCTCGACGCGTGAAGCGACGAGGTCATCGGCCTTGAGTCGTGCGGGAAACGGTTCTTTTCGCGCGATGATGAATTGGTTGATGGACTCGGTGAAAAAGGGTTTCTGGTCTTTGAGGTTGGCCAGCAGTTTGTCCACTTCCGCGGCGGGCATGGCCGCCGCTCCGGTCGCGGCGGAGGCTTGGGAAATGGTCTCGCGCAATTTATCGGCCGGCAGGTCAAAGGCGCTGGCGGCGGTGAGGCGTTCCGCGGCGAGCGCGCGGTTGAATCCCGTGCCGTCGGCCTCGTAGTTGGCGGAGTGGCCAAATGCCGACTGCAGTTGGGTGAGCGAATCCGCCGTCAGCGCGACGCGGTTCAAAGTTTGTTCCAAGGATTCCTCCGCCACTCCCTCCGCCGCCACGCGCACGAGTTGGGAGATCAGCAAAGGTTCAGACTCCAGTGAACGCGCGGAAGCGAGCGCCACCGAAACGCCCTGCGCCGCCTCGGCACCCTTGTGCGCCTCCGCCTGAAAGAGGGCGTTGACTGCGCCGAGTTGTGCCGCCTGTTTGATTCCGGCGAGATGCGGCAGCAGCAGGTTGGCACCTTTCGTCAGATCCAGCGGGTAACGGCTGCCGGAACATTGGGCGCCGCGCGCGAACAAATCGAGCGCCGGCTGGTTGCGCTCCAGAAAGCCTTTCAACGTGTTTTTTACGGCCAGCGGCACCGGATAGTTGATGGGCGGCATCGCGGCGCGGCCGATCAATGGGAGGTTCGACGAGTTGCGGTCGGCGTTGGTGATTTGGAGCGCGTCGAAACCCTGTTGGAAATAGGTGGCGGCGTTCTGGCCGGCGGGCGGCTCGGCGTACCAGGCGTTCAACTCCTCCAGCGTTTTCGGATCGCCGGGATTCTCGGCGGCCGGCGCCGGGGCGGGCGCTCCCGCGGCGGTTGTTCCGCCGGTGGCGGCGGTTTTTCGCATGTAGGTATTCCAATAATAATAGCCGCCCCCACCCACCGCGCCGAGGATGACAACGGTCAGGACGCCGGTGAGGACGGCCTTGCCTTTGCCGGATTTTTTCTGCGCGACCTGGCGGACCGGCACGGATTGGTAATTCGGCGTGCGGTGCGCTTTCGGCGCAAACTCGGGGAATTCCCCCAGCGGTTTCCACTCCGGCAGGCCCTCGTGCCAGGCCAGATCGGTATGCTGGTAATGGCCCATGGCGAGGTAGCCCTTGATCTGCTCGACCGTGAACGGGCCCTGCTGTTCTTCGTTGACCAAAATGTAAAATTGCATGATTCGCTCCAGTTTGGGATCGCCCGGCCTTCTGTCAATCGCGCACTGCCGGTTAAATGCCGCGGGTGCCCGTCGTGTCCAAAACTCCGCAAGCGACAGCTTCTTGGTCTTTGGGTTTCGCTTTGGCTTTGCTTATTTACCCTGTTGCACCCGACAGGCAAGGTTCAGGTGGCAGCAGCCTGGTATTTCTTTCTCCGCCTCGGTTCACTCCGATCCAGCCAGCACGCCCTTTCGCCCTTTGAACGTCAGCTCCGCGATGCCGGATTTGTCGAGATCCCCCAGCCCCGCCTGAATCATGCGGTCGTATTGCTTCTTGGTCGCACCGGCCAGCGGGAGGTTCAAGCCCTGCTCGCGGGCGAGTTTGAGGGCGATGCCGGAATCCTTGGCGGCGTGCGCGGCGGAGAAGAAGCAGACGTGGTCGCGATTCTGCATGTCTTCGCCGTCGGTTTGCAGCACGCCGGAACGCGCGCCGGTTTGCGAAAAAACTTCGCGCAGCATCGTCAGGTCCAGCCCCAGCGCCGCGCCCAAGCCCAAGCCCTCCGCCAGCGCGGCGGTGTTGGCGTTCATGACCATGTTCACGAGCGCCTTCACTTCCGCCGCCGTGCCCGCCGTGCCGAGGTAGCGCAACGCGCCGGCCAGTTTTTCCAGGATGGGTTTGGCGCGTTCGAACACTTCCGGTTTGCCGCCACACATCAAGTAGAGCGACCCCTGCCGCGCCTGGGTGATGCTGGAAGCCATGCAGGCTTCGAGCGAACTCGCGCCTTTGGCGTCGCACTTGTGCTCGACCCAGCGGTGAATCGCCGGCGTGACGGTGGCGCAGTTGATGAAGAGTTTGCCTTTTGCGCGATGGAGCAGTCCGCCGAGGTAGATGCGCTTCATCGCCGCATCATCCGTGACGACGGTGAGGATGACATCGGCCGCGGCGGTGACGGCCCGGAGTTGGTCCGCCGCGAGGCAGTTTAATTCCTCGGCGAGGGATTGCGCGGCGGCGGGGTTCACGTCATAAACCGCCACCACCGGATAACCGCACTCCTGCAACCGCCGCGCCATGTTGGCGCCCATCCGGCCGACCCCGACAAATCCAATTTTCTCAGGCATAGATTTCTTTCGTTCCGCGAAGCTGTTTTTTGCAAGGTTGGTTTTTCATCACCGGCAAGTCAAACCGGAAGGCCGGCGGGGGCGTGGTTCATTTGCATTTTGTTGCCAATTCGTGTAAAAGCCGGGAAACTTCGGGACTGAAATTAAATTTATGAACCTGATGAGACAATTGCCTCCGCTCTGGTCCGCGCTGTTGCTGGCGGGCGCGGTGGCAGGCGGTTGCGGTGATAGTCAGGACAACGCCCAGACCGCCGAGAAGGTGAAAGCCGCCGCCCAAAAGGCGAAGGACGCAGTGGACCGCGCCGCGGACCAGACTGGCCATGCCCTCAAAAAAGCCACCGACGGAACCGTGAACGCGGCCAAGACCAGCGCGGAAAAAGCCGCCACGCTGGCCACCAACGCCGCCGACCGCCTTAAATCCGGCACACTACTGTCCAATGTGACAGGCGAGGTGAAGCTGGGCGTCGAAAAAGTCAGCGAACTGGCGACCAATGCCGCCGCCGAGATCAAGGCTGGCGCGCAGAAAGCCGGCGCCGAAATCAAAGCGCACACGCCGTAGCCCTGGCTAAGACTTGATGTCGCGCGCCTGAAACGCCGCCGCCCCGATCAGGAAGGTGGTGAGATTGAACGCCAGCAGCACGCACAGCGCCTGGGCCACGGCATCCCACGGTGTTGGCTGCTCATACACCAGAATCCACACGCGGCAATAATGCGTGAGCAACCAGTGCTGGTACTGCTGGAAGAACGGAATCCCCTCCATCACCAGGTTCAAAAACATGAACGTGAGCGAGAGGATCGTGGCCGCCGCCGGTTTCATGTTGAAGCACGAGAACATGAACGCCAACCCCAGCACCACGCTGGCATTGAGCGTCATGAAGACGTGCGACAGCAGATAGAATTTCAGCCCGTCGGCGGCGCTCAGGACGTTGAAGACGGTGCCCGGCGCAAAGACAAACATGCCGCGCCACGGAAACCAGAGGCGCGCGAACCCCAGCGCCGTGGCGCCCAGCGCCAGCACCAGCACCGCGCAAAACACCACGCCCGCCAGCCATTTCACGAACAGCAGTTGAAACCGCGAAATCGGCCGCGACAAAATCATCCGCAGCGTGCCGTCCTCGGATTCCTTGGCCACGAGATCGCCGCCGACCAGCGAGGTGTAGAGCGGCATCAACAGCGCGACTTGCGGAATCAGCATCACCATTGCCACCGTCAGCGCCGAAACATATTCCTGCGCCAGGTAGCCGTTGCCGGCCAGCATCCGCTCCATTTCCGCCCGCCAACGGGTCAGTCGGAACACCAGCAGCATCGCGTTTTGGGCCAGCAGGAACGCGCCGAAGCCGATGTAGGTGCGCTTCTTGCCGAAGAGCTTCCAGAGTTCGTTGCGCAGATGGAGGTAAAACATCATTTATTTTTTGTCCGCGGCCCGCCCGTCATTCATCAGGCGCAGATAGAATTGTTCCAGCGTCTCCTCCGCCGGCGCAATTTCAAACACCGGCCGCCCGCGTCCGACCAGAAACTGCACCACGCGTTCCGCGCCGACCGCCGCGTTCAACGCGACGAACTGTCCGTCGCGCTCGGCGGTGGCAAGCTGGGCTTCGCGCAGTTCGCGCGCGGCGGAAGCAAAATCGTCGGTGCGGAGCCGGAGCCACTTTTCGCGCCGCTTGGTTTCGGCCAGCGAACCTTCGAACACCTTCCGGCCCTGGTTCAAAACGGCGATGCGCGTGCAGAGCTGTTCCACCTCGTTGAGCAGGTGCGACGACAGCAGAATCGTCAGCCCCAGTTCGCGGTGCAGCCGCAGAATCGTCAGGCGCAACTCGTGGATGCCTTCCGGGTCGAGGCCGTCACCCGGCTCGTCCAGAATCAGCAGCTCCGGCTGCGGCAACAGCGCCTGCGCCAGCGCCAGCCGCGCCCGCATCCCGTGCGAGTAGGTCCGCACCTTGGAATTTTCGCGCCCGGTCAAGCCGACCCATTCGATGACTTCCTCGATCCGCCGGGGCGGCGTCGGCGCGGTGTAGGCGCTGAGGATTTGCAGATTGCGCCAGCCGCTAAGGTAATCGTAAAACGCCGGGCTTTCAAAAATTGCGCCGACCTTTTGCAGCGCCAGCCGCCGCTGGCCCGCGACTTCGTGGCCGCAGATTTTCACCTCGCCGCGCGTCGGCCAGACCTGGCCGAGCATCATGCCGATGGCGGTGCTTTTGCCCGCGCCGTTGTGGCCGAGCAGGCCGTAGATTTCGCCCGCCGGCACGTTCAGCGTCAGTTCGTCCACCGCGATCCTCGCGCCGAACTGTTTGGTGACGTTTTGAAATTGGATCACGGATTTATTGCATCGTCCCGGCCATCTCCAGGAGATTTTTCAGGTGCCCGTCGGCGTACAAAAAATTCTGCGCCTTGGCCGGCCCGCGGGCGCTGTGGAACCCGGTCTTGTCGAACAGCAGCGGGATTTGATGCGGATTAAAATTCAGGCCCAGCACCACAAGATGATCGGCGTCCTGGCCGTTGACCAGACTGTTCCAGGAAAAACTGCTGCCGGTGGTTTCAAACAACTGCTGGCGGTCCGAGGGGCAGCGCAGCACATGGGGATTGCCGAGCTGTCCCGCCAGCACCGCGTCCGGGCTGGGCAGGTCGTTGGAAATGGTCAGCGATTTGTCGCGCATGACGGGGAGTTTGTTCCGGTTGTCCTGGACGTAAAGTTGAAGTGCGAGGCCGGCCTGGTGCAGGTTGCTCAGACACGCGGCGCCGCGGGCGGACTCTTTCGCGCGGCCCATCACCGGCAACACCAGCGCGGCGAGCACCCCGATGATCGCCAGGACCACCAGCAGTTCGATCAAGGTGAACCCGGGGTGCTTCATCGTCCGTGGAACGCCCGGCCGGTTTCCATCTGGCGCTGCAACTCCTCGAGCACTGGCGCGAGTTCGGCCCGAATCTCCGGCGAACTTTGGCTGTAAAACGTCTGCAACCCGAGCGTGCGAACTTTGGCCTGGAGCTCCGCGCTCAACACCGGCGGCTGGTTGGTGCCGGGCGGGGTGCCGCCGCGGGATTGCAGCCGGGTCTGCGATTCGCGCAGTTGTTTGAGCGAATCATCGATGGCCTTGCGCCGCTTTTCCTCCGGCAACTGCTCGAACGAAGCCAGCACCTGTTTGAAGCCGGTCGGCACGGTCGCTTCGAGAAAGGCGCCGCGCTCGGCTTCGGTCATCTGTTCAAACCAGTCCCAGCCCAGACGCTCCAGCCGTGCCTGACGCCGCTCTTCGGGGGACAGGGCATTGATTTTGTCGGCCAGCGCGCGAATCGCCGCGGCGCGTTCGGCCGCCGATAATTTGCCGAAGTCCACCGATTCGAGGTACGCCGCGATTTTCGCGGCGGTTGGACGGGAGTTTTTAGCGACGGTGTAGCCAGCCATTGCGACCAGCCAGATGCAGAGGATGGCACCGGCACTCCAGAAGACAGGACGCCACCGCGTGGTTTGCATGGCCCGAGTCTAATCGATCCGGAGTGGCGGAGCAATGGCATCCTTGTGCCACGTCGATTGCGCGGCACGGCTGCCGATTCACCTCGCCACAGCCGCGCGCCGAAACCGACCAGGCCGTGCAGGTCGAATTGATCAACCGCACCGGCTCAACAAGTTTCCCACTTTGTTAAACATAGCGAAATAATTGTTTGCGGATTATAGCGCGCAAAGCCGGGTCAATTCGTCATTGGGCTCCGACCACTGGGCGAATTGATGTTCCACTTTTTCCACCAGCGTCTGGAGCGTGGGGAAGAAAACGTT
>Ga0075030_100002900_pt1 | contig 15638 bp, 14 predicted proteins | sample LitLauG_LLR_2012_FD_71393 | JGI IMG/M metagenome (GOLD analysis project Ga0075030, IMG submission 71393) | Freshwater sediment microbial communities from Pennsylvania, USA - Little Laurel Run_MetaG_LLR_2012 | ecosystem: Environmental > Aquatic > Freshwater > Creek > Sediment | place: USA... | reverse complement strand
TGAGCCGATCGGTACGGCCCCCAGCGACGCGGTCCCCGCTGACGCCAGCGTCGAGGAGACGCCGGGGCAGGAGCCAGCGGTCCCGCAGGACGAGCCACCCGCGCCGCGCCGGCGCCGGCGGGCGACCAATGCCGCGCCGCTGTTCACCGCCGTGCACACCTCCGAGCCGGTGGCCACGCCCGACGAGCCGCCGCCCGCGTCCGCCCTGCTGTTCGTCGCCCCCTCCCCGGTCCCCGCTACGGAGGTGGTCGGCGAGGACGCCCTGCCCGCCGACGCCAGCGAGCCGGCGGAGGACGGCGACGTCGAGGCCGGGGTGGACACCGACGGGGAGGCCGGCAAGCGCCGTCGCCGTCGCGGGCGCCGTCGCCGCGGCGAGGAGCCGGGCGACGCCGAGACCGGTGGGGAGACCGGCGCCGAGTCCGCGCCCAGCGTCGACGCCGACGCGTCGGGCGAGACCGATGGCGACGAGGACGACTCCGCCGAAGGCTCTGGCGAGGAGGGCGGCGAGGGGGGCACCCGTCGCCGTCGCCGTCGCCGTCGCCGGGGGGGCTCCGGCGGGGGAGGCACCGCCGAGGGCGACGACCCGCCCGGCACCGTCACCCACGTGCGCACCCCCCGCGGACGCTCCGGGGACGACGAGCCGCGCGCGCTGCGCGGCTCCACCCGGCTGGAGGCCAAGAAGCAGCGCCGCCGGGAGGGCAGGGAGTCCAGCCGCCGCCGTGCCCCGCTGCTCAGCGAGGCGGAGTTCCTCGCCCGCCGCGAGGCGGTGTCCCGGGTCATGCTGGTGCGCCAGGAGCCCACCCGGACGCGCATCGCCGTTCTGGAGGACGGGATCCTCGTCGAGCACTACGTGGCGTCGGCCAAGGTGGGCAGCCTGGTCGGCAACGTGTACCTGGGCCGGGTCCAAAACGTCCTGCCGAGCATGGAGGCGGCCTTCGTCGACATCGGCCGCGGGCGCAACGCGGTGCTCTACGCCGGTGAGGTGAACTGGGACGCCGCGCAGATGGCCGACGGCCAGCCGAGGCGCATCGAGCACGCACTGAAGTCCGGGGACCCGATCCTCGTGCAGGTAACCAAGGACCCGATCGGCCACAAGGGCGCTCGGCTGACCGCCAACATCTCCCTAGCCGGGCGCTACCTGGTCTACGTGCCGGACGGGGCGATGAGCGGCATCAGCCGCAAGCTGCCCGACACCGAGCGCGCGCGGCTGAAGGCGGTGCTCAAGGACGTCGTGCCGGACACCGCCGGTGTGATCATCCGCACCGCGGCGGAGGGCGCCTCCGCGGAGCAGCTCACCGCGGACGTGGCGCGGCTGGCGGCAACGTGGGAGGACATCACCGCCAAGTCCGCGTCGGCCAGCGCGCCGGCGCCCCTGTACGCCGAGCCCGACCTGACGGTGCGCGTGGTCCGCGACATCTTCAACGAGGACTTCAGCCAGCTCGTCGTGTCGGGGGCGGAGGCCGCGGCGACAGTGGAGGACTACGTGAACGCCGTGGCGCCCGACCTCGCGGACAGGGTCGTGCGCCATGCCGGCCCGGCGGACGTCTTCGCCGAGCACCACGTCGAGGAGCAGGTCGCCAAGGCGCTGGACCGCAAGGTCTGGCTCCCCTCGGGCGGGTCGCTGGTGATCGACCGCACCGAGGCGATGACCGTGATCGACGTCAACACCGGGAAGTTCACCGGGGCCGGCGGCGGCACCCTGGAGGAGACCGTCACCGAGAACAACCTGGAGGCCGCGGAGGAGATCGTCCGCCAGCTGCGGCTGCGGGACATCGGCGGGATCATCGTCGTGGACTTCATCGACATGGTGCTGGAGTCCAACCGCGAGCTCGTGCTGCGCCGGCTGACCGAGTGCCTGGGTCGCGACCGGACTAAGCACCAGGTCGCGGAGGTCACCTCCCTCGGTCTGGTGCAGATGACCCGCAAGCGCATCGGTGTCGGGCTGCTCGAGGAGTTCTCCCACACCTGCGAGGCCTGCCATGGGCGCGGGTACGTGGTCAACACCGAGCCGCACCACGACCGCGCCGCGGCTGCCGCGGCCGTGGCGGCCATCGCCGCCGCGACCCGGCATGGCGGCGACGGCGGCGAGGGGCACCCCGAGGCCGACGCGGGGGGCGCGGAGGCGTCCTCCGCTGACGCGCCGGTCGAGGCGGTCGCGAAGCCGCCGCGTCGGCGCCGGGCCAAGTCCCCGGGCGGCCCGGTCCCGCCGGTGGAGGAGGCGGGCACCGCCGTCGCCGACCCACCCGTCAGCGAGGCTGCCCCGGTTTGACCCGCCGCGCGTCCGGTCCGTACCCTGAGAGACCGGCGCGCGAGCGTCGCGCCCTTCGTCGTGCCCGTGCGCACGGCCACCACGCAGTTGCTAGCAGGTAGGAGTCCGTCGTGTACGCGATCGTCCGCGCCGGTGGTCGGCAGGAGAAGGTCGCCGTCGGCGACGTCATCTCCGTGGACCGCCTGGCCGCCCAGCCCGGTGCCGTGGTGCAGCTGCCCGTGGTCATGCTCGTCGACGGCGCGACGGTGACCGCCGGCGCCGACTGCGCCGGCCTGACCGTGAGCGCCGAGGTGGTCGCGGCGACCAAGGGCCCCAAGATCGACATCCTGAAGTACAAGAACAAGACCGGCTACCGCCGCCGGCAGGGCTACCGGTCCAAGCTGACCGAGCTGCGGGTCACCGAGGTGGCCGGCACCAGCGCCTCTGCGTCAACGACCAGCCCGAAGGCCGCCAAGGCCGCCCCGACGCCGACCGCTAGCGCCGTCGCGGCGCCGGTGGCCGACGACGTGACCAGCGAGGAGTAGACCATGGCTCACAAGAAGGGCGCCTCGTCGTCGCGCAACGGCCGGGACTCCAACGCGCAGCGCCTCGGCGTGAAGCGGTTCGGTGGCCAGCAGGTCAATGCCGGGGAGATCCTGGTCCGCCAGCGCGGCACCCACTTCCACCCCGGGGACAACGTCGGCCGTGGTGGCGACGACACCCTGTTCGCGCTCACCGCGGGCGCGGTGCAGTTTGGTACCCACCGCGGCCGTCGCGTCGTCAACATCGTCGCCGGCTCCTAGCCCGTCCCGCCGGCCGGACCTTCCGGCCTGGCAACCGGCGAGGAGGACCCGGTGACCACCTTCGTCGACGAGGTCGTCCTGCACCTGGCAGCCGGAGACGGTGGCCACGGCTGCGTGTCGGTGCACCGGGAGAAGTTCAAGCCGCTGGGTGGGCCCGACGGGGGCAACGGGGGCCGCGGCGGCGACGTGGTGCTCGTGGTCGACCCCCAGGTCACGACCCTGCTGGACTACCACCGCGCTCCCCACCGCCGCGCCGGCGCCGGCAAGCCAGGCCAGGGGGACAACCGCAACGGCGGGGACGGCGGGGACCTGGTGCTGCCCGTGCCCGACGGCACCGTGGTCTCCACCGCCGACGGGGAGGTTGTCGCCGACCTGGTCGGCGCCGGTAGCCGCTACGTGGTCGCCCACGGTGGGCGCGGGGGACTGGGCAACGCCGCACTGTCCTCCTCGCGACGCAAGGCGCCGGGTTTCGCGCTGCGGGGCGAGCCGGGGGAGTCCCACGACCGGGTTCTTGTCTTGAAGACGGTCGCCGACGTGGGGCTGGTGGGCTTCCCCAACGCCGGGAAGTCCTCCCTGGTCGCGGCGATGTCCGCGGCCCGCCCGAAGGTGGCCGACTACCCGTTCACCACCTTGGTGCCCTCCCTGGGCGTCGTGGACGCCGACGGCTTCCGCTTCACCCTGGCCGACGTACCCGGCCTGATCCCTGGTGCCAGTACGGGCAAGGGGCTGGGGCTGCAGTTCCTGCGCCACATCGAGCGATGCGCGGTGCTGGTGCACGTGCTGGACTGCGCCACGCTGGAGCCCGGCCGGGACCCGCTCAGCGACCTGGACACCCTGGAGGCCGAGCTGGGCGCGTACGGCGGGCTGGCCGACCGTCCCCGACTCGTGGTCCTGACCAAGGTGGACGTCCCCGCGGCCCGCGAGCTCGCCGAGATGGTGGCCGGGGACATCCGGGCGCGCGGGCTGGACGTCCATCTCGTCAGCGCAGCCACGCACGAGGGGCTGCGCGCGCTGTCCTTCGCACTGTCCGACCTGGTCCGCAGCGCGCGGGCGGCCGCCGCCCCGGCCGCCCCGGCCCGCACGGTGCTGCGCCCCACACCGGTCAACGACACCGGGTTCTCCGTGGTGCGCGAGGAGGGCCGGTTCCGCGTGCTCGGCGACAAGCCGGCCCGCTGGGTCGCCCAGACCGACTTCGCCAACGACGAGGCCGTCGGCTACCTCGCCGACCGACTGGCCCGCCTGGGCGTGGAGGACGCGCTGCGCGCCGCGGGCGCGCACCGTGGCGACCCCGTCGTCATCGGCGGCGCGGACGGGGTCGTCTTCGACTGGGACCCCGACCTGGCCGCCGGCGCCGAGCTGCTGCCCGGTCCCCGTGGCAGCGACCGCCGGCTGGACGGGCGGTAGCTGGTGCGTGCGACGATCGCCTCCGCCCACCGGCTGGTCGTCAAGGTCGGGTCCTCCTCGATCACCCGGCCGAGGGCCGGTGGGGTGGACGACGTCCGCCTCGACGCGCTGGTGGACGCGCTGGCCGCCCGGGCACAGCGTGGCTCGCAGATCGTGGTGGTGTCCTCCGGCGCGATCGCGGCTGGGCTGGCGGGGCTGTCGCTGACCGCGCGACCCCGGGACCTGGCCAGCGCACAGGCCGCCGCGTCGGTGGGCCAGGGGCTGCTGGTGGCGTCCTACGCCCGCTCGTTCGCTCGGCACGGGCGCACCGTCGGTCAGGTGCTGCTCACCGCGGAGGACCTGACCCGGCGCGCGCACTACCGCAACGCCCAGCGCACCCTGGAGCGTCTGGTCGGGGCGGGGGCCGTGCCCGTGGTCAACGAGAACGACACCGTGGCCACCGACGAGATCCGGTTCGGGGACAACGACCGCCTCGCGGCACTGGTGGCGCACCTCGTGGACGCGGACGCCCTGGTCCTGCTCAGCGACGTGGCGGGGCTGTTCGACGCGGACCCGCGCACCCCCGGTGCCCGGCTGGTGGACCAGGTCGCCCACCCCGACGAGCTCGCGGCGGTGAGCCTGCACCGTCGCGGGGGGTCGGGGGTCGGCACCGGGGGTATGGCGTCGAAGGTCGACGCCGCGCGGGTGGCGACCGCGGACGGCGTCCCGGTCCTGCTGGCCGCGGCCAGCGATGCCGCCCATGCGCTCGGCGACGCCAGCGTCGGCACCGTCTTCCTGCCCACCGGCACGCGGGCACCTGCCCGCACCCGGTGGCTGGTGCACGCCAGCGCCCCGCGTGGCCGGCTGGTGCTCGACGCCGGCGCGGTGGCCGCGCTGCGGACCCGGCGGGCGTCGCTGCTGCCGGCCGGCGTCGTCGGGGTGGAGGGGACCTTCGCCGCGGGGGACCCCGTCGAGCTCGTGGACAGCGCCGGCGTGGTGGTGGGCCGAGGGCTGGTGGCCTTCGACGCGGCCGAGCTGCCGGACCTGCTGGGCCGGTCGACCTATGAGCTGGCTGCCGCCTACGGCGCCGCGTACGAGCGTGAGGTGGTGCACCGCGACCACCTGGTGCTGCTGGACGCCCCACGCTGAGCGGCCGCGCCGCCCGCACGGCCCCGGCTACCCTGGCCTGTATGACGCTGCTGCACACCCCGCCCGAGGTCAGCGGGCAGGAGGACCCCACCGCCGCCGTGCATGCCGCAGCCGCCCGGGCCCGCGTCGCGGCGCGCGAGCTGCGCTCGGCCACCCGCACGACGAAGGACGCCGCGCTGCGCGCGATGGCCGACGGGCTGGTGGCCGCCACGCCCGCGGTGCTTGCCGCCAACGCCGACGACGTCGCGCTGGCGCAGGCGGCTGGCACGTCGCCGGCGCTGGTGGACCGGCTCACCCTCACCGCGCAGCGCCTGGCCGGAATCGCCCAGGCGCTGCGTGACGTGGCCGACCTGCCGGACCCGGTGGGGGAGGTGGTGCGCGGGTCGCGGCTGCCCAACGGTCTGCAGCTCACTCAGGTCCGGGTGCCCCTCGGCGTGATCGGTGTGGTGTACGAGGCCAGGCCCAACGTCACCGTGGACGCGGCCGGGCTCGCGCTGAAGAGCGGGAACGCCGTGCTGCTGCGCGGGTCGTCGTCGGGCCGCCGCTCCAACCGGGCCCTGGTCGACGCGATGCGCGAGGCACTGCTCGGCGTCGGGCTGCCTGCGGACGCTGTGCAGGCGGTCCCCGGGGACACCCACGCATCGGTGCAGGCGCTGATCACCGCCCGTGGGCTGGTGGACCTGGTGGTGCCCCGGGGCGGCGCGGACCTGATCCAGGCGGTGGTCACGGGCGCGACCGTGCCGGTGATCGAGACCGGGGTCGGCAACTGCCACGTCTACGTCGACGAGGCGGCTGACGTCGACATGGCGGTGGCCATCCTGCTCAACTCCAAGGCCCAGCGGGTGTCGGTGTGCAACGCGGCCGAGACGCTGCTGGTCCACGCCGGGATCGCCGAGGCGTTCCTGCCGGTGGCGCTCGCCGCCCTCGCACAGGAGGAGGTCACGGTGCACGGCGACGCCGCCGTCGTGGCCGCGGCCGCGGGCACCGGGGCCGGCGTCGTCCCGGTCACCGAGGCGGACTGGCTCACCGAGTACTACTCCCTCGACATCGCCGCGGGGGTCGTCGCGTCCCTGGACGACGCGCTGGCCCACATCGCCCGCTACGGCAGCGGCCACACCGAGGCGATCGTCACCGGGTCCACCCGTGCCGCGGCCGCGTTCGTGGCCGGGGTGGATGCCGCGGCGGTGATGGTCAACGCCTCGACCCGGTTCACCGACGGAGGGGAGTTCGGCTTCGGCGCGGAGATCGGTATCTCCACCCAGAAGCTGCACGCCCGGGGGCCGATGGGCCTGACGGAGATGACGACGACGACCTACGTGGTGGTCGGTGACGGGCACGTCCGCCCCTGACACGGGTCGGTCCGTGCCCCCGGTACGCTCCGGGCTGTGACCCTGCCCTCCCCGCTGCCGCTGCTGGCCACGCACTTCCCCCCCTGGTCGCTCGGCCTGACGGCGTTCGCGGTGCTGCTGCTGCTGCTCTTCGTGGTGACACGGTTCAACCAGGACCGCTGACACCCCCGGCACCGGTGCCCGCCGCACCCCCACCGGCTCGCCCGCCCTGGGCTAGCGTCACCGCGTGAGCACTCCGCGCCCCTCCCAGACGCCCAGCGACACGGCCGAGCCACTGCCACGCCGCCCCGGGCCGGTGACCCGGGTCCGTGGCTGGCGGGTCGACCGCCCGGGGGCGCCGGGTGGTGAGGAGCGGGTGGCCACCGAGGAGCCCCTGGAGGTGCGCGTCGACGCCCGCCGGGTCGCGGTCACCATGCGCACCCCCGGTCACGACTTCGAGCTCGCCGTCGGCTGGCTGGCCGCGGAGGGAGTGGTCGCCCGCCCCGATCAGGTGCGGGCGGTCCGCTACTGCACCGACGAGGACCTGGCTGCGGAGCAGGTCTTCAACACCGTGACGGTGGACCTCGCGGACCCGGCCGCGGCGGCGGGGCTGGTCACCCGCTCGTTCGTGGTCTCCTCGGCGTGCGGCGTCTGCGGGCGGGACAGCGTGGCCGACCTCGTGGCGCGGCTTCGTCCGCTGCCACCGCCCGGTGACACCCCCGCCCTGGACCCCGCCCTGCTCGCCGTGCTGCCGGACCGGCTGCGCGAGCACCAGCGGGTCTTCGCGGCGACCGGCGGTCTGCACGCCGCCGGCCTGTTCGACGCGCGTGACGGCTCCCTGCTGGCACTGCGCGAGGACGTCGGCCGGCACAACGCCGTGGACAAGGTGCTCGGCTGGGCGCTGCTGGACGGCCGCTGGCCACTGACTGGCGCCGTGCTCGTCGTGTCAGGGCGCACCAGCTTCGAGATCGCGCAGAAGACGCTGGCCGCCGGGGTGCCGGCACTGGTCGCGGTCTCCGCGCCGTCCAGCCTCGCGGTGGAGGTGGCGCAGCGGGCAGGTCTGACCCTGTGCGGCTTCGTGCGCGACGGCAGGGTGACGGTCTACGCCGGTCGCGACCGGGTGTCGACGGCGGAGGGCGCGCCCTCGCCCGGCTAGCCTGCCCGGATGGGGACCCGACGGGTGGGCATCATGGGCGGGACCTTCGACCCCATCCACCACGGCCACCTGGTCGCTGCCAGTGAGGCAGCGACCTTGTTCGCCCTCGACGAGGTGGTCTTCGTGCCCACCGGCGAGCCGTGGCAGAAGGGCTCCCGGCCAGTCAGCGCGGCCGAGGACCGCTACCTGATGACCGTCATCGCCACGGCGTCCAACCCGAGCTTCTCGGTGAGCCGGATAGACATCGACCGCGGCGGACCCACCTACACCATCGACACCCTGCGTGACCTGCGCGCCGAGCGCGGCGCCGGCACGCAGCTGTTCTTCATCACCGGGGCGGACGCACTGTCCCAGATCCTGTCCTGGCGCGACCCGCAGGAGCTCGTCGCCCTCGCGCACTTCGTCGGCGTCACCCGTCCGGGCCACGCGCTGACCGACCCGGGGCTGCCCGCCGGGCAGGTCAGCCTCGTCGAGGTGCCGGCCCTGGCAATATCCAGTACCGAATGCCGCGAAAGGGTGGGCCAGAATCGGCCGATCTGGTACCTCGTGCCCGATGGAGTCGTTCAGTACATCGCCAAGCGCCACCTGTACGCCGCGGACGGGGTCGACCGGTGAGCGGTCGCCACGCCCGCGGCCGTGCCGTGGGCCCGGTGGACGGTGCCCCGGACCTCCCGGCCGCGACCGGGCCAGCGGCCGGGCCGGCATCGCAGCGCCCCGCTGTCGGGCCGCCTAGCCTGACGCCCGCTGCCACGCCGGGCGCGCCACCCAGCGCGGTCGCTGCCCCCGCCGCTGGGCCAGCCGTGGCCCAGCGGTCCGGCGGTCACGCCCGCACCGTCGCGCCGGCGCCCCCCGTGGAACCTGCGCCGGGCGAGGTCCTGGGGGCCGGTGCGACGCTGCTGGCGACCGCCCCGGAGCCGTTGAGGCAGGCCCGGGGGGCACGGCGTGCCCGGCAGCGACCCCGACGGGCCTCCCGGCCCGCGCTCCCGCGCGCCACGGGGCCCCTGCGGCCCCCCCGCCAGACGCCGCGGCCCCTCGTGCTCGCCGGCATGGTGGCCGCGCTGGTGGCCGTGGTGGTCGCGGTGGCGGCGCTGACCAGCTCCCCCGCCGCGCCTCCCGCTGCCGTGACCGCCGGGGTGAAGGAGCCCACCCTGCTGCTCCAGGTCACCGACCCTGCCGGCACTGCCGTCGCCACCGTGCTGCTGGCTCACGACGTCACCGCCGGGGGAGCAGGGGTGGCCCTCCTCGTCCCCGGCGAGGTGTCGGTGCAGGTGCCCGCCCAGGGCGCCACGACGATGGCGGCCACCACCACGACGGGCTCCGCGCAGGCGGGCGCGCTGGCCCTGGCGAACGTGCTGAGGGTGCGCGTGGACGGCGCGTGGCCCGTCAGTGAGGGCAACCTGGCCCGTCTCGTCGACGGGGTCGGGGGGGTGAGCGTGGCCGTCGACCACACCGTGGTCGACGGGGCCACCGTCGTCCCGCAGGGACCCACCCAGCACCTAGACGGGGCCCAGGCGGTGGCCTACCTCGCCTCGACGGTGTCCGGGGAGAGCGACGCTGCACGGCTGGCCCGGGTGGGGACGGTGCTGCAGGCGCTGCTCACCGCCCTGCCACCGCACCCTGCGGACCTGCTGCGCAGCACCGGCGCGCTGACCACGGCGACGTTGCCGCCGGGCGGCCTGGACGCCCTGCTGGGCAACCTCCACGCGGACGCGGTCGCCGGCACCCTCACGGTGCAGGACCTGCCCACCACCACCTCGGGGGGGACGGTGCTGGTGGACCCTGTCGCGGCGGCGCAGGTGGTCACCGCGACGCTGGCCGACGCCCGGACGGGGCAGGCGGGCGGCGACCAGGTCAGCGTCCTGGTCCAGAACGGGGTGGGTACCCCGGGCCTGGGGGCAACCGCGCAGGCGCGGCTGACCAAGGCGGGGTTGGCCTACATCGCCGGCGGCAACGCGACCACGTTCGGCCAGCCCAGCTCGGTGGTCATGCTCAACGACTCCTCCGCGACCTCGCTGGCGGCCGGACGGCGCGTCCTGCAGGCGCTCGGCCTGCCTGCCTCGGACCTGCGGGTCGCCTCGCAGGGTCAAAGTGTGGCGACGGTGCTCGTCGTGCTCGGCGGGGACTACCGCGGATAGCCGGTCGGCGACACGGCGGTCCCCACCGCCCGGCGGGCTGGGCCGCCCGCGCCCAGCGCACGTGAGAGGCTAGGGGGGTCCCGCCCCCGACCCCGAAGACGGTTGTGACAGCCTCCCCCGACGCGCGCGCCCTCGTCGTCGCCGCCGCTGACGCGGCAGCGGACCGCCTCGCCAGCGACATCATCGCCTTCGACGTCAGCGAGCAGCTGGCGATCACCGACGCCTTCCTGCTGTGCTCCGCCGCCAACGAGCGGCAGGTCAACGCGGTGGTCGACGCCGTGGAGGAGCGACTGCTGCGCGACTTCCGGGCCAAGCCGGTCCGCCGCGAGGGGGAGCGGGACGGGCGGTGGGTGCTGCTGGACTACGGGGACATCGTCGTGCACGTCCAGCACACCGAGGAGCGCACGTACTACTCCTTGGAGCGGCTGTGGCGGGACTGCCCCATCATCGCCCTGCCGGAGGCGGTGCCCACCGACGCCGGCCCCGCCCACGGAGGGCGGGACTGAGCCGGCGGCTGGTCCTGTGGCGGCACGGGCGCACGGCGTGGAACGCCGACGGCCGGTTCCAGGGTCACACCGACGTGGCACTGGACGCGGTGGGGCTCGCCCAGGCCGAGCGCGCGGCGCAGCTGCTGGCGGCCCTGCCGCCGACGTACCTGGTCAGCTCGGACCTGCTCCGGGCCCGGGCGACCATGGGGGAGCTTGCCCAGCTCACGGGACTGCCGGTCGCCCTCGACGCGCGGCTGCGCGAGACCCACGGCGGCCGCTGGCAGGGCCTGCTGCCCGACGAGATTGCCGCCCTGGACCCGGCCGACTACGTCGCCTGGCGGGCGGGGGAGGACGTCGCCGCAGGTGGGTCCGAGACCAGGGGACAGGTGGCTGACCGTGCCGTGGCCGCGCTGGAGGATGCGCTCGCAGCCGCAGGCCCGGACGCCGTCGTCGTGGCCGCGAGCCATGGCGGAACCGTGCGGGCGGCGCTCGGGCGGCTGCTGGGGCTCCCCCTGCCGGCATGGGCCAGGCTGGGCGGGCTGTCCAACTGCAGCTGGTCGGTACTCACCGAGGAGCACGGCGGCTGGACTCTGACCGAGCACAACGCCGGCACCCTGCCACTGCCGGTACTGGGCGGGGACAACAGCTAGCGCCCGCGTGTGGAGGGACGGCCGAGACCGGCTATCCTGTGGGTCGCCCTTCGGGGCACTCGGGGCTGTGGCGCAGCTGGTAGCGCACTTGCATGGCATGCAAGGGGTCAGGGGTTCGAATCCCCTCAGCTCCACCCGTGTGAACTGTTGCTAGGCAAGGGATTACCCCGCCTCTAGTCCGCTCGGGTCAGGGAAGAGGGTGAGCGGGTAGGGCCCCTCCGGGCAGGCGGTCACAACCGGTCCGGGAAGGCATCGGCTGGCCAGCCCGGGGTGCGCACGGCGTCGGAGACATTCCTCAGACCACCTGCCAGGGTCGACACGATCAGCAGCGACAGTTGGCAGGGTCCAGGCAGACCGGCGCGGCTCCTATGTTCGACAGTGGCAGGTGAGGCGCGGCGGCGCACGGGACCCCTGTCCTGGCCACTCCCCGACGGCGATGGGCGCACCCGGGCCCCCTAGCCGGCGCGTCGGTCGTGGCGTCCGCGACAGTGCAGCGGACATCGCCCTCGGCCCGAGCCAGCGACGGGACAGCGCGGGTCCTGCACGCGCCGTCGCCTACCCTTGTCCGGCAGCGGTGGCACGCCCGGCGGAGGTGGAGAGGTGCGATCGGCCACGCAGTGGTCCAAGGTCCCCCAGGTGACGGCGGCCTTCTGGCTGGTCAAGGTCCTCAGCACCGGCTGGGGGGAGACGACCTCCGACTTCCTGGTCAGGCGGTACGACCCGGTCATCGTCGTTCCCCTTGCCACGGCGGTTCTCGTCGCTGTCCTCGGAATGCAGTTCGCGGCACGCCGCTACTGGCCCCCGGTCTACTGGGCAGCGGTTGCCGCGGTCGGGGTCGTCGGGACGATGGTGGCCGACGTCGCCCACGTCCGGTTCGGTGTGCCCTACCTGGCGTCCACCGTCGTCTTCGCCGGTGTGCTCACCGCGGTGTTCACCGCCTGGCAGGTCAGCGAGCACACCCTGTCCATCCACAGCATCTACACCCCCCGCCGCGAAGCCTTCTACTGGGCCGCGGTGATGGCGACGTTCGCACTGGGGACGGCGGCCGGGGACATGACGGCGACCACGCTGCACCTGGGCTTCTTCACCTCCGGACTGCTGTTCGCCGCGCTGATCGCCATCCCCGTGCTCGGGTACTGGCTGTTCGACCTCAACGCCGTCCTGGCGTTTTGGTGGGCGTACGTCCTCACCCGGCCGCTGGGGGCCTCCTTCGCCGACTGGATGGCCGTGCCTCCCAGCCGTGGCGGGCTGGGCTGGGGCACCGGGCGGGTAAGCATCGTGCTCGGCCTGCTCATCGTGGCCGCGGTGGCGGTGCTCACCATCACCCACTCCGACGTGGAGGAAACCGTGGCGGCAGCGTCGAGCCGCCGGCTACCCGCCGTGGAGTAGTGCGACGTACCCGTCGGTAGGCTCAGATCCACAGGGCCGCCACGGCGGCGACGACGGCCATCGGCATGATGACCCCGCCGAGTGCGGCCAGCCGCCACGCGCCGACCTTCAGGCCGCCCGATGCGCAGCGTGACCGCCACAGCAGGGTGGCCAGCGAGCCCCACACGGTCACCAGCGGTCCCACGTTGGTGCCCACCAGGAGCGCGTGCAGGCGGACGGCGGTCCCCGCGACCGGTTCCAGCGCCAGGTACGCGGGCAGGTTGTTCACCGCGTTGGACCCGACCGCGCCGGCGGCCGCCAGCCGCAGCAGGCCGGCCAGGGAGTCCCCGTGCCCGGCCAGATGCGCCAGGGCCGTCGACAGCCCGTGGTGCTGAGCGGCGGCGACCCCGAGGAACAGGACCAGCGTCCCCGCCACCAGGACCACCGGCACCAGCCGCCAGGTCAGCGCGTCGCGGCGGCGCCGCGCGGTGACCGCGACCAGGGGAGCGGTGGCGACGCTCGCCGCCATCCACGGCGGCAGGCCAGCCAGCACGCCGAGCGCCAGTAGCCCGCAGGCGGCGGCGGCGGTGGCGAGCAGCACGGGGTCGGCCACCGGCGTGCCCGCCGGATCCTCGTAGCGACCGCGCAGGTCCGCGCGGTACACCCAGCTCAGCGCGAGGACGACGACCACCACCGCGGCCAGCGCGGGCGCCGCCATCTGGGCAGCGAAGGCGAGCACCGACTCGTGCAGCAGGCCCTGCGCGAGCAGGTTGGTCAGGTTGGAGACCGGCAGCAGCAACGAGCCGGCGTTGGCCAGGTACACCACGAGCAGGGCGAACGGCAGCGCAGGCAGGCGCAGCTTCTGCGTCGTCGCGAGCACTGCCGGGGTCAGCAGCACCGCGGTGGTGTCCAGGCTGAGCAGAACGGTGGTCAGTGTCGACAGGACGACCACGAGGACCCACAGGCGCGCCACCGAGCCGCCGGCGCGTGCCGCGGCCACCTCGGCGGCGCGGTCAAACAGGCCGGCGGCGTCACACAGCTCCGCCAGCACCGTCGCCACCGCCACGAAGGCGAGGATCGGGGCCACCCGCTGCACGGTCTGCCAGGCCCACACCGCCTCGACGCTAGCCGGGGCGCCCGCGCAACGGAGAGGGGCGCAGCCCGCCCCGCCGCGGGGAGCGGGGACCCAGAGCAGGCGGGGGCGCCCTGCGACGGTCACGCACAGTCTTGTCCCCCAAATGGCTCAAGCGGCCACCGCCCGGGTCCGACAACGCACAGGACCGCTCTACCTCCTCGGAAGGACCACCGCCATGTCCGCTGTCCGTTCGCGACGACGCCGCGTCGTCCGCGCCGCCGCCCCGGCGGCGGGTCTCCTGGCCGCCGCCCTGCTCGTCTGGCAGGGCTCCTACGCCGCCTTCTCCGGCACCACGTCCGTGCCCGGCAACAGCTTCACCGCCGGCAGCGTCAGCCTGCAGAACGACCAGAACGCCGGCAACGCGTACGCGCAGGTCGGCACGGTGCCGTTCACCGTGGGCAACCTCAAGCCAGGCTCCACCGGCACGCACTGCGTGGTGGTGAAGAGCAATGGCAACCTGGCAGGCATCGGCAAGTTCTACGTGCCCACCGAGACCACCACCAACGCGATGGACCAGTACCTGACCGTCTCCGTCGACGCCGACTACGGCAAGGCCGACACCAACTGCACCGGCTTCTCCACGACCCCGACCACGGTGATCCCGGCGACGGCCATGAACACCATCGCCACCACCTACGCCAGCTACGCCACCGGGGCCGGCAGCTGGTCCGTGCTCGGCACCCCGCCGGAGGTCGCCACCTACCGGTTCACCTACACGCTGAGCAACGCCGCGCCGAACACTGTGCAGGGTGGCAACGTCACCGCCACGTTCCAGTGGGAGGTCGACAACTCCTAGCGCTGCCACACGGGGGACGGTGGCGGCGAGCCTGCAGGACCGCTGCCACCGTCCCCCGTCGCATGGGCGGACCCGTGCCGCACCGGTAGCCGCAGGCTCGTTCTCCTCAGGGAGGGACCACTCCCGAAGGGCCGGGCCCGCGGCGACCGACCCCGACGCACCACGAGCGCGCCGACCAGCGCGCAGACGAGGAGCCAGACCATGAGCCAGGCAAGCGACGAGCGGAGCCGCAGCGCGCGGCGGCGCTCCAGCGCGCCTGACGCCGTCGCGGCCCCCGCAGCAGACGCCGACACCGCCCCCTGCGCGCCTGCTCGCGCTGCGGACGAGCCCGGCGAGGACACCCGCGGGCCCGGCGCCGCCGACGCCGAGGGCCAGCCGGCGGTGGCGGCAGCCGACGCCGAGGGCGCCGGGCCGTGGCTCCGGCTCGCCCTGGGCGTGGTGGGCCGCGGCTGGTTGTGGTTCATCGCCGGCTGCCTGTTGGTCACGTTGGTGCCGGCCGTGTTCGGCTGGCGTCCCTACGTCGTGCAAAGCGGCTCGATGCAGCCGCGGATCCATGTCGGCGACGTGCTGCTCGCCGCACCCGCCCCCGCCTCGGCGTACAAGCCGGGCCGGGTGGTGGTGTTCACCGACCCGAACAACCCCGCGCGCATCCTGAACCACCGCATCGTCGCCGTGGACGCCGCCGGCCGTCTGGTGACCAAGGGGGACGCGAACCCCACTCCCGACTCCGCTCCCGTGCCGATGTCCGACGTGCACGGCCTGGGCCGGCTGCTGGTGCGATGGGTCGGGCTTCCGTGGATCTGGGCCAGCCGCGGGCAGTGGCTACCGCTGCTGGTGTTCGCCGTCAGCCTCCTCGTCGCCGGGTGGGCGGTACTGCGCGACCGTGAGGACGAGGAGCAGGACGAGGACGACGACGCCCAGGACAGCGGACCGGGCGCGCAGGCGCCCGGTCCGCGCCAGACCGGCGCCGGCCCGTCGGGGGACGGGTCGGCGCCGGTC
>Ga0075030_100002898_pt1 | contig 15645 bp, 22 predicted proteins | sample LitLauG_LLR_2012_FD_71393 | JGI IMG/M metagenome (GOLD analysis project Ga0075030, IMG submission 71393) | Freshwater sediment microbial communities from Pennsylvania, USA - Little Laurel Run_MetaG_LLR_2012 | ecosystem: Environmental > Aquatic > Freshwater > Creek > Sediment | place: USA... | reverse complement strand
AGCGGGTGCTGGACGACGACATCCACCTCGAAGCGCATGGATCGACGGTATCGAACATATGTTCGTATCGCAACCGGGACCGAGCGAGGGAGTACGACCCGCTCCCGGCAGGGGGCAGTCCGGTTGTCGCGCGAAAGTGGAGCATGGTCCTGCAGGTCTCGTTTGTGCGCCACAGAGGGCATCGTGACCACGTATACGTCTCCAGAAGTGACGGCTCGTCGACCGGATGGGAGTTTCCGAGCTACGGGGACGACCTTCCCCATGACCTGTGCCATCTGGTAGTCGAGGACGAACTTGGCATCACCGACGGATTCTGGGGCCTCGTGGACCAAGGTACGGACGTCAAGCTGATCAACAACCAGGCAACTCTCGTTCGAGGCGGCAAACCCATCGTCGAAAATCCCGGTCTCGACTTCTCCGATCTGAGCCGGGCCGAACGTGCCGTTGCCCTCTTGGCGCCCTTCGGTTTGCGCGCAGGACAATCCGACGCGCTTGCCGTGGCCCGGCTCGACCTGGGCGAATCTGGCCCATCGGCAGTTCACCTCATCTCCGAGCTTGGATTCGACCTTTCCGAAGGCACGCCAGAAGAGCTTCTCTCGTTGATACAGAGGCGGCTGGAGGCGTTTCGACGTGAATGGCAGAGCCTCGATGACGGGGCGGCCATCATGGTCACTTACGCGGGCCGTAGCGATTGAGGAGCGTCCCACCGACCCGGCGATCACGGACGTTCCTAGTCCGATGGAGCCTGATCGCCCCGAAGTTCATTGGGATTCGGAATTTGGGCGGCCAGTTGTCGAAGCCATCTGCTCCCGACGCCAGTTGCCACATATCCACGCGTGCCATCTCGGGTCTCGATCCGCACCGAACCCGAGAAGCCTCCCTTGAATGTGACGGACTTCACTTCATCAAGGCGTATTGAACTCTCGATTCTCGAATGGGTGAACCTGGCCAGTCCGAGAATCGAGGCGAAGTAGGGCGAACGTATTGTCATGAGCCTGTGATCAGTCAGGACGAGGCGACAGGTGAAGTCCTGTCCTGCAGCGAGGATTGGTGCCGCCGCCAGAACAGATTCGCCATCTTCGAGTTCATCAATGTTCCACACTTGAGCCACCTCCGTGATGGCCGCCGTTGCGACGGGTCCCGTACCGCGGCGGATCACGCTGATTGTCCACGCACTCTGTCACTCACTCCGCAGGATAAGAGTAACGGAGAGTGACACCCACCCAACATCATTGGTGTTGTGGGACAGCCAGGTGCCTATGGAGACTGGGTGTCCGCGATCCCGATGGTCCCCGTCCGGGAGGTCAGGAAGAGGAAGAACATCGGCGGTGACTGATAGTCGAGTCGTACGATCTGACCTGGCTGCACTTCCACCGTGATCGAGGCGCTCCCCAGGTTCTCCGTTAGATACCTGAAGGACACACTTACCTGGTGAGTACCGGGGTCACATGGGAAGTGGTGCTCTCCCCACGACCTCCGAGCTGAGTTGCCATCGATGGAAATGGCCGGCGTGGATAGCAGGCGGAGCAGGTTCCCGAGAGGATGGGTGCGGCACTTCAGGACGATGCCCGTGGCATCTCGGGATGGGGAAGTCACTAGCCGTCCGAGCTGCCGAAAGCATTCACGAGCAGTTCATCGACCATCCGGTCGTGTTGCTGAACCATGTGCGATCCACATGTCCAGGTCTGTGCCTCCGTCCCGGCGTTCGGGGACAGGGGTCGTCAGTCGGCGAGTTTCAGAACCTCGGGCGGAAGCCTTTGGCTTGCTCCGAATACTTCGATCCCAACGAGGCGGTCATCGTCCGACCAGTCAAGATTGATCGCGGTGAAGTCACCCAGTGAAGATTCGCAGTTGGTGGTGGTGCGTCTACCAGGGAGACCGGGCGCCAGGTTGATGTAGGCGGCATCGATCTCCGCGTCGTACCGGACCTTTATGGTTGATCTCTTGAACCGCATAGATCGAGCTTCCCATAGGTCCTCGGTCGATGGGAGCGGTCACAGAGCCGGTGATCGGGGACACCCGGTTTCGAGTGCCAGCGCGATGTCTTGGGATGGAGCTACGCCAGTGCTTGCTTAGCTTCCCAGAACAGCGCCCCAGGCGAGATCGCCGGGTCGAATCCCTTCTCGAATTGTCCCCGAAATAGTCGTGAGCTGAGAACGCCAACTCCTGGGGCGACCGCCGCGCCGGCCCCAACATAGGCGGCGACAATTGGCAGTCCGACGATAGGCAAGACCGCTGCAGCGACCCCCGCGCCAACCGCCCCAACAACACATGCTGATCGGACCATGACGTTCCGCTTGTTACTACGGACCCAGTCCCCGTAATCGCTGATTTCCTGCTGAATGTCTGTCGCTGCCTCCGCAGGAGACTTGCCACCCGTGATCATCTGGTAGCGCCATCGGTGAAATGCTTCGCGGTAACTTTTGGCTTCAGGTGTGTTTGCGAACTCCACTGCCTGGTGAAGGAGGTAGTCGTCCGACAAGTCGGGGTCGTCCGGAACTGCAAATGGCCAGACAAACCCAGCGAGCAGGTCATCTCGGGAGGGTAACTCCTGATCGGATGGATTCTGTTCGACGATTCCGGTATCGGCGCTGAAGTCGTCAAGGGTTCCATACGCGGCAACTACGGAGATGTCCACCGGTGGCAGTCCGGGCACCGCAGCTCGGAGGAGCTCCCTGTCTTTCTCCTCGCTTTCGGTATTGGCGAGTACGAAGCGCGTTATGAATTGAGCAGGCGTGTCAGGGCTTGCAAGAACGTTCTTGGTATCGAAGATGGTGTCGCCGGTGAGCATGCCTCGGTGTTCGGCATATTTCTGCTGTTGTTCCTCGGTCCAGGATATTTCCAATACCCGGTTCGCATCGCCCTCGCGCAGGACCTCAATAATGCTTCGTTGAAGGTCCGGCTGCCAACCGGCACGAATCCACCGATCCGTGTCTTCTGCGGGCGGCACAGGTATGAGGAGTCGGTCATACACCAAGACATCGGACAGGAATGCTTGAGGCCTCAGATGGTCAGCCACTGAGAACGTTCCCCATAGCTGCCAGAGTGTGTCCATCTCCGAATGTTACCGACGAACAGCCTTGCTGGCCTGTGTGCGGAACCCGTTCGGCGAGCGTTCGATACTCACCCTCATTGGGTTGCAGCATCGCTTGGGTCGGACCCTCGATGCGTCGCAAAAATGTGCCTGGGGCAAAGCAGTGGTAGTAACCCAGGTGTGCCGATCTGGAGCGCCTGCGGCAGCTGAGCACGCCCTGTGGTACCCGAGCACGCGGTGAATCCTTATGGTGGACAACGCGACCCGCAGCCGGTGATCAGGGGCAGGGTTCACTGATCCGCCTAGTCGGCGAGATCGGTCAGTGTTGTTGCCAGTTGCCTCGCGTGATGTGAACTGAGTTCAACTGGATCGCCGAACTGAGTAACGGCCTTGATGTGAATGGATGAGCCTTGCTCAAGCCAGAGATAGACATCGTCCACGTGGTGGACTGTGGGACTTGTGTCGTCGGACATGGCACCCCCCAAGGGCAGTTCCCAGTCGGGAGTCACGATCGACCTATCATGACACTGGCCAGGCATTCTGGAGGCAGTGGAGGACGCCGCACTCCCGGCGTTCGGGGGCAGTCACCAGGGCTATGCGTCAGGTGGTGACAGCTCCCCGATGTTCAGCTGAACGCTTCGATGCAGTTCGCCGTCGATGGCCGTCCGAATCCGATCAGCCGTGACCCCACGCCTACCAAGGAGTAGGCCGACATTTTGGGTCCACAACGTCACAGCGGCACCGTCCTCAGAGAAGTCGACCCTCTCTACGATGGCGCCTTCGGGCAGCACTTCGGACAAGACCCGGCGCACGCTCATTTCATCCTGCGGGGACCGCATCCATTCATGGTACGACGACGAGGCATGGGAGGTAGTTGGCGCCCCACCGATCCGGCGTTAGGTGGCACCCTTCGCTTTAGGACCCGACGGTCATTGCCGATGCCTGTGGATGGACCGTGGACCAAGGATTCCGATGTGGACTGGGGCTGCGGCAAGAGGAATTGCTGCCCCCCGCCGCTTTCGCTACATGCGGTTCACGGGCCTCTGCGTGGCCATTTTCGGAGCTTCAATCGGACTGAACCGTGACGGCGATGTGCGCTGGGCCATCTGGGGACTGACTGCCTTGGTGGCCCTGCTCTTGTTTGTCTTGGGAGAGCGGGGGGTCCGTCGGTGGAGGGTCGAATTCGAGGCTTCGGCAGCATCAGAGCAGGTGGCACGGCTCGATCGGCTTCGAGTGTGGGAACGCATCGAGGTGAGGCAGGTGCTTCTTTCAGTGGCCGCATTTGTCGTGGTGCTCTTCATCCCGGTCAGTTCCTTTGCCCGATTCGGGATATGGCTCCTGCTGGTGTTCGGCCTTGCGTACATGCTCGGGAAGAGCGCCGCCCGTCGCTGACAGGATCAGTCGAGCGCCACTCTCCCGGTGTTAGGTGGCAGGGGGGTAGACAGCGACAGGACGGTGCAATGAACGAGTGCCCTGGAAGATCCAGGATGCTGCGCCGATTGCCATAGCCAGCCCCGCCACTACTGCAACCGCATTGCCTGGCTGGATTTGCGAACTGCCTATCCACACCTGTGTTGCATAGGACTGCTGCACAAACAACGTGAGTACGACGATCCCGCAGCCCAACCCAAATATCACCCATGACGGCCAACGACCCCGATCGATCACGAGGCTTGTCACGGCAGCAATGAGTGCAAGGGTCAGCAGGGCTACCAGGAAGAGTGGAAGATTCATCTGGTAAAGGTGGGCACCGATTGGACGGAAATGGATCAATCGTCCACCGATGAGGGCCGAATCAGGTAGTGCCAGCACGTGTCGCCAAGGGAGCACGAGGACGGCAACGATCACGAGAAGGGCCGACACAGCCACGGTGATCTGGACGAGCCGCCTACGATCCACAAGTTCATTTCGACCGGATCAAAGTTCACCTTGACCGGTTTTGCGCGACATCTACCCGGTGATAGGGGCGGCCCGCCGCCTACTCGATGAGTGGAGATAGGCCGACGGCTTGGTTTAGGGGAGTAGCCCTACGTGGTGTTTCAAATCCTGGCATGACGCCCGTGCGTTCGACGGATCGCCCTCGAAGGCACCGCCCTTCACAGGGATTCCCTGCGAGGTCTCGGAGCTTGAGGCCGCCAAGGGTCCACCGTAGGTAATGGATGTGCCACCTACCCGCCTGCCTGCTCGCAGTACCTCGATGTTGCATCGAGTCCATACCGTTGTCGCCGACGACGAGGTCGGTCTACTGACCGTGAAGGTCACATGTTCAACGGATGCCCCGTTGAAAGCTGCTGGGATCGGGGAAACGGAGGAAACGTGCACACGAAGCGCACCCTGAGGCGGTGTCATCGAACTGGCGGTGGTGCTGGCTGCACATCCGAGGCTCAAGCCGCCAGCGATCAGAACTGACGCAGCAACTGAATACCAGCGCAGAATCGGGCCACTGGTGGTCAGCGGTATTCGTCGTTGGTCGCCGGTGCTGTCACTCCTGTGTTGGCCAGCCATCTGGGCGCCTCCGCCTGGGGCTATTCGAGTATCCCATCGCCGACCGTCTAGTGCTGCAGAAGTGACGCAGCGTGACGCAGTCCCGGTGATCGGGGTCAACCACTGACTCGGAAGTGTGAAGCTATTCGGCGCTACGGCTGTCCCCAGTCCGTGACGAGCCAGTGGCCAGGGCCGGATCGTTCCAGATAGATCGACCAGAACGAATCCCCCGTGTTCCCAACTCGTGGATCGTTCTGCGGATCGAATGTGCATCGTACTGCTGCGGTCGAGGCTGCTTGAGATTCGGGCAGGCAGTGCACATGCGTGAATGGGTCGATGCACGTCCAGATGCCACGCTTCGCTGGCGCCATGCGAGCATTGATCGACGGAAGGTCGCATGCATTGATTGCTTCGAACCAAGACACTGTCGCCGCCACTGGAGCCTGGACCGGCACCTGAGGCAACGCTTGGTTCGAATCGGCGTGAACGATGGCCATGACGGCGAGCACAAGAACTACTAATACAGACATCGATACGACGATGAGCCATTTGCCTCGACGACCACGATCCTTTCGTCCATCGGCATCTGACGGATGGGAATCGGACTGTGGTTCGTCAGACATCGGACAAAGGTATCGCCGAACCAGATCCCGCTGGCACCGAGCCGCAATCGGGGGGCACTCCGGAGGTCCCAAGAGCGGGTCACCCATCCGGTGATCGGGGACGGTCTTCGATCACTGACGACCGCCGGACCCGATCAGTCGTCCGAAAAGTGATTATTGATGTCCATTCCGCCATGGTTGACGAGCAGGTGGTCGTAGATGTCGATGCGATCCCATGCCCCCCCGGCTGGGCGTTCCTCGATGAAGTCCATATTGACCCCAAGACGCTTCCGTTCTGCTGTGACGTAGCTGATGCCGGTCAGCACCCGTCGCCGTACTCCACACCTGGCGAGGATCTCATCCCATGCCCGAAATTGATTCAGCGTCACATAGTCGCCGCGGGCGAGACCTTCAGTTGTCTCGCGCAGAACGGCGATCATCTGGTCCGTCGTCTGCGGTTCGGATGGGAGCAACGATGGCAGATCCATGATCAGCGCTAGAGCGGCATTGAGCAGGTCCTGAGCAGTCTCAATATTCCTGACAGCATCGTCCGGTCCGAGAGCAAATAACCAGCGAGCATCTTCGACCTTAGGGTCGATCATCTCGCTCCTGATCCACGATTTGTAGTGGCCCGGTCGCACGCAAGGAGTCTCAGTGATGTCATGTTTGATCTCACCCACCGACTTGAGAATCGCCAATCTCATCGGTTCGTCCCAACCGCGCCGCAACTCTTCCGGCGTCAGCGGGGCCTGGAGGCTCTGTTTCGCAACGTCCAGAGCGTCCACCAGTGCGTCCCAGCGCGGTCCAGAGGATATGCAGGCATCATACGGCTCGGTTGCAGGCACGCTAGAAGTATCGCCCATCAGGACTGCATCGGGATCTGCGACCGCTCGGGTTGTTTGGACCACTATCAACCGTGGCATGTGTGCCGGTCAGCCACGGTCGGAAGCGACCCGCTCCCGGCGATCGGGGACACTCTCAGTCTGTCGTCGACAACGAAGATGCACCCACAAACCCGGCCACGCTCCCGTCCGGCTGTGCTGGCCTCAGGCGCAAGTGCATGAAGAATGGCCCTGTCGCAAGTTCTTGGAACGCGCTCGGGTCTCGCGTCTCCAGTTCCGGATTCGGCCGGGCCTCGACAAGGCGGTCGATGAGGAATCCTGCTTCACTGATGGCTTCGGTCACGGCAGTAAGGGGACGACGCCAGAAGGTCACCGTATGTGGCTCGACCCACACTTCTGACACTTGCATGAAGGCGAAGTAGTCCTCGGGGGAATGGTTCCGCCAGTCCCACGCCGGGTGATGGATCGACATCACCACCGAGCCGGTGGGCCGGAGCACCCGGTGAAGTTCACGGAGCGGTGCGACCCAATCGCTCAGGTAGTGGAATACCAGCGATGCCACCACCAGGTCCACGCTCGCATCTTCCAAGAACATCAGCGGCTCAGCAAGATCGTGGTGATGGAGTTCCGCCCTACCGCCGACCCGCGAGCGGGCGATCTCGAGCATGGCGGCGCTTACGTCGAAGGCCACGACCTCGGCTCCGTGGTCAATGAGCCACTCGGTCACCGGCCCAGAACCGCAGCCGGCCTCGAGAACCTGCTGACCGTGGACGTCACCGAGCAGAGCAATCGTCGCTGGGCGTTCGTAGTAGCTGTTGGCGGCACCGCTTGCATTGTGCTGGTCGTACTCGACCGCCATGGCGTCATACTCCGACGCAGTGCGAGTTGAGTCCCGGTGCGCCACGCCGGAAAGGGTACCTGATTCGCCCTGGGTTCGTTGGAGGCTCTGATGGATACCAGGGCGAATCAGACTGGCCCCGCCGATCCGGTGTTGTGGGGCAGGCAACCCACGGCCTTACCCGCCCACTACCGCCGGCTCCTAACATCTGAACTATGCAAAACCAGGAACAGTGGAGCTACTGGCGGCACGCTCCGCCAGGCGATGGCAACGTGCCAGTCGACTGGGAGTCCTTCTTACTGCTTAGCGGTAGGCGTCTTCGTTGGCGTCGATTGGGCCCCCTGATCCGCTCGACGAAGCTCATCGATCTTCAGACAGGCGAACTCGTGGTTTCCCTGCGCTCCAAGCGGTCGATCCGCGTCGGGTTCAGAGCCGGGTTAAGGACCTACGTCATCGAGTCAGCCGATGACGGCTATCGGTTGGCCGACGAAGAGACTGGGAACAGCATCTTCACCGTTCAAGGTGGGCATTTCAGATTCGATGCCCAAACACGAGTGAGTCTGCCCAGCGGCACCACCGTGACGCTCCCGGTAAGCGGCCGGACCCGCCGTCGCGCTGTGCTCCACGCCGTGGCGAGCGAGGGGTCGATCTTGTTCTACCTTCGCTGGAGATGGGGCTCGCTTTGGGCGGGTGTCGCTGGGCTCGAAGTCGCCGTCCCTCCGGGCCAGGTTTTGACTGCCGAGTTGTTGGGTCTCATCTACTTGAGCTCAACATCGCTGCTTGCCAACTTCTTTGCCGGGCGGCACCAAGGGGCTCCCCTCGGTTAAGTCCTCCCCTCCTTCGCTCCTTTGTAGTCAACAGCCGGAAGACGCCGCCCATCCAGAATCGATCGGCGCCCGGCCTCAACGGTGGCGATGCTGAACACTGCTGCCAGGACGAACCAAATCCAGGACGGAGGTGATTGGTACTCATGCTTCCCGACGATGCTGATACCCGTTAAGAGCGCCCCCAGCGCAATAATGGCAAACAGACCCGCCACGGCCATCCACTGCCTGGGTCGTGGCGCCATACGCTGACCGGAAGATCCCACGAACGCAGTATCGCACCCATCCGGCGTTCGGGGACAGCGCCCGTGTGCGGCAGACTCCGAGTTTTCAGAGCTTGGTAGGGTCGATTCCCATCCATTCGAGGACGTTGCGAGCGCCGAACCGTGCCCACTGATTCTCACCCGACAAGATGGTCTTGGCGTGCTTCGTGAAGTCGCAGCGTCCTTCGTGCATGGCAGTGTTGAAGACCCACACAAGAATGTTCCCTTGCTCGAAGTCGCATACGGCGTAGGCAGCCAGAACCAGTGCCACGCCGTAGGGATCGTCTCGGTTGAGGAGCGCTACCGCCGTCCGTTCGCTGACGGCCTCGTCTTGGCGGTCAAGCAATAGGCAGCCGAGGATCGCCGCCGACTCGTCGTCCGTGAACTCAGCGAGCGTCTCTCCGACAAGGCATCGGGTTTCCCAGTCTGGTGACTCGTATGCGGCCAATGCCTCCTCTCGATCCACGGTTAGACGGTATTCCGCATGTGCCGCTTGGCCACGGTCAAGAAGCGCCTTTGTCCCGGTGTTCGGGGGCATGGTGCTCCAAGCGCAGTTAGCCTCACGGCATGGGCGTCGGAGGGCCGGGTGGCGGAATCAGCGACTTTGCAGTTGCGGTGCGCGACTGTGTTGAGAGATGTCTTTCCGAACCCGCTCGAAGCTGGCACGTTGCTACGGATACGTCTTCGTGGGTCGCTCCGGTCGATGACTTGTTCAACCTTGAGCGAGTGGCCCTTCGCGAGGACCGAGGAACTTCGATCCTGGACGTCATCTTCCGTTGGGATGGTGAGCCTGAGCTCTTTGGCATCTCCTACGCCATCACCGACCATGGGCTCGGTCTAGATGCGCCTGATGCCTTCATCTCCATCTACGTAGAAGAGGACCTCGTTGCGACGGGACGTGGCATTGAGAACGCTCACCGAGTCCTTGAAGATGGCGTTACTTGGCTGGACTGGAAGGGATCGAGTTGCCTGAAGCGCTAGCCATCTAGCACTCGCCTGGTGACCGACCCGGTGTTCGGGGGCAGGACACGTCCTCCTACGAATAATCGCCTTCGGTCTAGCCTCGCTGACATGAAGACGCTTGTCGGAAGCGATGAGTCTGGTGGTCCAGGTGGCCCTTCGGCGGTTGTGCTGTACGTGAAGCCGGGTCGAGACGAAAACGATCCCGATGGGTACTTGATTTGGTTGGGCACCCTTGACCTCCTGGAGAAGGTCAGATTGGCGGCGAGAAGCTTGCCGGACCTCGTCGTACTTGCTCGGCGTCGCCTCATCGAGACCGTGCCGGATGAGCGGATTGAACTTCGGATTGTCCTCTTCCCAGATCTCGCGCCTGCCACGAACCGGTTTGGGGAGGTTGTGGAGTTGACGTTGACACCCTGGAATGGTGCTTGATGCAGGGAGATAGGAGTGTGTCGCTCTCCCGGTGATGGGAGACACCCATCGGCCGTCAGCTGTCATGCCTTACCGAGAACCAGGACTCTCCCCACGGGCGCCTGAGCCCCATGCAGATGTAGACGTGTCCACCCCACTCTTGGTTGTGGATCCCCTCCGGATTCGTGAACCTTTTGGCAACTCGCAGGTGGGTGCAGTACCGCTCGAGAAGTGCTGCGTAGTCGGTGACATCGACTGGCCCTGGCGCCACAGCGACAATCGTCGGGGCATCCGGATCGCCCGGTCCCCAGAACCACTCGTTGTTCTGTCCGCTCACGGCGCCAGGGAGCCCGGCACTACCGCCCAGCTCGTTGATGGCTCCAGCCTCGCCGTAGTCCGCCGTGAAGATGACCGCACGGGCTCGCTGGCTGGGTGGAAGGGAGTCCCATACGGCACGGACAGTCCCGAGGAACTGAGGCCAACCGATCGTCTCACCAAGCTCCTGGCTGGCACCGTAGGTCCAGCCGATGTCGTAAGCCGGCAGCACGGGTAGGACCAAGGGGAGCGTCAGCAGCGTGCTCAATGCGGTATACACGAGAAGGCGTCGAAGCCGCGCTGTACGCGCGTCGATCCACCCCTCGACCCGCACGGCTCCGGCAGCCAGAAGGTAGATGTAGGCGGCAGCCAAGTAGTAGACCTTGCCCCCTGTCGTCAGGGCGAAGAACACAAAGAGCAGCCCGTAGGCCCACACCAGGGCCCGCCACATCGGACGGTCAGACCGCCAGAGCCACTGGATGCCGACGACCCAGACCCACGCCAGCGCCAGCGTGATCTCGAAGAACTGGCCGACGACCCATGTGGCGATGTGGGCGGTCCCACCGTTCTCCTGATTCAGACGTCTGGTCATCTCGATCGTCGGCCAGTGATTGGTCGCCTGCCACCAGACCTCGGGGATGGTGAAGGCGCCGGCGATGACCACGCCGATGACGGACCACCGATTGACGAGTTGGCGCCCACCACCGCTCGCGACGATGCCGACGACGAGCGCAACAGCGAAGAGGCCGATGCTGTGCTTGTTGGCCAGGCCCAACCCGAGCACAACTCCGGCGACCGGCCACAGTCGTGGGTTCTCGGTGCGTCCGATCCGCACCACGACGAAAGCGAGTGCCGTCCAGAACAGCAGGTCGAGACCGGTGGGCCCGAACAGATGGTCAGCTCCGAGGACCGCTGGCATGGTGGCCGTACCAAGTGCTGCGAGGAACTGCGCGGTCCTTCTCCCACCGAACTCGCGGGCCAGGAGGCCAGCCAGGACCACCGTTCCCGCACCGGCGATAGCGGACCACATCCGAAGCCCCGGGAGTGAAACGCCGAAGGCCCACAGGGTCAGGCGGGCAAGGAGCGGACTCAGGACCGGTTGATCGACGTAGCTGGGGGCGAGGTGGCGGGCGCAGTCGAGGAAGTAGAGCTCGTCGCGGTGGAAGCCATAGCGCCCGGAGAGTGCCATGAGGACGGCAAACAGGACGCCGGCGACGATATACGTCCGTCGGTCCACTGGTGCAACATCGAATGTCGTGCCGGTCGCTGGATCGGGGACGGTCGAGGTGGCCGACACTTCGTCGATGACCGGCACCACCGGAGGATCAGGCCTCTGCGCCCGGATTGGTGTCGGACGGAGCGATGTCGGGGATACAGGCTGCAGCTAGGAGTGCGTGGACGCTCTGTCGCACAGTGTCGTCATCGGCCTCGATCGGATCGGGATGATCCCGTCGGTGCCATGCGAACCACGCCACCGTCTCGACGATGAACTGTGTGGCGAGTGTGGTGTCCTGGAAACTGCGAAGGTGGCCGGAGCGGGTTCGACGCTCTACGTACTCCTCCAACATGTCGACCTGCCCGCGTCGTGACTTGCCGAAGTAGAGCTCCCGCAGTTCAGGGATGTCGGCGGCGGATCGCTCCAAGAGGGCCAGGAGCCTCCGGTTGTCCTCCACGGCGGAGTAGTACTCGTCGATGACGCCGCGGAACTCCCGGCGGATGTCCTCACAGTTGTCAGTCATGAGGGCTGCCGTTACGAACGGGAACGAGGTGTTGCCCGCCGTCCAGTCGGCGAGTGGCTTGAGCGCCTCACCGGGCGCCGGCGTCGGGAGGGGGATGGAAAGCTCGGCGAGGCGGTCGGGGACGGCGGTGCCGAGGAGGGCCAGCTGGAACAGCGCCTCCTTGCTCTCAACAAACTTGTAGAGCAGGGCATGGCTGAGTCCCAACTCCTTGCCCACATCGGTCATTAGGGTCCGGCGGTAGCCCTTTTCCGTGAAGACCTTTCGAGCGGCCTCTGCGATGTCGGCGAGACGGTTCGGCGGGGTCCGGCGTGGCATGGGTACATAGTATAACTAACTGGGTCAGTTATCTACGGAGAAACCGAGTTAGCTCGGCTACTCCTCGACTGACCTCGTGGATCCAGAGGGTGCCCCACTCGTGCTGCGAGTTCAGGTGATCAATGCATCACTTCGGCCAGACGCTCTAATGGTGGCACTTGATAATCGCCCCGGTCCCGGCGTTTGGGGGCAGGCGCCGCTCTTCAGCCAGGAATCGCCCTACCATCGTCGCATGATCCTCGTCGTTCAATACAACGTCCCATCGAATTACGCCTAGTCCGATGAACGGGTGGGGCTTCACTCCGGAAAGTTTCGCAGCAATTGGGACGGTCGGAGCATTCCTCTTTGGATTCGTCGTATTGGCTCGCGATGTTGCGCACACGCGTGCGATCGAGCACGAACGGCCAACGTGAGCGACAGGAGCAGGCGGCGCGGATAGCAGCGTGGCTCCATGTCGAAGGCAATGGCAGGGACTCTTCGCTGGGTGCAGAAATTGTGAACAGTAGCCAGCTACCGATATTTGACGTCACGGTATTCGCCATCGACGCTTTTGACAAAATAGTGACGTTAGGTTCCGTATCCATCGTCTTACCGGCCAAGAGACCATTCGTCGTGATGCCTGATAGTCCGGTTGGCATCAACGACATCGTAGGTGTGTCCCCGGCCGATTTGGGTCTTCGCTTTACTGACTTCAATGGCGTCAATTGGATTCGCGATCCGTACCCATACCGTGACTTGCGGGAGGGAAAGCAAGAGTTCCGCATGTCGCGATCTTCCCCGACCTCAGGGCATGATTTCTGATCGGCCAGAACGTGTGACGGCCTCACCGTTGTGGTCGAGGGCATGCCGTGTCCCGGACCCGGTGTTCTGGGCTACATCTCAACGGAGCCTTTTCGAACAGCCGTTGGCTGGACTATCTCGGCCCACGGTCGGACAGTCAAGACGTGGATCGGTGATCGGAATGGCATAGGTGCCGACCAGAACCGATACACAGCGCAACAGTCAATGCGGCGAAATCTCGCATTGCTCAGTCTCACTCAGTGCACGATTCACGTTCTTTGCAATTGTGCGCCAGGTTTTGGGCCCGTCGAAGTCCATACCCCGCCAAGTCCGTCGAATCCACCAGCTGAAGGCTGGAGCAGCAAGGACGATGGTGAACAAGATGCCGACAATCAATGACCGCATAGCGACCTTCTGCAACGGTCCACGGACGTGCTGCAGAAGAAGATATAGCCCGCTCAACAAGCAAGCTGTGGCAGACAATCGTCCGATGAGACGCTTGTGTGCGGCGTCATTCATATTCAGGCCTAGCCGCCTTGCCTGGCTTGGAACCCCAACTAACAACCACACCACGGCCCAAATCACTAGTTCTTCGACCGTGCCTATGGCTCCAGTCTTAGTGAAACTGTCGTAATCGGCGTGGGGGCTCAGCTTGCCATTGCTAGCAACGAATCCCTCAAGGGCCAGAATCCAGAAGATAGAAAACAGAACTATGAACCACGAAATGACGATGACCGAGGGCTCGAATTCATCCCAGTCCACTTTGAAGAGCCTTCGGAAAACACCATATAAGCCCTTAATCTTGTCCTTAAGTCCGCGTGGCTCATGGCCATACTCAATGTCAACGGGAAGGCCCCAGAGCACCCCTGCCAATAACACGAGCAAGAAACCAAGAGCAACCAGGGTGAACCTCGATGGTTGGGAAAGGAGGGGGCCAACGCTCAGAAGTACGACCCCAATTAGGACGAAACGGGACGACCATGTTCCTGGAAGGAACAAGATCGCCAATGCTCTGAGTTGCTCACGAACGGTTAGTCCATTGCCCTTCTCAGATGCAGTCATGATGATTTCCTCCTCGAAGCGGCTGCGGCACATGCTCCCTCCACCGGGAAGGGCTGCCCGAACACTCTCCCATTCTGGAGTCCGGCCGTAGGCGACAGACAGATCTGGGTGCCTCTGGCGACCTACTTGCCTACCGGGTTTTGGGGGACGGTGGGATAGCTGAGTCACGCATATCCGGCGATCTGGGGCAGGGACTGATGGCCCGATGGCAGGGGTTTGGTCTCCGAGCTTCTAAAGGCATTGCGGGACGATCACTTGCTTGGCGCAACCGTCACCGTTCACTCGTCCGACAATAGTTTGAGGCTTTGGCAACTCGAAGGAAGGGGCGCCGCTGAACTTCGACAGGCTAGTTACCCTCGTCGTCCATTTGCCATTGAGTTCCTCTCGGGTGGTGACACTTGTTACGAAGCCGTGTTGAACGGTGGCCCGGGCGGTCAGTGCACCGTTCGGTGATGTAATCCAGTACTCGGATCCATTCTGCGTCAGTGTTCCTCGGAAGGATCGCAGGAGGTCGATTGGGCTGAAAACGAGGGATTGGACCTCCGAAACAACTTCGCTATGGGCCATTGGGACCTCCGTCCACAAGTCCGCTCTCTCCAGGGCGGACGACTCTGCGGCCTGCGTTTGCGCTGAACCTGAAAGCGCTTGTCCGTACCCGAGAGAACTGAACATTCGATCCACGCTGTAAATGCGCCTTTGGCCTGAGTTCGGGGGACGGTAGCCAATAGCGAGTTGGTCCGGGCCGTGGTACGTCATGCAGCCATCAGCCGCCGGAAGGTACGTGGACTGGACGCACTCGATGAAGCTCTTGGCTTCAATCGTGGAGGAAACGGCTGCATCGAGAGTATGGGCCGGGCTGAGGTCCTCGACAGGTTGCTGATCGACGACGTCAATGGCCACAAAGATTCCTGCGGCAACGAGAACGAACAAGCAGCAGCACGTAAGAGCCTTTCTGGCCCCGCCCGTCGTTGCGACTTCCGACTCAAATGGCACGCAGTAATCATCGGCGTACTCGGGCGCTCGCTGAAGGCAGTCATCGGGCAGGGCCTGCCATCAAAGTGCCGGTCGGGGGCAGTCAATATCACGATCGCAGTGGAGTCGCTGTCAGCTACTCCGCACCCAAGTATTCGTGAAGGAACCCCCTGCCGGTGACAACGGCGAGGCCAGTGCAAGCAG
>Ga0075030_100002896_pt1 | contig 15649 bp, 9 predicted proteins | sample LitLauG_LLR_2012_FD_71393 | JGI IMG/M metagenome (GOLD analysis project Ga0075030, IMG submission 71393) | Freshwater sediment microbial communities from Pennsylvania, USA - Little Laurel Run_MetaG_LLR_2012 | ecosystem: Environmental > Aquatic > Freshwater > Creek > Sediment | place: USA... | reverse complement strand
TGCGTTTGATCTTTAGAGTTCCTTCGCAGTACAAGCATCTCCGCTTAACCCAGCGCGTGACCTGCCTGCAGAAGACCCGAAAGTTTCAGCGCTACATCAAAGAAAAAGGAACAGTGCAACAACATGGAAACAGGAACAGTGAAGTGGTTTAACGACGCCAAGGGCTATGGATTCATCAGCCGCCAGAACGGCGAGGATGTCTTCGTGCATTTCTCCGCCATTCAGGCCAGTGGCTTCCGCAGCCTGCAGGAAGGTCAGCAAGTACAGTTTGACGTGGTCAAAGGCCCCAAGGGCTGGCAAGCTGAGAACGTCAAGGGCGTCTAACACCGCTTCCGAGTAAAAAATTCGAAAATGAGGGCGGCCAGAGATGGCCGCCCTTAGTTTTTGCAAGACTGCAAGTACGCCTGATCTGTTTTTCGCGCAGGCTGCTGACGCTTTGAATTCCGCTACTTCTTCTTTGGAGTCAGCGGCTGCCACAATTCGATCTTGTTGCCGTCGGGATCGTAGATCCACGCGAACCGGCCATAGTCTTCGTTCTGGCGCTTGGGATCGATCTTGACGCCTTCTTTCTGCAACCGTTCAAGCAGCGCATCCAGGTCGTCCACGATGTAGTTCACCATGAACGCTTGGCTGGGCTCGAGGTACTTGGTGTTTCCAGGGAACACGGTCCAGACGGTCACATGCTCCTTCTCGGGGTTGTCTTTCTCCCGCCACGGCATCATGACGCCCCCGCCTTTATCCGCAAGTCCGAGATGCTTGCCGTACCACTCACGCATCTGTTGTTGATTCGCGGACTTGAAGAATATTCCACCGATCCCCAGGATTCGCCCTCGCTCGCTCGGCATTGCGGCTCCTTCCTTCGTGCTTGCCGCGTTTGCCGCGGTGCTCGTCTGTTGCTGCGCGCGGCAAACCGGCAGCAGCAATACAGCCACAGCGGACAGAACGAGCATTGGCTTGCGCAACACGCGTAGATTGTAGCAACAATTCTTGTGTCCGTGCGAGAAGCAACCATTCACGAAAATCGCCCAGCTCGACGGACCCTCCGCACCTTCCAAGGACCCGCTCTCTCGCCTACTTCATGCCAGTAGTCGAAGAACTCCAACTCCGGCCGCTGCCCGATGGCTACGTCGACTATCTGCGCCTCAAGCTCCAGCGCTTGGATCGGAATCCGGCGTCATGTTCAAAAAACTACGCTTTTGAATAATCGCTAACATAGGAAAGGATCTTCAGCGCGTGTACCAGTTCACGGAGGACGGTCGCCTTATCATCAAATCGAATCGGCTGGACGAACACTGGTCAGTTGCGTGGGAACGCTACTGACCGACTGAGGAAGATGATGATTGTCGCTAACAGGCCAGAACACTCCTTGACCTCAGTGAGTGAATGGCTGGTCCGGTTAGTTGGTCGCAATTCATGGTTGTTGGCTGCGCATCAGCACCACGTCAGAGTCGGTGTGCCCCCGAACCATCGCCAGTTTGCTACCATCCGGGGACCAGTGATAGTCCCAGATATGCTCGGCCTTGAATGATGTGATCGCCTTGCCCGGAGAACCGTCGAGCGGCTGCTGCCACAAGTTGTCCACTCCGTTTTCGCGAATTACGTAGATCAGCGCCTTGCCGTCGCGCGAGAACTGGATCAGATTCGTCACTCGCGGTCGCTGAAATCCAACCAGCTTGGGAGCAGCATCTTTATCAGTAGACACGAGCGCAATCTTCTCCTCGTGTCCGCCGGCGTGGTCGATTGTGGCAAAAGCCACGGTGTGGCCATCCGGAGAAACGCCGAAGAATCCAGCCGCCGAGAGCTCCGACACTTTTCGCGGAGGACCTCCGTTGATTGGCACTTGCATCACTTGCTCCGTGCCTCCGTCGAGGTAATAGACCGAGCGCGAATCGGGAGCGCACACGGGATAGTTGTCCTGTTTACCCTGCGTGAGTTGCTTCAGGTTTCCACCCGAGGCGTCCGCCCGCCAGATGTTCATGCTGCCTTTGCCGCCACGCAGTCCCAGAAGAAACACAAGGTAGCGTCCGTCCGGGCATTCCCAGGGATCGCCAACCGCCGCGTCCTGCTCGGTCGCGAAAGCGCCTTTAGCTCCTGAATCTGGGTTCACCCAATGCAGCGCGTTGTCCTTGTCGTAGATCAGTCGCCCATCGAGCGTCCAGCTGAAGTTTGTATAGGTAGCTGCCGGAGCGATCGGGCGAGCGTCGGCGCCGCCAGGCGTGGCAGACATCCCCTGCAGATTCCAGCGCCCTTCGCTGAGCACCGTCGCCAGCACCTGTCCGTTCGCCGCCACGCTCAAGTCGGAATAATTGTTCGTGTCCCGGGTAACTGGATCCAACCTTCCCAGCGGATAGATGACATAGACGATCTGCTCCTGCGCGAAGTTGGAAGCCCGGCTGCGCTCGAGTACCAGCAGTCCGTGGCCGTCGGGCATCCACGTCGGCGAAATGAGTCCGGAGTCGGAGCTGAGAACCAGGTGTTGCTGGCCATTGCGAGCATCGACGGCCATGAGCCCCGAGACCGCGTCGCCCGGTTGACTCACCATGCATAGAATGGTCTTGCCGTCTGGGGACCAGGCTGGACTGTAAAGCGCCTGACCGATCGGGCCGCTGGCCAGCGCAATCTCTTGGCCGCTATCGAGCGAACGCACGATCAATCGGTATTTGCCTGGCTCCGGATTGTCGTAGCGCATGAACGCAATCCTGCTGCCGTCGGGTGAGAAAGTAATGTTCGAATCTACGTCCTCGGCCAGCCGCTCGGGCGTGCCGCCCAGAAGCGGCGCGCGGTACAGATACTTCAACTCGGTATTGCCCGGATCGCTGCGCACGAAGTAAAGATAGTTGCCGTCGGGCGAAAAGCGCAGGCCGTTGTAATAAACGTCAGCCGGAGGTTGTACCTGGGTAAGGCTATTTGTGGGGACGTTGCGTAGCCACAAACTCGCCAAGCCGGTGCTGTCCCGCATGAGGCTGAGAATGTATTTGCCATCCGGGGAAATTGCCGCCGACACCGCATTGCCGTCCTCGGTCAGCTTGGTGACGGTGAAGTTGCGGAACGAGCGGTTCGGATGGCGCGTCAGCAGTGCGTAGATACCATATCCGGCGGCCAGCAGTACGATGATTCCAAGCAGTGCGGCAACGCCGGTTCCCAACTTGTGCGGTTGGGCATTCGCAACCACGGTCGAGCTTGGAGCGGGCACAGCGGCAACCGGCGAAGAGGGGCCAGATCGCGCCGCAGGGGCACCGGACGCAACCGGAACCGACGCCGAACCGGACGCCGCGGCCGGGGTCTTCCTTCCCGACTCGACATCGCGCTTCAGCCGCTTCAGATCGCTGCGTACATCGGCGGCCGACTGGTAGCGCAAGTCACGATCTTTTTCCAGAAGCTTCTCGATGACTTCCTGAAGCTTAAGCGGCAACATTGGATTCAGTTGGGTCGCGGCAACTGGATCCAGCTCGAGAATGGCGTGAAAAACCACGGCCGACGTCGCGCCCGCGAACGGCATCCTCCCCGTCGCCAACAGATAGATCACGGTGCCCAGGGAAAACAAGTCGGTGCGGGTATCGAGTTCTTCGCCGCGCGCCTGTTCCGGCGACATGTAGGCGATCGTGCCCACGGTCGCGCCCGGGCTGGTCAGTTGCAATGGGTTCGGTGAATCCAGCGTGCCGCCGATGGTCTCCATTTCCATCTCAGGCCGAGTCAGCTTGGCTAGCCCAAAGTCGAGTACCTTGACTTGCCCGCGCTGCGTCAGGAAGATGTTCGCGGGCTTGATATCACGGTGAATGATTCCTTTGGCGTGCGCAGCGTCGAGCGCGTCGGCCAACTGGATCGCAACCTCGAGCAATCGGTCAACCGGCATCGGACCCGACGCGACCTTCTGATCGAGGCTCTGCCCGTCGAGTAACTCCATGGCAATGAACGATTGCGCCTCGCCACCCTCGCCAGAGGCATTCTCGACCGCATAAATTGTGCAAATATTGGGATGGTTCAACGCCGATGCCGCACGCGCCTCAAGCAGGAAGCGATCGAGAGCGTTCTGATCGCGCGACATTTGCGGCGGCAGAAATTTTAGCGCGACCTTGCGCCCGAGGGTAAGGTCCTCCGCCTCATACACCACCCCCATCCCGCCGCCACCGAGGCGACCGGTAATGCGGTAGTGAGAGATGGTCTGGTTGATCATTTTCTGGTTGACCCCATTAGGAGGAACGGGTTGTTTCATCTTATGGAGGAATGAGAAGGGCAGTCAAACTCCGGGATCAGCCGGTAGTGGCTCAGTTTGAGCCGTGACAGAATCCGTTCCGCACGCTTTCAGCCTGAACGGAGCCGTTCTTCAGGCGAAGTGAAGTGCCTGCCCTGAGCGAAGCCGAAGGGATCTCGCGCACATCTGGAAACCTCGCTCGTGAGATCCCTCGCCCAGCTGAACTGCGCTGGGTTCGGGATGACGCCTTCTAAAACACCGGACTGAGCCACTACGGCCCTGGTCCCCCCGTCGTTTCCCGTAAGTCGTTGAGCCTTCGTGGAAGTTGTTGAAAGTTCGTAGAACGCGTTAGGAGACCGAATGCCGCGGGATTTCTGTTCGGCCGACGCGTACCCCGTCTGCCCACGAGATCGTCGCTGCCAGGGCCGTTTCCGGCTCCGCAAATGGCATTCCAGGCGACGGTCGCGGAGATATTCCCGAGCTGCCTTTCCCGTACGCAGCAGCCGCACATTTATGTACGCACAGACTTATGCTTACAACGCCGCCCGTCCTGGAGGAGTTTGTGTGGGGCGGACACTCCTGTCCGCCGCTTTTGACGTTGACTTTAATCTCGCATTCGGCAGCCACAAAAGCAAAATCAACTGCAAGAGCGGCGGACAGGAGTGTCCGCCCCACACACAAGCTACTTCGCAGCCGGTAGTGGCCGGTTCTGTTCCTTCTCCAGTCGATCCACCATTTCTTTGGGCAGCGCGTGCAGAAGCTCAAGAAACGCGGCGTTGGTCCAGCCGAACCCGACCACGTTCATTTCATAGCCGAGTTCCACGTGCGCTTCTGACGACCGGGTCACGACGTTATATTTTTCCCGGATGTTGCCGTGGCGCCGGAAATTTTCCGCCACCATCGACAGGAATTCATACGAGATGCGGTCTGCGTCGGCGTTGTACCCGTACCTGCGCAGGCCGGCGATGGCCAGCATTTCGATGTTTCCCCAGCCGTAGGGCAAATCCCACTGCGTGCCCTTTTCTTCGGTGCTCATCGACAGTCCGCCGGGCTGCTCGAACGCCCTCAAGTTACCCGCCACAGCCTTCGCCTGCTCCGGCGTGGCCAGCCCCGCCCACAGCGGATAAAACGTCGACGCATACCGGTACGTCGACATCTGGCTCGTCTGCAAGTTGTAATCGAAAAACAGCCCTTGCTCCTGATTCCACAGATAGCGCGAGATCAGCTTCTTGCGCTCGTCCGACCGCTCATCCCACTTATCCGCGTCGTCGCGGCGACCCAGCCATCGGGAAATCCGCTCCAAATCTTTTTCTGTCTTGTAAAGCAGGCTGTTCAGGCACACGGGCGCGTAATGGTGCGTAGCCGCGCCGAACGGCCCGAAGCGGAAGCTCACGTCGAATCCGGACTCCCGCATCGAGCGGTCGCCCTTGTAGTAATCCGCGGTGAGCTTGAATTGCCGCGCCTTCTCGCACTCCGGACGCGCCATGGTGAGCGACACATCGCAAACCTGCAGGGAATAGGGCGAGCCCGCGACCGGCCGCGCCGCATCTGGGTTTAGCTCGACCACATAGTCATTGGCCTCGGCGGGATGAAAGAAGAAATACCCCGCAACCTTGCGGTAGAAGCCGGTCTCGTCCTGCACCGCCTCGGCCGGCGGGCCATCGCCGAAATCGTAGTAACGAGAGAGTCCGGTCTGCCCCGCCAAATGCGGGTCTCGCGTCCACATTTCGTAGTCCTTCTCCAGATCGGCATAGGCGCGTTCGAGGAAGGCCCGTTCCGGGTGCCCGTTCTTTTCCATCGCCTCGTACACATCGACGAACATGGAACTGAGAAACGGCGGCTGCGAACGCGTTAGATAATAGGTTCGGTTGGCGTTCAGCATTGCGCCGTAGTGCTCGATCTCGAAGAAGAAGTTTTCGACCATGCCCCGCGCGAGTTCGGTGCGCCCGGCCTCGAGCAGGCCGCGGACGATGAAGTAACTGTCCCACCCGTACATCTCGTTGAAACGCCCGCCGGGCACAACGTATTTGTGTTCCAGATACAGGAGCCCGGGCGGCTGAATCTTGCTGGCATCGATTTCGCCGAGGTGATGAATCTCAACTGGAAGATGTTCGACGCGCACGTTGCAGTCGGCGGCCAGCTTCTGCACGGTCGCTGGCTCGGTATAACCGGCGGGCAAATACAGCACCGGCGCCGCTTTGATTTTTGGATCGACGATGCTCTGGCAGTCGGTCATGGAACGAGTCAGCGTATCCCAGGCCGCGGAAATGTAGTCTAGAACTGGCTTCAGCCCGGCCCCTTCGGCTGCAGGCGCGGCCTGTGTGTGTCCGGACGAGACCACGCAAAGAACGACGAGGATGAAACATCGAACAACTGAAGTGGGCAGGCGACGAGACGTCTTCGAACCGAGGCTCATAGGCTCCTGGAAAAGCTTCGCCATCATAAACGCGTGCAGCAACGTTCACAAACGAGTTCGGAAGCGATTCCGTTTTAACCGACTTTTTACAGCCACTTTCAGAAACACGGCCTTTTTTCGTTTATTCTATGTAGATTCCGGTTTCAGCTTGAGGGGGCGTGCGAGTGAGCCATTCCAAGGCAGTCCTTCGTCTGCTTTCGTTTCTGTTGGTTTTCTTTCCCACAACCGCGATCTGGGCGCAAGTTCCCGAGAACACTTACCAGGAACTGCACTGGCGCATGATCGGTCCGTTCCGCGGCGGTCGCACCCGCGCCGCCGCCGGAGTCCCCAGCCAGCCGAACGTGTTCTACATCGGACAGGTGAATGGCGGCGTTTGGAAGTCTGACGACTACGGCCGCACCTGGAACCCCATCTTCGATGACGAATCCTCGCAGTCGATCGGCGCCATCGCCGTCGCTCCTTCCGATCCCAACATCATCTATGTCGGTAGCGGCGAGGGGCTGCACCGTCCCGATCTTTCGGTGGGCAATGGCATCTACAAATCCACCGACGCCGGAAAGACTTGGAACCATCTCGGCCTCGCCGACGGGCAGCAGATTCCCGCCGTCGCAGTAGACCCGCGTGACCCGAACCGCGTGTTTGCCGCCGTGCTGGGTCATCCCTACGGACCGAGCGAAGAGCGTGGCCTGTATCGCTCCACCGACGGTGGCCAGACTTGGCAGCGCGTCATTTCCAAGGACGAAAACACCGGCGGCTCCGACGTGGAGATTGATCCTTCCAATCCCGATGTCGTCTACGCCTCGATGTGGGAAGTCCGCGAAGGGCCGTGGGAGGACGGAAACGAATTCAACGGTTCCGGCGGCGGACTCTTCAAATCCACCGACGGCGGCACCACGTGGCATCCGCTCAGCAACGGCTTACCCAAGGACCTTTCGCAGATCTACGTGGCGATCGCGCCCAGTGATCCGCGCCGCCTTTATGCGACTCTGGCCACCGCTTCCGGAAAACTCAATGTCTACCGCTCCGACGATGCCGGAGAGAACTGGTCGCAGATTACAACCGATCCACGGCCCTCAGGCCGCATCGGCGGCGGCGATCTCGCGATCCCCAGGGTCGATCCGAAAAATCCCGATCTCATCTATATCGCCAGCACGGTCACCATGCGCTCGACTGACGGAGGTAAGACCTGGTCTGGCTTTCGCGGCGCCCCCGGCGGCGACGACTACCAGAACCTCTGGATCAATCCCAACGACGGCAACATTATTCTTCTGGTCAGCGATCAAGGCGCGATCGTCACCGTCAATCGCGGTGTCAGCTGGGGTTCCTGGTACAACCAGCCCACCGCGCAGTTGTATCACGCGATCGCCGACAATTCGTTCCCCTATCGCGTCTGCGCCGGACAGCAAGAGAGCGGCTCGGTCTGCATTTCCAGCCGTGGCAACGACGGCGCCGTCACCTATCGCGATTGGCATCCCGTGGGCGTGATTGAGTATGGCTACGCCGCCCCCGATCCGCTCGATGCGGACGTCATTTACGGCGGCGGTCGAAGCGAAGTTTCCAAGTTCCACTGGTCCACCGGCCAGGTGCAGGACATCACTCCGATTCCGCTACGCAGCCCGAAATATCGCACCAACCGCACGGAGCCCCTGATGTTCTCTCCGGTGGATCCGCACACGCTGTACTACGCCAGCAACATCCTGTTCAAGACCACCGACGGCGGGAATAGCTGGCAGACGATCAGCCCGGACTTGACGCGCGAAAATCCCGGGGCGCCGGCCAGCGTCGGCACTCTCATGCCCAAGGGCGCGGACAAACAACGCGGCGTGATTTACGCGCTCGCACCATCTTTCAAGAGCCTGAACACCCTCTGGGCCGGCACCGACGACGGTCAGATCTGGACCACACGCGACGGCGGAAAGAACTGGACCGACATTACTCCCAAAGAACTCACCTCCTGGAGCAAGGTCACGCAGATTTCCGCTTCGCACTTTGACGAGCAGACGGCCTACGCATCGGTCAGCCGATTTCGCATTAATGACACGCATCCCTATCTCTATCGCACACACGATGGCGGCAAGACCTGGCAGCTGATTACTGTGGGCCTACCCGACTTCGGCCCCGTCGACACCGTTCGTGAAGATCCCGTGCGCAAGGGTCTGCTCTTTGCCGGCACTGAAAACGCAGTCTGGGTTTCGGTCGACGACGGCGACCATTGGCAGTCTCTGCAGCTGAATTTGCCACACACCTCGATGCGCGATCTCTGGATTCATGACGACGATCTGATCGTGGCGACGCACGGACGCTCCTTCTGGATCCTCGACGACATCACGCCCCTTCGCGAAGCCTCGGCAGAACTGGCGAAGTCCGTCCATCTGTTTACTCCAGCAGGTGCATACCGGCTCCAGCGCAGCACCTACACCGATACGCCACTTCCTCCCGACGAACCCGCCGGCGCGAATCCGCCCGACGGCGCCGTCCTGGACTACTACTTGCCGTCCAGAGCATCCGCGGTCACGCTAGAAATTCTCGACGCGCAAGGCCATGCCGTTCGCCGCTTCTCGAACACCGACAAGCCCGAAATCACTGACGAGGATCTGCAAAAGCAGTTGATCCCGCTGTATTGGGTGCGCGCGCCGCGCAAACTCTCGACCAACGCGGGCCTGCACCGCTGGGTTTGGGATTTGCACTATCCCGCCCCAACCGCCACGCGGCACGACTATCCCATCTCCGCGGTTCCGCATGATACGCCAAGATTCCCGCTGGGGCCGAATGCGCTTCCGGGGAACTACACCGTCCGCTTGACGGCAGATGGGAAAACGCTCACCGCGAGCCTGACCGTAAAGATGGATCCGCGCATCAAGATTCCCGCCAGCGCGCTGCAGGAAAAATTCAAGGCCGAAGCTCACCTTGCGTCCATCGTCGACGAGTCTTCCCGGGCTCTTCTGCAGGGCGGCTCGATTCGCGAACAGTTGGAGAAGCTGAATGCCCAGGCCGCAGCCGGGGACGCTGTCCAGGCGTTCCAGAAAAAACTAACGGCTCTGCTTGGCGCTGCTGGCGGATTCTTCGCACCCCCGTCGCAAGAAGTCACGCTCAGCCGGGTCAACGGACAGGCGGGCACGCTATACCAGCAGGTGTGGCAGGCCGATGCCGCGCCGACCTCTTCCCAAACAGAAGCGGTAGTGGCCGTGGAGCGCGACGGCGCCGACGCAATGCAGCGTTGGAAGGCATTCACCGACTCGGACTTGCCCACGCTCAACCGTCTCCTGCGCGACTCAAAGGCTCCGGAGATCCACATCGACCCCGACCCGCGCCACGACGAGCCCCAGGTGGACGAGGAGTAAACGCAGGCAAATCCCCAGCCAGCAGCCCGTTTTACATTTCTGGGGTGCAGCCGATGCGCTTTCGCATCGCAAGTGTTTGCATCCCTTCCGCAGACTAATAAGGTATCGCGAATTTCTGCCCTAACTTCTTCTTCGTCCCGCACGAACCCGGGGTATAATTCCGGTCGCTTGGGGCCTTCCAGTATCCAGCCCTCTGCATCGGGGCTGCGTCCGTTCAACGTCCACCTCCGAAGCCGGTTTTCGACTACTCAGGAACGAGGTTGTATTAATCTATGAAGTCTCTTCGAATCTGCGGAATCGCTCTGCTTATACTGCTGGCCTCTTCTGGTATTGCTGCGGCTCAGGAGCCGTTCGCCCCTGGGGTCTGGAAACCTCTCGTTCATCCGATCCCAGCCCCAGCAGGTCACGCGATGCTTCTCACCGATGGTTCAGTCCTGGTAATGGCCTCGACCTGCAACGCCACCGGAAACTGGTATCGCCTGGTGCCCGACAAGACCGGGAGCTACCTCAACGGAACCTGGGCCGGTGCCGGCTTCCTGCAGGGCGGCTACAATCCTCTCTATTTCGCATCCCAGGTTCTGCCCAATGCCCAGGTCGTCATTATGGGCGGTGAGTACAACGGCTGCAGCTCGGTGTGGACGACCCAAGGCGCGCTGTACGGCCCGCGAATCAATAAATGGACGCCGTTGACCGCACCCGCGGGCTGGTCGACCGTCGGTGACGCCCAAAGCACCGTCCTGCCCAGCGGAAAAATGATGCTGGCCAACTGCTGCACCGCACAGGAGGCCCTCCTGACCCTAACCGGCGGAGTCGCGAGCTGGGCACCTACCGGCGCGGGCAAGGCCGACTTCAATGACGAAGAAGGCTGGACCATGCTGCCCGGCGGCAAGATCCTGACCGTGAATGCCTACACCAGCGGCGGCTGCTGCGCCAAGGGCTTTCAAATCTATAATCCGTCCACCGGCACATGGACCACTCCTGCGGGCAATACGGTCGTGAACCTCGTCGACCCTGCAACGTCGGAAATCGGACCCTTGTCGTTGCTTCCAAACGGCACGGTATTCGCGGCAGGAGGGACCACCAACAACGCGATTTACAACGTGTCGACCGGAAAATGGGCGAAGGCGCCGAGCTTCGGCGGCAAACTTGACATGGCCGACGCCCCGGCCGCGGTGCTGCCCAACGGCAATCTTCTGCTCGATTCCAGCCCTGGGTTCAACGTCAACGGCAGCGTTTTCTTCGAATGGGATGGCACTGCCCTGCATCGCACTACAAATCCGCCCAACGCTTCGATCGATCCCTCGTTTGTCGGTGAAATGGTGGTGCTTCCGACGGGCCAGATTCTATTCACGGACCAATCGGCTAGCGTCGAGATCTACACGCCTGTAGGAAGCCCCTGCGCCGGTTGCGGGCCCACCATATCTTCCGTGGCCGCCACCTTGACCCATGGCAGCCTGAACAACGGCATCCATGGCACTCAATTCACGGGCGTTACGCAAGGCGTCTATTACGGCGATGACAGCCAGAGTTTCTCGAACTTCCCTCTGGTCCGCATTACCGACTCCGCTAAACACGTGTTCTATTGCCGGACGCACAATTGGGTGCCGGGCGTGGCGACTGGAACGACGGTGGTGGCGGCGCAATTCGATGTGCCTTCCACTATTGCCCTTGGGGCGGCCACTTTGCAGGTGGTGGTGAACGGCATTCCATCAACAGCCGTGAAAGTGACGATTAACTGAAGTAATGCTGGCAAACCTTCGCTCGCTGCGATCTGTCGAACTTCAGTTAGTTGAGTCCGCGCCTTGGTGGGGCGTCATTCCGAAGCCTCGCGTTTTCACCAGCGGTGCGAGGAATCTCCCCCGGCAGTGAATTACGGGAGATCCTTCGCTTCGCCTGAAGAACGGCTCCGCTCAGGATGACGCCTTTAAAACAAAGTGGCTACGACGCATACTGAGGCACTCGCGGAACTCCCACCCTTCGACAAGCTCAGGGCAGGCTTTCTCGCGCAAAGAACGCGCGAGAAATGGGGCACCCGGTTTCATTGCCTCTGTGTGCGCTACAGATCAGCGACGGCCCTCTGTAGCTGCGCGGCGATCCGTTCAGGATCCGCTCCTGGCTCAAATTGCATGGGCTTCCCGATCTTCACGCGGATGCGCCATGGTGCCGCGAATCGTCTTCCCGCCTGTTTCACTTCGAACAGGCCGTCAATCCGCATCGGCAGGACCGGTATGCGGAGATTTGCCGCCAACAGCCCGATCCCCGCGCGAAACGGCAGCATCTTTCCGTCGGTCGTGTGGTGGCCTTCGGGAAAGACCAGCACGCTGTAACCGCGATCGACCGCCTCGCCGGCGTAGGCGAAACTGCGCCGGAACCCGGCCTCGCGCGGCAGTGGGAAAAGATTCAGCAGAGACACGCCCAAAATCCATTGCACCTGGTCATAAGTCCGCAGTAAGAATGCGCGGCCGGGCGGGGGCGTGCGGAGCGCTTCCATTGCCTCGCCGCCAGCGGCCGTGGCCAGCCGATGCCGAATCCGCGCCGGCAGCGCCGTCAGGACGAATCCCGCGTCTACGTCCCCAATATGATTGGACACCACCAGCAGCGGGCTCTTTACACCCCTCAGATTCTCGCGCCCTTCGATCCGCGGCCAGCCCAGCAACACGATCGCCGGACGCATCAGCAGGTAATGCGCGAGCAAGCGCATCCACCTCACCGGCCAGCGCAGCGTCCAATTCGGATAGTGATAGACAACGCCAGGCGCGGCTTCTCCGCGCAGCATTCGTTCCAGATCGCCCACCGTCCGCATGGTGTTGAATCGCGTCTCGCTAAGGTCCAGTTGATAACGATCCTCTAGCGCGCTCAGCAATTCCACGCGATCCAGCGAACTCAGCCCCAGGTCGGAGTCGAGGCTAGCGTCCTCGCTCAAGCTCCCGGCCGGACGACCCGACACTCGGGTGATCAAATCGGCCAGCGATCCCTCCGGTTGGATGCCCCATTCTTGTCCCTGCGTCCTTTGCAGGGACAAAGGTGGGGATTCCTGAACTAGCCGCGCCCGCACAGTCTGAGCAATCAAGTTTCGCCGCGGCTTTTGCGTATTCGTACGGGGGAAGTCCCCGTCCGGCCACTCGATCCACATCCTCATTCGTTGATACTCCGCCAGCGACTGGTTCGCTCGCTGCACGACCGCTTCAGCTTTGGCGTCGCCGCGCAGAATCAGGACCGCGCACGGAGCGGCATTCCCCCCGCGTTCGATTCCCACCACCACGCAGTCTTTCACTCCGGGCTGCTCTCGCAATGCGGCTTCCAGGTCCTCGGGATATAGATTCGTCCCGCTGGGCGTGACGATGACTTCTTTCTTGCGCCCCCTGAAATAAAGATTCCCCGCCTCGTCGAGCGCGCCGACATCTCCGGTGCGATACCAGCCTTGCTCGTCGGAAACTTTCTGGGCGCCGCTCCCGTCCCAATACCCCGAGGCCACGCCTCCGCCGCGCACCAGAATCTCGCCGTCTTCCGCCAGCTTCACCTCGCGGCCCGGCAACACTTTGCCGATCGATCCTTTGCCCAGCCGGAAGGGATGGTTCACGCTGATGAGCGACGTCGTCTCAGTGAGCCCGTATCCCTGGATCACCGCGTATCCCAGCCGTCCCCAGAATTCCTCGGTCTCATGATCGAGAGCCGCACCGCCGGAAATGAAGGCCAAGAATTTCCATCCAAACTGGCGCCGAATTGCGCGAAAGGTCCACCACCGCCGCAGAAAATGTTCCTCTTTCGCCGCATTGAAACGACTGCGGAAGGCTTCGCTCTCGCTCCGATCTTCCAGATCGCGCTCGATTTTATGCCGCAACGCCTGCAGCACCCGTGGCACGCTCACCACCACCGACACCCGCTCGCGCCGGATCGTGTTCACCACCTCCGACGGCTTCAGTTCGTCCTGAAAGATCACGATCCCGCCCAGCAGCGGAGGCAGAAACATCCCCAGAAACTGTCCAAACACGTGGCTCAGCGGGAGCAAATTCAAGAACCGCAGCGGATGCACCAGCCGCTCATACTTCAAATACCCGCGCATCTCCTTCTCAAGCGGTGCGATATTCGCTAACACATTGCCATGCGTGATCACTACGCCCTTGGGATCAGCCGTTGTTCCCGAAGTGAAGACGATCTGCAGAATGTCCGGGCCACCGAGTTCGACCTTCGGCGCCGCCGCAGATGCCGAAGAGCCCAGCGTCTGCGCCAGGTCTTCCAGAGTCAAAGTGCCGATCGAAAGACCCGCACACTCGTCGATATGCCGGCCCGATGCCACCAGCAGTTTCCCCTGCACTTGCCGAAAGACCCGCATCGCGAAATCGGCGGCGGCCCCGTCGTCCATGGGGACGACAATTACGCCGCTCAGCGCACACCCAAAGAACGCAGCGACCCATTCCGCGCAGTTCTCTCCCCAGAGCAAGACGCGGTCACCCTTTGCAATCCGGCGCTCTTCCAGTGTGCGAGCGAAGTTGCAGGCCATCTGCAGAATCTCGCCGTAGGTAAACGATTCCGTGCGATATCCGCGGCGCTGCCGGTAAGCGCGCTCCTGACGACGCGTGTGGAAGTTCTCCAGGAAAAACTGGGCTAACGATTCGGCCATGGCGACGGTGGCAGAGGACCGGACTCGGAATCCGCTCTCCAATTCAAGTCTAGTGGAACCGTCTGCCCGATGAACCCGAGCCAGTACAGTTGTCAAACTGCACCATGTGGGGACAGCCGCCCCCGGCTGTCCGGTCGAGCGCAGCTCGACTGCCTTGGAGACCGGAGCACCATTCCCCGCGGATGCTTTTTGCGGCGCAGTTGTGTACTCTGGCTTCCTCTCATGCGCAGGCCCAACTCAACCCGGTGCGGTGGCGTGGCGCTCGCTCTCGCGTTGGCGGTCCCACTGCTGGCCTGCACTCATCCCCCGGCCTCTGGAAATACCCAGTCCGCACCATTCTCTGCCGCTGCCCGTCGTGACCTCTCCCAGGACGAAGCCGCCGGCGGCCACACTCTGCGTAAGCACGTCGGCCGCACCGACACCGAACTGCGCGAACGCCTCGAACATGAACGCGAAATCTCCGCAGCCTCCACCTGGAATGACCGCGCCAGCGCCGAGGCCGCCGTGGGCGCGGCAATCGCCGACCAGAACACCAAGATTTCCCGCTGGCTCGCGCGCGACAGCCACCCGAATCTGGTTCTCGATTACGATGGCGACCCCGCTCGTCCCTTCGGCCGCACCTTGCGCCGAGGCGAAGACCAGGTCCAGCCCTGCTCTCACGCCGTGATGGTGTTGAAGTGGGATGCCCCGAACAGCTACCACGTCCTGACGGCATACCCGGAGTGCCACGCATGAGCGCTGAACCGCCTGCCAAGAAGCCAGCGCCTGTCTCGGCCTCGGATTTCCCAGCGCTTCGCAGTTTCCTGCGCGGCTATTTCCACCAGGACATGAAAGAAGAATATGGCACGGTGGTAGAAGCTGTGCGTGAGTTCTGTGAAGATGCCAGCGTGGAAGAGCGAGCCGCCGTGGCCGAAAACTGGACGCGCTTCCTCACTCAATGCGAGGGCCAGCCGATCGAAGAACTGAATCGGATTCTCACCGGCGCTCTGGGAAGCTCCTACGCTCTGACCAGCGAGAATGTCGGACAGATTTCCGCGATCCTGTCGCGAGCCACAAGAAAGTCGAAGAAGTGAGTCTTC
>Ga0075030_100002895_pt1 | contig 15649 bp, 6 predicted proteins | sample LitLauG_LLR_2012_FD_71393 | JGI IMG/M metagenome (GOLD analysis project Ga0075030, IMG submission 71393) | Freshwater sediment microbial communities from Pennsylvania, USA - Little Laurel Run_MetaG_LLR_2012 | ecosystem: Environmental > Aquatic > Freshwater > Creek > Sediment | place: USA... | reverse complement strand
GGTGTCACCGCAAACACCCAGCGCCAGCCAAAGTTGACCGCGACCAGCGCCACCATGACCGGCGCGATGGTCGCACCGACAGCGCTGCCGGCGCTGTAAAGCCCGACGGCGGTGGCGCGTTCCGAAACCGGAAACCATTCCGCCACGGCTTTTGGCGAAGCCGTGTAGCAGCCCGCCTCACCCAGCCCGAGCATGAAGCGCAGGCCGCAAAGCTGGTTCAACGACCGCGCCAATCCGGTGAAAGCATTCGCAATCGTCCACCAGCCAAGAAAGAGCGCGAGGCTCAAGCGCACGCCGAGTTTGTCCACGACCCGGCCGGAAAGCAGATTCGCGATGGTGTAGGAGACCAGAAAATAATTGATGATGCTCGCGTATTCTTGATTGCTGACGTGCAGATCCTTTTGGATGGAAACCGCAAGCAGGCCGAGCACGTTGCGGTCAACGTAGTTCAGCAACGCCGCCGTGAAGAGGACGAAAGCGACCAGCCAGCGCAAATAGGGAAATTTAGACTTCATCAACAATTGTTGCTGTTCCCAAAATTGCCGCACCGATGCCAAATAGCGATAACCTGTCACCGCCAAATGGAAAAGAAAATTTCATGGTTAACCTCGGAGGATAGAATCCATGCCGAAACTCAACTATTAAACTTTGCGCATTTTTTTATAGAATATGCGACCCCGTCGCCACTAAACATCGGAAACCAAAATTAAATCAGCGCTTCCCTAACAATATGAATCGTGGTGTCGGCGTCGCGCGGTCGCCATTCGTGCGTGTCGGCCAGAGGAATTCGGTTGCCTGAATTGCGGCCGTTCAAAAGTGGACGGTGGTGGCTGCCGCGGATTTGACTAACGCCGCTTCAGTTTGAGCACAACGATGCTGTTTGGCGGAAGTCGGTAGGTAAATCGCGATTGGAGGCCTGACACTGTGGTGGTCAGCGGAACCACATTTCGAGGGTGACTGATGGAATTGGTGTCCTCCGGCTGTCCGGCCAAGGTAATTGCGGTCCCGCTGGAAGCGATCGCGGGGCCTTTGATTTCGATGTTTAGTGACTCGGACGCGGGCAACGGATTCACCAGCTTGACGAGGATTTCACCGGTTTTGGTGTCGCGCGTGGCACAACCTTGAACCGCCGTTTGCGCCGGCTCGACCGCCAAGATTTCGTCGCCGAGGTTCCGGCTGAACATTTGCAGCGCGTAGTAGCTCGGCGAACCGTAGGAAGAAAGCGCGTCATAACCGATCAAGTCCGGCCGCCACTGGCGGCCCCCGGGGTTCACGTTCACGAGCAATGGGGCATAGCACTGCATCTTGATGAGATCGGAGTTGCGCTCCAAGGCCGCCATGAACAGGCCGTCGCCGATCGCCGCCTTCAGGGTCGGCGTGGGCGGTTGCTTGCGCGCTCCCGCCTCCCATGGTTTGACGGCAGCGTCTTCGTGCGCGGCCCATTCGCCGACGAAGATTTCCGGGCCGGAGCGGTCGTATTTGCGCGCGTAATCGGGCGCCATGCGAAGGAACTCGTCGGTGGATCGGTAGTAGTGTTCATCGAGCATTTCGGGCTTGCGGCTGTGAACCCGCATATTTTCAGGCTGATCGTTTGCGATGGTGGAAATGATTTTCAATTCGGGATACTTGGCCTTGATGGCATCGTAGAACTGCGTGAACCGAGCATCGTAGCTCTTCGACTTGTCGAACCAGTCTTCATTTCCAACCTCAATGTAGGTCAGCTTGAACGGCGCCGCGTGGCCGTCCTGGGCGCGGCGCGCGCCCCACGGGCTGTGGACATCTCCGGCCACGTATTCGATTTCTTCGAGCGCTTCCTTCACGAAGGGTTCGAGGTCCGGCCCGGGATTGACGTGCGAGCCTTTGAGGGAGTAGCCGGCATAAACCGCCAGCACGGGTTCGGCTTTCAGGTCTTCACACCATTGAAGAAACTCCAAAAGGCCCAACCCGTCCGTCGAGCGATAGCCCCACGGACCTGGATGACCGTGCCGCTGCTCGATCGGGCCGAGGGTTTTCTTCCATTCAAACCTCGTCTCCACCGTGTCTCCCTCGACATAATTGCCGCCTGGAAAGCGCAGAAATTTCGGATTCAAGTCCACCAACAGTTGCATCAGATCCTTGCGGAATCCGTTCGGCTGGTCGTTCCACGTCGGCGGGAAAAGCGAGACCAGACCGAGCCACACCGTTCCCGGTTGGTCCAGCGTGAGCGCCAAACGCGCCGCTGCCGTGGGAACGGCTCTTCCGGTCTGGAGTGTCAGTTCGGTTTTTTTCCAATCCGCCGTGAGTCCGTAGATTTTTCCCGTCGCAAAGGTCGTGGCGCCGTCGTCACTGACGATGGAAACCGTCATCGGCCCGGAGAAACGGGGGCTGGTCTTGGCGAGAATGGAGGCGCGATAGCGGGTGTTGGGTTGCACCGGGATTCCCCAATAGCCGGGGTTGGCCGCGCCAGCGGGATGGTCTTTCGCCGCTTTGGTCACCGTGAGTCGCAGGCTGCTCGTGAGTTGGCCGTTGAAAGCATTGGCCGGATCGAGCGCGATGGCGGCAGTTGAATCATCGTCTTGCACCACCGACCAATAAGCCGGCGTGGTCGGGTCGTCGAGAAATGCCCGGTTGCGAATCAACTCGGCGTAAAGTCCGCCGTCGTAACTGTGATTGATTTCCTCGGTCATCAATCCGTAGAGCTTCGGGCTGACCGGGCCGACGGCGTGGCTTGCATCAATCGTGAAAGTGGGGCTGGCCGTGAGGAGACAAGCGTTCATGGCGGCACAAACCGCCAAGCTGATGAGCGTTTTCATGTGTTTAAGATCATTGCAGACGGATAATAAAAAACTGCTGCGCTTGGTTCGAGTCAAATGTGTGCGTGCAAGCTCCTCCATGATAGGAACCAAATTGATTCGTCGCAAACCAAGAATGCCCGCGTGCTACCCGCTTGACCTCGCCTCGACTCCGCACGTCAAATTACACTCGACGCCAAGGCTTGCCGCCTTATGCTTGGCCTGAAGTGTTGCCAAAAACTGAAAAGTCACAATGCTGAAACCGCCTGCTCATTTGAATTTCAACCGTAAGCACGCTTATGATTCTGATCCACCCGTCCGCCACCGTGGCTGTGCTGAAAGAGCCGGCGGCTCGATGTCCTTTTAATCTTTGAATTCCAAGCCATGACCTCGTTAAAAAAACTCGGTTTAGGTTTCGCCTCCGGTCTGGTGTTGGTTTCCACCTTGCAGGCGGAACTGAAGCTTCCCGCCGTCTTTGGGGACCACCTGGTGCTGCAGCAACAGCAGTCCAATCCGGTGTGGGGTTGGGACGCGCCCGGCACGAAGATCACTGTATCCTTTGCCGGTCAAAATTATTCCACGACCGCCGGCACTGACGGCAAATGGGTGGTTAAACTCGCGCCGCTGCCCGCCAACGCCACGCCCCAAATCCTCACGGTGGCGGGCACCACCACCCGGGAAATCAAGGATGTGCTTATCGGTGAAGTGTGGCTTTGCTCGGGGCAATCCAACATGGAGATGGGGGTCGGCATGGTGCAGGATGGTGCCAAAGAGATCGCCGCCGCCAATTTCCCCGACATCCGCCTCCTGATGGTTCCCAATGTATGGAAACCGCAGCCGACGGCCGACATGGCGGGCACGTGGCAAGTTTGCACGCCGGAGAATATCGCCGCCGGCGGCTGGGGCGGCTTTTCCGCCGCCGGTTATTTTTTTGGCCGGGAGCTGCACCGCAAGCTGGATGTGCCCGTCGGATTGATTGACGCGGATTGGGGGGGCACGCGCATCGAAGCGTGGACGTCTCCCGAAGGTTTTGCCGCGGTGCCGGCGTTGAGTTCCTTGAACACCGCACTGCAACTGGGCGATCCCGGCAGCAGCGCACACAAACAAAAATTGGAGCAGTTCCTTGGTGAAACGGAGCAATGGCTGACCTTGGCTCGCGCCGCTTTGAATAACTCCGCCCTGGTGCCGACCATGCCAACTTTCCCGTCGGAACTTTTGCCGCCGCACGACCTTCAGAATCCAACCGCGCTTTACAACGGCATGATTCATCCCGTGCAGCCATTTGGCATTCGCGGCGCGATCTGGTATCAGGGCGAAGCAAACAACGGCGAGGGCATGCTTTACGCCGAAAAAATGAAAGCCCTGGTCGGCGGCTGGCGGCAACTATGGGGCTCAGGCGATTTCCCTTTTTACTTCGTTCAAATTGCGCCCTTCAATTATGGCAATCATCCAGAACAACTCTGTGAGCTGTGGGAAGGTCAGGCCGCCGCCGCCAGGGAAATTCCAAATGCCGGCATGGCGGTTATCAACGACATCGGCAACCTGCGGGACATCCATCCCCAAAACAAGCAGGAGGTCGGGCGCCGGCTGGCACTGCTGGCCTTGGCCCGGACTTATGGACAAAGCGCGGTGGTTTGTTCCGGTCCGACCTTTCAGTCACTGGCCGTCGAAGGCAACACGCTGCGCGTTCGGTTTGATCACGCGGATGGCGGCCTGGTTAGCCGTGATGGTCAGCCGCTGAATTGGTTTGAAATCATTGACGCCGATGCCGGTGGCTTCGTGAGGGCCGAGGCGCGGATTGATGGAACTTCGGTGGTGCTTTCCAATCCGGGAGTTCCTCATCCCGTGGCGATGCGCTTTGCGTGGAGCCAAGCGGCCGAACCCAACCTGATGAACGGGGCTGGACTGCCCGCAGGGGCCTTTCGGTCTGGAAACGTTCCAAAACGTGATTGGTTCAGCCTGCATGTGCCGGAGGCTCAGTACTACCGATTGGTTTATGACCTGGACCTGGCCAAGCTCGGCCCGGATATTCGCTGGGATGTGGACAACCGCAGCCAGATCAAGGGGCCCTTTGATCGCGTCGCTTACTGCCTTGAACTCGAGGACGCTCACGGTGTTCCGCAGGATGTTTATGTTTCAATGGACGCGTTTACCGAGTCCCTCGACAAAATCGGCGTGCCGACGGTTCAATCCCGTGCCCATTTCCAGCAAAACGTGGCGCACCTGAATATTTTTTCCGATGTGAAAAGCCTCGTGACCGGCACGAATCTTGACGGCGGCAATCTGGAGTTCTGGCCAAATAATTACGGACCCAACAACGCGGCCAAGGTGCCTAACGCCTCCTCAGCGGCTTTTGACTTCGGTGATGAACCGTCCGATCCAATCAATGGCTACGGTTCCATGCAGGTGCACAACCACAATGCCCAACAAACCGTGTTCGCCCTCAATCACTGGCGCGAAGGCCAGCGCGCTGACATCGGCATCGGCAACGCGCCCGCCGGGAACCTGGACTGGACCTTTGCCGCCAACGCCGGCAGTTACAAAAGCAAACATCTGCGCATCTTCGTGCATTGCAAATAACCAGCCCTTTTGGTCTGCGCTCCGGCATGAGGTTTTGAATCATCCCCCACCGACACTCAAATTTGCCGATCCCTCAGCCCGGCCAAGACCCGCGAACCATCGGCAAGGACGGTAGGTTTGACCACTGGGTCTTCTTTCGAGGCAGGGAGCAGTGCGGAAAAGAAAATCTCGTCTGATTCACGCTCACCAATTCACCGCCGCCATCAATCCCTGATTTCCAAGTTTGCTGATTTTCACAAAGTATAATGCCGCCGAGGCGGCATTATTTTACCATTACAAAATTGGGATCAAACCCGATGAATGAGAATTGCGGGTCAGTCTGCCCGGAAACCGCAACATATCGCCCATCAGCTTCTTTCCGTAAAAACATCAAGTATTGCTTTTTGCCTTCCGCCTTAAAAGAAACCAGCATTGGCTCGCCACCGGCCGGCGTGGAAGCCGGCGAATAGTGATGTAAAATCAACTGCTTTATGTCTGGCTCACCCTTGAGCACTGTCAAGACCTTGAAAGTCGTCTCGACTCCCTTACCCTTAACAGGTCTTTGCTGACCGTTCGGGTAAACCGTCGTGATGTTTGGGAACACCATCAACTCGGATGTCTCTACAACCTTGGTTGGCGTCGCAATCACAACCAGCGCCGCTTTGTCGTTGAGCATGTCATAAGTCCATACCTGCATCAACCTGGCGCGTGATTCAATCACAAGGCAAAGTGCCATCAGCAATGTGAGGTGTGTTTTCATCATACAGTGTGGTGCGGTGCCGCCAACGAAAAAGCAGCCACCGCCGACTCGCGACGTGAACCGCGACTGCGGGTCGGCAAGCGCCAACGGGTCTCCGGCGACTTCTGGTTAGGCCACGTGATCATCTGACTCTTCTCGGATTTCGCGCTGCTTGGAAATGAAGGCGATGGTAGTTATGATCAACATCAACAGCGGAAATGGAATAACCATGACCATCTCTTCCATTGTCGCATCAAGCTGCCAGCAACCATAGATCAAAAAACCTAGGAGTGCAATCCAGACTGGAAAACCCATAACCAACTGATCCCTCTGCCTTTTCAAATACTGAAGGTGGGAATCGCCTGTGAGTGATCTGTCCATTTCTTCTCTGGTCATAATGGGTAGGAAGTGGTCTAACTTATATTCGGCGGTAAGATTTACAGGCCATCCCTTTCTAGGAAATAAGTGTAAGCCGGACTGAGGGGGGCCACGATAACATTGCATCGCTTATGACGCCGCAAGCAGTTCCAGCAAACACTGCGCATATGCCGCATTATAAGCAATTGCCAAGCCCCAAGGCAAGGCTCAACGCCCAGGTTCAGAAGTCCCGAAATGGGGAGCGCGTGATCTGGACGGTGCGCAGTCCCCCCGGCGGCAATTGCCCGGCGGCCACGGCTTTGGCTTCCGCCGGCAGGAGTGGGTTGAGTTCAGGGTTTCCAAAACAGCAGGACCACGCCAGCCAGCGCGAGCAGCGCATCCACCCAGACGCCAACCCGCGCGTTGCGCTGATCGTTCGCCAGCCCCCACTCTGACGGGATTTCCTGGTTTCCGCCGTGGAGGCCGTGCAGGACGTTCGTTGCTTCCGGATGCAACCAGGCGTGTAATGTCCCACGGGCGGTCGGCGCGGCGGCCAGCGTGGGGCCGTCGAAATAAATGTTTGCCCCAGACGCCTTCTTCCATGACGTAGCGGCTGGTTGTGGCACAGATAATACCACGCGACCGCGCGTTTGCACCAGTCTTGTCTTGAGTGAGTTTTGGCTTTAATTACCACGAGTAATGGACTTTGTAGGTGACGACCTTTTCCTCGTCGGGTTTCACGGTGACGCGGAATTCGAGGGTCTGCGAATCGGTTTTTTTGAACTCCTCGGATTTCTGGGTGATGTCCCAGTTGCTCCAGCGGTAAAGGTGCTCGACCACGCGGATGACGACGGGTTCCTTTTTGTGGTTGCGAAGATTGATCACGAATGACTCGTCCATCCACTTGTCCGCGCGGTCGGTGCGAAACTCGGTCTGCTTGCGTTCGCCCACGAGATCAAAGGACGTGCCGGTGGTCACGCGGATCGTCTCGTTGCGCGGCGTGTGGTCAATCTGGTCCTCGCCGGTGAACTCCATCTGGCCGTCGTCGTTGCGGCGGTAGAACCGCAGCTTGCCTTTGGGCAGCGCGATGCCGAGGTGGTTTGTCTCCGCGTTGACCAGCTCGCGCGTGACGAGAATTTTCTTGTTCCCCTCCTTGCCGAAGTTCGCGTCGTTGTTCAGTCCGCCGTAAAACTGGTAGCCCGAGGCGCCGTCGTACACGTAAATCACCGGCGCTTTCACGCTCGTGGCGCGGACAAACTCAACCTGCTTGGTTTCGTGATCGCGCAGGGTCGCGGGCCGCGCCAGGGTGTAGAGGTGGAACTCGTCGAAGGACTTTTCAGTGACAACAGCCTCGGCAGCGGCCATGGCACGGACGGGCATCCCAAGGCGGGCGGATTTTGTCATAAACTGTTGCTGGATTTTGTTCACGTCGCCAGCCATCAGTTTGATTTTGGCGTCATGAAAGGTCGTGCCGCTCTGGTTGTTCATGGTGATCCAGCCGATCAAATCCACCGTGTCGCCTTTTTCCGGCGCGACGAGGTTGTAATCCGCCTGCCAGGTGAAACCGCCGGTGACATAGCCGACTTCGGCGTCGAAGCTACCGGCCTGCTCGGATTGAATCAGCCAGTTGAACGCCGGCTTGAGGATGGTGTCGTCACCCAGATCGGGGAAGAGCGGCTGGCCGGGCAAACTGAATTGGAGTTTGCCGTTGACCTCGATGATCGGCTGTTCGGCGGCGGCGCCGGGCACGTACCCGCTGCGGATGACTTTGCCCGGGATGAGTTCGCGCACCTGGGTGTTGTCCTTGGTGCGCACATTTTCAAAATCAATCATCTTGCCCTCGAAGAGCGAGAGCAGCAATTCCTGCGACACCGGGTCGTTGCGGTAATTCTGCTCCAGAATCTGGAAGGCGAACTTCTCCGCGGGATCGCGCAGGATCACCGAATCCGGCTCGACGTGCATGGTGGCGCCGCCAAAGCGGACGGCGGTGACGCCGGCCTTGAGGTCGAGCGGCACGGTGTCGCGCACGACGGCGAAGTTCTGGTTGTAAATGGTCAGCGCGGGCGGCGCGGCCAGGGCGCGGCCAGCGAGGAGTACGGACAACGCGAGCAGAGTGGTGGTGGTTTTCATTGCATTCATCTCAAACGATTTGGCGGCATTTTAGCCGCGCTCCCAGTCAGACGGCATCGGTAGGAAAATACTCCCGCCCGGTCCCGGAGGCGAGTCATTTCCGGCGGGCAGAGGGCACAGCGGAATCGTCGGTCGCTCAATAAGTTTCGCTTGACTAATTGCGCCGGCGTGTTCTAATCGCGTTAATCAGACTAAAGTAAATTATTGCCCCGACTATGAGAACAAGTTGGCTTAATACTGCCTCGTTTCGGCTCCTGCTTTGTTTGATCCTTTTGGCACCCTCCGCACAGGCCGCGTGTGTTCCATCGCCTACGGGTCTGGTCGGTTGGTGGAAAGGGGATGGCACGGCGTCGGACGTTGTCAGCAGCAACAACGGCGTGCTGGTGAACGTGGGTTACACCAGCGGCGTGGTGGGCCAGGCCTTCTCCTTTGATCCTGAAAATTATGCCTACGGCACCTACACGGGCGTCCAGATTCCCGACCAGCCGGCGTATGCGCTGACCAATTCGCTGACCATCGAGGGTTGGGTGCGGCCTCGCGGCGACGGATATATCATCTTCTGGCGCGGCGACAACCGCCCCGGCTTGGATCCCTACATCCTTTCCATGCAGGGAAACCATACCGTGCTGTTTCAGATTTCCGACGCGAACGGCAACGGCGCGAATGTGGGAACGACATTGACTTATAATCAATGGTATCATCTGGCGGCGACGCTGGACGGGGGTTCCGGCACGATGAGCCTTTACACCAACGGCGTGCTGGCCGCCCAAATGACAACGAGCATCCGGCCCTTCGGCAGTTTGATTGCGGGCGATTCGCCGGGGATGGGCATAGGCAATCTGAACGACGGGCAAAACAACTTTCCATTCACCGGCGACATTGATGAAATTGCGCTCTACAACCGCGCCCTTTCCGCGTCCGAAATCCAGTCCATTTACAACGCCGGCAGCGCGGGCAAGTGCACCCCGGTGGTGACGACAACCAATAATTGTGTCGCCGCGCCATCGGGCTTGGTCGGTTGGTGGCCGGGGGAAGGCAATGCCAACGATGTGATCGGTGGCGATAATGGCACTTTGCAAGGCGGGGCTGTTTTTGCGCCGGGCAAGGTGGGGCAAGGTTTTCGTTTCGACGGCACCAACGGCTACGTTCAAATACCGGATTCAGCGGCGCTGAAGCCCGCCAACATCACCTGCGAGGCGTGGGTGTGGCTGGATCCGAATCTGCCGGCGGGCCGCGGTGGCGAAGTGGTTGTGTTCAAGAAAAACACCTGGTCCGCGTGGTTTGAAGGTTACAACCTTGTGAAAGGCACCATCGACAATGGAAACGGAACTTCCTCGGACCGCTTCCAGTTTGTCGTTTCCCGGTATGGCAACCAAGTCGTCATCAATTCCCAAACCATCGCGCAGCGCGGCGTCTGGTATCACGTCGCGGCCACCTACGATGGCAACCAGTCCGTCCTTTATGTGAACGGGGTGGCGGAGGCATCGGCGATAGCCGGCTTCGCCTTGGATTACGACACCACTCCGGTGTTCATCGGCACCTCGGGCACCTGGCCGCCCTACCTGTCCATGTTCGGCGGCATCATTGACGAACTTTCAATCTACAACCGCGCCCTTTCGAGCAATGAAATAGCCGCCATTTACAACGCCGGCATCGCGGGAAAATGTGGTCCTCCGCCCACGCCGCCGTCCATCACTTCACAACCTGCCAGTCAAGCTTTGTCCGTGGGACAGACGGTGACCTTCTCGGTGGTTGCCAGCGGCACGTCTCCGTTGAGCTATCAATGGCAGTTGGGTGGGATGAGCATCAACGGAGCCACCAATTCAACCCTGACACTGGCTTACGTGCAAACCACGAATGCCGGTTTTTATTCAGTGGTGGTAACGAACCTCGCCGGTTCAACCGTTAGTTCTAATGCCACGCTGACGGTGAATTTGCCGGGAACTTGCTACCCCGCGCCCTCCGGTCTGGTCGGTTGGTGGCCTGGGGAAGGGAATGCCAATGACATTGCTGGTGGTGACAACGGCACGTTGCAAGGAGGCGCTACTTTTGCGCCGGGCAAGGTGGGGCAGGGTTTTCGTTTCGATGGCACCAACGGCTACGTTCAAATACCGGATTCAGCGGCGCTGAAGCCCGCCAACATCACCTGCGAGGCGTGGGTGTGGTTGGATCCGAATTTGCCGGCGGGCCGCGGTGGCGAAGTGGTTGTGTTCAAGAAAAACACCTGGTCCGCGTGGTTTGAAGGTTACAACCTTGTGAAAGGTACCATTGACAATGGAAACGGAACTTCCTCGGACCGCTTCCAGTTTGTCGTCTCCCGGTATGGCAACCAAGTCGTCATCAATTCCCAAACCATCGCGCAGCGCGGCGTCTGGTATCACGTCGCAGCCACCTACGATGGCAACCAGTCCGTCCTTTATGTGAACGGGGTGGCGGAGGCATCGGCGATAGCCGGCTTCGCCTTGGATTACGACACCACTCCGGTGTTCATCGGCACCTCGGGTACCTGGCCGCCGTACTTGTCCATGTTTGGCGGCATCATTGACGAGGTTTCGATTTACAACCGCGCCCTTTCGAGCAATGAAATAGCCGCCATTTACAACGCCGGCACAGCGGGAAAATGTTCTGCACAAACGCTGCCTGTTATCATTTCACAGCCGACCAATCAGGCCGTGTTAACAGGAGGCACGGCAACATTTACGGTGGTGGCTACGGGCGGGCAGACATTGAATTACCAGTGGCAGTTCAATGGCACCAATCTCCCACCCATCATCACCACGGTGGCGGGCAATGGTATCGGAACCTACGGGGGAGACGGTGGCGCGGCCAACAATGCCAGCCTCAGTTCCCCCAACGGCGTGGCCTCGGATGCCGCCGGCAACTTGTATATCGCTGACACGGGCAACCACCGGATCCGCAGGGTGGACACCAACGGCATCATCACCACGGTGGCGGGCAATGGTGTCGGAACCTATGGGGGAGATGGTGGCGCCGCCGCCAACACCAGCCTTAATAATCCCAACGGCGTGGCCCTGGATGCCGCCGGCAACTTGTATATTGCTGATAGATCCAACCAGCGCATCCGCAAGGTGGACAAGAATGGCATTATCACGACGGTGGCCGGCAATGGCAGCGCAGGGACGCCTTATGGGGAAAACGGTATCCCTGCGACCAGTGCCAGTCTTTGGAATCCCCAAGGTGTGGCTCTGGATGGTGCGGGCAACCTGTTTATTGCCGACTGGTTTAACTCTCAAATCCGCAAGGTGGATACCAACGGCATCATCACCACATTCGCCGGCAATTTCACAACCTTCTATTGCGGCGATGGCGGCGCCGCCACCAACGCCTGCCTCAATAATCCACAAGGCGCGGCATCAGACACTTTCGGTAATTTGTTTATCGCGGATAAATCAAACCACCGCATCCGCAAGGTGGACACCAACGGGATCATCAGCACAGTGGCAGGCAATGGCATCGGAGCGTATGGTGGGGATGGTGGCGCCGCTACCAGTGCCAGCTTAAATAATCCCCAAGGTGTGGCTTTCGACTTGTTCGGCAACTTGTTTGTTGCTGACGCGGGCAATAATTGCATCCGTGAGCTGGACGTCAACGGGATCATCACCACGGTGGCAGGCAATAGCATTGGAGCCTATGCTGGGGATGGTGGTGCCGCTGCCAACGCCAGTTTAAATAATCCCCAAGGTGTGGCGTCAGATTCCTCGGGCAACCTGTATATTGCCGATAGTTCAAATCAACGCGTCCGCGAGGTGAAGTTTGCAAGGTATCCCACGCTCGTGTTAAACAACATCAACACCAACGATGCTGGCAACTACACGGTCGTTATTACAAGCGCCTATGGGAGTGTGACCAGCGCGGTGGCCACGCTGACGGTGCCGCTGCCGCCGAATATTACTGCTCAGCCGATGAGTCAGACGGCGCCCGTGGGCAGCACGGCAATTATCAGCGTGACGGCCGACGGCACAGCGCCGTTAAGTTATCAATGGAGTCTGAACTCGACGAACATTCCGGGGGCCACGAATGCCGCACTCGAATTTGTCAACGTCCAGTTCACCAACGCCGGGACTTATTCGGTCATGGTTACCAACGCGTATGGTTCGGTGATGAGTTCCAATGCGGTACTCACGGTCGTTCCGGCAATCTGCGTCAACCCGCCCGCCAATCTGATCAGTTGGTGGCGCGGCGAGAGCAACGCGCTCGACGAGGTCAGCGGCAACGACGGCGTGCTGATGAACGGCACCGGTTTCGCGCCGGGCCAAGTCGGGACTGCATTCCAGTTCGACGGCGCTTCCAATTATGTCCAGATTCCGGCGACGCCGTTGCTCGACATTTACGGCCATTTCACCGTGGAGGCGTGGATTCAACTGAGCGCGCCCGCCGGCACCAACGGCGCGACGATTTTCATGCGGACTCCCGATGACGGGTCGCCGGCGGATTGGGCGCTCACGATCAGCCCGAACCAGAAATTGCGCCCGGAAATAAATCTCCACGGCACGATCCATTCTTTCGAGTGCAACACCACGCTCCAACCCGGTGTCTGGTACCACGTCGCGATGGTTTATTATGACGGAGACTTCCTGTTCGGATATGTGAACGGAAATTTCGACGGCTACGAGGACGCGCTGGATTCGGATCCTTACCTCGGCGAATCGAAAGTGGCGCATCCGATGAAAATCGGCGGCTCGCCCGCTGACAACAGTTTCTTCGCCGGCGAGATTGACGAGGTCGCCGTTTACAACCGCGCGCTGAACTATTTTCAATTCGGCGACATCGCCGGGCTCTACACCGCGGGCAGCGCCGGCAAATGCGACCTGCCGGTGGCGCCGACCATCATGGCCGATCCGGTGGGCGCCACCGTGCTGCCGGGAGCGAACGCGGCTTTCAGCGTCACCGTCGCCGGTTCGCGACCGTTGAGTTATCAATGGCTGGTCAACAGCGCGCCGCTCGCCGGCGAAACCAACGCGACGCTGACGTTGAACAGCGTGCAATATCCGCAGAGCGGCAACGGCTACTCGGTCACCGTCACCAACGCCGGCGGTTCGGCCACCAGCGCCAGCGCGACGCTCACCCTCATCAACACGCCGCCGCAAATCACCAATCCCGGCAACCAGATCGTCTCCTACGTTTCGCCGCCGTTGGCGCTGGCGTTCGCCGTGTCCGACGCCGAATCGCCGGCGGCGAGTTTGGCTGTCACCGGCGCTTCGTCGAACACCAACTTGGTTCCCAACGAACAAATAATTTTCGCCGGCACGGACTCCAGCCGAACCGTGACGCTCACTCCCAATTCCAATCAACTCGGAGTGGCGACGATCACGCTCACCGTCACCGATCCGGGCAATCTTTCGAGCCAGGCGGGTTTCAACCTGACCGTGACGAATTATCCGCCCCAAATTTCCCCGATCTCGAATCAAATTATTTCCTACAACACCGCCACCGTGCCGCTGGCGTTCGCCGTTTCCGATTTCGAGACGCCCGCCGATTCTCTGGTGCTGGTACCAAGTTCATCGAACACGAATCTCCTGCCGGTTTCGCAAATCGTCCTCGGCGGCTCCGGCACCAACCGCACCGTGGTGCTCACTCCGAACGCAAACCAGTTCGGCGTCGCGACCGTCATGCTGCTGGTCGCGGATGAACTCGGTGCCACCAGTCAGAGCGTGTTTAATCTCACCGTCACCAATTTCCCGCCGCATATTTCCAGCATTGCCGCCCAGAGCGCGCCGCTCAACGCCGTCATCGGCCCGCTCGCGTTCACTGTGGCGGATGACCAGACGCCCGCGAACCAGATCATCGTCACCGCCAGTTCGTCCAGCAGCAGCATCGTGCCGACGAATCAAATCGTGCTTGGCGGCGCGGGCGCCAACCGCACCGTAACGATTCTACCCGGCGCCAACGCGCCCGGCACGGCCACCATCACGCTGACGGCGACCGACGGTTTGGGCGCGTCCAGCAGCACGAGTTTCGCGGTCACGCTGAACCAGTTCACGCCCATTGCGCCGGGCATTCCGGCGTTGAGTTACAGCGCCGTGGCCTGGGGCGATTACGACAACGACGGACAACTTGATCTGCTTGTCAACGGCACCACGAACGGCCAGGCCAGCGGCGCGGTCACGCGCATTTACCACAATCTCGGAGGCGTCTTCACCAACACCAGTTTCATCGGCCTCACCAATTTGTTCCACGCCGCCGTGGCGTGGGCGGATTACGACCGCGACGGCCGACTGGATGCCATCGTCAGCGGCCTCAACAGCGCGAACATTCCGGTGACTCAGCTTTATCACAACAACGGCGACGGCACGTTCACGCCGGTCAACGTGGGCCTGGCTGGCGCGTACTCCGGCACGCTGGCGTGGGGGGATTTCGACAACAACGGCACGCCCGACCTTTTCCTGAGCGGCTTGATCATCACCTCGACAAACGGCACCGCGGCGGTCACCACGAACATCGCCAAACTCTATCGCAACAACGGCGACGGCACGTTCACTGACCTGAACGCGAGTTTTCTCACTTCCGACAACCGCACCGCCGGCCCGAACAACGGCACGGCGTCCTGGGGCGATTTTGACAACGATGGAAAACTGGACTTGCTGCTTGTCGGCTCGATTAACAATCAATACGGCATTGCGAGTGTTTATCGCAATCTGGGTAACGGCGTATTCACAAATGTATTCAGCAGCGGCGTGGCTTCCTATTATGGCGGCGCCGGGGCGTGGGGCGATCACAACAACGATGGCTGGCTCGACATGGTGATCAGCGGCGGCCTCGGTTCGACCGTCGTTTACCGCAACAACGGCAACGGGACCTTCACCCAGACCTCGTCGTTCAGCAGCGGCTCGACGCCTTCCGTCGCCTGGGGCGACTTCAACAACGACGGCTGGCTCGATTTGCTCGTCGGCACCGGCAGCAGTTCGGCGCTCTATCGCAACAACGGCAATGGCACGTTCACAAGTGCCGGCCTCTCGTTGCCGGTGGTTCCCAACGGCTCGCTCGCGTGGGGCGATTACAACAACGACGGCAATCTCGACCTCCTTTTCTCCGGAAACACCATGAGCATTTATCGGAACAACAACGGGGTGAC
>Ga0075030_100002894_pt1 | contig 15651 bp, 14 predicted proteins | sample LitLauG_LLR_2012_FD_71393 | JGI IMG/M metagenome (GOLD analysis project Ga0075030, IMG submission 71393) | Freshwater sediment microbial communities from Pennsylvania, USA - Little Laurel Run_MetaG_LLR_2012 | ecosystem: Environmental > Aquatic > Freshwater > Creek > Sediment | place: USA... | reverse complement strand
CTCTGCGGCGGCCCGTTCCCGCTCCTCGCGGGTGCGCCCGAACACGACCCGGTTCTGCGCGCTCGTCAGCTCCTTGGCAGCCCGCGCCCGCGCCTTCCGCACCCGGTTCAGATTGATGATCTCGGCCGTCATCGGTCTCGTCCGTCGTTAGCTGATATACGATCGCCGCAGCGGTTTCAGCACCAGCAGCGCCAGCAGTCCGGTCAAAATATCCATGCCGATGATGGTATAAAACACCGGCAACCAATCATGCGTACGCTCGTAGATCATGGCCGCCACCGGCGCGCCCAGGATCGAGCCGATCCCTTGCGCCATATAAAGGAAGCCGTAGTTCGTTGTCGCGTGCTCGGGTCCGAACGTATCCGTCAGCGTCGAAGGGAACAGCGAGAAGATCTCACCCCAGCCAAAGAACACCAGCCCCGACAACACCACCAGCATGAACGGGTCGGTGCGGAACTGTAGCAACAGGTAGATCGCGCACCCTTCCAGAATGAACGCGAGCCCCATCGTGTTTTCGCGCCCGATGGTGTCGGAGATCCACCCGAAGAACGGCCGCGTCAGCCCGTTGGTCACCCGGTCGAACGTCAGCGCGGCGGGGATCGCAAACATCGTCATGCCGGCGATCGTCACCATCGTGGTGCCGTCGATTCCGAACGCCTTGGCGAATTCCTTGAACTGGGTGATGACCATCAACCCACCCGTCGACATCATTGAAAACATCAGGAACATCAGCCAGAACACCGGCGTTTTCAGCATTTCCCCCGGAGTATAGTTCCGGCCGGGCGCACTGGCCCCACCGACCACCTGGGCCGCGACCTCACCGGGTCGCGGGCTGCGCAACATCAACGCCGCCAGCAAGCCCACGACTGCAAATATGGCCCCGAACGTCACTAGCGTCGGCCTATACCCCTGCGCCTTCATCATCGCATCGATGGGAAACGTCGAGAAGATAGCGCCGAAGCCATAACCCGCCGCCACGATTCCCGTAGCAAACCCGCGCATGCCGGGAAACCATTTGACCATCAGCCCGATGATGCCGACATACACGATGCCGGTGCCGATCCCACATAGGAGCCCATAGGTCAGATACAGCGTCGTCAAGTCGGTGGCATAAGAGGATGCAACCCAGCCCATTCCCGACAGCACGGCGCCCAACCCGATCAGCAGCTTGGGCCCGAACTTTTCGACGAGAAAACCCTGCACTGGCGCGAGCCACGTCTGCAGCACGATCAAGATCGTAATCGTCCACTGCACGTCGGAAAGCTTGCCACCCGTTGTCTTGATGAAGTCGCCGGTGAAGAGCGTCCACACATACTGCGGGCTCGATATCGTCATCATCACGATGAAGCCCAGCAGCAATTGCACCCAGCGCGCGCTTGATGCCGTTGCGTCACTCCCCACGGCCCGTGTCATCGATGCATCCGTCATTGTGTCCCCTTCAGGTGGCGTTCCCGTCCCGGTATGCACGATACACAAGCCATTTCCGCGCGAAACAGAAAAAGCGCATAATGGTGCCGAAAGCATGGGCAGGTGGTGCCCAATTGAAGTGCAGGCGGACGCGGCAGCGTGATGGAGCAACACGCCGCCATGTATCAAAAATCGCCTCGGGTTTGCCCGCCCTCGGGCTTGACCCGAGGGTCCCGAGGACCCATTCAACCGGTTGCCTAGCTGATCGATGGGACCTCGGTCCACGCGCGACGATGACACCCGCTGCCCCGTCAATACCCAGCCGCGGCGCCATCCGAGCGCGGATCACTGGCTCCTTCGATCGTGCCCGCACATGCCCCTCGTGTATGCGCGACCAGAGCTCCCGCATGGCCCATCGTTTCCTCAAACGCTCCCACCACCTCGACATCGTGACCGGCCGCCCGCAACGCCGCGATGACGTCCGGCGCAAACCGGTTCTCGATCCGCAAATTCGTCACGTCCGATCCCCACGTGCGTCCGAGCAGCCATCGCGGCGCGGTGATCGCGTCCTGCAGGTTCTGCCCGTAAGTCGCATACCGCGTGAACAATGCCGCCTGCGTCTGCGGCTGCCCCTCGCCGCCCATCGTCCCGTACGGCATCACACGGCCATCATCGAACAGCGCCATCGCCGGCTGGATGGTGTGGAACGGCCGCCGGTGGGGCAGCAGCGCATGACGATGTGCCCCATCGAGCCCGAACGCGGTCCCCCGGTTCTGCCACACGATGCCCGACCCCGGCAGCACCACCCCCGAGCCGAACTCCCAGTAAATACTCTGGATGAAGCTGACTGCCGTCCCGTCCTTATCGATTGCCCCCAGCCACACCGTATCGCCATGCTTGGCCACCTGCGGCCACGCCAACGCGCGCGTCCGATCTATTTTGGCAGCCCTCGCGTCGAGGTCGGCAGCCCTCAAAAACTCCCGCGGATCAACACTCATATGCGCCGGATCGGTCACCTCGGCGTCGCGCACCAGGAACGCCTGCTTGGTCGCCTCTACCAGCGCATGAACGTACTCAAACCCGTCCGCCGCCTCAGGCTTTACCCGCTCGAACAGTCCCAGGATCATCATCGACGCCAACCCTTGAGTCGGCGGCGGCATGCCGTACGCAGTCGTCTGCGACAACCGCACGCCGAGCGGCTCCACATCGAGCGCTTGGTGGCGTTCGAAGTCGGCAAGCCGCACCGGACTTCCAGCCCGCTCCAAGTCGGCGCTCATGCTACGCGCCAGATCGCCCTTGTAAAAATCCCCAAGCCCCGCCCGCGCTAGGTGTTCAAGTGTTGCTGCGAGCTCCGCGTTCTTGAACAACCGACCCACGACCGGCGGCCCGCCATCCGGCATAAATTTCCCCGCAAACCCCGGGACGTGTTCGAGCTCCGCACGCTTGCCGGTATTATTCTTGGCCTGGGTCGAGGTGACGGGGAAGCCAGCGCGCGCGTGATGGATTGCATCCTCCAGCAAGCGCGCCAACGGCATTCGCCCGCCCGCGGCTTTGCTCATTTCATAGGCCCGAGCCCACCCCGACACCGCTCCCGCGACCGTCAGCGCGGCCAATGGCCCACGCGAGGGGATCGCGTTCGTGTGGCCATGCTCCCGGTAAAACTCGCACGTCGCAAGCCCCGCCGCCGCCCCACACGCGTCGACAGCCACAGGCGCCTTGCCGCCTCGCGAAATCAGCCAGAAATTATCGCCGCCGAGCCCGTTCATATGCGGGTAGACGACCGCGATCGCCGCCGCCGCCGCGATCATGGCTTCGATTGCGTTGCCGCCTTCGCGCAGCACGGACAACCCCGCCTCCGCCGCCAGGTGATGGGGCGCGACGACCATGCCGCGGGTGGTGCGTGACGGGTGGAACATGCGGAAAACTATCCTCTTTCAGATCGGCGGGGAAACTTCGGAATCGCGCGATACAGCGTTGGCCGTGACAACCTTGAGCACCCCATCTCGCGTCAACGAACGGCCCGCATCGGCAGGCAACCGTATCATCTTGATGAGGCACAAGGCGGAGGCGGCCGCCATGACCAACAGCGCGATGCTGAAATCCTGCGGCCCGGGATCGGCCCGTCCCGCGGCGTGCTGCGAAAGCTCCAGCACCAGCGCACCGATCGCGACCCCCAGGCTGATCGAAACTTGCTGGGCAACACTCCCCATGCTCGTCGCAGCCCCGGTCTCGCGCCCTGACACGTCGGCATACATCAGCGCATTCATGCTTGTGAACTGCAGCGAGCGCAGCGCGCCACCAACCAGCACCACGATCCCAATGACCTCGAGCGGCGTTGCCGGCCCAAACAGCCCCATCGCCGCAATACTCAGGCACGCCAGCGTGCCGTTCACGATCAACACGCGCCTAAACCCATAAGCGTTCAAGATCCGCACCCCCAGCGTCTTCATAGCCAGCGCTCCGACCGCGGACCCAAATGTTAGCAGGCCCGACGTCAGCGGGCTCAACCCAAACCCCAGCTGCAGCATCAGCGGCAGCAGAAACGCCGCAGCACCTATGCCAAGCCTGAACAGCGAGCCCCCCACGATCCCGGCATCGAATGAGGGCCGCGCAAACAACCCCAAATCCAGCAGCGGGTGGGCGGTGACGCGCGCATGCCGAACATAGAGCAATGCCGCCGTCGCCCCCACGACAAACGACAGCGCAATCGCCCACTGTGGTGCAACGTGACGGCCGAGCGCGGTTGCCCCCAGGATCAAGCCGAGCAGCGCCACAGCACACATCGCGAACCCCACCACGTCCAGCGGCGTACGCTCCGGCGTTTCATCGCTGAAATAGAGCGTCGCGAGCACAATGCCCGCCAGCCCGATGGGGATATTGACCAGGAAAATCCAACGCCAATCGGCGTAGGTCACGATCAGCCCGCCGAGCGGGGGCCCAAGCATGGGCCCGATCAGCGCCGGTATCGTCAGCGTCGCAAGTGCTGCCACCAACTCGGGCTTGGGAACCGACCTCACGATCACCAGCCGCCCGACCGGCGTCATCATCGCCCCGCCGACGCCCTGGATGAACCGCCACGCCACGAACCCGCTCAGGCTTGTCGAAAACGCGCACCCCACCGAAGCGGCGAGGAACAGCACCAGCGCCGCCCGGAACGTCGTGCGTGCACCAAACCGGTCGGCGACCCAGCTCGACACCGGAATGAAGACCGCGAGCCCGACGAGATAGCTTGTCACCGCAAGCTTCAACGAGATGGGGTTCACCGAAAGATCGCGCGCGATCGTTGGTAACGCGGTCGCCAAAATCGTGCTGTCCATGTTCTCCATGAACAGCGCCGTTGCGACCACAAGAGGAATGATGCGGATTTGCATGGGCGCGATATGCGGTGTCGCGGCCGCCTTCGTCAATCCGGCCGGAGATCGCGATCCATGTGCATAGATGCGAACTGAATGTCTGATTTCCTTTGGCGCGGCTTGGCGACTCGGGTGAGAAGCCCTATTGATGTATCAACCGCTCCAACATCGTAGGAGAACCTCATGGGTTTCCGCTTCCAGAAGCGCATACCGATTTTCCCCGGCGTCTATCTCAACCTGTCGAAGTCGGGCGTCAGCCTGAGCCTCGGCGGCCATGGCGCCAGCGTAAACCTTGGGTCCGAGCGCCGCACAGTCAATTTCGGCATCCCGGGCACCGGCATGAGCTACCGCATGCCGATTTCGACCGGCATTATCGGCATGCTGCTGGTCGCCATCACCGTCATCGCGCTGGTCTACTTCTTGAAGCCCGACCTCATCAGGCCGGTACTGCACGCCTGGCAACCCCGGCTGTTCCCGAACTGACAAAGCCTTCACTCACACGCACAAAAGGCCGCTCCTCCGCGTGAGGGCGGCCTTTTTCGTCTGCTCAGCTTCCCGCGACCCCTGTTAGCCCATCCAGAGGGCGAAGCCCGTCAACCCATCCCGAGGGCGAAGCCCGTCAACCCATCATAGCGTCGACGTGATCCCAATTGACAAGATTATCGACGAATGCCTCCAGGTATTTCGCGCGCGCATTACGGTAATCGATATAATAACTGTGCTCCCAAACGTCGCAGCCCAGGATCGGTTCCGCGCCGTGCATCAGCGGGTTTTCGCCGTTCGGCGTCTTCATGACCTCAAGCTTGCCGTCGCGGATTGCGAGCCAGCACCAGCCTGAACCGAATTGGGTCAGACCCGCATTGATGAAGTCCGCCCGCACCTTGTCAAACCCGCCGGCCGCGTCGACCAGCTTCTGCAGGCGCCCGGGCAAACTCTTACCCCCGCCGCCCTTCTTCATCCAGTTCCAGAAGTGGATGTGGTTGTAATGCTGCCCGATATTATTGACGAGCCCGGCGTTTTTGCCGGCATATGCCGCCTTGCAGATGTCCTCGATCGATTTGCCTTCAAGGCCCGAGCCCACAATCAGCTTGTTGCCGTTATCGACGTAGGCCAAGTGATGCTTGTCGTGGTGGAACTGAAGCGTTTCGGCCGACATATAAGGCATAAGCGCGTCATACGCGTAGGGCAGATCGGGGAGTTTGAATGACATGGGTGTCCTCGTCCTTATGATGGAACCTGAAATATTCGAACGTGATGCCTGAGCTTGATAGACGACAGAGCCTGATTGATGCCTGAGCCCGTGTAGAGCCGCGCGTATCACCACTTCGGGCAACGCCCCAAAGCTTGAAAACGTTCCCGCGGATGGTTCGTAATCGTCCCGGCACCCGGGCCGTTTGAGAGCTACTTAACAGGTCGCCCCGGCGGATGAAAGAGGCTTGCACGCGCGAGTGACCCTCTATTCATACGCGCGCCGACAGAGCCGGCAAATATTGCCTGCTCAATTAGCCGCGAAAGCGGGCTATCGGCTTACCCATCTCAATGAGTTCAGTTGATATGCCGCATTCCCCAATCGCTTTTTGCAACGCAATACGCACCGGCTCGTTTCTCAAGCTTGCCGGTCAACCGGCACTATGACTTAAGCCCCCAATTGTCAAAATTGCCGCATCCGCACATTGGGCTTGTCATCCAGCCAAGATTGGGGCATTAGCAATAATCGTAGGATTGTATGCCAAGCTGCGCGGGATATGGGTATATCGTTTTCCTGCCGAAATAGCGAGTACCCACTCGCCGGCCAGCGACATCATGAAACTACCCCATTAATCAGCAGCAGCGCCATTCACGCGCATTTGTAGGAACGAAAAACGTGGCCACCATCAACGTCGAAAAAATGTCTTTGAAGGACCTGCTCGAGCTCGAGCACAAAGTTCAGAAGGCCATTGGCAACGCCAAGGATCGCGAACGCGCCGAATTGAAGCACAAGATCCAGACTATGGCGGAGCATTCAGGCTTCAGCGTCAATGAATTGTTCGGCGGCCGCGGCGCGAGCAAAGGCCGCTCGTCGGGCATCGCGAAATACAAGAACCCGGAAAACCACTCTGAAACCTGGACTGGCCGCGGCCGCAAGCCGAATTGGCTGATCGCCCGCCTCTCCAAGGGCGCCAAAATGGCCGATTTCGAAATCTAAATCGTCGGCTGCAGCGATACCGGCGGCGGCTGTACTCGACAAAAAGCCTGCAGGGCCAATGGCTCCGCAGGCTATTTTGTGTGCCGGATCGCGGAATTATATCCGCCCGCAAAATGACAGGCCGCCTCCGCGGTGACGCGGGAAGGGCTGGGCTAAGGCACCAGCCCCCCCGCGCAGCTATGGGTCCGGTGTCACGTCCTCTTGTTCTGGCGGTGGCTGATCAGATCGTCGACGACAGTCGGATCGGCCAACGTCGAGGTATCACCCAGCGAAGCAAAATCATCTTCGGCAATCTTGCGCAGAATACGCCGCATGATTTTCCCCGACCGCGTTTTCGGCAATCCCGGCGCAAACTGGATCAAATCGGGCGAAGCAATCGGGCCGATTTCCTTGCGCACGTGCGCGATCAATTCCTTTTTCAGAGCGTCATTGGGTTGTTCGCCGCTATTCAGTGTCACGTAGCAATAAATCCCCTGCCCCTTCACGTCGTGCGGATAGCCAACCACCGCCGCTTCCGCCACCAGCGGGTGCGAAACCAGTGCGCTTTCGACTTCGGCTGTCCCCATTCGGTGGCCGGAAACGTTGATCACGTCGTCGACGCGCCCCGTGATCCAGTAATAGCCGTCCTCGTCACGGCGGCAGCCGTCGCCGGTGAAATACATCCCCGGATAGGCTGAGAAATAAGTCTGAGTGAAGCGTTCGTGGTCGCCAAAGACCGTGCGGGCGATACCGGGCCAGGCGTCCAGGATGACGAGATTGCCCTGGGTAGCGCCCTCCATGATCGCGCCCTTGTCATCGACGAGCGCGGGCCTGATCCCGAAGAACGGCCGCGTGGCCGAGCCGGGCTTGGTTGCCGTTGCGCCGGGTAACGGCGTGATCATGATGCCGCCGGTTTCGGTCTGCCACCAGGTGTCGACGATGGGACAACGGTCATCGCCGACCACGCGATGGTACCACTCCCACGCCTCGGGATTGATCGGCTCCCCGACCGAGCCCAACAGCCGCAACGATGCCCGGCTCGTGCGCTTGACGAAATCGTCGCCATTCGCCATCAGCGCGCGGATCGCGGTCGGCGCCGTATAGAACGTATTGACCTTCCACTTGTCGACCACGTGCCAGAACCGCGACGCGGTCGGATAGTTAGGCACGCCCTCGAACATAAGGGTGGTCGCGCCGTTCGCGAGCGGCCCGTACACGATATAGCTGTGCCCCGTCACCCAGCCGACGTCGGCCGTGCACCAGTAAATATCGCCGTCGTGATAGTCGAACACGTACTGGTGGGTCATCGACGCCCACGTCAGATAACCACCCGTCGTGTGCACCACGCCCTTGGGCTTCCCGGTCGAGCCGGAGGTATAAAGAATGAACAGCGGGTCCTCCGCGTTCATCTCGACGGGCGGGCAGTCGGCGTTGACCTTGACCAGTTCTTCGTGGAGCCACAGATCCCGCCGCACCTGCATTGGCACCGCGTTGCCGGTGCGCCGGACGACAAGCACCGTCTCTTTTCCCTTGCCGACCTTTTTCAAGGCCTCGTCGACGTTCTTCTTGAGCGGCACCGCTTTGCCGCCGCGCAAGCCCTCGTCCGCCGTTATGATGAAGCTCGAATCCGCGTCCTCGATGCGGCCGGCGAGGGCCTCTGGCGAAAAGCCCCCGAACACGATCGAATGCACCGCGCCAAGCCGCGCGCATGCGAGCATGGCGTAGGCCGCCTCCGGGATCATGGGCAAGTAGAGCGTGACCCTGTCGCCCTTCTTGACGCCGTTCGCCTTCAGAACGTTTGCAAACTTCGCAACCCGTTCGTGGAGCTGGCGGTAGGTGATCTGCTCATCGACCGTCGGGTCGTCACCCTCCCAGATGATCGCGACCTGGTCGGCCCGTGTCGCCAAGTGCCTGTCCACGCAGTTGGCGCACACGTTGAGCGTGCCATCCTCGTACCATTTGATTTCGACCGGCGCCGTAAGGTTCACCGACCGCACCTTTGTATATGGCTTGATCCAGTCGAGGCGGCGGCCCATCTCGCCCCAGAACCCATCGGGGTCTGAAACCGAGCGCGCATAAAGCTTTTGATAGGCTGCGTCGTCGACCCAGGCGCGCTTGGCCCACTCGGCTGGCACCGGATACAGTTTCTCGCTCATCCCAACATCCTCCCGAATTTTTTTACGGCTTTTCTACAGACTATGGCTGGCGGCGTCCGCTTGCAAACGAATGCAGCGTGTTTTCGACTATTGTCGAGCTTTTGCCGTTAACGCCGCGGTATGCCTAGCCCATCGCGCCGATAATAAGCCCCTGGACCAGCAGCACGCCCAGCCAATGACCGGCATCGATCAGGGTCAGCGCCCGGCGGGCCCCGTTGAAAGCGTGGTTGGTCTCAACCGTCGTCAGAACGAAACCCGCCCAGCAGAACAAACCCGTCAGCAGCCCGTTGCGGATCGTCGGCGTACCGAAATGAGCGATCAGCCCAGCCAGCACGAACGCCATCAAAATCAACGACAATATGCTGACTATAAACGGTGACACCCGGCCATCGTGACGGGCCTTGAGCATCTCTTTCGTCGCCCCCAGCGCCGCCATCCAGCGCTCACCTAGCGTCATGTACCAGACCGCGCCGAAGCCAAAACTCGCCAATGCCGCAAGAAAAACCGCAAGATAGTTGATGTGGATGGCCATGGTGCTCCCTTTCGTGTCCCCGGCTTCACTCGTCCGGTGGCCGACGATCTAGCCGCAAATCCATGCCCCTGTCAGGCGATTTTTGTCAGACGCTAGGAACGCACGCCGATAGGCGCCACACCGCCGTCCTTTTGATCGTATGATCTTCGAGTTCCCGAGTGACAGCAACGTCGTAATCGGCAGCCTTCTCAAATCGGCCATTGGGAAAATAGTTCCGCTTGGGATCGCCGATCAGCACCAGCGCCCCATTTACCGCCGCCGCCTCGATGAAAACCAGCACGCGATCCGCCAATTGCCGCTCGTAAAACAAGTCACCCACCAGAATTACGTCAAAACTCCCCGGCGGCGACGCCAATAAATCCTCCGCCGTCACGTCCACGGCAACATCGTTTGCCTGCGCATTGAGCCGCACCGCCGCAATGGAAATGGCGTCGATATCGTTGGCCAGACATGAGCGCGCGCCGGCCTTCATGGCCGCGATGGCGGTAAGCCCCGAGCCCGCACCGAGGTCCAGCACGCGCCGGTCGGTAAATAGCTGCGCATTATCCAAGGCATAGCGCGCGAGCGCCTGACCGCCTGCCCAAGCGAATGCCCAATACGGTGGCGGTACGTTGATTTGCCCCAGTTCCTCCTCGGTCTTGAGCCAGATCGGCAGACTTTCTTCCGCCAGATGCAGCGCAATCTCCGGCACCAACGGCGGACACAGCAGCTTGGTATTCGCAACGATAAAGGCGGGGGCGTCGAGCATTCAGGTCTTTAGCTTGCCGATATCGACCCCGCCCATGTGGCATACCAGCGTCCACTCGGCCTCGCTCACCGGCTGCACCGAAAGCCGCATGCTTGTGACGAGGCTCATGTTGGCCAGTTCCGCCGTCGCCTTCACGGTTGCAAGCGCCACCGGCTTAGGTACGTCGCACACCGCCCTCACGTCCACGCACTGCCAGGTGCCGGTCTCATCGCCGGGGTCTGGATGCGCGGTTGCAATCACCTCGACGATGCCGACGATTTCGAGGCCCTCATTAGAGTGATAGAAAAACGCAAGATCGCCCTTCTCCATGGCGCGCATATTGTTGCGGGCGAGATAATTGCGCACACCGGTCCACGGCTCACCTTTTTTGCCCCGCGCCTTCTGCTGAGCCCACGAAAACGCATCTGGCTCCGACTTCAAAAGCCAATAGCGCCGCTCACCGGGCTTGCGCGGAATAGGCAGGATGGGTTTGGGCTTGGCTTTCTTCGTGGCGGCTCGGACCATCGGCGGCGATCTCTGAACATTTGGAGCAGGCACTTATCGGAGCATTCGCGCATGACCGCAAGGCGTGCTAGCTTGATGGAAATATCGCGCAAGGACCCGCCCATGCTGACCTCCATCCTCCGGCTGTCATTCGTGGCCATATTTTTGATCGCATCCACCCTCGCTCGCGCCGCCGACGACACCGTCACCGTTTTCGCCGCCATCAGCCTGAAGCAGCCCCTCGACAAGATCGGCGAGGACTACACCAAGAAAACCGGCATCAAGGTCGTGTTCTCCTATGGCGCATCCGGCGCCCTCGCCAAGCAGATCGAGAACGGCGCCCCAGCCGGCATCTTCGCCTCCGCCGACACCAAATGGATGGACTATCTCGCCGGGAAAAAACTCATCGACCCCGCCTCCCGCGTTAACCTGCTCGGCAACGACCTCGTGCTGATTGCGCCGTCCGACGCCCCCCCCTCCGACCTGAGGCTGGAGCCCGGCATAAAACTCGCCAAAGCCCTGGGCAATGGCCGCCTCGCGATGGGCAACCCTGCTACCGTCCCAGCCGGTGAATACGCCGAAGCCGCATTGCGCAAAATCGGCAACTGGGATGCCCTCCAGAGCAAACTCGCCATGACCGAAAACGTCCGCGGCGCCCTCGCCTTCGTCGCCCGCGGTGAAGCCCCGTTCGGCATCGTCTACAAAACCGATGCCGTTGGCGAACCCAAAGTCAAAATCATCGCCACCTTCCCCACCGGCTCCCACCCCCCAATCGTCTATCCGTTTGCTTTGACGGCAACGCCAGCCAATAACGAAGCGGCCAGCGCATTTCTAAGGATTCTCCAAAGCAAATCGGCCCAGGATGTATTCGTTCGCGCTGGCTTTAAATGGATCGGCCATCACACCAAGGACCCATTCTAAGCCACCAGGTCAACAGTTCCCCTCATGCCCACCTTCTCCCCCGCCGAGTGGCAAGCGATCGCCCTCTCGCTCAAGGTCGCGAGCGTAGCCACGCTTGTGAGCCTGCCCCTCGGCATCGCCGCCGCCTACCTTCTCGCACGCGGACGCTTCCCCGGCCGCACGCTGCTCGATGGGTTCATTCACCTGCCCCTCATCGTGCCCCCCGTCGTCACCGGTTACGCGCTCCTCATCCTCTTCGGCCGCCGCGGGCCCATCGGCGCATTCCTGGAATCTCACTTGGGCCTCGTATTCTCCTTCCGCTGGACCGGGGCCGCCCTCGCAGCCGGCGTCATGAGCTTCCCCCTCCTCGTGCGCCCGATCCGCCTCGCCCTCGAACAGATCGATCGCCGCTTAGAGCAGGCCGCATCCACGCTCGGCGCCCCACCCTGGAAAGTCTTTGCCACCATAACCTTGCCGTTGGCCCTTCCCGGCATCCTCGCAGGCTTCGTGCTCGCGTTCGCCAAGGCCCTCGGCGAGTTCGGTGCGACGATCACCTTCGTCTCGAATATCCCCGGCGAAACCCAGACCATCCCGGCCGCCATCTACGCCTATACCGAAACCCCCGGCGGCGACGGTGGCGCACTCCGGCTCGCGCTCGTCTCGGTTGCACTCGCGATGGCAGCCCTTCTGGCCTCCGAACTCCTCACGCGCTGGTCGCGTCCAGGCCGGGAAAACGCGCCATGATCGCGTTCGGCTGCACCCTCGTTCGACGCGATTTCACCTTCGATGCCGCGTTCGAAAGCGCAGCACTCATCACCGGGCTCATCGGGCCGTCGGGCTCCGGCAAGACCACGCTGGTCAATCTCATCGCAGGCCTTCTCACACCCTCTCGCGGACGGATCGCTATCGGCGGCACCGTGCTGACCGACACCGAACGCGGCATCATGCTCCCTCCCCACCTTCGCGGCGTGGGCCTTGTCTTCCAGGACGCGCTGTTGTTCCCCCATCTCTCCGTTCACCGTAACCTGACCTACGCTCGCGATGTGGGGCGCGTTTCCGCAGGTAGCATCAGCTTCGATGCCGTCACCGGCGTGCTCGGTATCGGCCACCTGCTCGATCGCGCGCCGCATACGCTGTCGGGCGGCGAACGCCAGCGCATCGCCATCGGCCGCGCACTGCTGGCCTCGCCCCGCATTCTGCTGATGGACGAGCCGTTAGCCTCTCTCGACAGCGCCCGCAAATTCGAAATCCTCACTCTTATCGAGCACATGCGCGACGAGTTCTCCATCCCCATCCTCTACGTATCCCACGCGCGAGAGGAGGTCGCCCGGCTTGCATCCGTCGTCGTGAAACTCGATCACGGCCGCGTAGAGGGAGTCGGTCCCACATCCGGTGTCCTCGATTAGACGGATGGCTCCCAAATTCGTCATGGCCGCGAAGGCGGCCACCCAAGCAAGCATCCTGTATAGCTGTGTAACAAACTCGAGCAGGAACTAACGGGTATGCAGGAACGGGCTATGACGACAGCACGGCGCGATTGGTTTGGGCACCCGCAGGCGCTCACGTTTCTCTTCGCCACCGAGATGTGGGAGCGGTTCTCCTATTACGGCATGCGCGCGCTGCTCGTGCTTTACATGGTCAGCCACCTCTTGAAGCCCGAAAATGCCGGCAGCGTGCTCGGACTCTCAACGCTCAAATCTGCGCTCGAAACCTTTTCCGGCCCCCTCGAAGCCCAGCCGCTGTCATCGGCGATCTACGGAATCTATACCGGCCTCGTCTACCTGACACCGATCCTCGGCGGCCTGATCGCCGACCGCCTGCTCGGCCGCCGCATCACCGTGACCATCGGCGCCGCCCTCATGATGCTCGGTCATTTCCTGATGGCGTCGGAACGGTTCTTCCTCGCAGCTCTCCTGCTGCTCATTCTCGGCAACGGCGCCTTCAAGCCCAACATCTCGACCGAGGTCGGCGCGCTCTACCCTCTAGGCGACGCCCGCCGCGACCGCGCCTACTCGATCTTCTACGTCGGGATCAACCTCGGCGCGTTCATGGCCCCCTTAGTGTGCGGGACCCTGGGCGAACGCTTCGGCTGGCACTACGGCTTTGCGTCCGCCGGCGTTGGCATGGGCATAGGGCTCGCTATCTATCTGTTTGGACTTTCACGACTCCCGAGCGACGTGCCGCGCGAAGCCGTCACAGCCGCGGCCACTCCCTCCGTCGGCTTGGGCCCGAGCCTCACCGCCATCCTACTGCTCTTCCTGCCCGCGGCATTGTTCTGGGCCGCGTATGAACAGCAGGGCAACACCATCGCGCTGTTTGCCGAACACGCCGACCGCACGATTAACTTGGGTTTCTGGCGCGGCGAAATCCCGGTCACCTGGTTCCAGGCCTTCAACCCGCTGATGATCTTCCTGTTCACGCCACCCCTCGTCGCCTGGTGGGGGCATCAGGCGAAATCCAACCGCGAACCCCCAACCATCCGCAAGCTGTCCCTCGGCTGCCTGGGACTGGCGGCAAGCTACCTCCTGCTGGCGTACGCGACTTGGACCGCCACCGCACAGCCCTCGTCGTGGCTCTGGATACTCGCCTACTTCGTCATCATCACAGTCGCCGAGTTGTACTTCTCGCCCATTGGCCTGTCACTGGTGTCTAAGCTCGCGTCCGAAGGTTCGCGCTCGATGTTGATGGGCGTGTGGCTCGCGACCAGCTTCGTCGGCAACTTCGCAGCCGGCATTCTCGGCGCCTATTGGTCGAAGCTTCCCCACACCACCTTCTTCCTGATCGTCGCCACCGTCGCAGCCTTAGCCGCTCTCCTCATCGAAACCCTCCGCGCGCCGCTCTCGAAGCTCGCGCCTGATCTCGACGCGGGACGGTGAAGGCGGTTCCACAGGAGCCGATCCCCCTCAATGCGCCTCGTCCCAATTCGCGGCCGCCTTGGCATCAACTTTGATCGGCACGTCGAATTGAACCGCCGGCAAACTCGCGCCCTCCATCACCGAAACCGCAACCTCCATCGTGCGCGCCACCTCGCCGTCCGCCGCCTCGAATACCAATTCGTCGTGCACCTGCAGCAGCATCCGCGCCGACCCGACCCCCGCGTCCGCCAAAGCCCCCGGCATCCGTATCATCGCGCGCCGGATGATATCGGCGGCCGAGCCCTGGATCGGCGCATTGATCGCCGCCCGCTCCAAAAACGCCCGCGTGCCCGGATGCTTGGTGTTGATCTCCGGATAATGGATCCGCCGCCCGAACACGGTCTCGACATAGCCGTGCTCGTGGGCGAATTTCTTGGTGGCATCCATATACGCGCGAATACCCGGAAACCGCGCGAAATAGGTCTTGATGTAATCCCCCGCTTCCTCGCGCGAGATACCGAGCTGATTGGCGAGCCCAAACGCCGATATGCCGTAGATGATCCCGAAGTTGATCGCCTTCGCCCGCCGCCGAACCTCCCCCGGCATATCCTTGACCGGCACCCCGAACATTTCCGATGCCGTCATCGCGTGAATGTCGAGCCCGTCGGCAAACGCGCGCTTTAACTGCGCGATGTCGGCGATATGCGCGAGCACCCGCAGCTCGATCTGCGAATAGTCGGCCGAGATCAGCTGATGCCCCGCTTCCGCGATGAACGCCGTGCGGATAGCCCGCCCTTCCTTGGTGCGAATGGGAATGTTCTGCAGGTTGGGCTCCGACGACGCCAACCGCCCCGTGGTGGTCGCGGCCAGCGCGTAGCTCGTATGGATACGCCCATGCGCGTCCATGAACTCCGGCAGGCTGTCGGTATAGGTCGAGCGCAGCTTGGAAAGCTGGCGCCATTCCAGCATTTTATTGACCAGCGCCCGGGCATCGTCGGGCAACTCCTCGTTGGCCGACAAATCGTCGAGCACGTTCGCGCGCGTCTCCCACTG